>ERZ795047.5331-NODE-5331-length-10462-cov-4.886327_pt1 | contig 10462 bp, 5 predicted proteins | sample MGYA00375131_ERZ795047 | MGnify/ENA primary metagenome ERZ795047 (study PRJEB30176, sample SAMN05720228) | activated sludge metagenome | isolation source: Anaerobic digester | place: Japan | collected 2015-05-20 ... | reverse complement strand
CTATGTAAATTGGCTTCACCTTGTTCGTTAATTCCTGTCGGATTAACCATGGTAACAACAGCAATATTGGTAGTTACCGGACTATTAAAGTCGAAATAAATTTTTGAAAAATCAGAAATTTGTGTTCCAGCTACAAGTCCGTTAACAGCATTGATTTTATATGACACAAAACCATGGCTCATCGGTTCATTGCTGTTGGCATCAGGAAGCATAATGTTCTGAAAATTATAAATCACATTCATGCCATTGCGACTTACAGATACATTGTGGCTTGCACCTGTTAACTGATAAGAACCAGCAACCAAATCAGTAGAGAGGTTGTCAACAACCACTACATTCACTGCAGGTGCTGTTCCTAAATTCTGGAAGTTAATAGTATATTCAATTTCCTGATTGGCATTTACAGAAGAAACAATTTGTTGAACAGGATTGTTGTTGTTGGTTTGAACAGAAAGTTTATTGTTCGGATCCCAAGAACCGGTAACAATCTGATGAACTGTATCGGTATTGTTAGTTAAGTCTATATCAGTTCCTGATGTTGGATAGGCACTGCAGAATTCAAACGTTGCGTCACCAATCTGATAGGATGTTGAAGCACTGAAGTCAGCCTGAATATAAAGGCATTGTCCGCTTGCCATTGTTGGAAGATTCCATGTAATGACATGAGCAGAGGTGTTTACAGATGCCGGAACAGGACTACCAAAGGTGTAGGTTAAGCCCGGATCGTAGTTCATGGTAACAGTAGCACCTGTTGGGTTGATGCCAATGTTGCAAACCTGAATATCGTACCATGCAGGAAATCCCGGGGTAATAGTTGTATGAGGTAATAAATTGACTGCAATGTTTGTTGCACCTGCAGGTAAATTAAGCCCATAATCACCACCCTGATAAGTTATACCAACGCCTACGACATTTACGCTGTTGCTACTGGCAGTGGTTAACGGATAAGAGGCATAAACTCCTGAGGGTGTATAGGACACAGTATAAGTTCCAACCGGTACATAACGTTCATATTTTCCTGTTAAATCAGTGTAGGCAGTAAGTGATCCAATTTGTACAGGCTGATAAGGGATACCCGGCTCACCGGCATCTTTAGTTCCATTATTATTACTGTCTGCAAAAACATAACCTACTATTGAAGAACTGTTGAGCGAAACGCCAAAGTTAAAGCCGCATATAGTATCACCTGCTGCAATAGTTACCTGATAAAAACCACAGCCACCGGAATCAGACGGTAAGGTAAGACTGTAAGGTTGTTGAACACAGTAAACGATATTATAAGTTCCCGGAGGAACACTTATACTATAGTTACCATTTGAATCAGGCATAGCAGTATATTGCATTCCTGAACCCCATATCATTACCGGTGAATTCCCAAAGCCCGGTTCATTATCATTAAAACCATTGGCATTAATATCCTGAAAAACATTACCGCAAATAATAGTGTTTCCAGTTTGTGGAACAATAACAATTGTATCACAATATTGTGAACACACTGCACCTGTTCCATCGTAAGCAGTTAAACATGCATAATACGTTCCTGCTTGTGCATAAGTATGTGTTGGTGATGTGGCAGCAGATGTTGTGCCATCGCCAAAGTTCCACAGCAGTGACGAAAAACTTTGTGAGTTATTACCGAAGACAACTACATTGCCCATGATGCTTGTAATAAAGGAAGCGCTGCATCCACTGCCGCCTACCAGATAGCAGGCTGTGTAGGTGCAGCCATTGGAATCAGTAATGTTGCAACAATACATACCCGGATTGGGAACAAAAATACCTATTAAAGTTTGACCATTTGTCCAATTATAGCTATACGGAGGAGTACCTCCTGATGCAATAGCAAATAGATTTTGCTGTAATGAGTCATAAACAAGTGTTGCTGTAAGTGTACATGGATTTAACGTGATGACCTGGCAAGTTGAATCACTGCATCCTGTTGAAGTGGTGATGAAGTAGCAAACCGTAATGAAACCTGAAGTATTGTATTGATGGGTTACTTGGGTTCCTGTGCCTGTAGTACCATCGCCAAACATCCAGGTGGCACTTGTAATGTTGCCGTTTACAAAGCTAGAGTCATAGAATGAGACTACTCCGTTGGGGTTGACACTATAAACAAACCCTGCACTGCAGTTTTGTGACATTGTATAGCCTGATATCATCAGAGCCAGCATGGTAAGGAAGTATTTTCCTTTGTTGTAGAATTGTTTTTTCATGTTATTGAATTTGAGTCCAAAGAAAAGATAAAGGCATTTAGCTGCCAAACAGATTTCCTTATTTTCTTACCCGTTTAAAATCATATTATTTAATAGAATAATACATAAAATCATGTAAAAATCTTACCTGCCAGAAGCTTTTAAAAATTCTTCTGAGGTGTAATTCTTATTACAGGAAGTAATTTCTGATGATAGAAGAACTTTGGTAGTGATATCTTTCAGTACGGGTATTCCTTCAGCAAAATGACTGCCACTAATGTCTAATAATTCTGAAAAATCGCTTTGCATTAATTTGGGTACAAATCCAAAATAACACTTACGGAGTTCAACTTTGTTGGCAGTTATTTTCAACATTTCAAATCTTTTGCTAAATACACTACTGTTAAAAATAGCCTGTTGTTGAAATTTACAATAATTGAAGAATACGCCCATCTGAAATGTACAAACAGTAAAGTCTGCATATTTCTGAAACTCTGCATTGCTGAATTGTGAATCAAAATAAAATGTTGCATTTTGAAAATATACATTTGATTCAAACCTTGCATTCATAAAGACCAATTTTTTAGCAAATACAGCATTTTGAAAATAAGCTTCTTCGCGATATTTTGTTTCATTAAAAAAAGCATCAGAATAAAAATGAGATTCCTGAAAGTCAGCTTTTTTTACAAAGCTACATCCTTGAAAATTTGCCGGTGCAGAAAATATTGCTCCTCGTAAATTTACATCATCTTCAAAAATACAATCAATAAATGCTACACTTTTTTGAAAGTACGTCATAGTAGATTTTCCCGATTCATCGGTAACATAACCTGTAAGTTTTCCTTTAAATGTACATTGTTTGAAGGTAATGGCAGAATTGATATAACATCGGTTTATACCATTGCTTTCAACAACAGGCTGTAGCAGACTTGTAAAATTTAAATCAGCATTAATGGTTTTATTTTCAAAAAAAATATTAGTTCCGTTTTTTAGCTGATTGTTCATGTCGGTATCGTTTGGTGCACTGTTTTTCTGACCTGTAGCACAGGAGATATTCAGTGTTGTAAAAATTGTAGCTATAAGAACTGCTGTACGCATAATATTTTTTTACAAGTTTAAAAATCATTTGGTGAAAAAGAAAAAAATCCCGGCAGAAATTTTCTTGCCGGGATGATATTGTTTGCGGTTTAAATGTTAAGCTTATTTGGTGCCAAAACCACCGTTGCCTTTTTGTCTCATCTTAAATTCTGCAAGTTTACGGTTAAGGTCACCGGTTCTTTTCTTAATCTTCAACATTTGCCCGATTTCTTCAGATGAATAGGCATTGGGCATTTGTTTGGTAACAACAGAATTATAAATGTTAGAAGTCAGATTGTGTTTTGAAGGTTGAAGTTTATTGATGAACTTATATTCTACAAAGTTTGTTGCATTGGTTGATTGCATTTGTGCTGTTACACGTCCGCTATATCCGTTTTGGAAGAATTTTGGATACTGATCGGTTGTGTAAAAGAAATTGTTTTGCTCGTTATCTTCTGTAAACGCCCCTTCTGCATCGGCAACCATTACAATATAATATTCTCCATTTAATGATGACGGTGTGTAATAAACCTGATACAATTGTTGTGTTCCGAAACCAACATTACCCAGGTCGTTATTTGCAGGTATATCAATATTCAGAATAATATGATTCGGATCGTTTGGGTCAACCTGATAAGTGTTTTGTGCAATAGAAGTGTTGAATTCATCATAAAATAAAACACCATAATCATTGGCATCATAAGCATTAAAGTATATGTAGTACAAACTCCAATTAGTTGAACTAGCTGCTGCTGAAGCGCCAATATTATAAAGATTCCAGTAAACAACACGCTCATTGTAATATTGTGTTTGTGTAGATCCATAAGTAGTTTCATCACCAAACACCCAAGAGGCAAGGTCAACGCCTCCTGATGGTGTTGGAGAAGGTGAAGGAGGGTTTGTGCCTCCATCGGTTGTGGCAGTATAAAAGTTTTGATCAAATACGAATTCATTCAATAGAAAATTGTAGTCTATCCAAATATATCCGATATCACCCCAATTGGTGCCCCATGAATTTACAACTTTGAAAGCACCATTTGCGCCTTTACTATCATCATAACCGGAGATTATCAGCGCATGATATGAGTGCTGTCCTACCTGATTGTAAGTAGAATTTGAATTGTAAACTGCATCACTATTCCAAGTCATAAAATTGTCGGAAAGTTTAGCTCCGATAACTACAGGTATTTTATTGGCTAATTGTTCTTTAACACTCTGAATGGATGCCGTTATTTTTCTGTAATTTTTTATTTTACGTTGATTGGCTTCCTGTGTCCAGTTGCTTTGTACTCCTGCGCTGGCACAATTTCCAAGATTAGTATATGGAACAGTTTGCATCGTTGCAGCTCCACGATTCAATAACAAATCCATTGCATCAGAAAAGTTTGTACCATTGCAATTTTGTCCTTTTTTTGCATCCGGAATAGCAAGAAAAAGATCTTTAGGGCTGGTTTGCTTGTTGGTATTTGCTAAGTCGTTTGCAGTAAGATTTTGCTGTATAGCATCTATAACGGTTTTCATATTATAACCAGCTGCCCATGCTACACAGGTGCCATATTGCCCCTGATCGCCAATGGGCGGAAACTGTGGTAAGAGGCTTACCGATTGCGGTAATGTTCCGCTGTTATAAATAGGCGTATTGGTAACTGAAGTAGGTACTGAATTAGGGTTGTCGGTTCCATTCCACCCTAAATTTTTTGGGGTATTACCTGGTGGTGTAGGAGGAATAGGAGTTGGAGGTGTTGGTGACGCGCTGTCATCTTTTTCTTTCTTACAAGCACTAAGGGTTAAAGATAGCGCCAGTGAAACTAAAAATAATTGCTTAATCCATTTCATTTCTTAAGTTATTAAATTGGTGAATGCTACAAAACTGATTATAAAAATTTTCATTGTCAATCACCAAAACTGGTGATTTTTATGGCTGAAATCAATACTTAATTTGATGTATTAAATCACAAGTTATTGAACAATAAAGTTTTAATTTTGACGCATGAAAATCAATAAAATTAAGCAACTTGCAGAAGCTGCATTTAACACAGTACTTGCAGACAGACGGCATTTGCATAAAAATCCGGAATTATCCTTTAAAGAATTTCAGACACAACAATTTGTTTGGGGGAGGTTGGATGAAATAGGAATAACTAATAAAGTGAAAATTGCAGAAACCGGCATTGTTGCTATGATTGAAGGTAAAAATCCTTCTGCCAAAATTATTGCACTGCGTGCTGATATGGATGCACTTCCCATTCAGGAAACCAATAAAACAGATTATGTTTCACAAAATGCAGGTGTCATGCATGCATGTGGTCATGATGTCCACACTTCTAGCTTATTGGGTGTTGCTTCGGTTTTACAGCAATTTAAAAATGAGTTTTCAGGAACTGTAAAATTATTGTTTCAACCTGGTGAAGAAAAACTCCCCGGTGGTGCATCAATGATGATAAAAGAAGGTGTATTAAAAAATCCTTCGGTTTCAGGAATTTTAGGACAACATGTAATGCCGTTGATTGAAACCGGCAAAGTGGGTTTCAGAAGCGGTGTGTATATGGCCAGTACGGATGAAATATATGTAACCATAAAAGGAAAAGGAGGTCATGGAGCTATACCACATCAGAATATTGATCCGGTATTGATAGCATCACATATCATTGTCGCATTGCAACAGATTGTAAGTAGAAATGCAAACCCCATTATGCCAAGTGTTTTGTCATTCGGTAAAGTTGTTGCCAACGGAGCAACAAATGTAATTCCCGACAGTGTTTATCTTGAAGGAACTTTCAGAACATTGGATGAGAGATGGCGTAATGATGCCCATGCAAAAATGATTAAGATGGCTGAGGCAATTGCTCAAGGAATGGGAGGGAAGTGTGAGTTTAATATTGTGCGAGGATATCCTGCATTGGTCAACAATCCAGAACTTACAGCATCTGCCAGAAAAAATGCTGTTGATTATCTGGGAGAAGAGAACGTGCTTGATCTTGACATCTGGATGGCGGCAGAAGATTTTGCATTTTATTCGCAGGAGACCAATGCTTGCTTTTACCGTTTGGGGACAAGAAATGAAGCCAAGGGTATTACTTCATCGGTACATACATCAACATTTGATATTGACGAGAACGCATTGAAAACAGGTGTAGGTCTAATGACTTATCTGGCACTTTGCGAATTGAAGCAGTAACAAAGGGTTAATAATAGCGCTTCTTCAAAGTTGGATGCTCAATAAAAGATTATTTAAAACCGTGTAGGATAGTAATGTTATCTATATGTAATAAGTTTCCTGTTTATAATATTTCCGATGTTGTGAATAGAAATAGTGTTCATACCGTTTTCAAATTTATTCACTACTCGCTTGCGATTACTATTGCTGAACACATGATGTATTTTCAGACGTTGAAAGTCAACAACAAAAGAATTTAGTGTGATCTTTGTTCCACAAACGAATGCTTGTGCGATAATTTTAGCAATAATATTTTAAGAGAAACTGATTTTTTTCGCAGCATGACGGTTTATGTATTTGCGAAGTATAATAATTTTGTCACTGAATCTTAATCGAAGAATCCCGATAGATATTGGGGTTGAACCTTGCTAAAAATCAAAATCTTGGTTCAACCATCACTTTGGCAAGGTTAAATCAATGAGGATACGTAAGTTTGTTGGACGTTTCACAAGACTAAACCCATCTACATGTGAACCGTCTGCCATGCGAGATGGTGTTTGAGTAACTTATTATTTTTCTAATGGAATTCATGATATCGCTTTGCGGTGTGAGATACCGATAGCTTTCGGTAGCACTTCATCAGATTCTGGTAGGGCCACCTACTCGATTAACTGCTGCAATTTTGTCAATTGTCGGTTGTATTTTCTCTAACATTCTTTCGGCAATCAATTCGTGATATTTTTCATTTGCATAAATTCCATTTTTAAATAGATACTCTCCATTTTTAATGGGCTCAGAACCGCTAATAAAATTGTCTTGTACAATAGTCGGAGCTTTCCTTATAAACTTATCAAGTCTTTTTGATAAAAGTCGCTCTATTCTTGTATTTGCTCTAATTGGTGGTCCGAGAATAAATAGTTTAATGTTATTCATTCTGCTGTATTCAATTACCTCATTCACGAGGTCTAAATATAACTTTTGAGAATAATTAGCATTGCCAAGTAATAATCCAAAAATGTAGTTTAGGTTTATCAATGTTTTATGAATTAATGAGCTATCATGAAACGTGGAAAGATTATATCTTGCATCAAAAGAAAGCAAATCATGTTTTTCCGGATTCACATTATTAAATATCGGGAGATTTAATGACCATTTTTTTCTACCAGTAGAGCTATCCATAAATTTGTAGTACAATTTTACCAGTCGTAGAAATGGCTCTGGTCTTATAGAGAATACAAGAATGTCTATGGTTTGATTTTGTTTATATTCTTCGATTTTGTTTCTGCAATTTCTAAAGCGTTCATATCGGATAATGTTTACATTAAATTTTATTTCTCGACTGTTTTCCAATTTTTGCTTGAGTAATTGATGGAAAAGATTTTCAAAAGGTAAATCACCTTGAACGGGAAAACAACCGCCAACAAATGTAAAATTGATCTCCTTAAAATCTATTTTGTGCAGGAAGGCTTTCGATGCAAAATATTCTTGTGGAGATAAAATCGTTCTATCATTATCAATTGAAAAACCTTTAAGGTTGTTACTTTTCTCAAATGATGCAATGAATTTTTCAGCATATAATAGGGGAACCCTTTGGTCAAGTCGGTTAAATAATTTTGGAAGCGTATAATTTTTTATATTGTCTGGAAAGAAGTTACAAATACTTGTTTGCTTTTGTGTCAAGGTAATTTGACCAATTTTGTTTCCGCCAATTGCATATAGCATATATAGAATATAGTGGAAAAACTCATTATTATCCAGTTGAAGGAATGGAGAGTTTACAACACACAAATTATACGGCTTAGTAAGCTCTGCTATTTTTGTTATCCAAGTCCAATACTCTCTTGAATCTTGATGAAAAAACGGATAATTGCCAGTGTCAAGATTGTAATCACAGTGCCCCAAAGCAATACCACTAATTATAGTTGAACTATTTTTTAGAATTTCTGCTAAATTGTCCAACCCTTTTTTAGTTTCTATAACAGGGATTATTTCATTATTGCCTGCTCCGACTTTTTTTAGATCATCATGCAACTTCAAAATTTGAATAGAACTGTCTATTTTGGGAGCAAAGATTGTGATTGGCTGCTTTAGTTTAGCTACAATTTCCAGGTCTAAAACATATTCAGGAGAATCGACTGCGTTTATTCTAATACCAATTGTATAGGTACCAATTTCAGTGTTACATTTTTCAACGATTGTGTCGAAATATCTTCTATAGTTTGTTTTAAGAATTGTTGTGTTTGCGGGAGATAGGCAATCTTGGATACTGTCCTCAAAGTCAAAACATAGCGTTGTTTTACTGTCGGTATGAGCCAATAGCGAGTCTAATGACGTACTTTCATTATATTTTATGTAATGGTATGCTCTCATCGGATATGTTGTTGCAGCTTACGTCAGAATTCCGAGCAATCAGGACAAGTTGTGAAAAAGTAATTTAAAAGCATTTACAAATATAAATTAATTTCAATGGTTTTAGAGATAAAAACAGCAACTAAAAATGCCACAAATACAAGGTGGCAACCACGAGTAAATAAGCTTTTCAGGCATAGAGAGTCAGATATCCTAGGACAAAGAAATTTGTTTTATAGATAAATTGGATTTAAAACAACACGGCATACAATCTCGTGGTTCAACCATCACCCTAAAAAGGTTAAAATAACGAGGCTACGAAAGTTTGTTGGAGGTTTACACAGCACTAAACCCATCTATATGTGAACCGCTAAGTATGCAACTGAGATTGAATGATTCAATATCATTTAATCGAAAGTTGGGAGCGTAGCTCGCGTACGCTTAGTGGTGTGAGAGCCTCTCCCTGTCAGCAACCGCTGGCGGGGCGGGCTACTCGATTATCGGCTGCCCTTCTGTCTGTCGTGGTAGGGTGTCTGCTGTGAGTTGTCGTGTCGGTTGTGCGGTCGGTGTATTTTTATTTTTCAAAAAGAGGGGAAGAAAAAAATGAAGTTTTAGTCAGTCGGGAAAGGACAAGCTCTTTTGCAAGTTAGGGTTTGAGTGTCGGCTTTGTGCGACTTGCAAATGTGCTTGTCCGTGTGTGTCGGCTGGTTTAAAATTTATAGCTGTAACCCAAACGAATTACTTGTGTTTCGTAGTAATCATCGCTTGTGTAAGAAAATCCATTTCCTTGAATTGTCCTTTTAATAACCATTGTATTGAACAAATCGTTGGCATTGAAAAACAATTCGCCTTTTTCTTTTTGTATGATTTTTTTAAGCCCTAAATCCAACGAAAAACGCTGTCCGATTTTTCCTTGCGGAATAATGTCGGGTGCTAAATAAACGGCTGTAACTTGCAATTCAAAATTTTTAGGCAAATGAAAATTGTTGTTCAGTTTTACGTTGCCCGAAAAAATTGTTTGTTTGTCTGCCGAAAAAGTATGCGGAACAGGATATAAATTTTCAACCGTGAAAGCATTAATTTGATTGTAATAAACATTTGCGTAAATGTTGAACGAATACCATTTTGATATGTCTTGATTAAGCACAATTTCCAAACCTGTATTATGGCTTTTCCCTGCATTTTGAAAAATAGCATAAATCAAATTACTATTAGGCACAATGGTTGAAATTCGTGTGATTGTTGCATTTGCAAAACGATAGTATGCAGCCGAATAAAAGTAACCGCTTTTCCAACTTGTTTTGTAACCTAATTCAAAGGAGTTTGTGAATTGTGGTCGCAATGCAGGATTGCCGACTTTAATAATTTCCGCATCATCATATTTTGGGAAAATGCGAATGTCCACTTCATTTGGTCTGTCCACTCTGCGATTGTAGAAAAGCGAAAGTTTATTGTGGTCATTGATTTTATACGCCAAACGAAAATTCGGAAATGGTTGTGTGTAATCGTAGCCGTCACTTGTGTAAGTGTTGTGATTAGGATTTACTTTGTAATCTATTTTCACATACTCCACTCGCAAACCTAATTCAGCTTCCCATTTAGCATTTTCAAAAATGTAGTTTCCGTATAATGCAGGAATAATTTCGTTGTAAGTTGCCCAACCGCCTGCGTTGGTGTCCAACAC
>ERZ795047.5322-NODE-5322-length-10472-cov-3.807046_pt1 | contig 10472 bp, 10 predicted proteins | sample MGYA00375131_ERZ795047 | MGnify/ENA primary metagenome ERZ795047 (study PRJEB30176, sample SAMN05720228) | activated sludge metagenome | isolation source: Anaerobic digester | place: Japan | collected 2015-05-20 ... | reverse complement strand
ACCGTGCCGCGCAGCGATACGCCCCCGGCCGCGTCATCGGCCCCCAGGGCTTCCGGCCGGAAACCCAGCAGCACCTCGCGGTCTGCGGCCTGCGCCAGCGACGACATGGCGACAGGCGGCAGCGGCAACCGGGCATCCGGCGCATACTGAAACAGGAGCGTGTCGTCTGGTTGTCGGACCAGTCTTCCGCGCAACACATTCATGGGGGGCGTGCCGATGAATCCCGCCACGAACCGGTTGGCCGGGCGGCGGTAGACCTCCATCGGGCTGGCGGCCTGCTGGATGGTGCCGCGGCGCATCACCACGATCCGGTCTCCCATGGTCATGGCTTCCGTCTGATCATGCGTCACATACACCATGGTCGCCGCGAGACGGCGATGCAGGCGCCGTAACTCGCCGCGCATCTCCACACGCATTTTGGCATCCAGATTCGAGAGCGGCTCATCGAACAGGAAGACCTTGGGTTGGCGCACGATGGCGCGGCCCACCGCCACCCGCTGGCGCTGTCCGCCGGAGAGTTGTTTGGGCAGCCGCCGCAACAGGCCGTCCAGTCCCAGAATGCCGGCTGCCTCCTGTACGCGCGCCGTGATCTCGGCACGCGGGAACTTGCGCAACCGCAGGCCGAATGCCATGTTTTCGAAAACGGTCATGTGCGGATAGAGCGCGTAGTTCTGAAACACCATGGCCACGTCACGGTCCTTGGGCGGCACGGCGTTCACGCAGCGGTCACCGATGTGGATCGTTCCGGACGTGATCTCCTCCAGACCCGCAATCATCCGCAGGGTGGTGGACTTGCCGCATCCCGACGGCCCCACGAGCACCAGAAACTCACCGTCGCGGATGGTGAGCGTGAACCGGTCTACGGCCAATCCGCCGTCATCGTATCGCTTGCAGACCTTGTTCAGTGTGACTTCAGCCATGTCTCTTCCGTGGGGCCTCCCTACAGCACCAGGCGCACGCCGGGCACCTGTTTGATCTCCGCGTCCAGACGCAAGTGTTCTTCCCGGTCTTCGAGCCTCACCGAAACGCAGAATGCGCGGTAACGTCCCGTTGACGAGTCCCGCGAGACAGCGAGCGGCGAGGTGACCCGGTAGGCGGCGATCCGCGCGGCCAGCGCGGTTTCAGCATGCGTCGCGGTTTCCGTGAGAATCCGGAAGTGGAACTCCCCGGGGTAGGCAGGCTCTTGCGCCGCGGGTGCGGCGTCGCGGTTTTCCATACGGGGGGCGGGGCGACACGAATTCATGAGACTCCTTTTGCCGGGGTTGTGGTCTGGATACTCGCCGACGCGAGCAACTCGCGCGCATGGCTCTCGATCACGCTGGTCAATCCCTTGCCGCCCAGCATGCGCGCGATCTCATCCACGCGGCCGGCATCGTCCAGAGTCGTGATGCGCATCCGGGTTCGGCCCCGGACCACCTCTTTTGTCACCACCACGTGACGATGCCCATAAACGGCAGATTGCGGCAGATGGGTGATGGAGATCACCTGATGGGTTTCTGCCACGCGGCGCATTTTTTGCCCCACCACTCTGCCTATCTCGCCACCGATGTTGGCATCAATCTCGTCAAACACCAGCACGGGGATCCGGTCGTGCAACGCGAGCACCGCTTTCACCGCGAGCATGACCCGCGCGATCTCGCCGCTGGAGGCGATGGCTTTGAGGGGCCGCATCGGCTCGCCCGGGTTCGGCGCGAACCCGAAGGAAACCGTGTCCGCGCCGTTCGGTCCCGGCGGGCAGGGACTCAGTTCTACGTCGAACCCTGATTTCAGGAAACCCAGGTCGTGCAGTTCTTGCGTGATCGAGCGGGCGAGTGCGCCGACCGCGCGCGCGCGGACGGTCGAAAGTGCGGCGGCCCGCCTCGTCAGGGTTTGGGTTGCGTCCGCGATCTCCTTGCGGAGCGCATCGGCCTGTTCGGTGCGGGTGGCGAGATCCTGCAACCGCGCTTCGCTCTTTTCCAGGGTGGCCAAGACCTCGCTCACTGAAGAACCGTACTTGCGTTTCAGCCGCTGCACCAGTGCCATACGCTCTTCAAGATGGCTCAACCTTTCCGGATCAGCCTCGATCCGGCTCAAACAATCCGTCACGGCCCGGCCGAGTTCCTGAATCTGCACGGCCGCATTCCGCGCTTCGGCGAGCCAGTCGGCCGCTTCCGGCAGAAGCCGCGCCAGTTCCGTCAGCTGCGTCTGAACCGCGACCAGTCCGCTGAACACGGCTGGTTCGCCATCGGTGAGGCCTTCCACCACGGCGTTTCCGAGTGCGAGAATCTGTTCGGCATGCGCGGCTTGGGCGTGTCGCGAAACCAGGTCCTCTTCGTCCGCCTCCGTGAGCTGGGCGTGGGTGATCTCTTCCGCGATGAATCGCAGTCTTTCGGTTTCCGCCTCGATGTTCGGAGCGTCGCGTTGCAGTTCGTCGAGACGCGCCTCCAACGTCTGAAGGGTTTGCCAGACCTCGGCACAGGCTTCGCGTTGCGGCACACAGTGCCCGTACGCATCCAACACATCCCGTTGAAAGGCGGAGTCCAACAGCGACTGGTGGTCATGAGGGCCGTGGATGTCCACCAGCAGATTCCCCAGCCTGCGGAACGTCTGGGCGGTGGCGGGCGAATCGTTCACAAGACAGCGTCCGGCACCTGAAGCAGAAACCGAACGGCGCACGAGCAGCGTGCCCTCTTCACAGGGCGGCAGCCCCGCCGACTCCAAAAGCGCATCCACCTCACGCGTATCGGCAAGCGCGAACCCCGCCTCTACCCAGGCTTCCGCCGCGCCTTCGCGGATGGCCGACTTGTCGGCGCGTCCCCCCAAGACCAGATCGAGCGCACCCATGAGCACGGATTTGCCCGCGCCGGTTTCGCCGGTGATGATGTTGAGGCCGGGGCCGAAGGTGACGGCAGCCTCTTCAACGATCGCGAGATTTTTGACTGACAGGTGGTTGAGCACGACTTTTTATCACATTCAACGGATTCAGGATCAGACAAGGGAAGTGTAACACATCCGCCGCTACGCCGTAAACGGTATGAAAAAGCCGGGCAAAAATACGAAGGGACAGCTGGAGCGCTGAATGTCGAATTGCGACGCTTTATCAGGTCGAGGATGCGCCCCGGTTACCCTGTCCAGCGTAAGCGGGCTTGCATCCGGAGTGTTCAAACGCCATAATCTGTTCTCACGTTTTGATGTAAAAGGAGAGTGAAGCATGCGGAAGAAGATTGTTGCAGGAAACTGGAAGATGAACAAGACGGCTTCGGAGGCCGTGGCCCTGATCGAGGAGATCCGAAAAGAAACCGAAGGCGTTTCTGCGGTGGAGATCGTGGTGTGCCCGCCGTTCACGAATTTGAAGGATGCGGCGGCAGCCTGCGCCGGAACCCATGTGATGCTGGGTGCGCAGAATGTGCATTGGGAGGCTTCCGGTGCCTTCACAGGCGAAATTTCAGGGGCGATGCTCAAGGACCTGGGCGTGCAGTATGTGATCATTGGCCACAGCGAGCGACGCCAGTATTTCGGCGAGACCGACGAGACGGTCAACCGCCGTGTCCGGGCGGCATTGGCTGTGGGGCTGATCCCGATCGTCTGCGTGGGCGAGACTCTGGCCGAGCGCGATGCCGGACAGATGGAGTCTGTGGTGGTGCGCCAGACCAAGGAGGGGTTGGCGGACCTCGGTGAGGATCTGGGGCGCGTGGTGATCGCCTATGAACCCGTTTGGGCGATCGGTACCGGGCGGACAGCCTCGCCGGCCCAAGCCCAGGAGGTTCACGCGCTGATCCGCCGCACACTGGCCGAGATCGCCGGAGGCGATGTGGCAAACACGATCCGGATCCAGTATGGCGGCAGCATGAAGCCCGAGAACGCCAGAGAACTGATGAGCCAGCCCGATATCGACGGCGGGCTGATCGGCGGCGCGGCGCTTAAGGCCGACTCCTTCGCGGCAATCATCCGGGCCGGCATGTAAGGGGTTTGCCTTAGCGGATCTGGGCGACCCAAAGAGACGGGGTGCTTTGGCGAGGCGCCCCTCGGTTCCGGTTTATCGAAATCGTTGTCGGGGTCGGCGTCTCGTCCTCGTTCATGTGAACGTCGGCTTATGACCTGTGTGTGACCTTCGCCCCGCGACGTTTCAGATTTTGGAATCCGTTTAGGACATGATTTCCGACAGCTTCGCTTCGGCGGGGAGAAATCCATGATTACCATGATGTTGTTCAATCCTGAAAATCCTGTCATCCTGTCAATTTATAGGCAAGAGTTGACCGTTCCGGACCGTCCGCAGCGTGAAACCCGAGCCCCAAAATCAAAGAGCGCTTTGAAGGTTCAGCTATTCCAGGGTTCCAATCGGGTTGCCGGATTCCTATAATGGGCGCTCATGGAGAGGGAAACCCATCTTGTTGAGGGGAGTGCCGCGCAGATGCGCGTGCCGCAGGAGGCTTTGCGGCGGCGTGCGCTGGAAGAGGGCGTTGCGGCGTATGTGGCGCGCGAGCGTCTCGTTCCGCCTCTGACTGCCGCCGAAATGCTGGCGCATGCCCGTGCGGCGACCGCTTCGGAAAATCTGGATGATGCGGAGGCGGTGTTCGCGGCGGTTCTGCTCAACAATGCGGTTTGGGCGGATGTGGTCGCCGGTATTCCCTATGAGCGGCGGTTGTTGCTCCTTCCCCTTTGTTTGGCGCGGAACGAGGTGTGCCGGGCGGAGCGCGACGGTTTGGGTCTCTTGTGCGCGCAATGCGGCAACTGTCCGATCGGCCTGATCCAGGCGGAGGCGGACCGGCTCGGATATGTCTCGTTGGTTGCGGAGGGCACCACGGTGGTGACCCAGTTGCTCGCCGGCGGCAAGGTGGACGCGGTGATCGGTGTGGGCTGCATGGATTCGCTGCGCCGTATGTTCCCCATTATGAACGCGCACGCGATTCCGGGTCAGGGGATCCCGCTGCTGACGGATGGCTGTCAGGCCACGGAGGCGGATGTCGCATGGATCCTGCGTGTTTTGCGCGCGAGTCGTCAGGGGGGCGTGTCGGGGGTCACGGAGATCGAGGCGGTGGCCGATGCGGTTCGCAACTGGTTCACGTGCGAGGAGTTGGCCGCCGTGCTGGGCTCGGCGGAGACGGAAGCGGAGCGGATCGGCCGGGAGTGGCTGCTGATCGGAGGCAAGCGTTGGCGGCCGCTGTTGACCGCCGCGGTTTCGGAGGCGCTGGGGGGGGCGCGTGACGCCATCCGTCCTGCGGCGCTGGCGGTCGAGTGTTTCCACAAGGCGTCCCTCATTCATGACGATATCGAGGATCAGGACACGGAGCGGTATGGGGTGCCGACCGTGCATTGCCGGTACGGGGTTCCGGCCGCGATCAATGCCGGAGATTATCTGATCGGTGAAGGCTACCGCCTGCTGGCCGAGGCCGCGTTCCCGGATGACCTGCGCGCGCGTATGGTGACGGCAGCGGCCCGCGGACACCGCGAACTTTGTCTCGGCCAAGGTGAGGAGCTGGCGTTCAGCCGCCAGCCCGCGCCGGTGAGCGAGTCCGCTGTGCTGCGTATCTATGAGCGCAAAACCGCTGCGGCGTTCGAGGTGGCGGTTTTGCTGGGCGCGATCGCAGCCGGAGCCGATGCGGACACGTGCGCGCGGCTTTCCGAATTCAGCCGTGCGGTGGGTACGGCGTATCAGATCGGCGATGACATGGAGGATTTCTTCTCGGCGCGCGGTCGGGCCGCGGACCTGCTCGCCATGCGTCCCACGGTGTTTCTGGCCACAGCCTGCACATGTGACAACGCGGAAGTCGCCGCAGCGCTGGATTCGGTCTGGAATGCGGACCGCGCCGGACGGCAGCGGCTGATCGACGCGATCACGCAGGCCGGCCTGCATACGCGGGTCCGCCTGTTGTATGAGCATTATCGGCATGAGACGGAACGGACCATCGCCGGAATTCAGCATACCGGCCTGCAACGCCTGTTGCGGCATGTCATGGGGCGGATGCTGCGATAGGCGCCAGGCGGCGCGGACCGGACGGACTGATGAGGATACGGCAAGCCATACCTTTTTGCGTGACCTGCTTGGCGGCGGTGTGCGCGGTCGGGACCCTTGCGGCATGGCTCGCGCGCGAATCCGCCGTGGACGCGTCCTTACGTCTGGCGACCGCCGACGGCTCGGGTGCCGAGGCGGCGGCAATCACGGAATCAGACGCGCGCGGAACGGATCTGACCGGTTGTTTCCGCGCCAACCGGGAGATCCCCCGGGGTGCCACGACCGGAAACTGGCCGGGGTTCCGCGGGGCGGGCCGCGACAATGTCGCGCGCCGGGCGGGAAAGTTGCTGACCGCATGGCCGGAAACCGGTCCCGCCGTACTCTGGCAGATTCCGGTGGGGGACGGACATGCCATGCCTGCTTTGGCCAACGGGTGCCTCTATCTGCTGGACTATGACGAGGCGCGGGGCGGCGACTGCCTGCGTTGTCTGAACGCGGACACGGGGCAGGAACGTTGGGAGCACCTCTATGCGGCCAAAACCAAACGCAATCACGGCATCTCGCGTACCGTGGCCGCGACGGACGGTCGCTTCGTCGTCACCATCGGGCCGCAGGGGCATGTCGTGTGTCTGGACGCGGATGATGGCACATACCGCTGGGGATTCAGTCTGTCTGAACGGTACGGTTCGCGCGTGCCGCTCTGGTATGTGGGGCAGTGCCCCCTGATCGATGGGGATCGGGTGATTCTGGCGCCTGCCGCATCCGGGGTTCTGCTGTGTGCCCTCGCGCTTTCGGACGGGAAAACCGTTTGGGAGACACCGAATCCGCACGGGTACGCGATGTCGCATTCGTCAGTGATGATTCTTGAAACGGAAGGGCGCCGCCACTATGTGTACGCGGGGATCGGCGGGATCGCGGGCGTGGGCGCGGAGGGCGCGGAACGGGGAACCTTGCTGTGGCACACGGAGGCCTTTCGTCCCAGTGTGGTCGTGCCGTCACCCGTGCCGCTGCCGGACGGCCGGTTCTTCATGACAGCGGGGTACGGCTCGGGTGGCGCCCTCTTCCGGGTGTCGCGCGTTTCAGACGGTTGGCGGGCGGAAACGCTTTTCAAAACCGACCGCAAGACGTTCGCGAGCGAACAGCAGACTCCGGTTTTCCTTAACGGGCTACTCTATACGGTTCTGCCCAGCGATGGGGGCGGCGAGCGGCAGCAATTGGTTTGCATGACCTTGGAGGGTCAGCGGATGTGGGCGAGCGGACGCGACCATACATTCGGACTCGGGCCTTACGTCGCTACGCCGGAAGGGATGTTGCTGCTGTTGAACGATGCCGGTACGCTGACACTGGCGCGGGTGGGGCGCGACGGGTTTGTCCCCTTGGCGCGGCATGCTCTCATGGAGGGCAGGGGACGCGATGCCTGGGGTCCCATGGTGTTGGCGGACAACCGGCTCTACCTGCGCGACAGCAAGCGGCTCTTCTGTGTGCAAGTCGGCGCACCATGAGGCGGCCGGTGTTCAGACGACACGCTCGACCGTGATTTCGGGGTCGATCTGCTCGCGCAAAACCCGTTCGATACCCTGTTTCAGCGTCATGGTCGCGTGCGGGCAACTGCCGCATGCGCCGCGCAGACGCAGACGAACGGTCTTGTCCGTGATTGAAACCAGTTCCATATCCCCGCCGTCAGCCTGCAGCATGCCGCGAAGTTCTTCCAGTTTTGCCTTGATTTGCTCGTCCATCATTGTTCCTTCCGCTTGAAATGGTGGCGTATCATGCCCGAAAACACAGGGTGCGTCAAGTTGCGGTTGACGGGTTCCGGTGGCCGCGCTAAGGTTGGGTTCGTGAATCACAAAGCCGAAACTACCGTGTTGCTCGCGAACGGCGCGTATCCGGTCCATCCCTTTCCGGTAGACGCGCTGCGATCGGCCCGCCGTATCGTTTGTTGCGACGGCGCGGCGGACCGGCTTTCGCAAGCCGGGCTGGAGCCTGCGTGGGTCATTGGCGATCTGGACAGCCTCTCGCCTGCGGCGCGCGTCCGGTGGCCCGGCCGCGTGGTCGCGGTTTCTGATCCGGAGAGCAACGACTTGACCAAGGCTTTCCGCTTTTGCGTATCCCGCGGCTGGCGCGATCTGGTGATCGTCGGCGCGACAGGCCTTCGCGAGGATCATACCTTGGGTAATCTCTCGCTCCTCCCGGATTTCGCGCAAGAGGCGGAGGTGCTCTTGTTGACCGATACGGGGACGTTCCGGCCGATGTTGCGGTCAGCGCGCCTGCGCGCCCATCCTGGACAACAGGTTTCGATTTTCTCCTTTGATCCCCGTACCGTCATCACGTCGGAAGGGTTGCGTTATCCGTTGCGGCGGTTACGACTCTCCCGCTGGTGGCAGGCCACGCTGAATGAGGCCTGCGGCGACGAGTTTGATCTGATATTCGAGGGAGGCCCCCTGCTGGTGTTTCAGACGTATGAGATACGGCCGAACCGTGCGCCGGGGGGAGGCGATGGGGAAATGGCGGGGCAACATGAATCGAATTCTGTTTGAGCCCGGGGAATTGTGCGCGGATGGGACTGTGACGCTTGCGGACGCGAGGGCCGAGCACATACTGAATGTGCTGGGACTCGGCGTGGGGGGCGTGGTGCGGAGCGGGGTTGTGAACGGGAGTGCCGGAACGTCGCGGATCATCGGGACGGAGGGAAAGCGAATCCGGTTGCAGACCGATCATACGCAGCCGGCGGAGCCTTCTGGGTTCGATTTGTTGTTGGCCGCGCCGAGACCCAAAGTGATGAAACGGCTTTGGCCGCAATTGGCGGCACTCGGCGCAGGCCGGGTGGTGGTGCTCAACGCTGCCAAAGTCGAAAAGTGCTATTTCAGCAGTCAATGGCTTGATCCTGCGCGGATCCGTCCGCTTCTGATTGAAGGGTTGGCCCAGGCCGGCACGACCATGCTGCCCGAAGTGCGGGTGCGTCAGCGGTTCAAGCCGTTTGTTGAGGATGAGTTGGGCACCCTTTTCCCCACGCCGTTGCGTCTGCTCGCCCATCCCGGACCGGTTGTCGGTCTTGCCGCTTCCGAATGGCCGTCCGGGACGCGTCCGCTGATTGCGGTCGGCCCTGAAGGGGGATGGACCGATTACGAGCGCGCGATGCTGACGGAGCGCGGTTTCCGTCCCTTTTCATTGGGCCCCCGGACTCTGCGGACCGATACGGCGTGCGTCGCGCTGATCGCGGTGCTGGCTTGGCTTCGCGACTCCTCCCGCTGGAGCGGCGGAGCGGATGAATCGCGTGTTTTGTCCGGGCGGTTGGGGATTGGACAGGTTGCCGGTCCTTCATGTACTATAAACGCCGAACGCAGAACGGAAAACCATGAAACGAGAACGCTGGGTTCGTTATCCTCAGAAGCGCGATACGCCGACTGAGTGCCGCGACTGGATTTACGGTCGTCGGCCGGTATTGGAGGTGCTGAAAGCCGGTAGACGCCATCTGTATGAGGCGGTTTTGCCTCCCGCCGGACGCGACGCGCCGGAAATCGCCGAAATGCGTGACCTGCTGCTGGCCCGGGGTGTGCCGTTCCGCACGTTGGAACGGAGTGAGCTGGACGAATCCTGCGAGGGCGGCAACCACCAAGGTGTGGCCGTGCGCACCGGAGGGTATCCGTACATCTCGTTCGATCAGGTTCTCGACGATGTGAAAACGGATACGAACGCCGTGGTGCTGATTCTCGACCACATCGAGGATCCGCAGAATGTCGGTTCGCTGTTGCGCACGGCGGATGCGGCGGGCGTCACCGCGGTGCTGATTCCGAAAGACCGCGCGGCCGACGTCACACCCGCTGCTGTGCGTGCCTCTGCCGGGGCCTCCGAGCACCTGCGTGTGGTCAAGGTCGTGAATCTGGTGCGTGCCATGAAAGAACTGCAGGCGTGTGAAGTCTGGATCACGGGATTGGACTTCGGACCGGACGCCAAACCATATACGTCCATCGATTTCAAAGGTCGCGCGGGGTTGGTGGTGGGCAGCGAGGGGCGTGGCCTCTCGCGGCTGGTGCGCGAAACCTGCGACTTCATCGCCAGCCTGCCGATGAAAGGCCGCGTCGAATCGCTCAACGCCGGCGTAGCCGGCGCGATCGCACTCTACGAGGTGGTAAGGCAGCGGGGGCAGGCGAGTCGATAGAATCGACGGAATCGATTCTGTTGATTCGGTCGAAATCAACACCATGCGAACTCCATTAGAGAGTCTGGTGCCCAGGCCACGCCGGATTGAGTCGGGGCCGGGAGTTTTGGCACTGGGCGAGGCGGGTGTCATTGTGGGCGCGGGTGCGCCGGACGATCTGCGGCCCGCGCTGCGGGTGCTTGAGGCGGCCTTGGGGTCAGGGTGGCCACTGTCGGAAGCGCGGGCATCCTCGCCGGCCGGGGGCGTCCGTCTCGTGTTCCGGATTGTGCCGCAGGTGGCCGGGCCACAGTCCTATTGTCTGCGCGTCACGTCCGCAGGTGTCGAAGCCGGGGCGCAGGATCGGGCGGGATTGTTTTATGCTGCCCAGACGTTCGCTCAACT
>ERZ795047.5321-NODE-5321-length-10475-cov-4.305662_pt1 | contig 10475 bp, 8 predicted proteins | sample MGYA00375131_ERZ795047 | MGnify/ENA primary metagenome ERZ795047 (study PRJEB30176, sample SAMN05720228) | activated sludge metagenome | isolation source: Anaerobic digester | place: Japan | collected 2015-05-20 ... | reverse complement strand
TTCTCCGAGGTTCCGCAGTTGGGCATAGTGAAAGCGGTCTCACGCGGAGGTACTCTGTGCGGCGTCCTTGGATTAAGCCTTTCTCTGAAGGCCCTGACGGATATGATTCGCCAGGGTAAAATCCAAAGGATCGGAAACGTGTTTTTGGTCGATGCTTCCGATAGGGTATTGGCGAACTCTATGGACCCTATGTATAACTTCGGTCCTTTGTCAGCCTTGTCGTCCGAGTTGCCCGAAGGGTCCATAGGAAGGACGTGGCGTCTGAACATAAACGGCAAGAGAACCCTCGGCGTTTCTGCCCGAAGCCAGATTCTCCCCTGGCGTTACATTGTTTTCGTCGATGAGGACGAACTGTTCGAACCTCTGAAACTTAATGCCTTCTGGTTCTCGCTCATCACGCTAGGTATTTTATTTTTTGTGGTGTTCTTTACGATTCCTGTCAGTCGCGGGTTCTCTCGCCCGATCGAAGAGCTATCCAGACAGATGGTTCGGTTCGGAAAACAACACTTTTTTGAACAAATCCACGTGAAGGGCTTCCGAGAAATCGAAGAGATGTCCGACTCCTTCAATGAGATGACCGGGGAGCTTAAAACACTGATAGAAAAGAACAAAGCCTATTACGACGAACTCGAGCGCATAAACCTGGCGCTTAAACGGAGAAACATCGAACTGGAAAACACGAGCGAGCACCTTTTTGACTATTCGAGCAGGATGGAAGAGATGATTTCGATCACTTCTCGGATGTGCTCGTCGACGATCGAAAAGGACGAAAGCTTCCTTAAGGACGCGTTAGAGATGATTTTGGACCTGGTCCCGAAGGCCGATTACGGGAGCGTCTCTCTGGTGGAAGACGATAAATGGCGTTTTGTGCATACGGTTGGCCACGACATCGAGACCCTGAAACAGCTTCCGCTCACCGTCGATATGCTCGAGGAACTACAAAACGCGAAATCGCTCGAGCGCTTGATGGAAGCCGACGATGGGGTCTTTCCACCTGATTTGAGCGACGCTTTTCGTCGTGCGACCCGATCGATTAGAGCCTCTATTCTGATACCCCTGAAGTTCAGCGGGCAAACCTTGGGGACTCTGTCCATCGAGATCGCGAAGGAAAGCGATGAGCAGTTTACGAGCTCAGACTACAAAATCCTACAGACCTTCTCGAACCTGGCGTCGGCTTTTCTGAAGATTCAGAAGTACATCCAACAGCAAGAAGGTTTCCAGAAAGATCTGATCACCTCTATGATCCGTTTGCTGGAAATCCACGACCCATATACGAAGGGGCATTCGGAGAATGTGGCGAACCTCTCTATCACGATCGCGGAAGCGATGGGTTTAGATAAAACGCTCGTCTCGCGCGTTTTTTGGTCCGGAATGGTGCACGATATCGGGAAGGTGCTGGTTCCGGGAGTCATCCTGTCCAAACCCTCTATGCTGACGTTGAAAGAGTACAACCTCATCAAAGAGCATCCCGTGTGGGGGGCCCGGGTGTTGGAGCCCTTCGAAGACCTCAAAGACGTCGCGAAGTATGTGCGACATCACCACGAACGGTGGGATGGGCTGGGTTACCCCGAAGGGATCGGGGGAGAAACCATTCCACTCGTATCGCGGATACTGTCCGTGGCAGACGCGTTGGAAGCTATGACGAGCGATCGGCCTTACCGAAAAAGAGTATCGTTAACTGCCGCGTTGAGGGAGATCGAGAACAATGCGGGATCCCAATTCGATCCGAAGATCGCTGAAATCGCAGTAAGATCGATTAAAAAACTTGCTTAGATACAAAGAGAAAGGATATTTCTCTCGATCAAATCCACCGACCGTATGTTATAATTCTAAACGAAAGGGCCAAAGAAAACGCGGCTTTTCCGCAAAAGGAGGTAACGATGGCGATATCTCATATCGATCATATCGGGATAGCGGTTTCGTCCCTAGAAAAGGTCAAACCTTTCTATGAGGAAGGTTTGGGTATTCGTGTAGAAGAGGTGGAGGAGTTACCTCAAAAACATCTAAAAGTGGCCTTCATTCCCGTGGGCGATACGCGCATCGAGCTTTTGGAGCCAACATCCGAAGCCTCCACGGTCCACCAGTTTATACAGAAGCGAGGAGAGGGCATTCATCACATCGCGTTCCACGTGGATGATATCGAAGCGTCGATCGCTCAATTGAAGGAGATGGGCTACCGGTTGCTGAGCGAGGTTCCGGAGGAAGGCGCAGGCGGGACAAAGATCGTTTTTTTGCACCCGAAGAGCGGCTTCGGGGTCTTAATAGAGTTGGTCGAAGGAGAAGGCCACTAAGAGAGGAGAAGGTTTATGAACGATATGGATTCACTGAATCAGGCTTTCATAGAAAAGCGCAACGCCGTGTATGAAGGCGGTGGGCCGAAAGCCGTCGAAAAACAACATCAGGCGAAAAAAATGACGGCTCGAGAACGGATCCATCAATTGCTGGACAAGGGCAGTTTCTTTGAGATAGACACGTTCGTCCAACACCGGTGCGTCAATTTTGACCTTAAGGATAAAACCATCCCCGAAGACGCGGTCATCACAGGTTTCGGGAACATCGGAGATAAAAAAGTCGGGGTGTTTTCCCAAGACTTTACGGTGATGGGCGGCTCTCTTGGAGAGATGCACGCGAAAAAGATCATGAAGATACAAGACCTCTGCCTAAAAATGGGAATTCCACTCATCGGAATCAACGATTCCGGTGGAGCTCGAATCCAAGAAGCCGTGGACGCTTTGTTTGGATATGGCGGCATCTTCTTTCGCAACACCCGGTCAAGCGGAGTAATACCGCAAATCTCGATCATTATGGGGCCCTGCGCGGGCGGCGCGGTCTACTCTCCCGCGATCACCGATTTTGTGATTATGGTCGATCAGGTCGCCAAAATGTTTATCACAGGTCCCCAAGTCATTAAGGCCGTGACGGGAGAAGACGTGTCCCAGGAAGAGTTGGGAGGCGCGAAGGTCCACAACCAGAAAAGCGGTAACGCCCACTTTTTAGCGGTAAATGACGAAGAAGCGTTAGAAATTTGTCGAAGGCTTTTCGATTACATCCCATCCAACAACACCGAATTCGCTAAAACCATCCCGCTGGAAACTGTCAACCTCGATAACCTGGCCGATGTCGGAAAGATGATACCGGTAGACGGGAAAAAGGGTTACGACGTCAAGCAAGTGATTAACGGCATTGTCGACCGGGAGAGCTTTATGGAAGTGCATGCGCTTTACGCGCTCAATATCGTCGTCGGATTTGCCCGCCTCGGAGGGATTCCGATAGGGGTTGTCGCGAACCAGCCGAGTCAATGGGCCGGCAGCCTCGATATCAATGCCTCGGACAAAGCCGCGCGATTCATCCGCTTCTTGGATGCCTTCAATCTACCCATTGTGACCCTGGTCGATACGCCGGGCTTCTTACCCGGTACCGCGCAAGAGTTCAACGGGATCATCCGTCACGGGGCGAAGCTACTCTACGCCTACAGCGAGGCCGTCGTGCCGAAGATTACGGTGATCTTAAGGAAAGCGTACGGGGGGGCATACATCGCGATGGGCAGCCAACATTTGGGGGCGGATTTCGTCTGCGCGTTGCCGACCGGGGAGATTGCTGTGATGGGACCCGAAGGCGCCGCGAACATCATCTTCAAAAAAGAAATCGACCAATCGGAAAACCCCGAGCAACTCAGAACCGAAAAGATCGAACAATACCGGGCGCAATTTGCGAATCCCTATGTCGCCGCTTCCAGAGGGTATATCGATCAAGTGATCTCACCGGATGAGATGAGAGAGGCGATCTACCAAAACCTAACGCTCGCGAAAAATAAGGTGGAACCCTACCCCGACAAAAAACACGGGAACATTCCGTTATAGGAGAGGTTATGGAAGTCATCAGCCTAACCATCGTCGGAATATCCGTAGTCTTTCTCTGTTTTGTATTCATATACGTCCTGCTCAAGGCATTTGAAGCCATATTCAGAGAGCGAAAACCAGAACGAGAGGAGCCGGCTTTGACGAAGCCGGTCATCGGGACTGACGGGGGATTCTCCTCCATTTCTTCCCTAGCGGTGGGTGGTACGGGAGATGCCGTAATCACCGAGGAAGAGGTGGCCGCGATAGGCGCGGCCTTATTCGCTTATTTAGACAAACCCTACAGGCTTGTCGGCTTGAGACGGGTCTCACAAGAAGAAACGCGATGCCGGACGCCGAGGAAGTATAAAACTTGGAAAGTTCATCAGAAAGGGGACAAATAATGATGATGAAGAGTTATAGGGTCTATGTGAACGGCAAAGCATATGAAGTCCAAGTGGAAGAGTTAGGGGCAGCAGTCGCGCCGCAGATGCCGGTCGCCGTGACTGCGTCATTGCAAGAAGCCCGCCCTGCTCCGGCTCGGATCGAACCGCAACCCACCCCACCATCGGCACCTCCACAAGAACCACAGAGCTCCAAACCAGCGGCTCCTGCAACTGTAAAAGCCCCATCGCCTAAAGGGCAAAAGGGGAAGGAGTATCACGCGCCGATGTCGGGGCTCATCATCGACGTATTCGTCAAACCCGGTCAATCCGTTAAAACTGGGGATGCCCTGCTGAGAATAGAAGCGATGAAAATGGAAAATGACATCATCTGTGAAAGCAACGGCGTCGTAGAAGAGGTTTTCATTCACAAGGGCGAAAACGTAGAAACCGGAAAAAATATGGTTACCGTGATCCCATCATAAGGGTGAGATGACAATCGTGTGGAATAACCTACGACAAGAAGACAGCGAAGTATACGCGATCATTAAGCAAGAATTGGCGCGTCAAGAACACGGTTTGGAACTCATCGCCTCAGAGAACTTCGTTTCGAAAGGCGTTATGGAGGCGATGGGGAGCATATTGACGAACAAGTATGCGGAGGGTTATCCCAAGAAGCGATACTACGGTGGGTGCGTCTACGTGGATATGGCCGAAACTCTGGCGAGAGAGCGCGTGAAAGAGCTTTTCCACGCCAAATACGCCAACGTACAACCCCATTCCGGATCGCAGGCGAATATGGCCGCCTATTTTGCCGTGGCGGACCCGGGTAGCGTACTGATGGGAATGGCGCTTAGCCACGGAGGGCACCTCACTCATGGCGCTCCGGTCAGCTTTTCCGGTAAAATCTACCGTGTCGTTCAGTATGGGGTCAATATCGAGACGGAAAAGATAGATTATGATGAAGTGGAGAAGATGGCCTTAGAGCACAACCCGAAGATCCTGGTTGCCGGTGGCAGCGCCTATTCGAGGATTATAGACTTTAAACGGTTCAGACAGATCGCCGATCGCGTGGGCGCCTATCTGGTCGTCGATATGGCGCACTTCGCCGGTCTCGTAGCGGCAGGGATATACCCGAACCCGCTGGATTATGCCCATATCGTCACCTCAACGACCCATAAAACCTTGAGGGGACCGCGCGGCGGTTTGATTCTCACCAACGATGAAGAGCTCTACAAAAGCATCAATAAAACGATCTTCCCGGGCATTCAAGGGGGGCCTTTGATGCATATCATCGCGGCTAAAGCCGTTTGCTTCAAAGAGGCGCTCTCCCCTGATTTCGTGGACTATCAGAAACGGGTGGTCGCTAACGCGGTTCGCTTGGCGGAAGAATTGGAGAAACTTGGGGTTCGTATCGTTTCGGGCGGGACCGACACACACCTGTTTTTGGTAGACCTCAGTCCGAAAAACGCGACCGGAAAAGCGGTGGAAGCCGCTTTGGAGACTGCCCACGTAACCGTTAACAAAAACACCGTCCCCAACGAAAAGCTCTCGCCGTTCGTCACCAGTGGTATCCGGGTCGGCACTCCGGCCGTGACGACACGGGGAATGGGCCCCTCGGAGATGGTGGAGATCGCGAAGATCATCCAAGAGGTGATCGATCATATGGACACGGAAGGGCAACTCCCGGAGAGTATTCGGGAAGCGGTCATCGGACGCGTCGACGCGCTGTGCGAACGGTTCCCGCTTTATCAGGAGCTATTGTAGAACTTTCGGTTTCCCCGGTTAGGGAAGGCGGAGGGATCCGCCTTTTTTTTCATCTATGAGTCTTTTCGGCGAGAAGGAACCACCCAATAGGCTTCGATAGGCCTCGGTTTTTCCGGGATTTCATCCGGATCGTAGTAAGCCTCCACGATGTCTCCCGCATTCGGCCCTCGAATAGGCCCCTGAAAAGCAGGATGCGCGTATATGTACTCCCTTCCGTCATTCCCTTTAATGAACCCTTTCTTCGGTATCGGCCTCTTAACCGCTTTTCCCTGAACCGGTGTCAGTAAGGGTTTGAGCGACATCCTCCAGATTGGGATCAACTCTTTGTAGAGCTGCTCAAAAGATAACCCCGGCGGACAAGCAATGGTCTGAGCTCTCTTAGTCGTTTCGGGATCTCCTTCTATTTCTAAAGACACCAACACAAGCTGGTACATCAGTAGACACTTGCGCTCCATTGCCCACATACTTCGATCTCGGTAGATGTCGGCCAGAAGACTATAACATTCTAATTTGATGAGTTCGCTGCCTGGAAACAAGGCGGCTTTCAGCGCGTATTTGTAGGCATTATTCTGGTCGCCGAGGGCGAAATACACCTTTGCGATATCCAGAGGGAGTGGCCACTTCTTCTCGAGTTTCTGGGCCGCCAGCAGGTCCGGCAGGGCCTCTTTAGGACTGCCAAGTTGAAAACGGGCAGCGCCCCTCAGGCGGAGGAATGGAGCGGTGTCGCCATCTGGTATCCTTTCCGCGATAAGGGCTAGGGCCTCGTTGCAGCAGAGGAAGCAGTCAGAAAATCGAGATTCTGACAGTAGCCATTTCGCCTTCGCGAGGTACCAGATTTCAGCGTTGGAAGGCTTCCGAACGGTCTTTCCTCTGCCCTCTTCAAAATTGTAGGCAAGTACGCTTAACGTCTCAGGATTCACCTTCTCTATCCAACTCTCTATCAGATGCCCTTCCGGTAAATCCAAAAGTCCGTACAACCACTCTAGAGTTTTTATCACAGTGAGTTCGTATGGAGAATTGGGTTCCTGTTTCGTTTTCGACAATATTTTTTGCGCCTGCTCTAAAAGTTCTGCTCCCCAAACCCGGGATTTATCGTGAAAAAGACAGTCGTAAAGGATCCATCCGTAGATGTTGTTGAATCGGGTGTTGTTCGGTTCCGCTGCGATTAAGGCTTCGGCAACTTCGAGCGCGTCGGGCGATCTTCGGTCCTTCCGCAAACAAACACAAAAACTATACATATCATCGGGGTAAAACAGCGGGCGATTGTATAGCCACAAGTTTTCGAAGAGGGGAAGGGCCTGCGCATAAGCTTTCTCCTTATACAGGTTCCTAGCCTCTTTCATTTTTGAAAGAACCGCGTTATCCACGGCTTCCTTGAGTTGCATTTTCTCTTCCCAATAGTAAGAATTTCCGGCTGCTCCTTCCTTGGCCAAACGGTCGACCCGTTCGTTATATGGGTCTCCGCTATGACTTTTCACCTTCACCCATCGCACCTTTACCTTGCGGCTTTGGATCTCTTTCACATAGGTTTGAGTAAGCTCCTTTTTCGCCCTCCATTTTCCTGTCGCCCAAGCTCGAATGCCTTCATAGTCATAGAACACGGTGATCTCGCGAACTCCCCTATCGTCACACCAGGCCAACACGGCCATTGTCGCCAACAACTCGCCGCCAACCTGCCGCGAATCTGCCCAAATTCCTTTAGGTACTGGTTCACTCCGTTCAGCAAGGACGGTCGACCGATCGAAAATGATAAACCCATACCCGACACCACCGTCCCGGTAAGCGCCGTCGACATACGCCTTCAGGGGATATTTAAAATTGTTTCTATCCATTGACCTCTCCCACCTTTTTTACGTTTTCCTTCGCGGTTATAGTATACCGAAAAACCTTGTATAAAAAACAGCGAAATCGAAAGGCGTACGATTCGCGCGGAAAACAACAAGGCGCCAATAGAGAGAAAGCGAGAAAACAAAAAGGCAAAAGTCGGGCCCAATGAGCGGTCGTGACGGGCGATTAGGGACGTCGACTTCCAGGTTTTATGGTCTTTATTCTTTAGGATTTCCTCGAAAAGCTTGAGTCTTTTGCTCGGGAGCGCCATTTTTACCGATGCGCCCCATTTTTTTCTCCAACGCAGGCAGATGCTTTTTTTTAGTAATTGTGCTATAATTTATCATTCGATGAATTATGATAATGGAGGGGTTCTATGGATTTTCGGAAAATGTCGATAGACGAGTTTCTCGATACTCTCGGTTCTTCTTCACCCACCCCCGGTGGGGGCACTGTTTCAGCGTTGTCCGGCGCTCTGGCTGCGGGCCTTACAAAAATGGTCGCTTCCTTGACACAAGGGAAAAAAGGGTATGAAGACCACTTTCCTTTGATGCAAGAAACGGCCCTTTTGGAAACTCAAGAAATAGAGTGGTTCAAGACGATGATGGATGAGGATTCTAAGGCCTTCAATCAGGTGACGAGGGCGATGAAGCTTCCGAAAGACACACCTACCCAGAAAGAGGTTCGGGCGGAGGCGATACAAGCGGCTCTCAAGGCGGCGACGAAAACTCCCCTGGAAATTGCCAAACATATCACGCGGTTAGTCCCACGAGCCGGCTTGATGGCCCGTTTCGGCAACAAAAACGCGAAATCCGACGCCTTATGCGCGCTCGAGCTGTGCCAGGCCGGTTTTAGGATGTCCTTGGAGAACGTGTCGATCAACCTCGAGATGATCAAGGATTCGCAGTTTGTCCAGAAGACCAGAGAAGCCGTCTCGGAATTGAAAACTCAATTCGAAGAGGGAATGAAGCAAGCGCTCGAGGCATGAACTCTACCAAAAGCTTTACTCTTCAAACCCAAGCGGGGAGCGAAAAGATCGGAGAGGCCCTATCGGCCGGTAGAAACGGATTTCTGCGCCTTCCCCACGGTGACGTCGAAACACCTGTCTTTATGCCCGTTGGGACGCAGGCCGCGGTCAAGTGTCTCCTACCGGGACAATTGAAAGAGATCGGGACACAGATCCTGTTGAGCAACACCTTTCACTTGTATTTAAGGCCCGGACACGAAGACATCCGGTTTCATGGCGGGCTGCATCGGTTTATGGGGTGGGATCGCCCGATTCTGACGGATAGCGGGGGTTTCCAAGTGTTCAGCCTATCCAAGCTCAACAAAATCACGGATGAGGGCGTTGTTTTCAGATCCCCGCTGGACGGGTCCGAACATTTCTTCACACCCGAATTGACGGTTGAGATACAAGAAGCTTTGGGTTCCGACATTGCGATGGTTTTCGACGAGTGCGCCCCACATGACGCGCCCGAGACCTATATCCGCCAAGCGATGAAAAGAACCTATGAATGGGCCAAACGCTTCTATAAAGCTCATTCCAAAGAAGATCAGATGGTTTTCGGGATCGTTCAAGGGGGCGTTTCCATCCCCTTGCGGCAGGAAAGCGCCGAGCAGATCACCTCGATCCCGTTCGATGGGTATGCAATCGGCGGATTGAGCGTCGGAGAACCCGAATCGGTGACCCTCGCGGCGCTCGAAGCGACGTGCGCCTATCTACCGAAGGATAAACCCCGTTATCTGATGGGGGTAGGGACACCGGAACTCATCTTCGCGAGCGTCGCCTTAGGCGTAGATATGTTCGATTGCGTTTTGCCCACAAGGAGCGCCCGTCACGCCACACTCTACACCTCAGGCGGGAAGGTGCATATCAAATCCGCAAAGTACAAACGCAATCGAGAGCCTTTAGACCCGCGGTGCGATTGTTACACCTGTCGCCATTTTTCCAGAGGGTACCTCCAACACCTCTACGCGCGCTCAGAAGTCTCGGGGATGGTTTTAGGCAGTTTACACAATATTCGCTTTTTAACCGCAATGATGGAGAATATTCGGATTTCGATACGGGAGCGTCGGTTCGAAGCCTATCGAAAAGCATTTTTCGATCGATATAGAAATCAAGACGGCTCCGAATAACCCGATATCTTCCATCGACAATGAAGGAGGACGTTTATGGATAGAGTGATCCGATCCGACCGCGGCAACGCCTTATCCTGTGGGAGCTGGATGACGGAAGCGCCGATGCGGATGCTGATGAACAACCTGGATCCGGAAGTGGCGAAAGACCCCGCCCACCTCATCGTCTACGGAGGGAACGGGAAGGCTGCTCGGAATTGGGCGTGTTATGACAAGATCGTCGAGACGCTGAAACGTTTGAAGGAAGACGAAACGCTCCTGATTCAGTCTGGGAAACCGGTCGCAGTTTTCCAAACACACGAATGGGCGCCACGGGTGCTCATCGCGAACTCCCTGTTGGTGCCGAAATGGGCGACGATCGAGTACTTCAGGGAATTAGAGGAACGCGGGCTCATCATGTACGGTCAAATGACCGCCGGCAGCTGGATCTATATCGGGACGCAAGGGATTTTACAGGGGACTTACGAAACCTTCGCCGCTTGTGCGCGCAAGTATTTCGGTGGGACATTGAAAGGGAAATGGGTGT
>ERZ795047.5319-NODE-5319-length-10477-cov-4.276051_pt1 | contig 10477 bp, 7 predicted proteins | sample MGYA00375131_ERZ795047 | MGnify/ENA primary metagenome ERZ795047 (study PRJEB30176, sample SAMN05720228) | activated sludge metagenome | isolation source: Anaerobic digester | place: Japan | collected 2015-05-20 ... | reverse complement strand
AAAGGGGTTAAATAAGGAATTCCATGGACTTGATCAATAACCACATTAATTTTGTTTCTGTAATGAGTCATATATGTAGAACAAACGCCAATATAAAAGAGAGGGAAAGCTACAAAAAGGGATATCAGGTTACGAGTAAGAGGGAAACCTATGTACTTAAAATTTACACCTTCTATTATTTCTTGCCCTTCTTGGGGACAACCTTTATACCTTGGGGATAGCCATGTTACCTCTGCCCCATAATTTTTTACCCACCTTTTGGCGTGTTCAAATGTGGCGATTTCCGCGCCTCCTGACAATGGGTCCTTTAAGGATCGCCAGTTTAAAATAAGGATTTTCATTATGGAGTTATTGTATCAAAGCTAGAGGATAAGTGGCGCACTTTGTGTTAAACCTTAAAAGATCGCTTGGGGTTTCTTTCAACACGCAAACCCCTCATCAACCTTAACCATGCTATAATCCCCCCATGTCCTATCTAGCCCTTACAGAAATAATCCACTTTATTACAGCGTTCCTTGTGTTTGCAGTATCCTCATATCTCTTTGGCATCCCTATTAGTAGTTTGTCCTTTTTAGGGGCCTTTTTTATTGATGGAGACCACATGTTTGACTACATTCTCTACACTTTAAAAACAAGAGAAAAGTTTAGTATCAAAACTTTTTTCAAGGCAGATTTTTTTAAACAAATGAATAACCTATTTTTACCCCTACACTCATGGGAATTGGCTTTTGGCTTAATAGTCATTTATTTTTTAAAATATAATCCTATTTTTTTGGTTTTGGGTTTCTCTATGTTTGTACATTTGGTTGTGGACCAATTAACAAACGATGTAAAGTGTTTTGCATACTTTTTAATCTACCGTGCAGCGAAAGGTTTCTCAAAAATGGCAGTTTGCAAAACATCCTAGATCTTTAATCCACCCTTTCATATACCGTAGAAAGAACCTCTTTCCCAATACGAACCTCATAAACTGACCTAAATCCAGACAAATTAAACTCTCCCAAAGTGTTACTATTATGCAGATAAAAAGCGTAATCCATTGAGCAATCCAATCTAATAAGTTCCCTTTCATCCAATGCAAGAAGTTGCATATTAATTGGAACATGCCACGAGTTTCCAGAACAAAAAGTCAAAACCTCTCCCCTATTTTGCGCTTCCGTAACCAAAAATTCCAATAACTGCTTACTAGAGACCCACCAATAATCATGCTCCCAATTTTGAGACCATGACTTACCCGCCAACTTATTAAAATAAGCGTACTCAAATGGATGATTGGAAACCATCCAATAAAGTGCATGTCCCAAAAATAAAAAAGCCACCGCCACAACAACAGAAAAAAACTTGGCAGAAAATCTCTTCCAAATGAGATCCAATGAATAAACAAACAAAATCATGAATGGCCCAAATAAATAATGAACATGTCTCCAACCGCTATACAAAGTGGAACCCAAAGTGACAATGGGTAAAAAAGACGCCCAAATAAAAAAGTGCGCTGCCACAAAAATATAGGGTCTTTCCAAATGGCTTTGACAGGATTTCTTAATAAGCAATAAAACAGGCAAAAATAAACCAAACACCCAAAACACAAGATGAAGCCAAGGATTTGATACAGCAATCCAAACGGGTAAATAAAGTCTGGGAGGAGACTTTGCGGAAACATAACGACCTGCAAATAAGACCCTACCATCCCAGTCATAGTTAGCAAATTTAGAAAAGGCATCTATTAATGTGGCTCTTGGGGTTCCCCAAAGGGCAGGCCATATAAAATAAAGTATTGACCCAAAGAAAAGCCCAAAAATAACCAAAGTCTTAAAGTTTTGAGCAAAATTTTTATGAACAAGCAACTCAACAAACAACCAAAATCCTAAAAAGGCGGGAATTAAAATACCCATTAAACGAACATTAACAGTAATTGCCGAAATACAGGCTAACAATGCTAAATCCTTTATCTTTCGTGTTTCCAAATATTTAAACAAAAAGTACATAGAGATTACAAACAACGAAAGAAAAATACTGTCTTTGATATTGTAAAAACTATGCGCAGAGATGCGTGGATTAAGAAAGTACGCCATTAGCGCAAGTAAAATAATTAGGTTGTTTTTTGTTGCTTTCTTGGCAATTAAAAAGAAAGCAACTCCCCCCAGTAGGAAAATTATTCTGGTATATAAATGTCTAGCAAACCAAAAAGCAGGTAAATTTGGAGAGAATGTTTGAGGAAAAAATTCTAGAATTAACAAAGGATACTGAGCGGCGACTCCGTAAAATTTATGTTCGTAGGTGGACAAGTCAGGGGCAGACTGGATTGATTGAGGGGCATTTTCTAAAATTCCCAAAGTGGAAAAAATCTTTTTTGCCGAAATTAATAGATGTTGATGTTGGATAGGCTCATCAATGGAAATACCATAATTTTTGTATAACAAAAGACTTGCTGCCATATTCACTAGAAAAAAGAGGATAAAAGTGGTTTTCCAAGGGTTATTTTTTAACCAACTCATGTGGGCATTATAATATAAAACTACAAAGACTTATTTTTAGGCTTACTATTTTCCTTTAGAGCAAGGGTAATATTTTCCCTGCCCTTATGGTTACAGCAACCCTAAGAATTGAGAAAAGGTCCAAAATCTGGGATAATCTGGGCATGACAGAGGCAAATGTAGTAAGAGAAACAAATGCAATAAGCTCAAATCAAAGTAAGCACGAAACAAAAAATCCGCTAAGACAGTTTTTTTTGGAAAATTTTAACTCAACTCTTAAGAAAGCAATAATTGAGGATTTTATAATTGGAGAAGTTTCAGAAGAAACACAGGCTACGCCTACCTCATTGGGAAGTGTTTTAGAAGTAGGCTGTGGGGAAGGGTTTGTATTGGAATACCTGACAAGACATATAACAATAACACGAATCTTTGGGGCAGACATATCGGAAAGAGCGGTAGAAAAAGCCAAAACGCGTCTCCCTCAAGCAGAGATTTTTACAGCGGACCTCTCATCGGATGAGTTTTTGACCCAAATAAAAGCGCTAGATCAACCAAACTTTGATTTAACCCTATGCTTAGAGGTTTTAGAACATATAAAGGATTATCAGAAGGCGCTACAAAACTTAAAAAGCATCCCAACAGAGAATTTTGTAATATCAGTTCCAAATGAACCTTTTTTTAGATTAAGTAATTTTATTGCCCTAAAAAACATTAAAGATTTTGGGAATGATCCTGAACATATAAATAATTGGTCAGTAACCCAATTTAAAAGGCTTTTAGAAGAACATTTTGTCATAAGAAATTCCTATTATCCATTTCCATGGCAAATGTACCTATGCAAAAAGAGAAACTAATTACAATAATCGTGCCTGCCTACAATGAAGAAGAAAATATTGTTCCCTTATATGAAAAACTTTTGGACGAAACAAACAAGTTTACAGGCTATATATGGGAACTTTTATACATAAACGATGGGAGTACTGACCAAACAAAAAATAGGTTGGAAGAACTAAGGGAGAGGAACCAGGACAACAACGAAAAAAGCGGTTTTGGAAAAGAAACAACTCCGCAAATAGAAGTTTCTTTTATATCTCTTAAGAAAAATCAGGGAAAAACCGAAGCTTTAAGACAAGGAATTCAAAAAGCACAAGGGGAAATAATCATAACCCTAGACGCCGATCTTCAAGATGACCCAAAATACATAAAAGATTTTTTGCAAGAAGTGGAGAAACCAAATGTAGATTTTGTTGTAGGAAATAGAACAAACAAATACGCTAAAAATTTTGCAAAAAAAGTTTCATCATGGATTGCTAACGCTACAGCCAATATTCTAATAGGTTCACCCATAAATGACATGAATTGCGGATTTAAGGCCATGACAATGGAATGTGCCAAAGCCATAACCCTAAAAAGTGACTACCACAGGTATTTACCACTTCTGGCGAGTATTGAAGGTTTTAGGGTTACGCAAGTGAATATAGAGCAAAAAGAAAGATTTTCCGGGGAATCAAAGTACGGAAAAATGGGATTTGGTAGGTTTGTTAATTCGTTACTGGATATGCTAAGCATTTACTTTGTTTATAGATTTAGAAAAGAACCTTTTAGACTCTTTGGCAGAGTTGGACTTGTGACCTTTATTGTTGGTATCCTTATTTTGACATATTTGGCTATTGGCTGGGTTTTTGGGCACTACATTTATGGGCGTCCTCTATTTTTCTTAGGAATACTACTATCCATTTTGGGAACAAATATCCTAGGGATGGGCCTTTTGGGTGAAATCATGGTTATGAATAAAAAGGAGTAGATCAATCCTTTTCTAATGCCAAGTTACAACACCTTAAGATGTACTTTCCATAATCCGCACATTTTTAGACGCTTCTCCTAATGATTCTGGCATACCCATATCTAGCCAAGCATAACCTCTCCGTTCAAAAATAGCATTTTGTTTAACTAAAAGTCTTTTTACATTGACCAAATTTCCCGCATAGATAAGCTTATCTTAAATGCAAATGAAGACATCTGGGTATTTTCTGTAAATGTATTGTCCAAAATTTAATCCACTAAGACCAGTCCCGCCTTAGTTAATATTCTTATCCGTTGACTTTAGCATAAATATATAACCTAACTAAAAACTTGGACACTTGATTAACTCAAATACTATATAATCCCTAAGTAATCAAAAATGAAACAAAGAGAATTCAACATAATAAATACAATTGGTAAGATACATTGGTGGTATAAAAGAACCCGTGCCGTTTCCCTTATGTTACTTGAAAACTTCCTTCCAATGAATTCTGGAAATCCTAATCTAATCATTTACGATGGCGGAACAGGTTGTAACATGAAAGCCTTGCAAAAATATGGACAAGTAACGGGTTCAGACTCTAGCGAATACGCAGTAGAACTTTTCCATTTGAAGTGCCTATAAATACATAACTAGAAAGGAAAAATAAAATGCAACAAAACAAACTTAAATCTCTCTCAATATTTTTTCCCTTCTACAACGATGAGGGAACCGTAGAAAGACAAATTACAAATGCTTATAAAGTTGGGAAAAGTTTGGCAGAAGAGGTAGAGGTTATAGCAATTAACGGAGGGGCTTCTAAAGACAACACATTTGGAAAAATCCAAGAAATGAAGGAAAAATTCCCCGATTTAGTTATTGTAAATAAACAAGACAATTGGGAAGGCTATGCAGTTATAAAGTATGGCTTTACGGCAGCAACAAAAGAATGGATTTTTTATACAGACGGAGACGCGCAATATCATTTGGAAGAAGACCTACAACAACTTGTTAGAAAAGCTCTAGAAACAGGGGCAGATGTAATAAATGGGTATAAAAAGACTAGGAGGGACAATTTTATCAGAACATTTTTCGGAAAAATATATACCTATGCCAGCACATTTGCATTTGAGCTTCCCATTAGGGATACGGATTGCGATTTTAGACTGATAAAAAAATCACTTATGAATAGAATTACTTTGGAATGTCATGATGCCGCTATTTTGCCTGAACTTATTAAGAAACTCCAGCTAGAGGGGGCAAAATTTGTGGAAGTTCCTGTTTCTCATTACAGAAGAGATTATGGAACCTCTAACTATACAGCGTGGTCTTTGTTAAAGGAAAAAGTTATAGGAGATATAAAACTCTATATAAGAATGCGCAAAATCAGGCCCACGGAACATAAACAAAGAATTCTAAGATTTGGGCTGGTGGGTATCATAAGCATAGGTATTCAAGCACTTATCTTTAATTTATTGTCAGGACTAACCCCGTTGGCCCCCACTCTAAACGCTATTTTGGCGGATCAAGTTGCTATACTTAACTCTTTTTACTGGAATAACAGATTTACTTTCAAAGAAACCTTTATTTTTTCTCCATATATGCTTAGAAAGTTTCTTAAATTTTACGGAGTTGTCATTATTTCCACTTTTATTCAAGCTCTCACGGTTTTTATTGGTACCTTCTTCTTTGGAAGGGGTTTTGTAGCATCCAATGTATTCTTTTTTCTAGGGACAGGTCTTGCGTTCATCTGGAACTACTCAATCCAAAGCCGAGTTATTTGGAAAAAGGAAAGCAACTAGAAAAAGCTGTTCAAAACCTCCACCACCTTATGCACATCAGCTTCAGTGTGGGAAAAAGATATGGGTAGACTTAAAACTGTGTTGTGAATTTCCTCCGATATCGGGTAATATCCCTCCAATATGTTCGCCATTGCCTTTTGTTTGTGCGGAGGTAGCGGATAGTGTATTTCGGTTTTAATGTTATTTTGTAAAAGATATTGTTTTATCTCATCCCTTCTTGGGTGACGCACAGCATAAATATGATAAACATCAAAGTAGTTCTCATCTACAACAGGCTTAATTAACTCGTCAGTGAGGTTTTGATTATATATTTCAGCCAGCTTTCTCTTATGAGAAGTAATTTCTTCTATTTTGGCAAGTTTTTTCAACAAAAATGCCGCCTGTAACTCATCTAAACGAGAATTTATCCCAATATATTCGTTGTAATACTTAACATGAGAACCATAATTTCTTAATGCTCTAACTTTTTTTGCTAAATGTTCATCTTTACACACAACAGCTCCCCCATCACCCAAAGCCCCTAAATTCTTAGTAGGGTAAAAGCTAAAAGCGCCAAAATCTCCAAACGAGCCAGTTTTCTTACCATATTGAGTGGCACCATGAGATTGGGCGCAATCCTCTATAACTCTTAAGTTGTGTCTTGTGGCAATACGCATTATTGAGTCCATATCACAGGATTTACCATATAAATGCACTGGCATAATGGCTTTTGTTTGAGGAGTAATCTTTTGCTCTATTAAGGAAGGATCCAAATTATAAGTTTCCATAACAGGCTCTACTAAAACAGGCTTCATTTTTGCATTAAGTACAGCTAAAATAGTTGCAATATAAGTGTTAGACGGCACTATTACCTCGGAACCTTCTGGAAAATCAAGGGCTAAGAGAGAAAGTGTCAACGCATCAAGGCCACTCGCGACTCCAATGCAAAAAGGAACACCAATAAACTCGGCAAACTTTTGTTCAAATTCCTGAACCTTTTTCCCCAAAACATACCAACCACCTTCCAAGACTTCGGAAAAGGAATCCTTTAATTCAGCAAAAAAAGGTTCATTTACTTTGGCAAGATTTTCGTAAGCTATTGTTTCTGGGTATGGGGCATCTATATAGTCATTAACATCGTAAGGTTCAGAGGCTAAAACCAACAAAACGGCATCATCGGTTAATCCTTCCATTTCGTGCCAATCTTCTGGTTCAAGAATTAAACATTCTTCGGGGCTATTTAGGTAGTAGTCGCATTTGTTCAACCCATTATCAACTCCAACACGATATTTCCCAGAGACACATATTAAACCCTGAATGGTTTTTTTATGCCTATGCTGACCTCTAATAGAATTATCAGAGTTGTAAATATAAAAGACTCTCTTTATAGAAAAAGGTAAATCTGTATTATTTTCCAAAACCGAAAGGCTACCACTAGGCGTATTCCCCAAATTTCCAGTACGCCTTGTTTTGTATGTCTTCACATTTATAAGTCTTGCCATATACCTAATTGCCAAAATCTAGAGGAAATTTTTAATGAATTTTCTAAAGCCATCAGACCTTGACATTATAACACAAAACAATAAACCGATAAGGGACGCAACTAATGAAATATAAAAATCCCGAGCAATATACTTCATCTCTATAAGATATTCTCCTGGAGCATCCACAAAAAAGTTAATAAATAAATCTGACGAAGGGTCGATTTTTACATTCCTACCATTTAATTTAATCCTCCACCCAGGATAGTTTCGTATATACGTTTTTACTATGCCTGGTGTATCAATAGTTGTTTCAAATTTAATGTCACCCTCCTTCTTATGTATATACTCCCCAACGTAAGAACCATTTAAAACATCTAGATTATCTCGTGGTATAAGATCGCGGTATTCTCCGTTATAAATTACTGTCCCAACTCCAATCTCTTTATATATATCCAGAGGACTTAATTGTTTAGGAACGAGATATCTGGGATCTTTAAAATCTTTAACTCCCAAGCTCCTAAGCTTTTTTGTGTATGCAGAGTCCGCAAGTTGACTATAACCAAAGGGGGATCCAACAGGGTAGTACAGATTTTCCATACCACGCATACCACTACCAGTAAAGACAATCACTCTTCTGTTGTACAAATCTTCGGATACTGTGGACCTGGAGAAAGGAAGAACTTTTCCTATCCTAAAATCCAAGGCTGTCCGGTTGAAATAGCGAGAATCAAATAAGACCAGTAGAGAAATAATACTTATGGGGATAAATACATATCTGAAAAATCTACTTTTGGATAATATCACAGAACCAAGCACAAGTAACCCTACAAGAAAAATTAAAATAAGCCACATCCGAAAATTTTGATCCTTAGGGATATTCCTTATAAAAAATAGAAAAACAGTCATAGACTCTTGTGACCGAAAATTGCTTAAGACCAATAACAACAAAAGAAGAGCCAATACGAAGAAAGAAAATACACCTTTTTTTGTAAAAGTTATCTGTGCATCCAATAGCGACTGAACAAAAAAAGCCGAAAACAAGGAAATCCCCAAACTAGCTAAAACCAAAGTTCTTCCCCAATATCTAAACAAAGAAAGAACTGGAATTTCCGGAAGATTTAAAAGTGGGTGGTATTTTGCTGTTGAGAAAAGTACAAACAAGATAATAGATGCTAAAGAAAACAAGCTCAACCGAAGATTTTTCCCTTTAAATGAAGTGAGCATTCCAAAAAACCCTAAAATTAATGCGACTACCCCAAGATACATATTGGTCTCAACATAAGTATATTTGGAGTCTATCATTGTACCCATAAAAGCAGAAGGCTTTTCACCAAAAAGACTAGGATAAGCTATATTAGCAAGCATGTTAGGCAAATAAGATCCCTGAAAGGAAGATACTACCCCAGGAGACCGAATACTTGTAAAAGAAATCCTTACTGTAGGTACTAGTTGAGGCAAAGTAAACAATAGGGTTAAAACTCCCGCAATAAACCAAAAAACAAAAAAGGATTTATAATTCAACACTCCATAGGAATGAATAAAAAAATATGTAAATAACGCAAACACAGCAATTACACAAGCCTGTAGATGCCCCCAATAAAACATAAGAGCCAGAATTAAAGAGGCGTAAACAATCTGCCGAAGTTGGCGCCTCTCCAAAAATAAATCCGCTAGGTATAACAAACAAGGCAGAATATACATGGGCAAAATAATTCCAAAATGTATTTGCCTATTTATAAAAAATATTGAGAAAAAATAAGAGGTATTTGCTATTGAAAAAGGAAGAACACCCACTCCCCTCTTTCTTAGAATCAAATACAGGCAAAAAGACCCTGCTAGATAATGTAAAAAGTGAATAATTTTATAAGAAACCTCAGGACCAAAAACCAAGATAGTAGCAATATTTAGGATATTTAAGTAAGAGTTTTCCAAGTCTGCATATATTGGGAAACCAGAATATTGTCTTTCTGTCCAGAAGGGAAATCTTTTTTCTTCAACAATTTGCCTATACAAATATTCTCTTGAGGGAGCATGATAAATCCGAACATCACTGGAAGTAAAAAAAGTCTGTGGATCAAGTAAACGATAAAAGAAGATCAAATATGTAAATGTAGCGATAAGAAGGACTTGGATATAAGGTTTGTTAAAGAAGGATAGTATTCTTTTCATATTTTATAACTCTCCAGTATTCACTCGCATTTCCAATTCCTTATCATAGCGCCACTTCTGCTTAGAGGTGGGATGATAATACCTCAAAAAGTACATACGATAAAAAACTGCCAAAGTATCAAGAAGCATACTCTTTATATAGCTATCTAAAAACAAAAATTTCTTAAATGTACTTTTTGTTACGTCAATATGAACCCTAACAGGGGCCTCATACATTCTTTTAAAACCCAAATATTTTGCTACCGCCAAAAGTTCTATATCAAAGGCAAACTGCTTTATCACAAGCCGAGGCAAAACAACCTCTAAAACTTCGCGTTTATAAACTTTTAACCCAACTTGTGTATCCCTAAGAGGAATTCTAAACAGCAACTTAACCAAAAAGTGGTATCCCCAACTATAAAATCTACGAATCCAAGGAAAATTTGATTCAGAGGCTGGGTGGCGCTTGCTCCCAACAATAATATCAGCGTTATACCACTGCATATGCTCCAAAATCAGGGAAATCCCATTGGGATCTATATCCATACCTGAATCAATAAAGGCGACATAGTCACCTTTCGCCCGAGCCATACCATAGCGTACAGCATAACCCTTTCCACGATTTGTAGCATAGCCTATTGCATAAAAGTTAGGTTTATTAAACTTTAATGCCTCTTCAAAAGTATTATCGGGGGAGCCATCATTTACAAGAATAATCTCAAAATCCCATCTGGTTTGTGACATAACTTGGTATATTCGGGATATATCCTTTAGAATGGTCTCTCCCTGTTTGTATGCAGGAATAAT
>ERZ795047.5318-NODE-5318-length-10477-cov-4.715026_pt1 | contig 10477 bp, 8 predicted proteins | sample MGYA00375131_ERZ795047 | MGnify/ENA primary metagenome ERZ795047 (study PRJEB30176, sample SAMN05720228) | activated sludge metagenome | isolation source: Anaerobic digester | place: Japan | collected 2015-05-20 ... | reverse complement strand
CTGCTGAGAGACCGCCCCTGCTGAGAGGTCGGCCCGGCGGCTGCATCTGCTCCGCAGCACACCGGGCCGTACCACTCTCAGGTCCACGCTGAGGCCGACGCTGAGGCCCACTCTCAGGGCGCGTTTAGCGATCCAATGCCGCGACCTTAGGACTTAGTACATGCCCTTCTTGGCCTCACTCGTGCTGATGAAGATGTTCTTCTTCTGTGTGTAGTGAGCAAGCATCATCTTGTGTGTCTCTCTGCCTATGCCCGACTTCTTGTACCCGCCGAACGGGGCATGGGCGGGCAGGTTGTTGTAGTCGTTGATCCACATGCGCCCGGTCTCCACGGCTCGGGCAACACGCAGTGCGCGGTTTATGTCACGGGTCCACACAGCGCCGCCGAGGCCGTATTCGTTGTCGTTGGCCATTTTGACGACCTCGTCTTCATCGCGGAACTTGATGAAGCACACTACCGGACCGAATATCTCTTCACGCGCCACTCTCATGTCGTTCGTGACATCTGCAAGGATAGTGGGTTTCATGAATGCACCCTTGGCCAGTTCGCCGTCGGTGATCCGCTCACCGCCGCAGGCCACGCGGGCACCTTCCTTCTTGCCAATGTCGATGTACGACAATATCTTCTTGAGCTGAGTCTCGTTCACCTGCGAGCCCATGATGGTGTCCTCTTCCCACGGCAGGCCCACCTTCACCTTGTTGAACGCGGCGACGCATTCGGCAAGGAACTTGTCGTATATGTCTTCATGGACGAAGACCCGCGAGCCGGCGCAGCATACTTGCCCCTGGTTGAACAGAATACCGACCTGTACGCCTTCGATGGCTTTGTCCCACGGGCAATCGGGGAAGTAGATGTTGGCTGACTTGCCGCCCAGCTCGAGGGTGGCCGGAATTAGCTTGTCGGCTGCTGCCCGTGCGATGTCGTAGCCGACTTCAGTAGAGCCGGTGAACGCAAGCTTCCGGAATCCGGGGTGTTTGAGCATGTACTCGCCGGTGGTTGAACCGCGACCGGTGACTACGTTGACCACTCCAGGCGGGACTACCTCCTGCAGTAGTTTGGCGAATTCCAGGGTGGAGAGCGGTGTCGTCGACGATGGCTTGATCACCACGGTGCAGCCTGCCGCAAGCGCCGGTGCGATCTTCCATGCAGCCATGAGGAACGGGAAGTTCCACGGAACTATCTGGCCTACGACCCCAATCGGTTCGCTGAGGATGATGCTCATGTGGTCCTTGTCGATCATCACAGCGCTGCCTTCGTCAGCGCGAATGACGCCGGCGAAGTAGCGGAAGTGGTCGGAAGCCAGGGGTACGTCTACCGACATGGTCTCCCGGATGGGTTTGCCGTTGTCGATGGTCTCTACCATGGCCAACTTCTCTGCGTTTGCATCGATGAGGTCGGCGATCTTCAGCAGAATCGTGGAGCGCTCTACAGGACTCGTGTTCTTCCAGCTGTCAAAGGCCTTCCACGCTGACCCAACGGCGAGGTCCACGTCTTCCTTGCCTGCGTCTGCGCACGTGGCAAGCAACTCTCCGTTGGCAGGGCAATATGTGTCGAACGTCTTGCCCCCCTTACTGTCTACCCACGTACCGTCGATGAACAGCTTGTAGTACCTGTCCACAGGCTTGTGCATGACTAGATCCTCCCTCCGAATTCATGGCTTCCGAATTGACGTATGGAATCGACCCGATCCGACCGCATATCGAAGCAAGTAATGTGCCATCAAAAGGAGTCACGGATCCTCGGCATGAAATGCGCAGATGGATCGGGGCGTGCCGGTGCCCGCGGCCGAATAGGCACAGATGATGTCCAGCGCGGATATGTACCGTTTATGTTGCTATAGTGTTGCTACTGCGGTACGCTAAAGGTACACAAAAGGTACACTACCGCTGCAGTCTGGCCGGTAGCTGCCCAGGCAGGCAGGGCCTTGGCGGGCAATGCAGAATCGGTAGTAGCAGGAAGGAAAATGACGAATCGGCGGTGAGAAGCAGATGGCTTCCGAGATTGTGCAGCAACCACGTATTGCCGAGGCATGGCGGCACTTTGTCAACACGGGGGAAGTAGACTCGTCTATCCTTCGTCCGGAGATAGCGGCATCATGGAGACGGTCAAGCGAGGCCATGGTCGATCCAAAGGACGCTCTGGGCCGCCTCCCAGCCGGCCGGCGGGGTATTGACGATCTGCTGGATGATCACTGTGAGCTGATTAGGGTAGCGCGCCCATTCATGTCCAGCCTGCATAGGTTCGTCGTGGGGTCTGGCTTCATAGTAATCCTGGCCGACGAGCGGGGACGAGTGATGGAGATAATCGGCGATGAGGATGCCCTCGACCGTGCCGGTCTGGTCAATCTCGTGCCGGGATCGAGCTGGTCCGAACATCACGTGGGTACTAACGGAATCGGCACTGCCCTCGCATGCATGGCTCCCCTTCAGGTTTCCGGCTACGAGCACTACTGCGAACGATTTCACACTTGGACATGCTCTGCGGCGCCTATACTCGACGAACGCGGGCACGCGATCGGAGCTCTGCAGATGTCGGGCCCGTCCACGCGCACTCACGCACACACTCTCGGGATGGTAGTAGCAGCGGCGGAAGCCATTCGCGCTCAGATGCGTATCAACGCGAAGATGCGCGAGCTTACGGTGCTCAACGACAACCTTAACAAGATGTTCCTGATAACCTCGGACGGAATACTACTTCTGGACGACCGCGGCATGATCCGTCGCGCCAACCCGGTGGCCGAAGGAATCCTGGGAGCACCGATGGGCGACCCCGGCGCCGATGCCCACTCTGGCGCCGACGCCCACACCGACGCCCACACCGAGGGCCACGCTGGCGGCCGCGCGGGCCCGGACGGGCTGTACACTGCGCCTGTGTATGAGCTCGTGAACAAGCCGCACTACTTTACGAACATGCTTGGAGCGGGCAAAGCCTTCGACGACGTGGAGATGGCGCTCAAGACGCCCAGCGGACCAGTGCATTGCCTAGTGGCGGCCAAGCCGGTTTACGATGATCACGGCAACGTCAACGGAGGCGTGGTGTCGCTGAATCCGTCCAAGCGAATAACCAAGCTCATCAGCAGGTATAGCGGATCGTATGCAACATTCAGGTTTGACGACATACTGGGGCGCGATGAGAAGCTGCGCCGAGCGGTGGAGGTCGCTTCTATTGCAGCGCAGAGCGACAGCAGTGTGTTGATATGCGGCGAAAGCGGCACCGGAAAAGAGATGATTGCCCAGGCGATACATAACCATGGCAAACGCGCGTGCGGACCATTTGTTCCGGTCAACTGCGGCGCAATCCCCCGCGAACTCGTTGGAAGCGAGCTGTTTGGCTATGAAGAAGGGGCCTTCACAGGGGCGGCGCGAGGCGGGCGCCCGGGCAAATTCGAGTTGGCTGCAGGCGGCACCTTATTCCTCGACGAGATTGGGGACATGCCGCTTGAGCAGCAAGTGGCTTTGCACCGAGTCTTGCAGGACAGGCGCGTGATCCGAATAGGCGGAAGCGCTGTCACGCAGGTAGACGTGAGGGTAATCAGCGCCACCAACAAGGATCTGCTGCAGGCCGTAGCCAAGGGAAGCTTCCGGCAGGACCTGTACTATAGACTTAACGTGATACAGATCCAGCTGCCGCCGCTGCGCGAGCGGCCGGACGACATACCGTTGCTGTTCGACTTCTTCATGGCCAAGGCAGGTAGAAGGCTGGGCTCAGAGGTCGGTAGCGTCGACCCGCGCGTTGTAGAGTGCTTGATGAACTACGATTGGCCGGGCAATGTACGTGAGCTGCAGAACGTAGTTGAGCGTATGGTTAGCATTGCAGCTGACGGCAGGATCGGGTTGCAGCATGTTCCGGAGGAGATTATGTGCCATTCGCCGGAAGATGCGCAACCAGCGGCATTCGCCAACATCGAGGATGAGAGGCGTCGCATGCGGCGAATGCTTGAGCGGCGCGAACAGGAGCAGCTGTTGACCCTCATGCAGAAACACGGGGGCAACATCAGCCGCGTCGCCCGTGAACTCGGCGTTTCGCGCAACACGATATACCGGAAAATCCGGAAAGCCGCTGCAGGAGAGAGCATCAGGCCGACTGCGCAGTGAGCGACGCTCAGCGTTTCTAGAGATGCCCCTCGAATTTCCTGGCGGCCTTCGGGTAGCCTTCGGGTGGCCTTCGGGCAGTCTCAGGGGCAGTCCCCGGGCCGATATCCGGGCAATTCCATCCCGGCAATTCCTGGATTGTAGTCCAGGCAACCTTGTGCGATAATATAATTTGTTGCGTGCGCGCAAGCCCTACTGAAGGGAAGTGAACCCTGTGAGTTTTGACCTACCGCAACATGCAGGAGTCGCCTTGGTTGGACTGAAAACGGGCCTGATCATGCCCACTGATGACATTGTGGAGATCACCCTTGATACGGTCAAAGAGACGGTCCAGGATGGCGACATAGTCTGCGTAACGGAGGCGGTTGTCGCCCGTTCGCAGAACCGCTATGTAACCGTGGACGAGCTGGTGCAGGACCTGCGCTCCAAACTCTCTGTCAGCGAAGAGGGTACGTTGGCGGTCATAAGCCCCATCGTGAGCCGAAACCGCTTTGTGCTGGTGCTATCGGCCATAGCCCGTGCTGTCCGGCGTGGAAAGGTCATCGTCCAGCTGAGCGTGCCGTATGATGAGGTTGGCAACCAGGTGATGGACGAAGACTTCGCCAATAGCCGTTTCCGCCTCAAGAGAACCCTTGGAAGCCTGCTTGAGGTGAGGGGCAATACGCCTCAGATGAACGTGTTGATAAGGGAGATACTTGCGGCTCTGAAATTCCAGGAGCTAGGATACACGGTGACTGCCATACGCAAGATCACGGGTAAGGGCATCGCCGACATTACACTCCACGACCCCGAGGGACGCCACCTGGTCGCTGAGGTGACTTTCGAAGACATGCCCGGCACTGCGGAGAAGGTTCTTCGCATAGCCCAAGACAGCGATGCAGACGGTGCGCTTGTGGCTGCCGTGGACTTACAGACTCGCGAGATCTCTATTGTGGATGCGGCCGGTCTCCTTGAAGGCGCCGCGAAACCGCATGTATACCCGTACAGCGACAGGCTTGCCCTGTACGACGCACGCGACGTGATCACCCTTGGCGAGATCGGCGAGAGGCTGTTCCCTCACCCGATCACCGGAATCGACTATGCACGTATGTACGCCAAGGCTATTGAGGCCGAGGGCGCCCGGTGCGACATTCTCTATACCAATAACCCGTTGGCGGTGTTCAACTACGGCCACATCGACGGGATAATCATCGGCGCAGTACACGAACGCGAATCGCTGAAAAACCTGTTCCTGTCGTTCGGCACCAAGACGCCCATGCTGACTGTCAAGGACGTGGGGCCCGGCCCGTGGGGAGTGATTGGGTCCAACGTGTCGGACCTAGACGCGGGCATACTCAAGCTCCTGCCCGATAACGCCGATGACGTGTGCGACACCATCCGAGACCGAGTCAGGGAGGCGACCGGCAAGGATATCGAGGTGCTGATTTTTGGGGACGGCGCCTACAAGGACCCCGACACAGGCATCTACGAGCTTGCCGACCCATACCCGTCCATTGGATGCAGCGTTGGCCTGCGAAAGGCGTCGCTTCGGCAGGGGACGAAACTCAAACTGCTGGTTGAGACCCTTTTCAGGCAGGGGCGCTCACGCGAAGAGATCGCCAGGGAACTAGCCTCCCGGGCGCCGTCCCGCGACAGCCTGGGCACCACTCCGCGCAGGATCACCGGCATTCTGGCCACCATGGCCGACCTCGCTGCGGGTTCTGCCGATGCGGGAACACCCATAGTGCTGATACGGAACTTTCCGCACAAGGGTTGAGTCGCAGGACGCTGAACGCTGAACGCTGAACGCACAATATGAGCAGCATGTGATATCAGCAGAGTGTGAAATGTAGGCCCCGCCGCGGCGGGGCCTTTCCTATTCGCCGCTGTGATCGGTCCGGGCGAAGACGACGATGCCTTTGTCAAGTATCTCTGTCTGCACCCAGCTAGACGGCGCCTCATAATCACGGGGCGAAAGAGGGTGCGGTTCCAGGCGCGAGTCCAGGCGGGCTGCGATCATTGTGTCAAAGAGAAGGCGCCGGTCGTCCCAGGCATTTCCCCCGAATGCTGAAGACACCACGGCAATATCGATATCGCTGTCGTCGACTGCAGTTCCGTGAGCGTACGACCCGAACAGAATGACCCGATCAACTGGGATTCTGCTCTCCAACTCGCGGACAAATCGGCCTACCGCCTCAGCTACCTCAGGAGGGAGTCCAGACATGACAGGACCTCCTTTGTTCTGTCATACAGGTCCTTGAACCTCTCGGGCGGGTTGGCGTCCAGCAACGCGCTTCGATCAGTCGGATAGCGGCCCTCTACCTGGAACACCGACAGGTCCGCGATGGTATCCACCTGTTTGGCGTTGAAGTCGTCCTCCACACCGGCTATCTCGGCAAGACGCCACAACGCGTGCATTCGCGGGGGCGTTCGATGGGTTCGCCGGGCAACCAGCGCCTTGAGCATCTTCTCCGTCGCTAGGTGGCAGAAGAAGCCGCTTTCCACGTATCGGCGGTTGTCCAGCAGAACCTCGGCAGCCCGAAGCGCTTCGTAAGCCTCATCGCGCCAGTAGCGCGCGTCCCCGTCTTTCGTCAAGGTTATCGCCTCCCTCGGCGCGCGCCGGCCAAAGACGGTCGAGCCCAGAGCGCCGATGCGCCCATGCAATTTGGCCCATGTACATACTACCATCCGTCGGCCCAGGCGGCCAGCATTTGGGGCTATTTGAAAAAGGAACGGGAGTCGTATAGTATTGAACCGGTCAGAGGACCGATGGCGATAGGGGAGGTGTCGTTGTTGCCTTATTGTCCCGAATGCGGAGCGGAGTTCGATGCAGGCGTCAAGTTCTGCGCGGAGTGCGGTGCGCGGCTGGAGAGGGTTAGTGCCTCAGGCCAGACCTCGCGGGTTAAGGGCGAACCGCAGGCGCAGCAGTTGGAGCATGTGCTGTGGGAGGGGAAGCCCTACCTGAAGGAGATAACGACCAATACGAAGTACATCCTGACTACCCAGCGTCTCATCATTCAGATGGGGCTACTTGGGCGAAGGGAAGAGCAGATAGACCTTGGGAGGGTGAAGGATATCCGCCTTACGCAAGGCCTTTCAGACCGGATGATAGGCATCGGGCAGATCGAGATTATCTCCACTGATCCGTCGACGCCATCATTCCGCCTGATGGGTATTAAGGATCCGCGTAAAGTGCGCGACCTCATTTGGAGCGCCGTCAACCAGCGCCGAAGCGCAATGGGGATTCGCCCGCGCGAACTGCTGTGACCGTTTGGCTCAGTATGATTCGGAGTGCACGCCGCCGGTCGGACGTCGCCGGGCGTTGTCATGTACATGGGAGAGATGAAGGTAGATGAGGTTGATCAGTCTGCGGAAAGGCCGGAACGCGACCACTCTGCTCAACGCGACGCTAGTGGTCTTCTTAGCTGCCATGATACTCGCCAACATAGCTTCGAGTATGGAGAACCCGCTGATGCCTCTGTACCTTCAGTCTCTGGGCGCCAGTGTGCAGCAGGTTGGGCTGTTCTTCACACTCACGGCCATAGTGCCGTTGGTCTTTCAGATACTAGGCGGGTTCATCTCTGACTCCATTGGCCGATTGCAGGCAATCGCGATAGGCAGTACGGCCGGGCTTATCGGGTACATAGGATACGTACTGGCTCCGTCCTGGAAGTGGCTCCTCCTCGCGCAGGGCGTGGCCTCGCTGGCCTTCTGCTTTGTGGCCCCCAGTTTTCAGGCTTTCATCGCAGAGCAGTCGTCTGAAGAGACGCGCGGGCGGGTCTTCTCTGTGGTGGACTCCGTTTACATGATCGTGGGAGTCATCGGCCCTCCGCTTGGGGGGTATGTGTCGAAGTACTACGGATACCGGGCCATGTTCGGGGTAGCGCTCGTTCTGTATGGATCGGCGACGATGATACGGATCTATATGGCCCGCAAAGCGAACAGCGGTGCGGCCCGGGAGTCGAGTCCTCCCGCGCGCGACCGCCTCACGTTTGCGGGGCTCAAGCACAACCTGGTCTCCATGGCGTCTATGGTGCTCGCGGGCGGCGTCATCACGTGGCTGTTTATCTCAGACGGAATAGGCGATGTAGCCTACAGCATAGCGTCGCGGTTCGAGCCGCTGTACTACAGCAATATCATTGGCCTCGACAATACCCAAATCGGATCGTTCCTGTCAGCTCACCACCTGGTGATGATGGCGCTCCTTCCTGTCGGCGGATGGTTCGCCGATCGGGTGGGCGAGCGCGCCGGGATTGTCCTAAGCAACGTTGCGTTCGCGGCCGGATTCGCGGTGTTTCTGGCCGGCAAGAGCTATGGGCATTTCATGCTGGTGTGGATCATCCTCGGCACAGGGGCATCGTTCGGTAGGCCGGCATACAACTCGCTGATATCGAAAGCAGTGCCGCTCTCAATGCGCGGGACGGCCTTCGGGCTCTTTACGACCAGCCTCGGGCTTGTATCTCTGCCTGCCCCATACATCGGCGGACTGCTGTGGAATTCGTTCGGCCCCAAAGCCACGTTTGTTGTCCCGTTCGCCGCCAGCCTGGCGGCGGCGCCGCTGCTCTGGGTGAAACTGAGCCCGGCCGAAATAGCAAAGAGCGTGAAAAAAGCGTCGGAGGCTGCGGAATCGCCTGCTGAGGCCTAGCGCACGACGGCGGCCTAGCGTGCGACGGCGGCGAACTCCTCGCGCGTGATACCCATGATGATGACGTCCCAGTAGTGTCCGTTGTAGAACCGCTGCTCCCTGATGCGGCCTTCCTCCTTGAATCCGCACTTGGTATAGCATCTGCGACCGCGCTCATTGTACTCGAAAACCGTCAGGTTCACCTTGTGCATGTTCAGGAAATCGAACGCGAACCCCAGAGCTAGCCGTATGGCTTCTGTGCCCAACCCCTTGCCCAGCAGGTCCTCACGGCCTATTACGATCCCCAGCTCGCAGTGACGGTCGCGCCAGCTTATGCCGTGAAGGCCTACAGCCCCTACGTACTCCAGGCTGGGATCATCACGGAGGGCGATGACGAAGACCCCTTCATCCGGCGTTCCCCTTCTGACTAGCTGCCTCTCGACGAAGGATGTAGTCTCCTCCAGCGATTGGGGGAACATCACAAACCCGAGATACCTCGTTATTTCCTCATTTCCGACCCAGGCTTGAATGGGCGCGACGTCTTCCTTCCGGAACTCGCGCAGCACAACTCGCTCACCGTGGATCACTGGAATCGCCTCTCTCTTGCTGAATAATGGGACTATCATACCACGTGCGGTTCGCGTTCGTCCATGCTACCCGGCGAGCTGGGGTGCGTGTGGCGATTGTTGCTTTCGCGTCGCAGATACCCCCATTCAGACGTGCAATCTCGCCAGGGCCATAGCGGAAGCGGTTGGGGCCGCACCGGGGCCAGGGATCCAGGGATAGACCCGCGGGTAGGTCCAGGAATGGGCTCAGGGATAGATCTGGGGATGGGCCCAGCGATACATCCGGGGATAGGCCCAGGGGTAAGTCCGGGGGTAGATCCGGGGGCGTGCTAAGTGACGGAAAGATGACTGCTGTGGCTCAGGGATATACCCCCGGGGGTATCCGCCCAGAGATACGGTCACTTTTCGGCAATACTTTCGGCGAAAAACGCAATTTGTGAGTACATCGATTTGGGCCGGGGGCCCCGGGGGGCCAATCGGCCCCGCAAAAGGAGCCCTGGGGGCCATATGGCGCCGATTTAGTGGCGAATCGCTGGCACAACATGCCATCGCTCACACGCCATTACCAAATGGCGCCATGATATGGGGTATTATGTCGGCTCGCCGCCTGCTTTACTGCCCGGACCCGTCGGATACCCCCCGATTTTCGTGATTTGGAGGCGGTCAGGTGGCTCTTCGAAATCGATGTACTCAAAAGTTGCGGGTATCTCCAAAACTAATGGCAAAAACCGACGATATGCCAGCTCCAGCCGTTTTGTCCGACAGCCATGATGCCAAGACCAGCTAAATAGCCATTCCGGCGAGGTCAGCATGACGCCCTCAGCCAACAACCACCGTAATGATCGGGGAGGGTGTTGTCTCGCCGCTCACTATCCAGCCTGGCGATGTCTATCCCCTTCGCCAACTGCTATTGCTCACAAAGCCTGCATGCACTTGGCGAGCTGGTCGAGCTGGCTGGGTGGGGGCGGGCGGGCCGCCATGTGCGAGGGCGAGCTTGCGGGCCGGGAAAGACAATGTCGGCTTGGGGAGACGAGAGGTGTGATGGTGCGTGAAGGCGAATATGGAGCCAACAGATGTGGCGCAGATGAGCTGACCGATGTATGGGGGTGCGGGGCAAGTGATGAAGACAGGGCTGGACGCGTTCAGGCTCAAGCTGCTGGCCATGGGGTTGATGCTCCTGGACCATATATACTACTTCATTCCCGGCACTCCTATCTG
>ERZ795047.5316-NODE-5316-length-10482-cov-106.113551_pt1 | contig 10482 bp, 7 predicted proteins | sample MGYA00375131_ERZ795047 | MGnify/ENA primary metagenome ERZ795047 (study PRJEB30176, sample SAMN05720228) | activated sludge metagenome | isolation source: Anaerobic digester | place: Japan | collected 2015-05-20 ... | reverse complement strand
CTGTACCGAATTGTTTGTAAAAATTTTTAGGGTGTCCCAATGCGGAAAACAGGAAAACAAGGGTTTCGGATTGATTTTATTCTTCCGTTTCCTGTTCTTCGTAAGTTTTAAGGAGAGCCGTCTGCACGTCGGGCGGAACTTGGGCATATTCGACAAATTTCAAGGAATATGTAGCTCTACCTGAGGTAAGTGAACTGAGGGCAGTGGAGTAACGATTCATTTCTGCCAATGGAACACGGGCAATAATCTTTTTATAGTTTCCTTCGCTGTCCATTCCAAGGATAATAGCCCTTCGTCCCTGCAGGTCGGTCATTACATCACCAAATTTATCTTCTGGAAGAATGACTTCTACTTCATAGATAGGCTCCAAGATTTTGGGTCCGGCATTCTTGAATGCTTCCTTGAAAGCGTTACGGCCTGCCAATTTGAAGGAAATTTCATTGGAATCGACCGGGTGCATCTTACCATCGTAAATATTGACGACAATGTCGCGAGCGTATGATCCTGTGAGAGGACCTTGTTCCATTTTTTCCATGATTCCCTTGAGAATTGCCGGCATGAACCTTGCATCGATAGCACCTCCCACAATGCAGTTGTTGAATACCAATTTCCCACCCCAATCCAGATCGTACACTTCTTGTGTGCGTATCGGAAACTCTGACTGATTGGACATGCCGTCATAGTAGGGTTCTATCATCATGTGTACTTCACCAAACTGACCTGCACCTCCCGATTGTTTCTTATGACGATATGTGGATTTGGCGGGCTTGGTTATGGTTTCTCGATAAGGTATTCGTGGCGGCAAGAAATCTATTGGAATCTTATAAATGTTTTCGATGAGCCACTTTTGAATGTTAAGATGGAGTTCTCCCTGTCCACTCACGATAAGCTGTCTGAGTTCTTTCGATTGCTCGACAACGAGCGTGGGATCGATTTTTGCCAGATCATTGAGAATCAGTATCACTTTTTCGTCATCAGTGCTATTTTTAGCCTTTACCGCAAACGAGATTTTGGGTGCCGGAAAAACAATGGGTTCAATTTTGACATCGGGAGCTTTGGGCGAATTCAAGGTATGGTTGGTACGTACATTCTTCAGCTTTATGGTAGCGGCAATATCCCCTGGCATCACTTTTTCGATTTTCTGACGATTTCGGCCAGCCACGGCAAAAAGCTGAGACATCCGCTCCTTCGAACCATTCTCGGCATTTATCATATCCATGGCTTCGGTGATCTCACCGGTATATACCTTGAAGAAGCTCATTTCGCCCAGATGGGGTTCCATGGTGGTTTTGAATATAAAAGCACAAGCTGGATCGGCTGGATTGTAAGTAACTTCATTCCCATCAATAGTTTTGGCTCGTGGTGCTTCATCCGGAGAAGGCACAGAACTTATAATAAACTCCATCAAACGACGAACCCCCAAATTTTGCTTTGCATGAATACAAAAAACCGGGAAGATTCCACGATTGATCAAACCTATCTTCAAACCTTCACTGATTTCTTCTTCAGTTAAAGAGCCATTTTCGAAAAACTTCTCCATCAGTGATTCTTCGTTTGCGGCAAGTTCTTCTATCATGGCCGAGTACATTTCATCGGCTTTCACCTTTTCAGAAGCGGGTATTTCTAAAATTTCCGTATTTCCTGAAGCATTGAATTTCAGCATCTTCATCTGCAAAAGGTCGATCACGGCGTCGAAACCAAGTCCTTCGTTTACAGGATATTGACAAATCATTACTCCACCTCCAAAGCTTTGCCGCATTTGACGAATGGTTTCATCGAAGTTAGAATTTTCATGTTCCAGATGATTAATCACAAAAATCAAAGGCATCTTGGCTTTGGAAGCATTGCGGAAATTGATCTCGGCTCCAACTTCAACGCCATTTTGAGCATTGATGAGCATGAGCGCCGTATCGGTAACTTTGAGGGCAGCCAATACCTCTCCTACAAAATCATCAAAACCCGGGCAATCGATCATATTGATTTTCTTGTCATTCAGCTCGGCATATAAAACGGTGGAATATATCGAGTTTTGACGCTCCAGCTCTATGTCGCGATAATCGGAAACCGTATTCTTATCTTCGATAGAACCCCTACGATTGATGACTCCACCTTCATATAGCATATCTTCTGCAAGTGTGGTTTTTCCCGTTTTCGCCGCACCTACAATGGCAATATTTCTGATTTCTTTCGTTTGATAAACCTTCATTTGTTTAAATGGTTATAATTTAAGTATTTGCAATTGAGCGGCAAAATTATAAAAAAGCCTTCGATTGCCAAATGTTTGCGCCCACTAAAAATTTTTCGCTATCTAACCGAATTTTTAATAAACCATTGGATTTGCTGTCTAATCTCATCCCAGACTAAACCGGGCAACCTGGCACCTTCGATTTCGGTTACTTTCCCTGCGACCAACGAAGCAATCTTTCCGCTGGTTCCTATATCATAATGATGCACAAGCCCATAGAGAAATCCAGAGGCATACATATCTCCAGCTCCCGTACTGTCAATGGCATTGGCTTCTATTGCATCGATTTTCCAAACTTTTTCATTGGTTTTAATCATCGAACCATTCTTCCCAATTTTTACAATGGCCATTGGGCATATCTGCGAAAGTTTGTCAAGTGCTCCAATAGGTTCTTCTCCCGTTAAGGCTCTTGCCTCTTCCTCATTGGCAAAAACAATATTAACGTAATTATTCAAAATATACTGCAAAAATTCTCGATTTTCTTCTACTACATTGTAACTGGCCAAATCCAAGCTAATACTGCAACCGCAAGCCTGCGCCCTTTCCAATATTTTTAACAATACTTCGTGATTCTGTACCTGATAACCTTCAATATGAACATGAGCATATTGTGCCAGAATGCTTTCCATAATATCGTAAGGCGACAACTCAAGAGCAGCCCCCAAATAAACTGCAAAAGTACGTTCAGAATCGGGACTGATAAGCGCTACTGCCCTGCCCGTGGGTGTCGTACTTTTTGAAATATGCGTCGTGATTCCGCAGGCTTTCAGATCGTTTTCGTAAATTTCGCCTAACTCATCTTTTCCTGTTTTACCAAGATAACCCACTTGTAGTCCAAGATGAGCCAAACCAAAAATGGTATTTGCCGCTGAACCTCCACTGGTTAACTTGGGTGAGAATTTAGAAGTGGTTTTAGTAATATTTTGGGCTAATGCAGCATCCACCAAGGTCATACTACCTTTGGGCAAGGACAAATGATGAAGAACATCATCGCCCGGTATACTGGTAATCATATCTACTAAAGCATTACCAATGCCAAGTATGTGCTTCATGAGTCTGTGGTCTTTACAAATAAAATTTTTGCAAATGTAGCCAAAGTAAGAAATTTTTATTAATTTTGCTCCCTCTTTCATAAGAATTCCTCCTTAGCTCAGCTGGTTAGAGCATCTGACTGTTAATCAGAGGGTCGCTGGTTCAAGTCCAGCAGGGGGAGCAGAATTTTCAGAGGGTCCTTCCGAGCCTGCTCGGGAGCCAAGAAGGAGAATAAAATATTACATGGATGATAGCCGGTTTATTAGCCGGCTAATATTATTTTTAATAGTAATGTACTACGTATATATACTTCAATCTCAGAAGACGGGAAGAAATTACACAGGAAGTACGAGTTAACCGGGACGTTGATTATGGGAGCATAACTGTTCGGTGGGGTTATATAGTACTCGAAGTGGACGTCTATCGAAGATGAAAAGAGTAATAGGTTTTCAAAACAAGGGAGAAGCAATAAAAAGTGAGTTATGGCTTAAGCGATAGAAATCGCGTAAGATGTTGGAAGGAATAATCCAAAAGACATGGATACCAAAGGGAATAAATAAGGGTATCATACTGGAAGCGGAAACATTTTCAAAAGAAGCCCCAACAGAAGAGAATGGCAAAGAAAATAAAAGAGAAGATATTGTATAAATGAATAATCAGGGGATCGTCCCGAGTTTGCTCGGAATCCAGCAGCAGGAGCAAAAATTTCGATCTATCATTGACATAAGGGGCAAAATAGTTTTTATACCCTTTTTTTCAGATGTAAAATCACCTCTTCTGATTCGTTTACAAAGAAGCATATTTCAAAAGTTTCGACAATATTCGAAACACTTGAGCGTATTTTCCAACCAAATCATCTGAGGGAATGGAACGAAAGATAAATCGTGTAATTTTGTCCAGAAACTCACGCTATAATGCGCAAAATCTGGTTGCTATTGGTTGTTAGCATTTTTCTATTTTACACGGCTGCTTACTATCCTCTGTTTTTTCTTCGCCGTGCTGAAATCAAACATGAGATAAAAAAGATAATGCTCGCTACAAACCAGTTCGATACCTTGTCTTTTTCTCCTTCTGCCTTCCACTCTATCCGCTGGATCGAAAAAGGAAAAGAATTTATCAAAGAAGGTAAGATGTACGATGTGGCCAATACTATTCAGAAAAACGACAGCATCATCCAGATAACTGTTATAGAAGATAAAGAAGAAGATAACCTATACCGAACTCTCCGAAACAACACCCAAAACTCTGATGCGAATTCATTCTATCAAATAATTAAATTACTTACGGGCACTATTTTTATCATTCAAAATCAAAATTTCTTCATTTTTATTCCAGCAGGAGAAATAGAATTTTTGCTCTCCAATATTAAACCTTCGAAGACTTTTGAAGAAGTGCCCTCTCCACCTCCACGTTGTATCATTTGAATCTCATACCTCGATCTTATCTTTTTTCTTATCACTCTTATGCTCTTATCACATATTAAGGACAAAAAAAGAGTGATATTACAATTTATTTACTTTCACTATTAAATAACTTATTGAATATGAAAAAATTATCTTTAATCATCTTGTTTTTTTTCAATATTGCCTGGCTTTGGGGACAGAAGATTCAGGTCATCGATAGAAGTACGCTCCAACCAATTGCAGGAGCCTCGGTATTCGTTGTTCACGATGGACAAAAGATCGGTGTGGTTACCAATCAGAGAGGCATGGCCGATATTTCAGGAATCATTTCATCGAATCTTCCTGTACATATAACGGCAATAGGTTATAAAGAACAGGCTGTAAGCGTCGAAGCACTCGAGCATACGGATTATAAAGTGATGCTGATCGAAAGGCCTTACGATTTGAACGAGATTGTGGTTTCGGCCAGCCGTTTCGAGGAAAAAAGAGCCAATGTTCCCCAACAGATGATGATGATCAAGCAAAAGGATATTAAATTTCTTTCTCAGCCCACTTCGGCCGAATTATTGCAAAGTTCTGGACAAGTATTGGTGCAAAAGAGCCAGTTGGGCGGTGGTAGTCCCATATTGAGGGGTTTCGAGGCTAACAAGGTTCTTTTGGTAGTAGATGGCATCCGCATGAATAATGCTATTTATCGTGGAGGCCATTTGCAAAATATCATAAGCATCGACAATTCTATGCTCGAAAAAGTGGAAGTGATTTATAGCCCTGGCTCAGTAGTTTATGGGAGTGATGCACTTGGCGGTGTCATCCATTTCCATACTCTAAAACCCATCTTAGCGGAGAATGGGAAAACTCTTACAAAAACCCATGCATTTACCCGATATTCCACCGCTTATGAAGAAAAAACTGCTCATGTCGATTTCAATATCGGTACCAGAAGATTTGCTTCGCTGAGTTCGATTAGCGTTTCCGATTTTGGCGACTTGCGACAGGGCGACGTTAGAAATCCATTTTATGGAGATTGGGGCAAACGTCTTTTTTACGTGGAACGTATTGCCGGGAAAGATAGCATTATGACCAACGAAAATCCCAACATTCAGAAAGGTTCTGCTTATACCCAGTACGATTTCATGCAGAAGTTCCTCTTCAAGCAATCCGAAAAGGTATCACACACCTTAAACCTGCAATTTTCTACATCATCCGACATCAATCGTTATGACCGTTTGACCGAGGTTTCGGGTGGCAAACCAAAATATGCCGAATGGTATTATGGGCCTCAAAAACGTCTGCTTGCCGCTTATCAACTTGAACTGGGGAAGGCACAAATTTGGGACAGGGCCAAATTGATTGCCGGATACCAGAATATTGAAGAAAGCCGTCATAATCGCTCATTTGGGAAAAGCAAGCTGAGCCATAGAACCGAAAAACTCGATGTTTTTACTTTAAACCTCGACTTCGACAAACAGATAGCAAAGCAGGAAATCCGTTACGGGCTCGAAGGAACCTATAACGATGTGAACTCTGAAGCCTTTGCCGAAAACATCAATACAGGCGAAATCAGTCGATTAGATACTCGCTATCCCGACGGGGGTTCAAAAATCCGAACACTGGCTGCCTATGTTACTCATACATGGGAAATCAACCCTAAATTCATCCTCTCCGATGGACTGCGTTATAGCAATATTTATTTGAATGCCAAATTCAACGATACGACCTTTTTCCCCTTTCCTTTTAACGAAGTAACTCAAAAATCCAGCTCACTTAATGGAAATTTGGGACTTACCTATATGCCTGGAAAGGATTGGAGATTTACGTTGTTGGGTTCTACGGGCTTTCGTGCTCCCAATGTGGATGATCTGGCCAAGGTATTCGAATCGGTACCAGGCTCGGTAATAGTGCCCAATCCCGATTTGAAACCCGAATATATCTGGAATGCCGAACTGGGTATCTCCAAACTCTTTATGAATTGCGTCAATGTGGAACTTACTGGTTATTACACCCTGCTGAAAGACCTCCTTACTGTTGAGCCTTCTCTATTCAATGGACAGGATAGCATTCTTTATGATGGTGTGTTGAGCCGGGTTACTACCAGCGTAAATGCCGACGAGGGCTATATTTATGGATTGAGTGGCACCCTAATTGCTCAGGTGACCGATAATTTAATCATCAGCTCCACCCTGCACTATACCTATGGCCGTATAAAAACAGATACCGTGGATTATCCTCTCGACCATATTCCTCCCATTTATGGCAAAACGAGTTTTCGCTTAAACCTTAATAAGTTCAAAGGCGAATTTTATGTGATGTACAACGGATGGAAACGCTTGGAGGACTACAACGTGAAGGGTGAAGACAACCTCAATTATGCTACTGAAAAAGGCATGCCAGCCTGGTACACCCTTAATCTGCGCACTTCATGGCAAATCGATCCCAGATTTGAGATTCAACTGGCGCTCGAAAATATACTCGACCAGAATTATAGAGTATTTGCTTCGGGAATCAGCGCACCAGGCAGAAACTTCTCCGTAACCCTCAGAGGGAATTTCTAAAAATACTCCTCGAACAGAGTAATTTTTTTCATAGCTGTCCCATTCCTTGAATCGAGATTATTCAAAACGGATTGGGACAGCTTTATTTGCGTTTGGGATTATCCTGGACTAAAAAGGAAGAACCATTTATTTGACTCTACAGTTGAACAATTCAAGCTGTCTTGGCCAATTGAGTTTGCAAAAATAATAGCCAGTGATTCCTATCCTGTTAAGGTAGAAATTGTATATTTCAATGATAATTACGACTTTAACTGTGATGGTAACGCCGAGAATGAGTACCTGCAATATTGGAAGGCTGAGCCTCAGTTTAGTGATTCTGCAATAAAAAATCCTCAAGGCCAACTCACTGGCAAATTATTTGTTCCTTTACTTTACGAAGTTACTTTTTACGACGCTTACAATCGCCCCGTGCAGATTTACAACAATGATACATATACCGGTAACCAGTATTATTTCAACGGGGCTCTCATAAAATCAAAAAATTCTCATAAATATAGTTTGACTCAAGAAATTAATTATACTTTTGACTTTTCATACGATCATGACTGGCGTCTTACGGGTACAACTTTTACCATGAACGGAATATCGAAACGTTTGATTACATTGGAATATAATGAGTTATCGCAACTCAAGGCAAAATATTTCAATGGTACGGCTACGGCTTATTTGCAGCGGCAATTATACCATTACAATGCTCGTGGCTGGCTTACTTCCATAAATAATCCTTACGAATGCCCCAACGATGTATTTGCCATGAAACTTTACTACGACAATGTGCCCACTTATGCCAGTAGTTTGGCTACAAGCTGTTATAATGGCAATATAGCCATGATAGAATGGTTTACACAAATCCAGAACACGTATGTGAATGGATATGGTTTTAAGTATGATGGCCTCAACCGTCTGAAAGCAGGCAGATTTTTTTCCAGATTTGATGCCTCGGCTGTTGTTGAGCCAATGCCTACCTATTATGCTGATGGCATCGTCTCGGGCATAGGTTCTGAAAAGGAGATTACTTACGATAAAAATGGAAATATACTCACGCTCAATCGTTATGGTCATCATAGTGGCGGCACCGTGTTGTTCGACCAGTTGAGCTATCAATATAATGGCAATCACTTGATGCGTGTAATAGATGCCAATCCCAATAGTTTCCTTTCTGGCGAGTTTTGTAATACAGCAGCACCTAATCTTCAGAACAGTTATGATGCGAACGGTAACTTAACGTTCGACGTGGATCGCAACATGCTTTTGTTTTACAACGATGATAACCTGCCTACGAATATTAGCTTTTCGAACTGGGCTATGACCAATGGTTACCGCGTCGATGGAGTAAAAATGTCTAAGAGTATGTATAATGCCGAAGGTCGTACTGTTCTGCAGGAGGAATATTTTGGCAATCTTGTGTTGAACTTTGGTAAGCCCGTGCGCATACTTCATGCCGATGGTGTTATAGAACTGAACGCCAGCCTTCAGCCTACGTTTTATTATTATTTAAAGGATCATTTGGGCAATATCCGGGCGGTAGTATCGCCAACGGCTACCAACTCGGTACATATCGATCAGACCAGTGAATACTACCCCTTTGGCATGAATATAAGTAAGAATTTCACAAGCACGTCTATTAATAAATACAAGTACAATGGCAAGGAAGAGCAGGAAATGCCTGGCCATTGGCTCGATTACGGGGCAAGGTTCTACGACCCGCAAATGGGAAGGTGGCACAGTGTTGATCCAAGTGCAGAGAAATATTCTTCTTGGAGTCCATATAATTATGCGTTTAATAATCCTTTAAATGTAATTGACCCAAATGGGTGTGACGGCATTTCAGTTGTCGATAAAGAGAATAAAACAATTTCAATCAATCAAACTTTCTATTACAACAAAAACGATAATAATTTTACGAGTCTTGCAATAACTCAAGACAGAACAATATCAGGTGGACCAATGGACGGAACAACCTTTACTGCAGAAACAACACTTGCAGCCGAAAATGGTTTTGGTTCACAAACATGGACTATTACTGATGGAGATGGAAATGAATGGACTGTTAATTATCAGGCAAATTTTGTTGGACTAGAAGGAGATGATGCTGTGACCGAGGCTCTAAAAAATGACCCTACCGCAAATAAAATGGTTTATAACGAGAGTTTATCAAGTGCTGGAACATGGAATGCTAATGATAGAACACTCAGCATAGGCCCTAATAGAAGATGGCTTGATGAGACTAACAGGGGCGGCACTACCATACATGAAATGGGACATTCTTGGGGTTTACCCCATGAAAATGCAATGCCCGGCAGCCCAATTTATGGTCAATCAGATAACGGCAAGAGTAGTACTGCAACTAATGGAATAATGAGTTATAGTGGCAGTAGAGAAGTCAAGCAAAATGAAGTACAGTACGGAGCAAATAGAATTATTACTACTGCAAACGGTTCAAAAGACAATGTGGTTAAAATACATGTTGTTGGTTCACAAGTACGTCAACATACAGTAATTAAATAATGAGACATATAATATTATACACATTTTTATTACTACTAAGCTTAAATGGTTATACACAAACAACTTGTGCTAAAATTGATACTATCGAAGGTGTTATAGTTAGTAAATATGTAAAAAACAGAATTGGTTTTTATTGTGAAATGCCAACACTATTATTGAATAAAGGGGATTCTATTGTGTTTTTTCAAAAGTCTAAATTTAATGTTAGCCTTTTGAATAAGTATTCGGGTCTGAAAAACACGATAGGGGATTGCGTTGACTATGAACACGATTACTTATTTGAATTTAGTAGAGGTATTTTTAAGCATGATTTAACTATATCCAATTATAATTATCATACAGAAGAATTTGGAAGTAAAATAGTTAAAAGTACATCCTTCTTTGGTAAAGATGGAGATGAAGATTTATATAGTATTTATCAATTTACCGGTTTAGTTGTTGTTTATAAGGGATTTATACCTTTAGCGCCCGAGCTCCAAGACGATTGCTTATGCCCAAACTTAAAGCGTAACATTACCAGTTTTGCTGTTTTAAAAGAAGTATACAGTTTGAAACCATTATCTGATGAACAAATAACAGAAATGCGACTAGTAAAAAGTGGAATAAGAAGTATAGAGGTTTTTTATTGCGAATAATAAGAACAATAAAAATACATTAATGCACATCATGAAGAACGTTCGAAAGGGAGTCCTTTAGTTTTTCTTACCGATGAATGCATCCAGCATGGTATAAATGATTTTGC
>ERZ795047.5311-NODE-5311-length-10493-cov-29.023089_pt1 | contig 10493 bp, 6 predicted proteins | sample MGYA00375131_ERZ795047 | MGnify/ENA primary metagenome ERZ795047 (study PRJEB30176, sample SAMN05720228) | activated sludge metagenome | isolation source: Anaerobic digester | place: Japan | collected 2015-05-20 ... | reverse complement strand
AAGGGTTTCATTAACAGAGAATTCCCATTCGGAGAGGATCTTGTCCCTGTCTGCGGTGGCCACCAGGCGGAAAAGATGTAATTCGGTTATATAACTTTGAACAAGCTTTTCTATTTGCAGGGCTTCATTCTGCAAGTCATTAGGAGAAGAAAAGGGGAGCACCGCTAAAACTGGCTGTTGTGCTTGTGCCCAAAGAGGAAGGAAGGTAAGAAAGGATAGTATAGATAAAGAAACAAAACGTTTTAACATTAACCTTTTTTACACCTCCCGTTTCAGTGCAATTTCTCCCGAAATTCCCGGGAAACTTCCCGCTGAATATCCCGTTCCCGAATGTCCGCCCGTTTGTCAAAGGCCTTTTTACCCTTGCATAAGCCCAATTCTACCTTAACTTTCCCATTTTTAAAATAGAACGAGAGAGGTATCAGGGTGTAGCCCTTTTCTTCTACTTTACGGGCGATCCGTTTTATTTCATCCTTGTGGAGCAATAGTTTCTTTTTACGATCCGGATCATGATTAAAAACAGAAGAAAAGGGATTTTCCGCAATTCTGAATGACCTCAGCCATACTTCACCGTTTTCGACCTCTGCCCATGCGTCGGGAAAGGAAATTTTCCCTTCCCTGACCGACTTAATTTCGGTGCCCATGAGAACAATCCCGCATTCATAGGTTTCATCCACCGTATAATCATGACGGGCCTTGCGGTTAACGGCGATTACTTTTACACCTTCACTCATGGGAATCCTCAATTGCAAATACGGGCCGGAACCCGACAAAGGGGGATGAAGAATCTGGCGGCAGGGATGCCCTGGTTTCAGGTTGTATGGTCTGGGTTTTATTTGCCCAGGACCCGCCCTTTACTACAAATTCTGAAGAACCAATCAGGTTTATATATTTCTCTGGTGCGGATAGCTCAGGAATATGTACATAGGGAGTGCTGCACCATTCCCAGAGCCCACCAAGAATATTTGCAAAGACCTTGTTTCCGAAATTGCTGGATGCCAGGTACCACTCCTTTTCAGTTGGAAGTCGAATCTGGAAACGTACCCCTTTTGCACTCCGAAGGGACTGGGGCACCTTGGTATCGAGCCAGGTACAAAAGGCCTTTGCTGCATAATAGGAAATTCCAGGCACAGCACCGGAAGGATAGGCCCTATCTTGAGGTGTTTCGAGATAATCGGGGCCCACAAGACCCTGGGCTATCAGCTGCTCCTTTTTATCCTTTGCCCATTCAGGATGTTCTGCCACAAAGGCATCCCATGCTTTCTGGGTAACCTCGGTCTCAGCCATATAAAACGTGCTGGTTCCGGAATGAATGCCCTGGAACTGTAGCGGCCCAATGTTGATCCTGCTGCCAAGCTGGACTTGCTCACCGTTAAGGTTTGCCATCGGGTTTTGCGAAGCCGCCGAATTCTTTTTATACCAATCGGAATTGGTAAGCAACTGGGCAGAAGCGGAAGGCAGGGCTGCAGCAAGCCACCGGGAGGCTGCAGGGTTTTCATTCAGGTATGCTAAAGCATCCTGCAATGAAGATAGGGTTGCCAGACCGGAAGGAGCGAGGCCTCCGGAATGGACAAAGAATTGGGTCCTGCTCAGGTCCCGGAGCGCCACGGTGGTGCCGGCAAAACGGGCTGCCGCCGCAAGGAGCCCCTTCAGTTCATCAATATGATCAGATTTGGATGCCTGATAGGCTCCGCGGTACATGGCTTCGGATAAAACAAGGGGAACCTGATAGGTAGCGCTTGGCTCCCCTGCAAAACTCCAGGCTGCATAGGATTTGACCCCTTCAAGAACCGGCTGTATGGGATCTTCAGCCTTTAATTCCAGGGACAATGTTGTATGTAAGGGAAATAAAAGTGAGGCAAATATCCGATTCCCTGAAGTAACCGTCTGTTCCTCAGGGGAAAACCCAGGAAGAACCGCCGTAAGCCGGTGTTGGCCCTGGGGAATAAAGATCCTGCAGGGGCTTGTCCCCTGATATACATCATCAATCCGGATTGCCGCTCCGGAGGGTTCGGTGTTAATTGTAAATTGGCTCCCCGGTTTTGTTAATCCTGGATAAAAAAGTAACAGAAACAAAAGCCCAAGAATGATGAGAGCATATACTACCGCCAGGTATGTACCGGGTTCGATTCCAAAGATGGGCTTTAAGGTAACCTCATCTTCCGGTTGTATTTCGATTTTTTTCCTGTTAAATCCAAACATGGGCGAATTATAGGTTGGCAACCAGACCTTGTCAACGACGGCCCTTCATGGTAGGTTTTAACCATGACACAGGGTAATAACTTCTTTTATAGTCTACAGCATTTTACCGAAAAGGTTCTCACCATCCGGCGGGCAAAACTTCGGGTAAAAAAGGAAAAACAAAGGGCAAAGAACCCTATTCTCGATTGGATAGAAGCCTTTATCTGGGCTGCAGGTATGGTGCTCATTATCAATCAGTACCTCTTTCAAGCCTATCAAATACCCTCCGGTTCCATGATCGATACCCTGTTAATCGGAGACCGGATCTTTGTAAACAAGCTCATATATGGACCGGAACTCCTGCCCGGCCTTGGCAAATTGCCCAGTCCTGTAAAACCCCAGCGAAACCAGGTTATAATTTTTGAGAATCCCTCCTATATCTCCCGAGGACCCGCCTTTGATGTGCTCCAGCGGGTTCTCTATATGCTCACCCTCTCACTGGTAGACATCGACCGGGATGAAAACGGTCAGCCTAAGGCCCACTTTTTAATTAAACGGGCTGTAGGCATGAGCGGAGACATCCTCACCATGAAAGATGGTGAAATGTATTTTTTGTTTCCCGGTGAAAACCGTGTTGTGGCAGAACGGGACTATCTAAAGGCAAATAAGACAGAACATACTATTAACAGGTTGATGGATGTCTCGGCCTATCCGGCGCTGCAGGCGGCGGGGCGTATGGCAGCCTATTCGGATTTAGGTCTGCAGGTCCCCTCATATATACAGGAACAGGCAAAAAATGTGGGAAATATACAGTATCCTGATTACCTGGACCATGAACGATCCCGTATTTCGGTTTTACAGGCCGCAAATCCCCAGGACAGGCGTTATACCATGCTGTCTGCCAGGTTCAGGCTTGGCTGGTACGTCCCTGAAGGCCGGATATTCCCCATGGGGGATAACCGGGATAATTCACGGGATGCCCGTTATTTTGGGGCTGTCCGTCTAACCAAAGTTCTGGGCCAAGGTGCAATTAAATACTGGCCCCTTTCCAGGTTCGGAGTCATTAAGTAAAGGGATTCTATGATATATAAGAAATGGCAGAAATATTCATATACGGCTCAGCGGCATCAGCGGCATCGTATTTTAATAGCCCTTTCCTGGGTTCTGGCTGTATTTTTGCTGTACCTCTTTGTATCTAGTTATCTTATTTTTTCCTTCCGCAATGAATCGAACTCTATGGGGAAAACCCTGATTCCCGGGGATGTGGGCTTAGCCCTTTCTACACGGCTGTTCCCAAAGGATGAAGCATCTTCGCTGTTTCCCTATAAACGAGGGGATATTATTATACTAGAAAAATCTTTTACCAACGATGAACCCTCCTGGTATCGTCGACTTTGGGATAACCTCCTAGCATTTTTTTCAGCCCAGCGGGCAGTCCAGGCCAATACGGAAAGACGGCTCTTTATTAAACGTCTTATTGCATTGCCGGGGGATGAAATTGCTATAAAGAACAATATAGTCCGGGTTAAGCCTGCCGGACAGGATTATGGCCTCACCGAATTTGAGCTGAGTTCTGTTACCTATGACATAGTGTTGCCCGAATCTGTGGTGGAAAATCAGGCTCTTTTACCCTTTTCTCAGGATATGGAGCCGGTACAGCTTAAAGAAGGGGAGTGTTTTGTACTTTCCGATGATCGCCGGGACTGTAACGATTCCCGAACCTGGGGGCCGGTGCTAATTTCCGATATCAGAGGAAAGCCCCTGTTGCGCTACTGGCCGTTTAAACGCTTTGGAACGCTGTAGCCGGCTTACACTTGTATGACCGCATCCCTTTATATCCATATCCCCTTCTGTGTTTCCCACTGCGATTACTGTGACTTTTATTCAGAGCTTGTTCCATCCCGGGGTAGAGGGGCATCGGACCTGATCGATAGATTCACACATCTGCTTTGCACAGAGCTAGATATAGTGCTCGACCGATATGCACTTGATATGGTTCCTACACTGTATATAGGGGGAGGGACTCCATCGGTACTGGGTCGAAATGGACTTGCGAAGCTCCTTGATCACCTGGCATCTGGTATGAACCGGTGGCCCGACGAAGTAACGGTGGAGGCAAATCCAGAATCGGTGGATGAATCGCTATTTATAATGCTCAAAGATCGGGGCGTGCATCGGTTGAGTCTGGGTATCCAATCGCTCCAGGAGGCTCCCCGGCGGGCGGTGAACCGGAGCGGTACTGTAGCTCAGTGCTTTGCCGCCCTGGAATTGGCCGAACGGCTGTTCCCCGAGGCTTTTTCGGTGGACCTCATGGCGGGGCTCCCCTTTCAGACCCAGGCTGGTCTATGCAAGGATATAGACCATATCCTTGCTGCCGGGGCAACCCATGTTTCCCTCTATTCACTCATACTGGAAAAAACTACCCCCCTTGCCCGGAATGTTCGCAGCGGCAAAATACCCTTGCCTCCGGAAGAAGAGGCGGAGGAAATCTGGCTTGCAGGACGGGCTGCCTTAACCCGGAAGGGCCTTTTCCCCTACGAGGTGTCTAATTTTGCAAAGCCAGGATACGAAAGCCGCCATAATATGCGGTATTGGCGGATGGAAAACTGGATCGGCTGTGGACCTGGAGCTTCTTCTACCATAATTACTGAAACTACAGGGACCGGTATCCGGTATACTAACAGACCTAATCTGGAAGCCTATCTGTCATGGTCCGGCGAGGGCTTCCCACCAAGGGACGAAGAGGTCCTCGACAGGGATACCCTGCTTAAAGAAAGCCTTATGATGGGCTTCAGGACCATATATGGCCCCGACGAGCAGCTCTTCGAAGGCCGTTTCCATCAATCTATAGAATCCCTTATTCCTGAAACGTTACGGATCTGGGAACACCAGGGCTTTTTACAGGATAGGCGGTTAGCCCTAAACTCTGAAGGTTTACTTCTTCTGAACAGTTTCCTCGTTGACTGCTTCCAGGAACTGGAGAGCCGGGGGCGTTAACTTCTTCGGTTACTGCTGCCCCATGCCCTCCTGTATAGATTATCCCTAAGCCAGGTAGGAGGAAAGACGCCGATAGGTCTGGTTCAGACGGTCCTTCCAATCCAGGCTCACCTCGGTTCCCAGTTCGTCGATAAGGGTTTCCAGACTGGCCAGGCTTTCATTTATGGCTGTATGGAAGCCCCGGGAACATTTGAACCAGTAATTTCCTCCGTTATCCGTAAAAAGGCAGAGGAAGCCCAGCTCATTCTTTCCCTGTTTCCAGAGGGCTGGCGTACCTACCAGGGGAATGGCATCGATAAGTTCCGGCAGGTCTTCATGAACAGAAAAGTTCTTCTTCCTTGGCCATTGCTTGGAAAGAGCCTCATTGAGGTTGAGGGTTGGAACCAGATGTAAAATAAGTTCAAGCCGTTCACCGGCGAGTATGGTATATTTGTTCTGCAGGGTGATAAGGCCCTTTAGGTCCTTATACATGCTGGCCGTATCCATGCCGATTTGCCCCTTAATTTTTTCCAGCCTTTCCCAGGGCAAAACTACCGTTTTAACTCCCTTAATTTTCTCAATTTCAAAGACTTCGGTGAGGATCTTGCAGCGGTTGGTAAAGTCCCTTGCCTGTTTTGGTTTTGTTTCGGCCCTGTCCATCTTACCCACGAGACCCTCATAGAGGGTGGGGTGAATTCTGCCCAGGGTGCTTTTTGTCAGGGGTGACACCGACATGGCATACATCCGGGTGGTCCGGACTATTTCTCCTGCCACAATATACATGGGGTCTTCCCGGAACATGACTGAACCGGGATGTATGAAAATGCGGTCCGCCGTAAGACTTCGGTAGGTGTCTCTCCCGACCCGGACGCAGACAAACTGGATAAGGCCCCGGCCGACACAGCAGAGGTAGTCCTCTGTAGGCCCCCCTGAAAGGATCGGCAGGCCCATATCGGATACGATTAGTTCCAGCTGTTCCTTTACATTTACAATCTCTACCATGGTTTTTTCATCCAGGTAATTCTTGTCGCAAAATCTTGTCTTGTTTTTTGCCTCCTTAAAGGCCTTAAAGAGCTTGATATAGGAAACAAAATCCCCTGCAGGGTCCCGGAATGTATGATGGGCCTTACGGGCATCGGTTTCTTCCCCGGGGGGAAGCACGTATGGGCTCTGGGTAGACAAAAAGGCCGCTGCGATGAGGGTTTCTTCGGTAACTTCAGGATAACTCCTGAGGGCTTCCACAATAATCCTGGATTGCCGGGGGGGGAGGGGAAACTGGACCATCATCTTCCCGACCGATGAAAGGGTCCGGTCTTCATCCAGGGCATCGAGCAGGTTCAGTGTTTCTATGGCTGCGATGAGTCCCTCCCGGTTTGGTGGGGAAATAAAGTCGAATTCTTCAAAGGTGGTAATACCGAGTTCAGCCATTCTGAGTACCACTTCTGACAGATCGGTCCGGTAAATTTCTTCAGTAGTAAATAGGGGGCGGTTTTCAAAATCCTTGCGGGAATAGAGACGGTAACAGGTCCCTTCCTGGGTGCGGCCCGCCCGTCCTTTGCGCTGGTTACAGGAGGCCTTGGAGATGGGGCCTTCGATAAGGCTCGATGTGAAGGTTTTTGGGTTATAAAAATTGAGTTTTGCTAGCCCCGAATCTATCACGGTGGTAATGCCGTCTATGGTCACCGAGGTTTCAGCGATATTGGTGGAGACCACCACCTTGGTCTTGCCCCAGGGGGCGGGATCAAAGACCCGCTCCTGCTCATCCTTGCCAAGTCTTCCATAAAGGGGGAGGATATGGAGACTGCGACCCACCGGCCCTGTTGCCAGTATGGTCATACAATCCTTAATTGCCTTTTCCCCGGGGAGAAAAATCAGGATATCCCCGGGCCGTTTTTCAGCCACCACCCGCTCTACTATGGTGGAAATCTTGATGAGCTGGGCCTCCAGTGCTGCCTGGCCAGTGGCGACCCCGTCGTTTACAACGGCTGTGTCCGCCGGATCATAGACCACCGTGACCGGATAGGTGATGGCATCAATTTTAACCACCGGGCATTCTCCAAAGTACTCAGAAAATACCTGGGTGTTGATGGTAGCTGAAGAGACTATCACCTTAAATTCGGGCCGTACTTCCAGAACCCGTTTTAAGAGCCCAAGAATAAAATCGATATTCAGGCTCCGTTCATGGGCTTCATCCACGATAAGCACATCATATTTTGATAGATAGGGGTCCAATTTCATTTCCTGCAGGAGTATCCCATCGGTCATGATCTTTATTTTGGTATTATGATCTGTTTTATCCTCAAAGCGCATCTTGTAGCCCACCAGGCCGGGAATTTTGGTGCCCAGCTGCCGGGCGATAAATTCACTCACCGATACAGCCGCAATCCGCCGGGGCTGGGTCACGCCGATCATCCCATGTTGGGCAAATCCGGCATCGTATAAAATAACCGGCATCTGGGTGGTTTTCCCTGAACCGGTAGGGCTTTCTACAACAATAACTTGATGACTCTGTAATGCGGATACGATAAGATCCTTATGTTGATAGACAGGTAATTCGGTATATTTCATGCCCTAACTATACTATAAAGTGAAATAATGCAACAGCATCCCGATTCTGAAAATATTCCCCCTTTCTTTTTTTTTTATATATGTTATTCTTAATGATTATGGAGGAAAGAACTAATGGCTAAGCAGAAATTTGTGTATTTCTTCGGCGAAGGTAAGGCCGAAGGGGATGCCAAGATGAAGGATCTTCTTGGCGGCAAGGGTGCTAATCTTGCTGAAATGACGAACCTGGGCATCCCTGTTCCCCCGGGATTTACCATTTCGACCGAGGTCTGTGCTGCCTACTACGAAAATAAGCAAAAGTATCCTGAGGGACTGGAAAAGGAAGTACTGGACAATCTTACAAAACTTGAAAAGGTCATGGGAAAGAAGCTGGGCGATCCCGATGATCCCCTCCTGGTTTCTGTCCGTTCCGGTGCCGCCGTATCCATGCCCGGTATGATGGATACCATTCTTAACCTTGGAATGAACGATAAGGCCGTGGTGGGGCTCGCTAATAAAACCGGCAATCCCCGCTTTGCCTGGGATGCCTATCGCCGCTTTATCCAGATGTACGGTGATATTGTTATGGGTATTCCCCATGATGAATTTGAGGAAGCCCTGGCGGCTATGAAAAAGGCAAAAAAGGTAGAACTCGACACGGGGCTGGATGCAAAGGATCTGGAAAACCTCGTTGCTGAATACAAAAAGATTTACAAAAAACACACCAAGAAGGATTTTCCCCAGAATCCCCTGGATCAGCTCTGGGGTGCAATTAATGCAGTATTCGGTTCGTGGATGAACGAACGGGCCATCAAGTACCGGGAACTTAACAACATTAAGGGCCTTAAAGGGACTGCGGTCAACGTTCAGTCCATGGTGTTCGGCAACTTCGGCGATGATTCAGGCACCGGTGTCTGCTTCAGTCGGGACCCATCCACCGGAAAGAACGAATTCTACGGTGAATTCCTGATGAATGCCCAGGGTGAAGACGTGGTCGCTGGTATCCGCACCCCCGAAAAAATTGCAACCCTGGCAAAGAAAAACAAGAAGGTCTACGAACAGCTTCTGGATATTAAGGACAAGCTGGAACACCATTTCCGCGATATGCAGGATATGGAATTTACCGTTCAGCAGGGGGTGCTCTATATTCTGCAGACCCGGAACGGCAAACGGGCCGGCGCTGCGGCGGTAAAAATAGCGGTAGATATGGTCGCCGAAGGCCTTATCGACAAGGAAACCGCGATCAAGCGGGTTACTCCTGAACACCTGGATCAGCTCCTCCACCCCATGATTGATCCGAAAGCCCTTAAGGGCGCCAAGTCTCTTACCAAGGGGCTTAATGCATCCCCCGGTGCGGCCTGCGGCCGTATTGTCTTTACCGCTAAGGATGCTGAAGAATGGGCAGAGAAGGGTGAAAAGGTTCTTCTGGTCCGGAAAGATACCAGCCCCGAAGATATCGGCGGAATGGTTGTATCCCAGGGTATCCTTACCAGCACCGGCGGTATGACCAGCCATGCGGCAGTCGTAGCCCGCGGTATGGGAACCCCCTGTGTAGCCGGCGCTAAGGGTGTGTCGGTCCAGGGCAAGAAGGTTGTCATTGGTGAAAAGACCTTTAAAGAAGGGGACTGGATCACTATCGATGGTTCTTCCGGTGAGGTGTACGAGGGCCAGTTCCCGCTGATTGTACCGAAGATGTCCAAGGATCTGGAAACCTTCCTCTCCTGGTGTGACAAGGTTTGTGCCGATTCGGTCCGCGGCAGCGTGAAGGGCTTCACCGTCCGGACCAATGCGGACCAGCCCGAGGATGCTAAGCGGGCCTTTGATTTCGGCGCCCAGGGCGTAGGTCTCTGCCGGACTGAACACATGTTCTTTGACAAGGAAAAGCTCATCCACTTCAGGACCATGATTGTGGCCGACACCGAAGAGGATCGCAAGGCAGCCCTGAAAAAGATCCTCCCCCTGCAGAAAAAGGACTTCTCCGGGATCTTTAAGGCCATGGAAGGCCGGCCTGTTACCATCCGGCTCCTCGATCCGCCCCTCCACGAATTTGTACCCCACACCAAGGAAGAAGTGGCAGAACTGGCGGAACACCTGGGAGTAAAACCCAAGGACCTGCAGCCCAAGATTGATAAGCTCCATGAAGCTAACCCCATGCTGGGACACCGGGGCTGCCGTCTCGCGGTTACCTACCCTGAAATCTACGATATGCAGATAGAAGCCATTGTTCAGGCCGCCATTGACTGCGTGAAAAAGAATATCCCCGTTAAGCCTGAAATCATGATTCCCATCGTCTGCGATGAGCAGGAACTGAAACTCCTGCGGCCCCGGGCTGAGGAAATCATCAAGAAGGCACTGGAAAAAGCAAAGGTTAAGCTGGATATCCAGATCGGCACCATGATCGAAGTTCCCCGGGCAGCCCTGCTGGCCGACAAGATCGCCGAATATGCGGATTTCTTCAGCTTTGGCACCAACGACCTGACCCAGATGACCTTCGCTTTCAGCCGCGACGATGTGGGTTCCTTCCTCCCGACCTATGAGAAATTGGGCCTCCTGGAGGTAGATCCCTTTAAGTCGGTAGATGAAGAGGGGGTAGGTATGTTGATGAACTGGGCCACCACCAGGGGCCGGTCTGTTAAGGAAGGCCTGAAGGTTGGTATCTGTGGCGAACAGGGCGGGGATCCTGCAACCATCGACTTCTGTTTCCGCACCGGTCTTAACTATGTGTCCTGTTCACCCTTCCGGGTACCGATAGCCCGGCTGGCTGCTGCACAGGCGGTGCTTAAAAATAC
>ERZ795047.5301-NODE-5301-length-10501-cov-4.233869_pt1 | contig 10501 bp, 9 predicted proteins | sample MGYA00375131_ERZ795047 | MGnify/ENA primary metagenome ERZ795047 (study PRJEB30176, sample SAMN05720228) | activated sludge metagenome | isolation source: Anaerobic digester | place: Japan | collected 2015-05-20 ... | reverse complement strand
GAGCGGGAGCAGATGCGCAAAGATCTGCCGGACTTCGCCCCAGGCGATACCGTCAGAGTGCATGTCCGGGTTGTCGAGGGCGGCCGCGAGCGTATACAGGTGTTCGAGGGCGTCGTGATCGGCAGGAACGGCAGCGGCGCTTCTGAGACCTTCAACGTTAGGAAGCTGTCGGCGGGAATAGGCGTGGAGAGGCTGTTTCCTCTTCATTCGCCGAAGATCGACAAGATCGAGGTAGTCCGATTCGGCGATATCCGCCGGGCCAAGCTGTACTACCTACGCGGTCGCGTCGGCAAGAGGGCCAGAATCCGAGAGCGCAAGCGGGAACGGGTATAGGCATGAGGCGAGCCGCGGCAACCTTCCTTCAGTTCGCCGGGCTCATGCTCATTATCGCGGTCTTGACAGCATTTGCTGTCACCTTTGTGGCCATGGCAGTCGTAGTGCAGGGCAGTTCAATGGAACCTGCTTTGCACGACGGAGAACGGGTCCTGGTCAACAGGCTGGTGTACAAGCTGAGGCATCCGCGCCGCGGCGAGATTGTTGTGTTCCGACACGGGCATATGCCAGGGAGCATGTTGATAAAGCGAGTTATCGGCATGCCCCAGGAGGAGCTTTCGATAGTTAGAGGGCTTGTTCACGTGAACGGCGCGCCGATTACGGAAGACTACACCCTCGAGCGTTCGGCCCAAGACTACGGCCCGGTGTACGTGCCCGATGGGCGCCTATTCGTGTTGGGTGATAACAGGAACCACAGTGAAGACAGCGCGCACGCCTCCATAGGCACGGTGCCGCTGCGCAGCATTGAGGGAAAGGCTTTCGCTGTGTACTGGCCACTGGCCAGTGTCAGGATGTGCAGGGATCCAGGCTACCCCGAGTCGGCCGAGGCAGCGATTACTGCAACGACAGCCCAAATATCGGTGAGTGGCGCGGCCCGCGTATCGAGCGCGCCGTGACCGAACGCTTCAGGCCGGGCCGGGCTACACCTGGGCCCGGCGCTTGTGTACTACAGAACGAAAGTAGGGAGGGGAGTGGACGATGGGCCTCAGCTGGTTTCCGGGACATATGGCCAAAGCTGTTGGCGAGATCCGTCAGAGCATGAAGCTAATAGACGTGGTGATAGAGATACTGGACGCCCGGGCCCCCCGTGCCACCGCCAACCCGTACCTTGATGAAGCTCTGGGTCTAAAGCCCAGAGTGGTCGTGCTGAACAAAGCCGACCTGGCCGATGCACGCGCCACGCAGGCGTGGCTGGACGCTTTGAGAGAGGCGTCCTCACGGGCGGTGCAGGCCGATTGTCAGAAAGGCGCAGGGGTAAATGAGGCAATAAGCTTGGCCGAGCAGGCGGCCCGATCTACGGGGCTAGACAGTGGCGGCCAGCGGCGACGACGACGTTTCCGTACGGCGGTAGTAGGCATACCCAATGTAGGGAAATCCTCGTTCATTAACCGTGCGGCACGTCGATCGGGTGCAAGGACAGGCGATCGACCGGGCGTTACCCGCGCCAAGCAGTGGATTGTGGTCAGTCCCAGTCTGGAGATGCTCGACACTCCCGGAATCATGCCTCCGAGAGTTGACGATCCAGCGATCTGGTTCGCTCTGGCCGCTGTGGGCTGTATCGACGACAATCTGCTCGACATTGAGAGCCTCTCATACAACCTGATATCGCGCCTCGCGGAGCTGGGCGCGGTCGAGTTTAGAGCCAGATACGGAGTTCCCGACGACATGGTCGATCCGCACATAATTCTCGAACACGTATCACTGAAACGTGGGTGTCTCAAGTCAGGGGGAGAGGCTGACACCGAAAGAGGCGCCGGTCTGATCGTCAGAGACTTCAGGTCGGGCAAGCTCGGCCGGGTAACGCTGGAGGAACCATGATTAACCGCGCCGCGCTGGGCGAGTTCGACGATTGCCTGCGTAGGTCGGGATTTGCTGTCCTAGCAGGCATAGATGAAGCAGGGAGGGGGCCGTTGGCCGGCCCTGTGGTGGCCGCTGCGGTCGTGATGCGTCCCGGTTTTCACCCACAGGATGTGATCGACTCGAAGATGCTGTCGGCAGCTAGACGCGAGGCAGCCCTCCAGCGGATACTGGAGGCATGTGTGGAGGTGAGTCTCGGGGCCGCCTGGCCCGATGAGATCGACGAGATCAACATCAGGGCCGCGACGCTTTCAGCCATGTCCAGAGCGATGTCGCAGCTTACAGTGTCGCCGGACCTTGCCCTCGTAGACGGTCGCGATTTGCCGGCGATGGACTGCCCGGGAGTGGCTCTGGTCAGGGGCGACGCTCGAAGCGAAAGCGTGGCTGCCGCGTCCATAGTGGCCAAGGTTGGCAGAGACGCTATCATGTGCCAACTGCATGAGGTGTATCCCGACTACGGCTTCGACCGACATAAGGGATACCCCACAAAGGAGCATCTCCAGCGCCTGGCCGTATTCGGACCATGTCCGCTCCACAGAAGGAGTTACCGGGGTGTGGAGAGGACAGGCTAGTTCTGTTACAGCGCACGACATCTGCAGGATCACCCGAAAGGGTGATTTTGTCGTTTGTGGAAGGATATAGGTCGAAGCCGTCGAATCAGCGGTATAGGAGGAGGCAGGCGAATGCGGGCTCAGGATGTCGGTAGGGCGGGCGAAGTCCTCGCCAGGGAATACCTTGTATCTCTCGGCTACGAGATACTCGGGTGCAACTTGCGCCTAGGTCGTAACGAAATCGACATCTTAGCTCGTGACGGAGATGTGCTGGTAGTAGTAGAGGTGAAGACTCGACGCTCGACTGCCTTCGGTCGCCCTGAGGAGCAGATTACCCTGGGCAAGCTCCGCACGCTGCGACTGGTGGCTACACGAGTGTCTGCGGCTTGCCGCGGCGCGCCCGTGCGCGTGGACGTTGTTGCGGTCATGGCCGACGCTGCGACCGGCGAATCCCTGGCCGGCGCCGCCATCTCGCACTTGCGGAACGTCTTGACATGAGAAGAGGGCCAACCGCGCGCAAGCATGGGCAGGAGGAGGCGATCCGCGCGTACGATGCTTTCGACAGCTGGAGGATGTGCAGTCATGGGAATCACCGGCGTTTCTGTGGCGGTAGAGGCCGATCTTGCAAGAGGATTGCCGGCATTCGACATCGTCGGCCTCCCTGATTCCACAGTGCGCGAGTCTCGCGAGCGAGTGCGGGCGGCCATACGCAACTCGGGATACGACTTTCCGCTCGCCAAAATCACCGTGAACCTGGCTCCCGCCCATATCAGGAAGGTCGGGGTGGGGTTGGATCTACCGGTGGCTGTTTCGATACTTGCCGCATCGGGGCAGGTGCCGGCGCGAAACCTAAATTGCACCACGTTCATGGGCGAACTGTCGCTGGATGGTGCCCTCAGGCCGGTTCGCGGTGTCCTGCCCGGCTGCGCGGCCGCCCTGGGAGCAGGCAATTCCTGTGTTGTGGTGCCGTTTGAGAACGCACGCGAAGCAGAGTGCGTATCGGGGCTTGACGTTAAGGCCCTGGGTACGTTGCACGAAGTAGTGGAATATCTGCGCTCCGGCGCTATCCCCAGCTTCGTCCGGAGCCATCCGGCGTGTCCTCAGCCGCCCGAGTCAATCGGCTCATGCGATTTCGACCAGGTCGTGGGGCAAGACGCAGGGATCAGAGCAATCCAGGTAGCAGTAGCAGGCGGCCATAACCTGATAATGGTGGGCCCTCCGGGAGGCGGAAAGACGTTGCTTGCATCGTGCGTGCCATCTATTCTGCCGGCAATGGATGAGCACGAGGCGTTGGAGGTCACGTGCATTCAGAGTATCACCGGCACAGTATCCCCCGATGGCCTCGCCAGCAAGCGTCCGTTCCGCCGTCCCCATCACACCGTGAGCCCCGCGGGCATGCTAGGAGGCGGAAACCCTCCCATGCCCGGCGAAGTGACCTTGGCGCACAGAGGCGTTCTGTATCTTGATGAGTTCTGCGAGTTTAGGCCACAGGTTATCGAGAGCCTCAGAGGCCCCATGGAAGACGGGTTCATCGTAGTGTCCCGCTCCCACGGCCGAGTCAGCTTCCCGTCTCGGTTCATGCTGATTGCCTCGGCGAATCCCTGTCCCTGCGGCTACCTCGGAGACCCTGAACGGGCATGCGTCTGTCAGGGCGCGTCCTTGATGCGTTACCGACGCAGGCTGGCCGGTCCGGTGATCGACCGTATCGACATTCAGATAGAAGTGCCCCGTGTTAGGCGGATCGATCTTGAGAGGCCCGTTGCAGTCCTTACGTCCGACGCCGTGCGTGAAGAGATTGAGCGCGCAAGGGCGCGCCAGGGAGGGCGCTTCGGTCGGAAGGGATTCACCAACTCGGCTATTGGGCCCAGGCAAATCGAGAGCGTGGCCCGTCTAGCCCCGGCGGCACGCAGGCTGCTGCTGGACGCAGTCGACAAAATGGCCCTGTCGGCCCGGGCTTACCACAAGCTGATCCGGGTGTCGAGGACCATAGCCGATCTTGACGGCGCCGACAGCGTGGAAGACGGGCACGTGTTGGAGGCCCTGCAGTATAGGGCTTTGGATTTGCAGCCGCAGGCGATGTTGTCATATGGATGACGCGAAATCGGATATAACATGGGATGACGTGCCCGAACCTCGCGATGCCGAGCTCGCTGCGTGGGTCTTCTGGCACATGTGCCCGGGGATAGGTCCGCGTACTCTATGGCGCCTGCTCATGGAGTTCGAAACGGCCGAGGCGGCAGCGCGCGCTGCGACCCGAGGCGCGAAACGCCCGGCTTTCGTGAGTAGTGAAGCTTGGAGGTTCGCGTCGTCGGCGCTTGACATAGTGGGAGCAGGGCAGGCCGAAATTGAGCTGGCGTCGAGGCATGGAGCCAGGGTCGTCGCCTTGCCGAGCCAGGAGTACCCGCCCTTGCTTCGCCGGATCTACGATCCTCCGGCCGTGCTATACGTGATGGGCAGGACGTCGCTAGTGGAGGCGCCGTGGATAGCGGTGGTCGGGTCTAGGTCGGCTACATCCTACGGAACAGGCGCCGCGAGATACCTCTCGCGTCAGCTGGCGGCGGCGGGCGCCGGCGTGGTCAGCGGCATGGCAAGAGGCGTTGATTCTGCAGCGCATCGAGGGGCGATTGAGGCCGGAGGGGTGACCGCGGGCGTGATCGGCGCGGGGCTTGCGTACCAGATGACGTCGAGGCTCGAGTGTTTGGCACGGGAAGTGACGCAGTCGGGCTGCATTGTGTCACCGTTTCACATGACTTATCCGGCGTCTCGCGGCACGTTTCCCGCGCGCAATCGGGTCATTAGCGGTATGGCTCATGCGTGCCTCGTGGTGGAGGCGGGGGCCAGAAGCGGCGCCTTGGTCACGTCGACCTTCGCGACGGAGCACAACCGCGATGTCTTCGCTGTACCCGGCGACATCAACCGACCTACCTCGGCAGGAACTAACGCCCTCATATACGATGGAGCGCGCCCTGTGATCGGTGCACGGAGATTCCTCGAGGAGCTGGCGGCCGCAGGTGTACCGGTGACGTTGCCAGACCCTGGGAATGCCGGGCGAGGGCAGAATCTCGGGCCGGTAGACGCAGCGGTACTAGAGGCAGTTCGGTCTGACACGTCGTTTGAAGACATCCATCTGGCGCTGCCAATGCCCGCGCGCGATGTGCTAACCTCGCTCTCGCGTCTGGAGGTTGCAGGGCTTATCGTGCGCGGCGCCGGCCTGCGATACAGCCGGAGGCATTGTTGACCTCGCATGTGCCCTGGGTTAAACTGTTCGTGACATCGAACGTTGGAGGTGGCCGCATGGGGAAGACTCTCGTTATCGTGGAGTCACCGGCCAAAGTTAGGACTCTGTCAAAGTTCTTGGGGCGACAGTATACAGTCAAGGCGTCCATCGGTCATGTCAGGGACCTGCCCAAGAGCAAACTGGGAGTGGACGTGGAGAACGGCTACACTCCCAAGTACATAAACATCCGGGGCAAGGGGGATGTCATCCGCGAGCTGAGGGAGGCTGCAAAAAAGGCTGATAAGGTCCTTCTTGCCACTGACCCCGACCGCGAAGGTGAAGCCATTTCCTGGCACTTGGCGCACATACTCAAAATCGATCCGGCGTCAGACTGCAGGATCGAGTTCAACGAGATCACTGAGAGCGCAGTTCGGAATGCGCTCAAGAAACCCAGGCCCGTCGACATGGCAAGGGTAGACGCGCAGCAGGCCAGACGGGTGCTTGACAGGCTGGTGGGCTACAACCTCAGCCCGTTCCTCTGGCGCAAGGTTCGGCGAGGACTGTCGGCCGGGCGAGTGCAGTCATCCGCCCTCAAGCTGATCTGTGACCGCGAGCGTGAGATACAGAAGTTTGTCGTGGAGGAGTATTGGACACTCGCCGCCACGCTTTCGCCGGGCGCTCGAGGCAGGAGATTCCTTGCCAGGCTGATGCCCCCAGTTGAAGGGCGCATGTCGAGCCAGGATGTCAACAGAATCGTGGGCGAGTTGGAAGGCGCTGAATATGTCGTCAAGTCGGTGACAGTCAAGGAGCAGGCCAGAAAGCCGTCGCCTCCGTTCACAACCAGTACTATGCAGCAAGAGGCCTTTAGGAAACTAGGCTTCTCCGCCAGACGAACGATGTCCATTGCACAGCAGCTGTACGAAGGTGTTGAGGTAGCGGGCGAAGGGCACGTGGCGCTCATTACATACATGCGTACCGACTCAACAAGGATATCCCACGAGGCGCAGGCGGCGGCGCGTGATTTCGTCAAGGCCAGATACGGCCAAAGCTATCTGCCTGAGCGACCCCGAGTCTATAAGTCCAAGAAGGGCGCCCAGGATGCTCACGAGGCCATCAGGCCAACACGGATCGATCGGAATCCCGAGAGCCTATCGGGCAGTCTCGGCCGCGATCAGCTCAGGCTTTACAAGCTCATATGGTCGCGCTTCATGGCCAGCCAGATGTCGAATGCGGTGTACGACGCCACAACCATCGATATTGACGCAGGCGCAGGCGGTACGAGGCACGTCTTCCGCGCTACCGGGCAGGTGATGAAGTTCGACGGGTTCAGCGTACTGTACACGGAAGGGCGAGACGACGATAAGAATGAGCGTGACCAAGCGCTGCCAGCGCTCGAGGCGGGGCAGAAGTTGACCCTTATTGAGCTTGCCCCCGAGGAGCACCATACCCAACCACCGCCAAGGTTCACCGAGGCTACTTTAGTCCGGGAACTGGAGAAGCACGGGATAGGAAGGCCCAGTACGTACGCGCCCATAATCGATACTATTCGCAAGCGCGAATACGCTACGCTGGAGCAGAAACGTTTCAAGCCCACCGACGTAGGATTGGCCGTGTGCGATCTTCTCAGCGAGCATTTTCCGACGGTGGTCAATCTGGAGTTCACGGCCTCAATGGAAGGTGAGCTCGATGAAATCGAGGAGAAGCGATCGGATTGGGTGCAGATAACCGACAAATTCTACAAACCATTTTCCGAAAGGCTCCGGGAGGCGGACGCCGTGGCGGAGCGCGTGGTCATCGCGGATGAACCCACTGACGAGGATTGCCCTGAGTGCGGCCTAGCCAAGCTGGTCATTAAGGCAGGTAGGTTCGGTAAGTTCATCGCTTGTCCACGCTACCCCGAGTGCACCTACCGCAGGAGCATAACCCGCAAGGTCGATGCTAAATGCCCAGAGTGCGGCGGCGACATGGTGCAGAGGCGCAGCAAGAAAGGCCGGGTGTTCTACGGGTGCGCCCGATACCCGGAGTGCGAGTTCGTGTCATGGAACCCCCCATCTGGTGTTGTCTGCCCCAAGTGTGCATCTTTCACTACTTCCAGGCGGGTGCGCGCTGGGGTCAAGTACAAGTGCGCCAACCCCAAGTGTGGTCACGAGTGGGCTCAAGAACAGGAGGGACGTGGCGCGGGCGGGCCGGAGGCGAGCACGGTTGCCGAATGAGATCACTGTAATAGGGGCGGGTTTGGCCGGCAGCGAGGCGGCGTGGCAGGCCGCAAGCCTCGGGGCTCGAGTGAGGCTGGTTGAGATGCGCCCGGAGGTCAACACCCCGGCTCACTCAACCTCCCGTTTCGCTGAGCTTGTGTGCAGCAACTCCCTCGGTTCCGACAGAGAAGGCACTGCGTCGGGCCTTCTCAAGGAGGAGCTACGCGCATTGGGATCTGTGATCATGCGATGCGCCGACGCGACGCGCGTGCCGGCAGGGCAGGCCCTTGCAGTCGACCGAGCGCTGTTTGCAGCGGGAGTGACGGAGGAAATAGCATCCGTACCTCAGATCGAGATAGTCCGCGAGGAAGCGCGGCACATACCTGACGGCGGAATCGTCGTCATAGCCACAGGTCCGCTCACTTCGCCTGCGCTCGCAGCCGACATAGCGCGCTTCCTCGGCGACGAACACCTGCACTTCTTCGACGCAGCCGCACCCATAGTCGACGGGGCTTCCATTGACTTCGAGGTGGCTTTTTGGGCTTCTAGGTATGATAAAGGCGACGCCGACTATGTTAACTGCCCCATGAATCAGGCCGAATACGATTCGTTCTGGCAGGCCCTGGTTTCGGCAGAAGTAACCGAGATGCACGAGTTCGAATCCATGCGCCTATTCGAAGCGTGCATGCCCGTAGAGGAGTTGGCTCGCCGCGGGCGCGACACTCTTCGCTTCGGCCCCGCAAAACCCGTGGGGTTGATCGACCCGCGAACTGGAAAACGTCCTTACGCTGCAGTGCAGCTCAGGCGCGAGAATGCCCCGGGCTCGCTGTTCAACATTGTGGGTTTCCAGACCAGGCTTACCAGGCCTGAGCAGAGACGAGTATTCCGTATGATACCGGGGCTTGCGCAAGCTGAGTTCGCGCGTTACGGCATGATGCATAGGAACACATACATCAACGGCCCGGCACACCTCGCGCCCACGTTTTCCCTGAAGAGCGTTCCAAGAGTGTTTTTCGCAGGGCAGATCACGGGGGTAGAGGGCTATCTCGAATCCACCGCTTCAGGCCTTGTTGCAGGGATCAATGCCGCCCGTATGGCGCAAGGAGCAGAACAGATCGTATTTCCGAGTCAGACGGCCATAGGCGCCCTCTGCTCGCATGTATCTACGCCCGCGGCCGGCACATATCAGCCGATGAACATCAGCTTCGGCTTGCTGCCGGCGCCCGGCAACCACGTTCGGCGAGCCGAAAGGAGAGCGCGTCAGATAAGCGATGCGCGGACGGCCCTCGCCGAGTTCATAGACGAACACCTAGGTGGGAGGAGCGAACATGAGTTGGGCTGATAGTTTCGCCCGGCACCTTGAGTCGGAGCGTAATCTGTCCCCCAGGACTGTCGACGCTTACACTAGAGATGTCGCGCAATTCATAGCATTCTGCGAACGGCTGGGCATCGACGAGGATGACCCGCGCCGGATCGGAGTCGGCGCCATACGGAAGTTCCTGTCCATGCTTCAGACCAAGGGCCTGAGCCCAAGCAGCGTCGCGAGGAAACTCAGCGCAATACGGTCTTACTTGCGATACCTTTCACGTGAGGGCGCGATCGAGAGTAATCCAGCCGTTGTGATGGGCCGCGCCAGGCGACCCCGGCGACTTCCCCGCGCACTGACCCCAGATGAAGCGGCGCGCCTGATTTCGGTCGCCGGTGGCCATTCGCTCCAGGCCATTCGGGATCGTGCCATATTGGAACTCCTGTATTCGTCGGGCATCCGTCTGTCTGAGTTGGTGGGCCTGGATGTGCAGGACTACTCGCCGGGAAGTCGCAGCGTGAGGGTGTTCGGCAAAGGCGCTAAGGAGAGGATAGCGCCGGTTGGATCGCAGGCAGTGGCCGCCATCGATCGGTACCTCGTGAGCGCTCGTTCCGGGCTGCTCGGTGAAAGCGACTGCCAGGCGCTCTTCATGAGCAAGCTTGGCCGGCGCCTGTCGGGGCGGGCCGTGGAACGCATCATGAAGAAATACCTGATGAAAGCGGGTCTTCCCGGGAAGGCTACTCCTCATTCGATGAGGCATTCATTCGCCACTCACCTTACTGATTCCGGTGCCGACTTGCGTGCAGTCCAGGAGCTTCTGGGGCATGCAGATATCTCCACTACTCAGATTTACACCAGCGTTTCGCGGGAAAGACTTTACCGCGTCTACCAGGAAGCCCATCCAAGAGCTGAGCGCCGGCAGGCGCCGACGGCGGGGAATGGGGGGGGGATAGATGATGGTCATCGAAGCTGAAGCCAAGTTCAGGTGCACCACTGTCGTGGGAGTGCTGCGCGACGGCAAGTGTGCCCTTGGCTCAGATGGTCAGGTCACTTTGGGCAACACGGTGATGAAACATGGCGCGCGCAAGATACGGAGGTTGTCCGACTGGAACGTACTAGTAGGCTTTGCAGGTTCGGCTTCCGATTCTTTGGCTCTTCTCGAGCGTTTCGAGGGAAAGCTTTCGGAGCACAAGGGCAATCTGGTACGTGCAGCTACTGCTCTGGGGCGCGAATGGCGCACCGACCGAGTGCTTCAGAAACTCGAGGCCATGCTGATAGTGACGGACGGTCAGCGGATGCTGGTCCTGTCGGGCAGCGGCGA
>ERZ795047.5300-NODE-5300-length-10502-cov-21.994544_pt1 | contig 10502 bp, 12 predicted proteins | sample MGYA00375131_ERZ795047 | MGnify/ENA primary metagenome ERZ795047 (study PRJEB30176, sample SAMN05720228) | activated sludge metagenome | isolation source: Anaerobic digester | place: Japan | collected 2015-05-20 ... | reverse complement strand
GGTGTACACTTTTAGACCGCCGAAAGTGCACAAAGTTACGCCGCCGTTGACACCAGGGGACAGCCTCACGCCATCAACGGCGTCCCGGGGGAGAGAAGAGCATCAGGTGGCCGTCCCCGCAGAGGCCCTCGAGAATACCTCGAGTATTCTGCTGCCGACCTTTCCGTCCCTGAAGAAGTAGTAGGCAAGCAACCTGTCTTTGTTCTCCCCGTATGAGAACCAGTAGTTCAACCTGCAGGTCTCCTTAACGTAACCATCGAGCGCCGGGTAGGTATCAGCATCGTGAGTGACAACAAGGTCAAAGTTCCCGCTGTATATCGTCTCCTCGCTCACCTTCTGGCCATAGTAAGCGATTTTTGAACTCCGGTCGCCCCGGTAGTACCAGGGCAGCGGCCAGTAGGAATCGGTTGCTATCGCCACACGGTCGGCGGCATCGATCTTTGCAAAGAGCCACCGGAGGTCCTCGGAGTTCTGGACCTGAACTATGGGTTCGTTTATGTCTGCCGGTGTGAACGCCACGTGAAACGTCATCGCGACCAGGAGGATGCTCGCCACGACGGCGATTACCGCCTTCTTCGTTGTCATCTGATAGACCGCAACGAAGATCATGGGCAGAAGCTGGTGGAGGATCAGCCAGGGCACCTTCTCGCCGATGTAGGCGTATGCCGCAAGCGATAGAAGCATCCAGAATATGGCGAACCTTGCAAACTCCTTCTGCCGATCGATCTGCCGGATCTCCCCGCTCCCGGAGATTATATCGCGAAGCCGCCCCCTCAGGCCCCGGGCCGCCACCTCCGGCGGCGGGGGCAGAGGGTCAGGGGTCTCTTCTTTGTCAACATTGTCAACATCAGTTACCCCGGTCTCACCGGGCTTCTCCATATCCTGTCTTCGCTCTCTCCAACTGGAGATTATGCCCGCGACATCGAAAAACTGCAGAACCCCGACGATGGCAAGGATCAGGATCGGTGCCTCGTAGAGGATGAAGAGCAGGATATAGAAGTAGGGCGGCCCCCCGATACGCTGCATCTCGTGCATCGCCGTCCAGTGCTCGATAGCCCGGAGCCACCAGTCCAGGGCCATCTCAGGATGGGCGCCAAACGAGGAGTAGAAGACCGTCGCAATACCGACCGCGACGACAACGCCGAGCACAAGATCCCTGACCCAGTGGGCCGGAAGCCTGACCTTCCCCGTCCAGATCAGGTAGATGAGGTATAACCCGAAGATCAGGATAACGATGGGCATGTTCTCCTTGGCAGACATTCCCAGCCCTATCGCTGTTCCAGCGAGCAGGGCATACCTTGTCTGACCCCGCTCAAAGTAGTAGAGCAGAGCGACAAGGAGGAGCATCGTAAAGAAGGCTATAAAGATATCGTTCCGCAGGAACCGCGAGAAGTAGACCATGTTCGGCGATACCGCAAGGAATAGCGCCGCTACCAGGGTCTGTTTCTTATCCAGGTAGCCGAGCCTGTAGATGGGGTAAAGCAGCAGTAGAAGCAAGCTGCCAAACAGCGCAGGGAGGAGCCTTCCCGTGAGATCGGAGTCACCAAGGAGCGAAAAGACCCCGGCCGTCACGTAGTAGAGGAACGGCCCATGATACATGGGATCGTAGATATACGTCCCGTCAGTCAGGAGATTGTAAGCAAACCACGCATGAACGGCCTCATCGTGGTGGAACAACTTTAAGTCAAGAGCATAAAAACGAAGGGCAACTGCAGCCAGAAATATGAGGAGGAAAACCACCTCTAATGAGAGATTTTCACGGACCCTCGCCGTGAACGCAGCGGCCTTCACGCCGCACCCACCTCAACTCTCCAGCACAATCTCAATGCCGATGTCTTTTGGAACCTGTATCCGCATCAACTGGCGCAGCGCGCGCTCGTCGGCATCGATGTCTATGAGCCTCTTATGCACCCGCATCTGCCAGCGATCCCAGGTTTCAGTACCCTCACCATCAGGGCTCTTCCTGGCGGGGACCACAAGTTTCTTCGTGGGCAGCGGTATTGGACCTGCCAGATTGACGCCGGTACGCTCTGCAATCTCTTTGATCCTGTCACAGACCATCTCGATCTTCTCAAAGTCGGTTCCTGAAAGACGTATTCTGGCCTTCTGCATCTGTAACCACCAAAAATGTAGTAATTCTTCTTATCTCATCTGCTTTGGTGTAATGTCGATGCACATGCCTGCCGCGATGGTTGAGCCCATATCACGGACTGCAAACCGTCCGAGCTGCGGGATCTCCTTGACCTTCTCGATGACCATTGGACGGGTAGGCCTGATCTTGACGATCGCGGCATCACCGGTCTTGAGGAAAGTGGGGTTCGTTTCCTTGACCTGACCGGTACGGGGGTCGAGTTTCTTCTGGAGCTCGACAAATGTGCATGCGATCTGGGCGGTGTGGCAGTGGAAGACCGGTGTGTAACCGACGGTCAGGGCGCTGGGGTGGTGAAGCACAACAACCTGCGCAACAAACTCCTCGGCAACGGTCGGCGGTGCGTCAGCAGGGCCGCAAACATCACCGCGGCGGATATCACCCTTACCGATACCGCGAACGTTGAACCCGACGTTGTCACCTGGAAGCGCCTCGGGAATCTCCTCGTGGTGCATCTCGATAGACTTGACCTCACCCTCCTTGTTAGCGGGCATGAAACTGACCTTCATGCCTTTCTTCATGACACCGGTCTCGACGCGGCCTACTGGCACGGTTCCTATACCGGAGATGGAGTAGACATCCTGGATAGGAAGACGCAGGGGAAGGTTGGTGGGCTTCTCGGGTTCGCTGAGCATGTTAAGCGCTTCAAGAAGCGTCGGGCCCTTATACCAGGGAGTGTTCTCACTGTGCTTGGAGATGTTGTCACCCTTGAACGCGCTCATCGGGATGAAGATGACGTTGTCGGGCTTGTAACCGACGATCTTGAGCAACTGGGAGAGTTCTGCCTTGACCTCATTGAAACGCTTCTCATCATACTTGACGGCATCCATCTTGTTGATGCCGACGATCAGCTGATTGATCCCGAGTGTGCGGGCCAGGAAGACATGCTCCTTGGTCTGTTCCATCACACCGTCCGGCGCGGCAACAACCAGGAGCGCAGCGTCCGCCTGGGACGCGCCCGTGATCATGTTCTTGACGAAGTCACGGTGACCAGGGCAGTCCACAACGGTAAAGTAGTACTTTTCGGTATCGAACCGCCTGTGAGCGATATCGATGGTGATGCCACGCTCACGCTCTTCCTTGAGGCTGTCCATAACCCAGGCAAACTCAAACGAGCCCTTGCCCTTGGCTTCGGCCTCTTTCCTGTAGGTCTCAATGATGTGGGGCGGTACGGCTCCGGTCTCAAAGAGCAGCCGACCTACGGTGGTAGACTTCCCGTGGTCGATATGTCCGATAACTGCTAAGTTTAGGTGCGGCTTTTCAACTGCCATAGATTATATCCTCCACTCATATAGGCCTGTCAGCTCAAACAGCCTGCTTATGCGAGTAACTTATACGTGTGACGTCTACCATATAAAGCATTTCTATGCGCTTCAGTGCCGCCACTGCTTCAAAAACTCATGGCAGTCGACATAATCTTATTTCTTGAGAGTCTATGTTCCTCATACATGAAGTTGCTTGAGTTTCACCGTGATGAGGCAAAGGACAGGGTGACTGTAACCTGCGCGGGCCGGGAGGTATCGGTCTACTCACACTGTGCCTACTGCCGCTACTGTGCTGGTGTCCGGGTGGGTAAACGGACAATGGCGACACCACAGCGTCAGGCGCTGAGTGGCGTCCGGCATGGCTCAAACCCGGACGAGAACCTATTAAACGCGGCCATGATGTTTAACTCACTCGTTCGGGACGGCACCGGTATTGAATGCGAGGACGAGGCTGGAGAGGGGTTCGCCTCGATGTACTACCGTTAGAAGGGGCTAGCCCCCCGACCTGCTCCTTTCCTTTCCATATCGTATATCTATCGGCTTCTCCAGTTAGCGCTTCTCTTCTGAGGGTTTCGGCCCGAACTCCTTCTGGATCTCTTCTCTGAACTTAGCATATCCGATCTCATCCATCTGATCGGCCAGCGGCCTGCCGCTCCAGGCACTCCGGTAGACCCAGTAAACGATGCGGTCGACCACCTCAACCACCTCCTCAGCGGTCTCGACTGTAACAAGTTCACGCCCTGCGGCAGGAGAGGCCCCGCGTCGACCGCCGACCGTGATCTGGTAATGGTCATACTCCGATTTCAGGAGATGGTATGGGCAGGAATGTATGCAAACGCCGCACTGAACGCATTTGCTCTCATCAAGGACTGAAACACCGTTTTTAAGGGCAATGGCGTGCTGTTTGCAGTACTCCACGCAGGTGCCGCAGCCGGTGCAGAGGCCGGGAATGCGCAGAGGACGGATCCTGCCGATGATCCCGATGTCGTTTAGCAGCGGACTGTTGCACATGTAGGGGCAGCCGGATATGGCAATACGAAGCCGGATAGAAAGTACCTTCCCGAAGACACGCTCATCAATCTTTCTGGCGAGGTCGATAGTCTCGCAGTTAGCGTACTTGCATCGCTCCGTACCCGGGCAGGCCATGATGTTGACAACCTCGTTCTGCTCCGCACCAAGCGGCGTACCGTTCTTTTCGAGGGCTTTTGCAACCTTTTCAAAGTTTTCCGGCTTTACGTGCGGGATCTCCACCGTCTGGCGCATGGTGAGGTGGAGCGTGCCGTCACCATACTTCTCGCTGATCTTTCCCAGTTGCCTGACCTGCGCCGCGGAGAGAACACCTGCCGGAATCCGAACCCGCACCGTTGCATACTCGGCATCACGTTCGGTGATGATCCCCCCGCGGGAGTATAGGCTCTGTTCCTGCATCATTCTACAGTAGTGGAGAACACCAGGATAAAAAAAAGATGGTCATGCAAGAGCAAGGAGAAGTATGACACCCGCCCGGACTATCTCGTTTGATGCCCCAACGATATCCCCATTTACCCCGCCAAAGACCCTCCGGGAGAGCACAAGCATAAGTGCGGTGATGGCGGCGGTGGCTGCAAGGGCAAGCACGAGAGCCAGCCGCGGCAGCGGCAGCAGGAATAGCGGCAGCGTGAGCAGAAATGCCGGGACCAGAAACCAGGGTTTTGCAAAACTATGAAGATAAGAATGGATACCCTCGCGAAACGGTCTACCGAGAGTGGTGAGCCAGGACATCGCGGTCTTCGCGCAGACCTCGGCGGTAAGTATGGTTAGAGGAATGTTTGCGGCGGCCTGGAGCCCGGAAAACGCAAGGAGCGTGACGAGGATCCCCGCCGCAACAGCGCCCGCCCCTGTTGCCCGATCGGTCATTGCCGTGATCCTTTTCTCCCGCCCGCCGTGGGCCATAAGTCCGTCCCCCAGATCGAGCAGCCCGTCGAAATGGTTGCACCCGGAGAGGAGGAGCACCGCGGCGATGGCGACGGCCGCTCCCACGGATGGGGATGCTATCCAGAACGTGACAATGGCCGCTACCCCGCCGATGATATAACCGGCAATGGGGTAGAGGTAGGAACGGCGGGCGAAGTGCTCGAAATCAACCACCCTCCCGAGGGGGAGGGTGGTACAGAACTGCAGCAGGGCAAGAACCGATCTCACACCGATCCCATCGACTCACTGTAGAGGCGGGAGGTGCAGCCCGCGATCAGCCCGGCGACGGCATCATCAAGGAAAGGACCCAGTTCCTTCAAGACTCCTGGTTTTTTCTGGTCATAGCGGGTGAACTCGAACCGCGCGTATGTCCCCCCAATCACCTCGGCGATGGCCATCCCGATTATCTCGTCTGAGAGCAAAAAGACAGGATCGTCAGCGATCTCCGAGTTCTCTCGCTTCGTATAGAGTTCGTCCTCAAGCAGGAGGGCGCCGAGGAGGAGCGAGGATACGTTTGGGTCATCGAGAGCCTGCCCGATCTTCGCATCAAGCCTGCGTGCGGCCTCATCCTCATCTATCCCGTGGGGGATGTAGAGTTCCATCGCCGCAGCGACGATATCTCTGCGCAGGATACCCTTCCCTTCCAGTCTCTGCTCTATCTCAAACATCGTTGTGGTATTTGGGTCGGGAAGTATTTGGCGTTTGGTATCAAGCCGATAAGTCCTTGAGGCTGCCAGCCTTTCAACCGCCTCCAGATGCCGGCGCGACAGCAACATCTTCTATCCGGCAGCACATATTTATCTACACAATGTCTCATCCCTTCCTCTCTGAAGACCCGGGATTCAGGCCACGCCGACCGATGATGGTGGTGGTGCTTGGAAACACCATGCTGTCAACCGTTCCCGGTATATCGGGTGCAGGGCCGACACCGGAGAAGACGCTGCTAACGCCGATTCTGGATGCAGAACTCATCACTACCGGCGCGATCACAAGCATGCCGGCCAGACCAAACACCCCCACGGGGTGCCCGACACCGGCCTCCATCACCCGGTCGATGATGGAACTTACCGGGCTATCCCCCATCTTCATCAACGCCGGGCTTGCGCACACCCCCACCGTCCCCTGCCTGGACGTCTACGGGAGACCCGGCGGCGATCCCCGCATAGAGGATGCGGTGCCGGATGCGCCGCTCCTCTTCGAACGGGGAGAAGCGATCGGCCGGATTATCTCGCACTACAGCGACCTCCTGATGCTCGGCGAGTGCGTCCCCGGCGGGACGACCACCGCCCTCTGCGTCCTGCGGGCGCTCGGGTACGACGCATCGGTCAGCAGCGCCTTCCCGAGAAACCCCATTGACCTGAAAGAGGGCGTCTGTCGTGAAGTTCTCGCCAGGATTCGGGAGAATGGCATAGAAGAGCCCATGGGTATCCTCCGCGCCGCTGGCGACCCCATGATGCCAGTCGCTGCAGGGATCGTGAACACATACTCCGGTGATCTAATCTTTGCCGGCGGAACCCAGATGCTGGCCGTTGCGGCCGTCCTGAAAGCCCTGGGACGGAGGGTGCCTCGCCTTGCGACGACGGTCTATGTCAGGGACGACCCCTCCGCAGGGTTCAGCCGTTCCGTAGCCGAAGTTGGCACCACCGCCTACTACGTCGACCCGAACTTTGAAAATATCGGCCACCCAGGACTTGCCCGATACTGTATCGGCGAGGTGAAGGAAGGGGCGGGTGCCGGCGGAGCCCTGGTGCTTGCATACCTCATGGGCCACAGGCCGGAGGAGATCTCCCGAAAAGTATTCGATTTTGTAATGAAGTACGCCTGAGGGAAGGACTATTACCCTTTTACGTCCATTTATTAAGCAATGCTTCCACTCTATGTGGTCAATAACCATGGACAGTTCAACCACCTGATCCTCCGGACACTCCGCGATATGGATATAGAGGCCGGGATGATCTCGAACATGACGCCGCCTGACGAGGTCGCCAACGGCTGCCGTGGAATCATCCTTGGCGGCGGACCCACCCTGGAACGCGCCGGTCTCAGCGGCGACTACCTCGACCTCAATATCCCGGTCCTCGGGATCTGCCTCGGGCTGCACATCATCGCAACAGCGCGTGGAGGCGCGATCCGCCGGGGCGCGAGCGGAGGTTTCGGGGGGGTTGAGGTGGAGGTCCTGGAGCAGGATCCTCTCCTCCAGGGCTACCCCGAGAGGATGCAGGTATGGGCCTCGCATGCAGACGAGGTCTCGGTGGTGCCGGAGGGGTTTCTCCGGGTTGCAAGATCGGCCATCTGCGATGTGGAGGCTATGGTCTCTCCAGAAGAACGCCTCTACGGGATCCAGTGGCACCCGGAAGTCAGCCATACTTTTAACGGCCGACTTTTATTCGAGAATTTTGATAGGATATGCTCGGAGTAGATGAGATCGCAGAACGACTCGGGTCGATAGGCTTCTGCTGCAGAGAGTGTGGCAGGTGTTGCCGGAGGGTCGGGGAAGACTCAAACCTTGTGCTGGTGGGCGCCGCTGAACTTCGTGAGATCATGGCTGCTACCGGGATGAAGAGGGAAGAGATTGTTGAGCCCTACCCGGAGTTTATCAGAGCAGGAAACGGTGGTGAGTACACCCTGGCCTGGTGCCTTCGGCGAACGCTCGATGCGTGTATCTTCCTCAAGGATGGCCGGTGCTCGATCTATGAGCATCGGCCCTGGATCTGCCGCACCTACCCTTTCATGCTGGTCGATGATGACCTGATGGTCTCGGAATGCCCGGGTCTCGGCGCTTCCATATCCCCCAGCGCTGCACGCGATGCTGCTGCCGATCTCTGCAGGCGCCAGGCCGCGGAGGCCGAGGAGGAGGCAGAGATCCGCGAAATCTTTCTGGAGGCGGAGATTCCACCGGGAAAGAGGGTCGTGATCGATAGTGAGGGCATGAAGGTGCTCGATGGCTGAGATCCGTCTCGTCGGGACGGCGCACGTCTCGCAGAAGAGTGTCGAGGAGGTAAGATCGGCCATAGAGGAGTTCCAGCCCGATATCGTGGGTGTCGAACTCGATCGGGGCAGGTTCATCTCACTCACCGAGGAGACGGCCGAACCCTCGGTGACGGAGATCCTGAAGAGCGGGAACTTCGGCCAGATCCTGCTACAGTGGATACTCACATACATCCAGCAGCGTATCGGCGCTGAGACAGGGGTTAAACCGGGTTCCGAGATGCTTGCCGCCATTGAGGAGGCGCGCGCACACCAGAAACCCGTGGCTTTCATAGACCGCGATATCCGGATCACGCTCTCCCGATTCTGGGGTCTGATGGGGATCCGGGAGAAGATCAGGCTCATATGGGCGCTCCTCTACTCGCTTGTGAGCGTCGATACGCAGGAGATTGAGATAGACGAACTCACGGATCAGGATGTGGTGAGCGTCGCGATGGAGGAGTTCCGGAAGTTCTCCCCGCGGGGCGCTCAGGCACTGATCGATGAACGGGACGCCTACCTTGCCCACCAGATCCTGATGCTTGCCAGGCGCTACGACCGTGTTCTGGCGGTCATCGGTGCCGGGCACATCAAGGGGGTGCAGCGCTACCTCGACGCCCCGGAGACGCTGCCGCTGTTATCTGACCTGACCGCCGAAGTGAAGAAAGGACTGCCGTGGGCAAAGATCCTGGGAGCGGGTGTCACCATCCTCTTTCTTCTCCTGATCGCCGCGATAGCCTTCTCGGGGGTTGGACTGGATGTCCTGCTGACCGCCATCATATACTGGATACTGATCAACGGTCTCCTGAGCGCCGCATTCACGTTTATAGCCGGCGGGCACCCACTCTCGGCCGCCACGGCGTTTGCCGTCTCCTGGATGACCTCGCTCAACCCGCTGCTTGCGGCGGGATGGTTTGCGGCTATCGTCGAGGCGAAGATAAGGAAACCCGCCTCCGGGGAGATCAGGCAGATAATGGAGGCCGAGACCTTCTCCGAGATGCGGCGGATCCCGCTATTCCGGGTGGTGCTGGTTGCGGCTCTGGCGAACGTCGGGAGTTCGATCGGGACTTTCGCCTACTTCATCTTCATCTTCCCGGTCCTCGGGATCGACCCCGCCATGGTCATCGGGGATGGGTTCTCGAATATGCTTCAGGCGATAGCGGGTCTCCTCTAGGACCCGCACCTGCCGCGGGTGCGCGGCATCCAATCCTGTTCCCCAAGGTATTTAGACGTGGAATACCCACAATCGTTGTATGAGCTCGATTGGTGGAGCGGTTAACCTCGCTGTCACGGTGATCCGGAGCAGACACAGCGTGCGGAAGTACAAAGACACTCCTATCGATGATAAGATTGTGAAAGACGCCCTTGACTGCGCGCACCTTGCCCCGACCGCAAGAAATGAGCAACCCTGGCTCTTCGGGGCGATCCGCGACCGAGATACGTTGAAGGCGATCGCGGGCCTGGCCGATAACGGCCGGTTCATCGCCAATGCTCCAATCTGTTTTGCAGTCTTTGGGAAGAAGGACGCTAAATACTACCTGGAGGACTGCTGCGCGGCAACGATGCAGCTCATCCTGGCGCTCCAGGGATGGGGTGTCGGGTCATGCTGGGTCGCGGGGGCAAAGAAGGACTATGCCGAGGATGTCCGGAAACTTCTGAACGTTCCGGAAGACTACACCCTCGTCTCGCTGGTGCCGGCGGGATACCCGGAGGAGATATCGATCGCGAAGAAGAAACCCCTCGACGAGGTTGCATTCTTCGATCGATACGAAGAAGAGAAGTAAATCAAGGCTGCCAGGCCATCACCCTTTTTCAGGCTGTGCCCTGGTTTGATGAAACACTCCCTGTACGGGTTTCGGCGGAATCTGCATCACCACAGGACCGCCTCACCGCCATCCGCCTACCGGTGCGGCTGGAGGTTTCATTCCAAAACCGGTTTTGCAACGAAAGGGGATAGACCCTGCGCAGGACTCAGATCTCGCTCTGTTTTGCCGGGCAGTAGGGGCAGAGAGCGTTCTCGACATCGTTGGCCTTCTCCCTGACGGGACAGAGGTATTCTCCGTTCCTTGCCTCGACCTTGAGCCCGCCGGGAAACGGAGTCCCTACCGGGTGAGCGGGGAGGTCGAGGACAAAGATGTTAAAGGCGGCAAGGAGGAAGTAGAGGAGCT
>ERZ795047.5297-NODE-5297-length-10506-cov-6.709597_pt1 | contig 10506 bp, 13 predicted proteins | sample MGYA00375131_ERZ795047 | MGnify/ENA primary metagenome ERZ795047 (study PRJEB30176, sample SAMN05720228) | activated sludge metagenome | isolation source: Anaerobic digester | place: Japan | collected 2015-05-20 ... | reverse complement strand
CCGTTGCTGGCCATGATCTCGAGCGAATCGGCCCAGGGGCCGGTGCCGGGGATCAGGGCGGTGATGTCGTGCGGCGTGCCCTTCCAGAGCACGCGCATGTCGTTGGTGAGGCCGCTGCGGGCGCGGATGCGGAAGCGCACGTCGACCACCTGCTGCGTCTGGTTGGCGGCGTAGAACTCGCGCCCGCGCAGCGGGACGACTTCGGCCCAGACGGTGACGACATCGGACCAGGTGACGACTTCCTCGCCGATGGCGTTCTTCGTCACGCCCTTCTGCTGGAAGGTGATGCGCTGGTCGAGTTTTCCGGCGCCGATCATCACGCGCCCTCGTACAGCCGGTAGGGGTCGAGCAGCGATCCCCAGAAGCGGTCCGGCAGGTTGGCGACGGTGCCGCTGGCGAAGGTTTCGCGCTGGGCGTATAGGGTTCCGATGGCGAGCAGCATCCACTGCTTGATCGCCTGTGGCACGGCGGCGGCGTTGCCGTAGCCGCAGACGTAGCGGCAGCGCACGGCATTGGGCACGGCGCGGGCAGTCGGCCAGGCCTTGCCATAGGCGGGCACCAGGTAGCCGGGCTCGCTGTCCTTGTCGAGCAGGGTATCGGCCGGGTCGAGCGTCTGTTCGGCGCCGGTGGCGGGGTCGAGATACTTGACCGAGGTCACGCTGGCGATCGGTGCCTTGCGCAGCACGAAGGCTTCGGGGAAGGTGTCGTGCACCAGCTCCCAGGTCTGGGTGACCAGGGCGCGGCCGGTTTCGTGTTCGGCCTGCTCGCGGGCGGCAACGATGAGCGCGGTGATGAGCGCGTCGTCGTCGTTGTGGTCCACGCGGCAGTGCGCCTTGGCGTCGGCGAGCGCGAGCGGCTCGCTCGCCGGGGCAGCGATGCGGATCAGGGCCATGCGGGTTCCTAGTGCGTTGGGCGCCGGCCGCCGGCGGCGGTCGGGCGGGTGGTTGCTGCGGTCGCCGCGCGGCTGGCGGCGATTTCTGCAGGACGGTTGCCAGCGGCATGGGCGACGCGGATCGCGGCGTTGTCTTCGGGCCGCGCGCTGGCGGACTGCGCTGGGCGGGCGGTGGTATCGAATGCGGGCCGGAGGGCATCGCCGGTGACCTGGCGCTGCATGACCGCCTGCAGCGGGCGCTCTCCTTCGGCCGGGCGCAGTCGCGGGCCGATGCCGGCCGGCGCGGCGATGGTGCCGGTGGTAGAGGCGACGCGACCCCAGGCGTTACCCCAGGCCGCGCCCCAACTGGCGCCCCAGGCGGAGGCCATTTACGCCGGCCCCCAGGGATCGCCTTCGGTGCCGGTGCCGTCGATGGTGGCGCCGTTGACCTTGGCCACGTCGACCGGGATGGTGGTGGCTTCGAGGGCGGCAACGACGGCGGCAGCCAGGGCGTTCAGATCCACGCCCCCGGTGGATGCCGTGGACAGCGCCTTGCCGGCGCTTCCGTCAGTCTGGTGGTTGGCGAGCAGCGCACTCCATACCGCCGCGGCGATCGCGGACGGCGTCAGCGCCTCGGTTTCGATGGTGCTGCCGGTCATGTAGCCGATGCCCATAATCTCGGCGCTGCCGTCGACGGTCAGGGTCGCCGTGCCGGTGAGCGAGGCGATGGCGCCCAGGTCGGCGCTGCCGTCGATGCTGATGGTGGCGGTGCCGGTGCTGTTGAGCGTGGCGACGATGGCCGCCGTGCCGTCGATGCTGATGGTGGCGGTGCCGGTGGCGCCGACGATGAGGCCGCCGATGGCGCTGCCGTCGATGGTGATCGATGCCGTGCCGGTGGCCGGGTAGCCCAGCTCGCCGGTGGCGGCGCCGTCCATGGCGATGTCGGTGCGGCGGTAGGACTTGATGGCGCCGCCCTTGACCGGAAGCACCCAGCCGCGCGCCGTGCCGGACGGGATGCCGTGGATGTTCGAGACGCTGACGCCGCCGACGACGGTGGCTTCTCCGATGTTGAAGCCGAGCGCCAGCGCGGGCGAGGCCGCGCTGGCGCGCTCAATGGCCAGCGCGCCCGCGCCGCCAGAGAAACGATACGGGCCGCCGCCCGCACGCACGCCGTTGGCGAGCAGCATCAGCCGCCCCAGCCCACGTCGAGGGCGAAGGTGAAGGGCGAGTTGTTCGTGGTGGCGCCGGCGCTGAAGAGCATCCACGCCAGGCAGGCGCCGTCGGCGATCTTGGGCAGGCTGTTGATCTGGTTGACCAGGTCGCGCTCCGACCACATGCCGGAGACGGGAATGCTGATGTCGGCGAGCGGCTTTACCAGGCACACGGCGAGGACACCGGAGCCGGTGTAGGCGGTGCCGCCGGATAGCGTGAGCGACTGGATGCTGCGCACGCCGGTGTCGCCGCCCTGCAGCGGCAGGAAGGGGCCGTAGCGGCCGGCGGCGTTGCCGGAGTGGATGACGCGGGTAGCGTAGGCATCGGCCGCCGCGCCGCAGCTTGGCGAGCCCTGGAAGGCGCGCGAGGCAGTACCGCCGGCATTGGTGTAGCTCGATGCGGACAGGTTGGGGCCGCCGGCGGTGGGCGCGGTGACGCTGACGATACAGGCCTGCACGCCGTCGCCGTTGCCGTAGCGGTGCGTCGGCGTGCCGGTGAGCGTGCGGGCGCCGGTGCCGGTGACATCGGCGCCGCTCAGCTTGTAGTAGCCGATCAGGTCGACCAGCTTGGCCTGCCATGGGGCGCCGGCCGCGGCAACGAGCGAGGCGCCGACCGAGAGCAGGTGCTTGGTGGCAGTGCCGCCCGGGTTGCCGCCGTGCTGGATGCCGATGATGCCGGTGCCGTCGCCGGTGGATTCGTTGCAACCGACCCAGGCGAGCGACGAGCCCGGGAAGGTGCCGGCGTTCGGCGAGCCGTTGTTGCCGACCAGCAGGTGCCAGCCGCCGGCGGTATGCGCCGGGCTGGTGATCTTGGAACCCTCGGGGCGCAGGTATTTTCCGGCGGAGAGCTGGGTCAGCAGGTCGTCATGCGAGGTGTAGCCCATTTACTTGCTCCAGGCGAATTTGCAGAAGCCGGCGAAAATGCCGGTGGCGACACTGCCGGTGCAGTTGCCGATGAAGTTGATGTAGTCGCCGTCGAAGATGCGCGGCGCGCCGGGGTGCGTCTGCACGAAGCTCTTTTCGGCTGGCGTATTGATTTCGCGCGTGGCGAGGTCGGCCAGCGGATCGACGAGCACGAAGGCGAACAGGCCGCCGGACGGCGAGACGAAGGTGACGCTGAGGATCGAATCGACGCCGGTGTCGCCATCTGCCAGCCTTGCAAACGGCAGGCCGCCAGCGGTAACGGCCGGGTCGCCGGTGGCGATGCTGGCGATGTTGACGACAGCGGTATTGAGCGCGATCAGTGGCGAGGTCTTCTCGACGCCGTTGCGCAGGTAGTTGAAGGTGAGCGTACCGCCGCCGGCCGTCGGGGCAACGGCGACAATCATTACCTTCCAGCCGCCGGGCGGCGGGTTGAGCGCTGCGACGGCGTTGACCAGGTCCTGCTGGTCAAGCGAATCGCCATCGATGAACGGGTAGTAGAGACCGTAGCGCAGGGCCTTGAGCCGGCCGACACAGTTGGCGGTGGGCGTCACCACGTTCCAGTCGGTCAGGTGCATCTTGCTCGGCGCCTTGTCGTCGCCGTGGAAGATGCCGCGCAGGCCGTCGAGGCGGGCGGCTTCGAGCGGCGCCGCGGCGTAATACTGCGGCAGCGGGTTGCCGGCGGCCATCGACAGGTCGACCCATCCGAGCGCCGACGACGCCTGCGACGGCACCTTGCGGAAGCTGCAGAAGTGGGTGCGCCCTTCCTGCTCTGCCAGGATCAGGTCGCGGGTGCCGTTGAAGCCCATGGCTTACTCGGCGTTCACCGTCAGGCCGCCGGCCTCGATCTGCGGCCGGATGTTGAGCGAGATCGGCAGGTCATCGTTGAGCGGGATGATGATTGCCATGTTGACGGCGCCGGATGCGGTGTCGCACCAGATGGCATGCGTGGCAGTCTGCGTGGCGCCGGCATCGGTGCGCTTGCCCCACTGCAGCAGGTTGGCGTTGCTGCGCGTGTTACCGCTGCCGCTCCAGGCGGTGGCCTTGGTCTGCGCGATGCGGGCATAGCCGGTGTAGGTGCACTCGTTGGCGAGCGGGTCGGCTTCGTCGACCGATTCTCCTGTGACCAGTGCGAGATAGCCGGTGGCGCCGGCACGCCAGGCGGGGTCGCTGCCCTCGAGGAAGATGTCGAGGGCGTCGGATTCGGAGGTGTTGGACAAAGACATGACTACTCCTTCGCCTTGCGGCGCGGGGTTTTGGGCGGTTTTGCGGGGTCGACCGCAGCAGGGGCGGCGTCGAGATAGACGGCGACGCGGGCCTCGTTGACCAGGTGGGCGGCGAAGGCGTCGCTGACGCGGGCGATGTCGCCGGACTGGAAGCCACCGAGGACGCTGTTGGCGCCCTGGGCGGTGAACTTGATTCGTTTCATGATGGAAGTGCCCCGGCCTGAGCCGGGGCATCAGTCATCAAGAAGCCGGCGGGGTGAGGTCGCCGCCGCGGATCGCGGCCGGGACTTCGGTGGCCAGCGCCAGGCGGCGCTCGGCGCGGATCGTCACCAGGTTCTTGGTGAAGTTGTCCGAATCCGAATCGCTCAGCTCGACCACCACGCCCTCGCGGTTGTAGATGGTGCCGGCCTGGCCGAAGGCGCCGACGGCGAAGGTGTCGGCAGTGACGCCGACCGATTCGACGACGGGCAGGCCGTAGAGGCGCGGCATGCCGGCGTCGTCGTACTTGAACGGCACCTGGCCGGCGGCGGTGGTCAGCAGCTCGGTTTCCATGGTCGCCCAGTCGGCCGGGTTGAGGACGATGGCGTCTGCGACGTAGCCGGCGGCCTTGAGGTCGCCGATGACCTTGCGGATCAGGACGAACTTGGCGAGCGTGGCGCCGAGGGCGCCGGAGAGGTAGCCGTGCGCGGTGTAGTTGCCGGAGTCGAAGATGCCGGAGATGTTCGGCGCGGTGCCGTCGCCGACGGCGAGCTGGGTTTCGACGCGGCGGTTCACACCGTAGCGCATGCGGGTGTCGACGTAGGCGGCGAGCGCAGCGCTGTCGGCGGCCAGCTGGCGGCTGATCTTGATCCAGTGCGCGACCGTGGAGATCGGCATGTTGACCAGCGACCAGGTGAGCGCGGATTCAGCCTTGGCCGTGCCTTCTGCGGCTTCCGCTGCCGAGTTGGTGAAGCTGGCTTCCTTGGTGAATTCGACGGCGTTCGAGGCGGTCGGCAGCGCCGGGAAGAGCGATTCCAGCGTCAGCATCTGGAAGGCACCCGGGACGATGCCCGGCTTGCGGTCCGGGGCGACGTTGGTGTCGGAGCCGGTCAGGGTGTTCTTGACTTCGACGCGGACCTTCTGGGCGTTACCGCCGGCGAAGGCCTTGTACACGTCGGACTTGCAGAATTGTTCGCCCCAGGTGGAGACCTTGGTTTCTTCGTTGCCGGGCGCGCTGCCCTTCTGCTCGATCTGCAGGAGGCGGTCGGCCAGCTCGCGCTGCTTGACGGACAGGCCTTCGATGGCGGCCTTGGTGTCGGCCGAGGCGGCGCCGGTGGCCTTGATTTCGGCTTCGGTCTTCTCGGCGAACTTGACGAGCTGGGCTTCGATGGCCTCACAGGCCTTCATGACTGCTTGGATGTCAGACATTTGGTTTCTCCAAAGTAAAAAACCCGCCGAAGCGGGTCTTGTCTGGTTGACACGAGGATTTACAGCGGGATGCGCGCTCTGATCCGGTGCAGGGTGGCCTGCAGGTCGGTCATTTTCGCTTCGGCGTCTTCCGCGCCCGGTTCCCCCGGAGCGAAGACTTGCTTGGCGCGGCTGGTCAGCGCTTCGGCCAGCCCTTTGGAGAGGCCGCCTGTATCCCGCAGGAAGCGCTCGAAATTGCGGATGGAGTCAATGCCGTCGATGGCGGCCTCGATGTCCATGCTCTTGACGGAAGAAAGGTCGATGCGGGCGGCACCGTCAGCCGGGAAGATGACAGGCGATACTTCAACCAGGTTGTTCCACTTGCGGATGATGCGCCCGCCGTCTTCGGTTTCGTCCCAGTCGCCGGCCTTGAGGTAGCCGCCGATGGAGAGACCGTCGAGGGTGCCGTGGCGCAGCGAGGCGAGCACGTCGGCAGCCTTGGAGTGGTTCGGCGTCAGCTCGCCTTCGACCCACAGGCCGCGGTCGTCTTCCTTGACCTTGAGCCACTTGCCGATCGGCATGTCCCACTCGTGGTTGTAGAACATCTTGGGCCGGCCGTTGCGCGTGAGCGTGCCGTCGAAGGCGCCGCGCAGGATGGTGTCGCCGTAGGAGTCGACGCCGCCGAAGACGCTAGCGTAACCGGAAAAGGTTCCGGTATCGCCGTCGAGCTTGATATCGCAGTTACTGAGCGACAGGGTTTTGCGGACCAGCATTCTGGGCTCCTTGAGTCTGGCCGAGCATGTGCAGCGGCGCGAGGTTGGTCTGGGCGGTGAGTTGGTCGGCACCGTCGACGGGCGGCAGGTTTTCGAGCTGCCGGCATTCGTTGCGGGTGATGATGCCGTTCTGCGATCCCTTGGCGTAGATCTCCATGCGGTCCTTGAGGCTGGCGCGCAGCAGGGCGTCGAAGCTGAATTCGACGGTGAGCCTGGCGCGCTGGGCCGGGGTCATGACGCGCTTGGTGACGGCCTGCTCGATTCGCACCAGCGCGGGCCGGATGGTGAATTTGTAGAAGCCGTCGATCAGTTGCTCGATGCCGCTGCCCCAGGCGGTGACGTTGCTGTGGCCGACGAGGACGGGCGGGACGCCGAACCAGCGGCACAGTTCTTCGACGCTGAACTGGCGGGTCTCGAGGAGCTGCTGGTCTTCCGGGGTCAGGGTGACCTGCTGGTATTTCATGTTGGCCTCGAGGACGACGAGGCGGTTGGTGCTGCCTTCGGCCATGCCGGCGAAGTTGCGGCGGATGGCTTCGCGCTGCTCGGGCTTGAGGACGTGGTCGACCATGAGCAGGCCGGAGGGCTTGCCGCCGTTGGCGAAGAGCTTGGTGGCGGCGGTCTGGCCGTTGACCGCTTCGCTGGTGGTGGCGCGCATGTGGTCGAGGCGGTCGAGGCCGATGGTGCCGTTGCCGATGTCCTTGATGTGCAGCACGTTGCCTTGCTCGTACACGGCGACATCGCTGCCGAGCACGTAGGCATAGACGACGGTACCGTCGGCGAGCACCTGAACTTCGACCTGATCGGCGGCCATCGGCCACAGGGCAATGGCTTCGCCGCTGGCGCTGCGCTCGATGCGGGCGTAGGCATTGCCGCGCAGCAGCAGGTTGAGCAGCATCGCCACCCAGAATTCGACCGGCGTCATGCGCGAATTCGGGCTGTCGTGCAGCAGCTGGTAGAGCAGCTCGTTGCGCGCCAGCTCGCGCCGGCCGCCGGTGTTGGCATAGACGAAGAAGGGCAGCGTGGCGATGACGTTGGCGAGCAGCCAGACGCAGGCCCAGACGGTGGACAGCTGCATGGCGCCGTCTGGCGCCAGGGCCGTCGCGCCTTCGATCGCCGTCGACGAGGTGCCGCCGCGCTGCTTCCCGGTGGCATCCCCGAGCGCCCCGCCCCGGCCAAACCAGCCGAACAGGGTGGTGAAGAATCGATTCATGCGTTAGCCGATCAGGGGTTCGTTGATGAAGGCGTCGAGGCTTTCGGTTGGTTGCTGCCTGGCAACCAAGCCGGCGCCCATGACGGCGGCGACCATGAGGTCGATGCGGCCGGTGGCCTTTTCCTTGCTGAGTTTGCGGTTCTCGGCGGCGTCGCTGACGACGACGGCGTTGGCCGCGCACCAGGTGAGCACCGGGTGCTTTGGGTGGGCGAGCGTGCCGTTGAGCAGGTGCGTCTCCATGGCTTCGAGCGCCGGGCTCATGCTCTGGTAGCCCTGGCCGAAGGGTTCCATCGGCGGCAGGGTGACGCCGTTGTCTTCGGCCAGCGCCTTGAAGTCTTCGATGCGCCAGCGGTCGAAGGCGACGCCCTGGATCTCGAACTGGTCGGCCAGCTCGGCGAGCTTGAGCGCGACCTGCAGTTTGCTGACGGCGCGGCCGGGCGTGGTGTCCAGGTAGCCGGCGGACTTCCACGCCAGGTAGGGGACGCGGTCGGTTTCTTCCTTGCGCTGCAGGCCTTCGTCGGGCAGCCAGCAGAAGGGCACGAGGCGCCAGGGTTCGCCGTCCTCGATCGGCTCGATCCACAGCACCAGGCCGGTGAGGTCGGTGGTGCTCGAGAGGTCGAGCCCGGCCCAGGCGCGACGGCCGGCGTAGCGTTGCCAGTCGTATTCCTGCCCACGGGTGAGCCAGGTGTCGGCGCTGATCCACGGGTTTTCAGCTTCGGTCCATTGGCAGAAGCACAGCCGCCGGACCAGCGCTTCCTTGGCGGGCATGCCGCGCGCTTCGCGGACTTGCTCGCGCAGGTATTTGATACCGGGCAGGTCGGCTTCCTGCAGCGACGGGTTGGCTTTCGGCCAGCAGCGCTCGTCGCGGATCGGATCGTCGCCTTCGTCCAGGGCGCAGACGTAGCCGAAGAAGGCATCGTCCTGGAGGATGCCGGCGGAGACCTTGGCGGCGTAGTCGTGATAGCCCCAGCAGACGCTGGTCTTGCTGGCGCCGCTGTTCGTAATCATGAAGATGAGCGCTTGCCGCCGGCTCTTGGTGCCGGCGCGCATCATCTCGACGACGGTGTTGTTGCGGTGTTCGTGCACTTCGTCGACCAGCGCGATGTGCGGGCGCGGGCCGCTCTGGCCGTCGTCGGCACTGATCGGGCGGAAGAAGGCGCCGCGATCGATGTAGGCGAGGTTCCAGACGTTTTCGCCGGTGCCCGATGACTTGAGCCGGCGGTTGAGTTCTGGCGACTGCTGCCACATGGCCACGGCGTCGCGGAAGAGGACCATGGCCTGGTCCTTCTTGGTGGCGGCGGCGTAGATTTCGGCGCGGGCCTCGCCGTCGGCGACGAGGCCGAACATGCCGATGCCGGCAGCCAGCGGCGACTTTCCGCTTCCCTTTGCGGTCTCGACGTAGGCGACGCGGAAGCGGCGGTAGCCGTCAGCTGTCTTCCAGCCGAACAGGTTGCCGATGACGAAGCTCTGCCAGCCGAGCAGGTTGAAGGGCTGGCCTTCGTAGTCGCCGCCGTTGAGGCGCAGGATCTCCTCGAAGAAGGCGAGCGCATGATCGACGGCGTCGACATCCCAGGCGAGACCGCGCGCGGCGCCGCTTTCGATGTCGTCGAGGTGGCGCTGGCAGGCAGCGCGCACATGTGGCCCGGCCATCCGCTTTCCGCGGACGACTTCGAGCGCGTAACGGGTGGCCCGGTCTTTCGGCCAGCGCCGCTTACTTGAAGAAGCGCCCGGCGCCCTGGTTCTGGTCGTTTTGGCCATAGCCGAAGAGGTCGCCTTGCGGACTCGCCTGCACGCGGGTGCGGGCACTTGGTGAAAGGCCGAATTGCTGCAGGTACTTGTAGCAGTCTTCCATGGCCCGGTTGGCGATGGCCAGGTACGGGTTTTGAATCGGATAGCCTGACGGGGCTTTTATGAGCAGTCCGTCGCCGCCTTTTTCGCGCATCTCGGCGATTTTCCGCTCGGCTTCGCACCAACGGCCCCAGCTCTGGCAATAGAGCGCCAGGGCGGCGGTGTCGAGTTCGCTGACGAGCAGGTTCTTGAGCAGCAGCGGCATCAGGCGCTTCCATTCGGCGCGGGCGTCATCGTTCAGGTGCGCCGGGCAGTCCGGGGCGACGATGTTCGGGCGCGGCTCGTTGTTTCCGATCTGGCGCCGGCCTGGATTCCCTTCGATCAGCTTCAGTGCGGTCGGCTTAGGCGGTGGTCCGGATTTCATGCGGCCTCCAATCGTCGAAATTGCGCTGATAGCTCTTGATCGCGTCGAAATATTCCTTGTAGAACGAGAAAAGCTCAGAAGAGGCATGGATCGCCGTCTGCTCTGCGCGCGGGTTGGTGTTTATGTTCGCGGATGATTCGATGGCGAACGAGAACCGGCTGTTTTGGCCGGCGTATATTTTCGAGTGATTCCTGAAGACACAGACTCGGCCGCCCGTTCTGGAGGCCACTGTGCAGAGCATTTCGTGCGCGTCGGCGTACTGGCTCGGGAAAATCTCGCCGACATAGCAGTCGAGGCGACCGATTTTTCCTTCATCAATCCAGCGGGAGAAGCGCTCTACGTCTTCGCCGATCATGCACCAGGTTGAAAAAAGCACGTAATCCAGCGGCTCGGCTTCGACGATGTGCGCCAGGTAGCTCAGAGAATCGATGTCACCTTGTGAGACAACGTGCCACGAGTCGCCGGGCTCCATCATCGGCGGAAGAACGCGCGATAGGACAGATTCCGACGATGCGCGCCTGGCCGTTATGCGGTGGCGCTGGCGAATCTCCAGCGCTTCGCGCACAGACTGTTTAATCTCGTCGTCTCCGTCCGATGTCAGACTGAAAACATCGCCGATTTCAACCGAATAGAGGCAAACAGGCTCAAAGTCCATTTACCCCCCCCACCCGTAACCTGCGCCGCTGCGCAAAAGTG
>ERZ795047.5296-NODE-5296-length-10506-cov-19.897809_pt1 | contig 10506 bp, 6 predicted proteins | sample MGYA00375131_ERZ795047 | MGnify/ENA primary metagenome ERZ795047 (study PRJEB30176, sample SAMN05720228) | activated sludge metagenome | isolation source: Anaerobic digester | place: Japan | collected 2015-05-20 ... | reverse complement strand
TCCCCTGGCCCCTTCCCCCCGCGCAGCGCGGGGGGAAGGGGAACTTTTTTTGTGGATTTTTGCAGGCGGGCTACGCCCGCCTGCAAAAATCCTATTTTTTTTCTCCCCCTCCCCAACGGCGTCTGCGCCGTTGGGGAGGGGGCAGGGGGTGGGGCAAAAGCTACAGACCACAAAGGTTCCTTCATCGCTGTCTGGCTACCTGGCGGCAGGCTGAACAGTCACCGCACATTCTCATGCTTGGATGATGTGCGCCAGCACATGGTGTCTCCTTCGAACGTCCTACTTTCCCGGCTTCCAGGGGTTCGAGAAGGAATCGGGCGGCGGCACGTCATCCGCCAGCACCGTCGGCCCGTAGCCGGAAGGCGCGCCCGGTGTGCCGCCAGCGGGGGGCAGATCACCGGCAGCGACCGTCGGGCCATACGGCGGCGCGCCCGGAATGCCGCCTTCCCCGGCAGCAACCGTCGGGCCATACGGCGGCGCGCCCGGAATGCCGCCTTCCCCGGCAGCAACCGTCGGGCCATACGGCGGCGCCCCCGCTGCCTGCGTTGAAGGCGCCGACCCCACCAGCGGTTGTTCTTCCGCGCTCATCCGCCGCGTCTCACCACCCAGGCGTTTGAATTGCAGCTGCGTGTTCCCCACCTTGATAATAGAATCCGGCTGCAGCGGCGTCGCCTGTGAAGGGCGCAGCTGCACGCCATTGACGAACGTCCCATTCGTGCTGCCCTCATCCACGATGAAGTACTGATTCTGCTCCATGCGGATGGAGAAATGCGGATTGGAGACGAATTGATCGAAAAGCGGGAAGTCGCAGTGCTGCGCATCACGCCCCACCTTGACGACGGGCGATGCGAGCCGATATTCCTGCCCCACCGTCGAGCCGTGCACCACGACCAGCTTGCCGTAGGCGGGTCCTACCGCGCTCATCCGCTGCGTCATCTTGCTGATGGCGCCCGCCGCCGGAGCGACGACCTTGCGCGCAACTTCGCCCCGGGTCCTGATCAACAGGACCAGCAGCACCACGAGCCCCACCGTCAGCACCCCCAACACCAGGATGAGCCACCAGTTCTGTTTGACCGTCTCCTTAGTCTCCTCGGCGGCGGTGACCTCTTGAGCTTCCCACGTCACGCGCACGTTCACCGCTTGGCTCGCCATTTCCATCTCCAGGTAGGGATCGGTCGCGCGCGCCAGCAAGGTGAAATCATGCGTCTGCACCTCACGGGTGGGGGTCACCCACGTGCTGACGGGCCACTCAAAGGGATAGGTCGGCGCGCTGTCGGAAGTGCCGATCAAAGCGCCGTTGGCGTAGTAAGAGACCGTCGTCGGAGCGCGCGTCACCGCGTCAGGGAACTGCACCTCCACACTCAGCGGGATCACGCGCCCGGCGAAAGCGCCCAGCGTCCTGGAATAGGGAACAGTGATCGAGGTCTCCGGCGGCGCGATGAGGTTGAGCCGCGGCGTGCGCAGCTTCGATGTCACCATCGTGTCGGCAAAGGCATCGCCGATGGGCGTCCCCCGCACCTGCACCCGCACCTTGTAATCCCCCTGGGGCTTTAAGACGGGAAAACGCAGCCGATAGGCGCTGCGAAGTGTCACCAGATCATCGAACAAACTCAGCGTGGCCTCCGTGTTGGCCGGGTCGTGAGCAATGTAGCGCCCGTTCGTCTGCGTCGCCATCGCCTGCAGGTTGTCGGCCTCCGTCGCCCCCCTGACCATCCGCACCGCATACAACAGGATGCCCGCTTGCTGGCATTTGTTGATGATGACGGTTTCATACGCCTCGCTGCTGAACTGCCGATCAATCCCGTCGGAGAACACGACAATGGCCGCCCGGCGGCTGTTGAGCTGCGCCTGGACCGGGGCACTGGGGTTTTGGGTGAGCCACTCGATGGCGCGATCTATGCCATCATACAGCGGCGTGACCTCCGGGACCGTCTCCGTCCGCAGGCCGTCGAACTCATTGCGGATTGCATTGGGATCCCGGTCGGTGAAGGAGACCAACGGCGTCAGGCCGCCGGCGTCGCGCCCACGGATGCCGATCAGCGCGACCATGTCCGCGGTGGGCGAGCCGTCCACCACCAGGCGATCGAGCAGCGCGCCGGCCAAATCCACCGCCTGCCCCATCCGTGGGTCGTTCTTGCGCGCGATGCCGCCCCGATCCATCACCAATACCACCGCCAGGCCGGTCGTCTCCGCGGTGACGCCGGTGAGCGGCAATGGTTCACCGGAGAGCTGCACCGCGAAATTGTCCGCCGTGAGGTCGGGAAGGCTGCGCCCCGTGTTGGGATCCAAAACCGAGACCAGCATCTCGGATTCGGGGCCCGGCGACGGCTCGCCCAGAATGCGCAGCACGGGCGCCTGGCCTTGCGCGCCGGCTTCCCACACCAGCATCAACGTCAGAATCAGGCAAAACCCCGCAATAAAGATGGGACGTAGCTGCTTCATGATACCCCCTCCTTCAATAGAGAGCAGTGAGTAGAGAGTAGAGAGTAGAGAGTAGAGAGTAGAGAATAGAGAGTTGTCGTAGTCACGATCACGACTCGCGACTCACATTTTCATTTGTGGTGACGTGCCGCAGGAGCATGTTAACTCTTCAAAAAATCAGCGAATCGGCGAATCAGCGAATCACTTACGTTCGCACGTTCGCACCTTCACACGTGGGCATGTGTCCACCTTCACCCGGTTCCACGCGGCTTACGCCAGCATCTGCACCACAATCACCGTCACGTTGTCCTCCCCGCCCGCCTCATTAGCTGCCCGCACCAGCCGATCGCACGCTTCTTGAGGTGAGGCGGAGGCGCGCCAGATCTTCCAGATGTCCTCGTCGGAGACCATGCCACTCAAGCCATCGGAACACAGCAACAGCGCCGAGCCGGGATCGAGCAGCTGCTCGAACAGATCCACTTCCGTTCGAGGATGATCTCCGATCACGCGGTAGATGACGTTGCGCTGCGGATGCTGCGCCGCTTCCGCACGGGTGATCTGCCCGGTGGCGACCAGGCGCTCGACCAGCGAGTGATCCACCGTCACCTGACGAATGCCCTCCACATCCAGGTAATAGCACCGGCTGTCGCCGATGTTGGCGATCAGCGCCCGTCCGCCGCGGACGAAAGCCATCGTCAGCGTGTTGCCCATGTCATTGCCGGCGGCAATCCGCTGCTCATACACCGCTTGATTGGCAGCCTGCACGGCAGCGGTGAGCCAGGCGCGCCCATCGGGAAGGGGCTTCCCCGCCGCCAGTAGGGGCAGCAGTTCAGCGATGACCCGCTGCGCCAGCACGCGCGCCGTCAGTTCGCTGGCCACGTCACCCGCCTCATGCCCCCCCATGCCGTCCGCGACGACGTACAGCCCTACCGGTTCGCACACTGATTTGAACACCGAGGTGAATTCCACGGTCAACAGGCTGTCTTCATTCAACGACCGCACGCGCCCGACGTCCGACCGCCGCCCGGCCACCAACGTCGCGCTGGTCGGATGGCGCAGCTCGTCCAGGCAGGCTTCCAGCTCCGCCGTGAACGTCTCCGCCATGAGCGCCTGCGGCGTGTTGAGGGCCTGATAGAGCAACGTTTTGAGCCGGGGCGAAAAGGGCATGTCCGTGCTGAGCTGCGTCTGTCCCGTCATCAAGTACAACAGCACGGAAGCCAGACCCTGAATGTCGTGCGAGAGCAATTCATTGAGCGCCTCGCCCGTCGTCCGCTGCGCCGGCGGGATCACGCAGGCGCGATTCAAATTCGTCCACAGCGGCGTCGTACCGTCGAAGACGATGTGAGTAGGGCTGATCGTCTGCAACGTGACTTGATGCCGGTGCAGGTACGTGAGCGCCTGTCCCAACGCGACGCCCCACGCCAGGACGGTGTTGAGCTCCTGGGGGATGGACAACGTCGCCGCCGAGGGCAAGGGGAATTCGGGCACCACGCGATACTGCCGCGGCGGGCCGTAAGGCGCCTCGGTGAAAATCGCCGTCGAAAGCCGCAGGCCGGGATGTTGCAGGCGCAGCGCGAGCAATTGCGCCTCCTGCGCGAAGGCCTGCGGGTCGGCGCTCTCATGCAGGCGATAGCGCAAGTTAATCGTCGGCGTGTCCCCGCGCTCGGCGCCACAGCTCTCACAATACCGCTCGTCGGCTGCCTCGGAGACGTGATGGCATTGCGCACACACCCACACCGGCTGGCGATCCAGCGCCAGGTACTCGTTGATGTGAGGACCCGTCGAGCGCACTTCCAACACAGCATACCGCTCCTGCCCTACGAGTGCGCCTTCGGGCAGGGGGGCGAACGCGCTGGTGAGTCCGGGCAAGGGCGCCGTTACCGGGCCTTCGCGCGCCGCGGCCGGCGCGGCGGCCTCGGACGACGCCTCTGGAGCGTCCATCATCGGCTGCGTTCCGCTGCGAATTTCATCCGCGGCCTCAACCGTGACGCCATTCTCAGGTCCCATGTCACGGCCACACTTCTGGCAAAACCGCGCCCCATCGCGATTCTCAGTACCGCAGGCTGGACATTTCATCGCTCAGGCCCCCTTTCCCGCGCGGAAGGTGAACACAACGCCGCCAATGCCCACTTTCCAGCCGTCACGCAATAGATTTCGTCCCGTGCGCTGCCCGTTAATGTAGATGCCGTTGCTGGAATTCAAGTCGGCGATAATCCAATCCTCGCCCTGCTTGAAGATCCGCGCGTGATGCGCCGAAACAGTCTCCCCGCCGGGGAAGGCCGGGCCGATGACGAGTTGATTATCTGCCGCGCGCCCGATGGTGAAACCCTCGGCGACGAGCATGAAGGTCTGCGTCTGGCCCCCGACATCCGTGGCGACCAACCGCGCCGGTGCCGGCGGCGTCGCCGGCTTCAACGGCGTGATGGGACGGGTCCCCGTACGTTTCGGCTGGCGTGTCTTGCGCTTTCTGAAAAACAGCACGAGCAATCCCACGAAAATCAGCCCCAACACCGCGACCATGATGCCCGCAAACATGACGGGGTTTTCCCGTACCCACCCTGTCAGCCCGCCAGGGGAAGGCGGTGGGAGCGTCGGAGTGAGCGCCGGCGTCTCAGACGGCGGGATCTGAAGGGCTGAGGTTACGGCAGAAGTCGCGGTCGGCTGCGGCGTTGACGTCGGAGTTGACGGGGTGGTTGTCGTTGGCGTCGGAGTGCTCAGCGGCGAGGTGCCCTGCAAGAACAGCCTCGGCGGCCGCGCCAGCGGGGGAACCGCCGAGGCTGCCCAGACGCGGCACGGCACCGTCCACAGGCCGATCAAGAAGAGCAATAAGCCCACAGTAGCAAGCAAAACTCTGGTCTGTTTTTGATTCATGGCACTCACCTTTGGGGTAGGAAGGCTATGTGTTCTAACTATACAGCAGTTAGGCGTAATATGCAAGCGAGGATGCAACGGATCTCGTCAGAGCCGGGAAAACACCAAAGAGCCCCGACATTCTATGCGGCGCCGAAGTGACCTCGACTCCCGCGCTTCGGTGTGATGGCCTGGGGCAGGCCGGGGATGGCATCCCGGACCCGCGCCTAATAGCGCTGGTCCATCGGCGAAAGTTGGGAAGGCTCAGTCAGAGAGGACTCGCTCCTCTCCAACAGCAAGCGCTCCAGGAACGTGCGACGTCGCGCCCACCAACGGGCCAGCAGCAAACGCCAAAACAGGCCGCGCCAGGCAGCCAACGCCGCCCGCTGTTCTTCCCGCCCCAAAGGAGCAGCGGCGTACCAGACGCGGACGTACAACTCACACAGCAGCCGCACCTCCCCGATTGCAGCGGGCGCCAACACCCCAGCGGCCCGTCGTCCTTCCGCCAACGCCGTCAGCCGCGCCGTGAGGCGCTGCGAGAACTCATAGGGAGTATCGCCCGGCAAGTCCCCCACCCCCACTCGGGCCGCCTGGCGCCGCAAACGATGGTAAAGCGCCGTGACCGCAGCCTGCGGCGACCGCAGACGCAATACCCCCAATTCCACCTGGCTGAAAATGACGACGCCCAACACGGCTAGCGCCAGCAGGATCGGCAACCCCCAATACCAGCGCGCCAGCGCCCGTTCAAGAGGCGACGGGGGCGGACGCAATGACTCCTCGAGAGCGGGCCATTCGCGCGGCTCCGGCTGATCCGACCGCACGAACGTCGCGCGTCCGCTGGTCGGCTCGAAGGGAATCCAGCCGTAGCCCGTGAAATACACCTCCACCCAGGCGTGAGCGTCGGCCTCGGTGACGATGTACGCCGCCTGCCAGGGATCATACGTGCCGGAGGCATAGCCCACCGCCAGGCGCGCCGGCAAGCCGGCCGCCCGCGCCAGCACCACCATTGCCGAGGCGTAGTAATCGCAATAGCCGCGCCGGGCCACAAAGAGGAAGTAATCCACCACGTCCGCGCCGGCCGCCGGCAGAGGGACGTTCAAGGTATAGGAATAGGTCGTGCGCAGATAAGTCTCGATGGCCGTCGCCCGGTCATAGGGCGTGGGCGCGGTCGCCGTGAGGTCGCGGGCAAGGCCCAACACCCGCTCCGGGACGGAATCAGGGAGCGCGAGATAGCGTTCCACAATCCACGGCGGATAGGAGCCCTGGACTTCGCGGAGCTGCTCGACGCCAGCCATGGGCACCAGGGAATCCGCCCGGTAGACGTCCGCGACAGTCGTCGCGGCAAACGAGTCGCCGGAAACGCGCCATGCCACCTGATAGGCATAATCCACGGCCACCAGCTGCCCGGCGGTGTGGACCAGATTCCCTACGTCCCGCAGCACTCGCACGTCCTGCCGCAACATGCGGTGATAGGGCAATTCGACATACGACGCGGCGCCGGGTTCATAATCCACAATCGCATACGACGACGTGTTCCACCCCTGCCCGGTATACACGTCGTAGGTGATGCTGCGCCAGTAATAGGCCGTCGGGCGAACGCCGGGCGGAAGCGTCTCCATCGGGGGCATTTCATGCGTGCGGATTTCCATGACGAGGTTCTCGCGAAGATCCGGGCCGGTACCCAGCAGATGCCGTCGCGGCAGGCCCCCTGCGCTGGCGCGCGTCAATTCCGGGGCGCGATCCTGCCGCGGACGTTGCTCCACACCCAGCGATTCCGCCACGGCGCCCGTTTCTTCACCGGGCTTCTGGGTCAGCTCGCGCACCTGCTCCACGATCTTGTCAATGGAGATGTTCGGCACGATGAAAGCCAGCAGGACCAGCGCGACCGTGATCAACGCTGCAGCGCCCAGCAAGTCGCCGCGGATATCGCGAGAGAAATCAATCCCCGCAGCTTCCCAGCGTTTCTCACGGTTGAAATGCGCGGTCACCGCGAGCAACAGCAGCGACCACCCCATGAGAAAGATCAACGCCACCGTCTCGGCCCACGCATACGAGAGGACCGTCCCCAGCAAGATGCCCAGCGGCGCGACGGCCTCTAGCGCCTGTCGGCGCCGGTGCAGCACCCATCCCGCCCACAGCGCCGCCACCCACAATAACACCCCCCACACCAGCGTCGCCGCCACGGGATCATAAGTCGGCTCGCCGCGAAAGAACAGCTGCAACCAATCGCTCGCGCGGCTCCACAGCGTGCTCGTCGCCGCGCCCAGCTCCCCCAGCTTCTGCAGCAGCAAGCCCGGATCCGGCGCCGGGCGTCCGACAGGCTCCAGCCCCAACCACGAGGGCGCGTGCAGAATGAGGTTGGCCCACAGCGCGCGGACGCCATCGGACCCATAGGCCGCGAGGTATCGCAGCACGTCCAGGAAGAGCTTATCGAGCCGCCCCACCCGCATGAAGACCGCCACGATCCCTGAAAGCGCCGCGATGAGGGCGACCAGCCACGGCTTGAGTTTGGAGGCTCCCAGCACCCATCCCAACAGCAACGCCAGGGCGCCCACCAACCACAGGAGCGTGAATTCCAGCCCACGCACCACACTCGCCATCCCACTGGCAACACTCCCCAGAATTGCCAGCGCCAGCACGAGCATGGCGAGGTTCCATCCTCCGATACGCCGCGCCAGAGAACGCAGCCACCGCTTCACCGGGGAGAGCTGTTCGGTCTCGCCATGGGAGGGCAAAGGAGCCTCTCGCACGCTCATGCCAGAGACCTCCAGGGAGTATCGGACGCCGACCTTTGGACCGGCACGGCCTTGCCCGTGCCCAACACTTTCCATTCCCAATGTCCCTGGACGCCGGGATGCGCCAGCGGATGGTCGAGCAGGTCCTGTGTGATCACAACATTGGCCACGCCGAGCTGATTCAAGGTCGCGCGGGCCGCAGCGACGCTGCCCGATCCGCCAAAAGAGACAGGATCCAGCAACAACACCGTCGGGACCACCCCGCGCCGCAAAAGCGGGACGAGCTTCTCCAGCCACGGCCCCTCCACAGCCGGCGTGATGATGATCAACGTCGTGCGCTGCCCCAATGTCGGCTGGACCCGCTGCAGCAGCTCGGCAAGGGAACGCCGGCCACGGTTGACCAGCGCCAGGGTGCGGAGGATCTCCCAGCGCTGTCCCTCCCCACTTTGAGGTGGCAACCACACTAGCTCCTCGCCGTGGGCCACCAGTCCCACCGCGCGCCGCGCCCGCAGGCCGCGATCCGCCAGGGAGGCAGCCAGAATCACCCCCAGTTCATCGGTGGAATTCTCCCCCATGCCAACCTGCACCCGCGCGTCCATGTCCAGGAGGATCCACCAGTCGCCCGCCGGCGTGCCATCAAACAGGCGGACGTAGAGCTCCTGATGGTGCGCGGAAAGCTTCCAGTGCACCCAGCGACGGCTGTCGCCGGGAACGTAGGGGCGCACACTCGAAGCGCTGACGACCCGGTCGAGCGCGTTGGCGCGCGGACGGCCCTCCCCCGACCGGCCGCCCGGTGCGACCTCGATGGGAGGCAAGGGGACGATCGGCGGCAACACCAGCAAGGGCATGGAAGCCGGATAGGACAGGGCGACGGTGTAAACGCCGAAGGGATCGCCCGTCCGCACGTTGGTCGGGCCGAGGTAGAACAATCCCCGCCGCGTGCAAACGGATTCTCGATGCCAGCGGATGGAGCTGCGACTGGCAACGCCGGTGCCGCGACTCGCCCGATAGCCGGGCAACGTCGAAAGGTCCTCCACCTCTACCCAGAGCGCCGGCAGCGCCGCATCGTTCGCCAGGTTGAAACGCTCGATCAGGCGATCCCCCACCTGCGCCCAGCCGAAGCGCATCTCGCGGGTAAGGCTCAGCTTCGCACGCAGGGAAAAGGCCCAGTAAGTGCTGATCGCCCACAGCCCGCCCAATCCCACCAGCAGCGCCATCCATCCCTTGTAAGGAAGGAAGATCTGCAGCAGCAACACCAGCCCCACGAGGATGGGTAGCAGCCAGTTATTCAGCTTCACGCTCGACTTTTGGGATTTCATTTTCGTTCAGAGCTCTGTGAGCCATACCTTAAAGCATTCAGCCAGGGCCTCGCGGTCGCCCAAGACGTCCTCAACGGCGCGCAGGTGCGCTCTCCGGCACGGGAATTTCCTCGAGCAGCTGGGTCACGACGGCCTCCGACTTCTGCTCCCGCAAGCGCGCCCCCGGCGCCAGGATGAGCCGATGCGCCAGCGCGGAAACTGCCAGCGCTTTGATGTCATCGGGCAGCACAAAATCCCGCCCCTCCAACGCCGCGCGCGCCTGCCCACCACGGAAAAGCGCCAGGCTCCCTCGCGGACTGGCCCCCAGGTAGACGTCGCTGTGATCGCGCGTGCGCCGCACCAGGCGCACAATGTACTCCCGCAGGGATTGGCTCACGTGCACACTCTTGATGGCTTCCTGCGCGGCAAGCAGTTCTTCGACGCTGATCACCGCGCGCAAGGTCTCGATGGGATGCTGAAATTGCTGCCGACTCATCATTTCCATTTCGTCCCACAAGGAGGGATACCCCAGGCTGACGCGGAAAAAGAAGCGGTCGAGCTGCGCCTCCGGCAGGGGAAAGGTGCCTTCATATTCAACGGGGTTCTGCGTCGCCAGCACCATAAAAGGTTGCGGCAGGGGATGGGTGACGCCGTCCACCGTCACCTGACGCTCCTCCATGGCCTCCAGCAACGCCGATTGGGTCTTGGGGGTAGCGCGGTTGATTTCATCCACGAGCAGGATCTGCGACATGACCGCGCCCGGCTGGTATTCGAACTGGCGCGTCGCCTGATTGAAGATGGAGACGCCGGTCACGTCGCTGGGAAGCATATCAGGCGTGAACTGGAGCCTTCCGAAAGTGCAGCCCGTCGAAAGCGCGAGCGAGCGGGCCAACATAGTCTTGCCGACGCCGGGCACATCTTCGATCAGCAAATGCCCCTGGCTCAGAAGGCCAATCACCACCAGCTCCACCGTCGCCTGTTTACCGATGATGACCTGATTGACGTTGGCGATGATCTGCCTGGCCAGCGTCCGTACCGCCGCGAGACTGCTCTGGGAATCCATTTCCGCCATCACATCCTCCTCAAAAATACGTAATGCGTAATGCGTAAGTGACCTCCTCTGAAAATAGGCGAATCGGCGAGTCAGCGAATCCTCACGTTCGCACGTTCACAAGTGGGCACCTTCGCACGTTCGCACCTTC
>ERZ795047.5287-NODE-5287-length-10515-cov-6.882983_pt1 | contig 10515 bp, 10 predicted proteins | sample MGYA00375131_ERZ795047 | MGnify/ENA primary metagenome ERZ795047 (study PRJEB30176, sample SAMN05720228) | activated sludge metagenome | isolation source: Anaerobic digester | place: Japan | collected 2015-05-20 ... | reverse complement strand
AGATGCGGAATTTGTACGTCTTCATCACTTCCATACTTACAATTATATCTGTTTTTTTGTAAGATGCAAGGTCTTTTTGCATAAGCCCGCCATTCATCCACCCGCTGAAGCGGGGTGGTTTTCTGGCGAATTTTCTATAAAAAAATCCAGCAATTAATTTGCTGGACGCGACCCAGGGAATGATAGTTACATCCAGACTTTTCTTGCTGCATCGGCAGCAATGACGTGATTTATGTCTGTAACAGTATCAAGTATCTTGCCGAATTCGGCTCGAACCTGATCTCTTACAGCAGCATCCTCACGGAGCATATCCGCTGAAACGCCAGAAATGACCTGCTCCGCCTTGGCAAATAACTCGGTCAACTGCTCGTCTTCCGTGCAGTTGAGTTCCTTAAATCGCTGTAGGAATTCTTTAAGATTATCGACCGTAGCTTTCTTGAATCGTTTTACCTTTCCCGTATTAGGATCTGTCGATAGACGATCCATGAGGTTATTAACGAGATTGGAAAACTCTTCAACAAAACTCAATCGAATAAGAGCCAACGTCGCATCGGCTTTTTCCCTGAACTTTTCCAATTCCTGTTTATACACTTCCTCCTTTAATGAATCTGGCAAAGTCATATTAACATATTCCCAGTAGAATCTCATAACTTCACTGGGAACGATAATATAATCCTCTTCCCTGAAGAGATCTCCGAGCTTATTACGCATCTCTTCCTTGATATTTCCCCACTCGGCATCCAAAGCTGCAACGGCTTCAATGAATGCCTTATGGTGGTTCTGCATAATACTTTGAAACTTTTCGTTATCCTCCTTTCTTATCAGTCGGACACCATAGTCCATACAAGGAAGGCTCAACTTAAGCCAATCCCGACGAATGCTATTCCTAACCTTCACAACTCCTTTATAAGCAGAATTGTCTGTTGGAAGTATTTGCTTCTCAACAATTAAGACAGACGGATCAGAAACGGCATGCGTCTGCACAAAGTCCTGGATAGCACTATAGTTGACCTGACGCCGCATGCCAATCCATTTAAACTGAATCCTCACACCAAGATGAGTCAATAGAACGTTCTGTGCCATTTTTCCGCGAGCTCCAATTCAAAAGTAAGTGCTTCTTCCCTGGTGCTAAACTTCCCATGAATATAACCATCCTTAGTCACAATCCAATACATCTGATCATTCTCGCAAACGGGATGCACGTCGGCAAAACGACCTGCTGAAATAGTTTGACCCAACTGTGCAAATTTAGTTGGGTCGTCACCGATAACATGAATGCGATCTCCTTGTATCAAAATCCTATGAGACAAGATCGACCCTCCTATTCAATAAGTCATCCGTTTCTCGCTTCCTGCTATCATAGACTACTGGGAATGAAGCGTCCAAGCAACGTCCTGTCGCCCAGCCTCTAAGATTATTTAAACTATCCTGCATGGTTTCTGCAACGGGAATAATTAGATCCATAGCCTTAAGAACATCTATTCCAAGCATTCTTGCTAATCTGCAACAAGTCTTAATTTCTGCTCCCGTCCAAGAATCCGAACGGGTAACGCATTTACTGAAATCGGGTAATAATTCGAGTTGATACTGTTTCAGATAGATTTCCCAAATCCGTGCTCGCTCTTTTTCTGTTGGCAAATCGAAAAAGAACAAGACGTCGAAGCGCTCAGCACGCGAAAACTCAGGAGGTAATTTAGAAATGTCATTACAAGTTACCATCGTATAAACATCTGTCTCATGGTCATTTAACCATGTTAACAGCGTTCCGAAAACACGGGCCGAGACACCGCTATCCGTTTTGCCGCTGGATTGTAAGCCACTCAATGCCTTTTCAACTTCATCCAAAAACAGAATACAAGGAGCGATGGAATCTACAAGATTGAGCATCCTCCGAACATTCTGCTCGGTTTGGCCTACGAGAGAACCATAGAGTGATCCAATATTAACCGATAAGACGGGTCTTCCCGTTTCGACACCGACGGCACGACAAAGAGCACTTTTGCCAGCTCCAGGAACGCCTAAGAGTAACACACCCCTAGGCCTTGCGATTGCGTCATTCTTTGTGAGACATTTCTTTGTAAATTGCTTAACATGATCTAGGCCTCCAATGGAGGAGAAATCTGGACCATCATAATAAATATCCATAAATCCTGAAGATTTGATCAGATCGGATTTTACTTCGAGGATTTTCTTTGGTACGAGGGCCTTGTGCTCGACAAGACTGAGCGCAAAGGCGCTCTCAGCCTCATACATTGTTAAACCAACCGCTGCTTGAGCGGCAGCTAAACAGGAATCATCAGTAATTTCCTCCAATCCCGAACTAACTGCTATAGATCTTGCACGATCCTTCAGGACTTCAATCGTTGGTAGAGCATCCTGCATCATATGCAATCTGTGCTCTAGTTCTGCCGGTGGTTTTACTCCACTCGGAACAATGATAATGTAACTACTTCCAATCTGTTCTCCAATACGCATGTAATGTAATAGCCGACAAACGATATCCGGTGCATTAAGAAACCTATGGAAATGGACTAAAACATGCACAACCTTGGTTCTCGGAGGTTGTTCATGAAATTGGAGAATAGGAGGCTTCGATGGCGGATTTCTAGAAGGTTCAATAGAAGATTTCCAACCATCTACCGCATCCCAAAATAGGAATTCGACAGGAGACTCGAATTGCTCCCTTGCCTGTCGCAGCTTGATCCCGATTTCAACAGCATCTGGGGCTTCTACCCAGATTCCTGAATATCCTGCCTTAATTAGTGTATAAATCCTCTCAACAAGACTGGTCATTTCGTTCCTCCTGTTGCACGGTCGAATCCAGATACATCTCTGGTTTGTCGATCTTGGTGACTGTATCGCCCAGCGCTTCTAAAATCTCTTTAGTACGCTCCAGGCAGGCAGTACCTATATAGCCATCAGTGCTAATTTCAATTTTACCGTCAGGATGTATGATGATCTTAACCTGTCTCATGCGTAGTCCTCCAGTAAAATTTCCATTTTCCCATCCTCATATTGTGTCATTCCTGTTATCGCCATTCCCGACTCCGCAGCTATCTGCTGAACGGAATCCAAAATGTAATCCTGTACAGTAGCGAGTAATTCTTCCTCCACCTGATGCTGTTCATTAAGGCGACTTACGTCGTAGGTCACAGTGCCATCCTTGTGCAACATAAGTAAAATAGAAGTACGATTATTTTTATTAGTTAAAGGAAGATACCACACTTCTTGATCAGAATCGGGAATCCCACTAAAGTCCCATTTCTTTCTTAAGATCTCTAAAAACTTTTCTCTGTTCTTCACTTTAAATTCCAACTCGGCATAGTAGGACATATGCAACTCCTTCGGTTACAGATCATGTCGTTGACAGTCCATTTAAACCGATCTCACGTATCCGTCGTGCCTCGCATTCCGCTCCCTCTTTTCTTGCCCATGTCAATAGTTGATCTTGGCATCTACGACATGGCTTAATTTTAATATCTGTAGTAAGCATAACCCACTCAAGTTCCGCACCGCAATTAAAACAAATTAGCTTAAAAGTCGCTGATTTAAAAACTGCCGAAAGAGATTCTTCGTTACCCATAAACCGTACCTCCAATCTGTCCATAAGTGTTTCTCCTAAGCCAATTTACGCCAAACTTATCACCATAGTTAAAAAAGTGGAATAAAGCATTATCCCAACTGATCGACGATCAGTTGGGATAATTTCCATCATATTTTAATGCCGTATAATAAGCTACAATTTAAATATGTATTAAAAAAATAATCCGCTCCGCGAGATAAACCCGCCGAGCGGAATTAAGCATACAACAAATTTGTTAAATTTGAATCCTCAATCCAAAGAATTCAGATACATCACAAGATTCTGAATTGGATCAACCTGTTGTGGCCGCTGGATATAGCTGGCCGTTTTTCCACCGGCAAGACTTTCAACAGCACGCTCAAGCTGCTTAATTCCTTCCTTAAGGATTGCAAGAGCAGAACGAATTTGTGTACTGCTATCTGCACCCGCTTCACCGGGTCCAGGTCCTGGCTCTATACCTGCCATATCAGTAGGAGGCATACCGGCTCCTGTATCCATTCCGGCACCACCCATCATTCCCATATCCATCCCTGCTCCACCCATTCCCATATCCGGAGGAGGAGCACCAGGCATTCCACCGCCTGCTCCACCTGCAGCTCCCATGTCACCTCCGGGAGCTCCGCCACCAATCATACTCATCAACATATTTGGATCAATATTACCACCCGGAGGCGCTCCACCCGGAGCCGGTCCAGGAGCTGGTGGTGTATAAGCATTCTTTGTCATCATTCTGTACAGGGCTTCTTTAATGAGTTGTTTTTTAATTTCTCTGTTGTACATGTTCTCACCTCAAACCAAGAAATACTAATATTGGAGTTAATCCCCCCAAACCAATTGATGTAAGGAAACCACTCAACAACAAATATATTATAAACAAAATTATCCTGCTTGCTATCCCGCCAACAATGCGTCGCCTCAAAGTCCTGGAACGCATTCTTCTCTCTCCGCCAAAAATCATTTACCTGAAACCTGGGCAGGAGTTTGTTGCTGCATCGATGAACGTGTATTCAAATATTGGCCTAAACCACCACCTAATAATGCACCAATGATGAGGCCCGCTGTTGGACTTTTATCCATGAGTTCCGCCGTTGCTAACCCGCCAATCCCTCCAACAATTGCACCTAAGGCAGGATTTAACATCGGATACAATTCAGAGACGGCCTGCCTATATTTGGTGTAAGTATCTATTGTTTTTGCCAAATCAGGAATAGGTATCTTCTCGGCTTTTGCGTAATCCTGCAAAGCACTTTGAATATTCTTATACCCTTGATAACCGCCCAAAGCCAGCAGGCCAAGAAGAGTTGTCTTCCCTAAAGAAAAAGTCCTTCCGGTAGGAGTAGGCTTTGTTACCGGCCACAGGGCCACTTGCAAAGGGTATTTAGTATAAGGACCCGCCTTTGCCCATATTGTACTGAGAGTATTAAGAATACCAGCAATTTTTATGAGAGAATCATCGTTCATAGCTAAATACAAATTCGATTGATAAATGCCGGTTTATGCTTATTTAATTATAGCTTACTTTTCCTCAAGAATAACAGCTTGATCCGGAGTTATCTTACCAGAACGAAGAGCTTCCAAAAGCTCATGCCTATTCTTAAATACAACTGGATCACCTTTGGCTTTACGAGAGGACAGATAATGCAAACCAAGGGCATATTCCATCGTCGGAACGGCATGTGCCTGAAATCGTTGGAAGGATATCACGTTCTTTGATGGAAGAAGCTTATCAATGGCTTCCTTAACAGCAGCCGGATCCACAGGAACATGGAATTGCATGGCATCCCCGTCAAAATCGGCCCCAAAACCGGTCACAAGGAATGGATGGATTTCCATAACCTTATTCTTAGTCAATTTCGGCCATGCCGCGAGGATTCCATATTTATGTAATACCGGAGCACGAGAAATGATCACAGGACGATTATTCATCTCCTGCAGGAGAATATCCTTTGCTTTATCCGTTTTCTTCTCAAGAGCCTCAATTGCTTGAGTTGGCGTAGCGCCTTTACGAATCAATCCTCTGATAATAAACGGTTTATAAATTTCCCAAGCAGCCTCTTCAGGAATGGCAACTTCATCCAAATCCAAATTTGGATTAGGAATAATCGTTGCACGACCAACCAGATCAACCTGAGCTCCAAGAAGCTTCTTCTGGACAACGCCAAATTTTGGTGAGCTACCAATGATCTGTTTCAATGCACCTTTTATGTTCTGGGCTTTGAGCTTAGGATGAACAGGCTCGCCAAGACCTACTACTGCCTGTAAAGCAGCATACAATAAACGTCGATCAGACGGATCATCAATCTTGGCCTTCTTTAGCTCCGAAAGGGCCTCGTTTACCTCATAAAGATCTTTATATAAAAAATTCAAATCAGATACTAAAGGCACATTTCCAGTGCTGAGCATACCAGTAGGACGAAAGACCGGTGGAATAACAGGAACGCGATCCCAAATCAAATCTTCTGGTCTCTTATTAAATGTCTTAAACGCCTTGAGTATCTTTAGCCTACGAAGAGCTTGATCGTAACTATTACCCTTGAGCCGGGTCAGATTCTCTTCCTCACGCTGTATCTGTTTATCGAGATCGATATCGGCCAGGGCATTCTTTAACGCCTCTGTGCCTTTCCCATAACCGGGAAGCTCACGCTCTCCGGCAATTACTTCGTGATATTGCTTTTGAGTCAGACCAAGCAGAGTCCGTAATACTGGCTCTGCCATAGGATTGGGCATTGGCTCTGCCAATGGAATTACCGACCAGAACCGTCCGTTCAATCCACCGGTTATTTTAGGATCGAAGAATCCACCCTCTGAAACTTTAATACCACCGCCGCTTAATTCTATGACACCAGCATTTTTTATAGTACGGTCACCGGTTAAATCCCGAATATCTTTATTTGTTAATGCAAAGAGACCAATCGTTCCGGCCTTCTCTTTAGGATACAAACCGGAAGCGATAAGCTGATTCATAAACTTATCATAAACAAAGGGTACTTCCTGGATGGAAGGTATGTCATACCCAAGCTTGACTCGTGTCCAATAGTCCTCGTTCTTCTGCCCACGAACAACACGGGCATCTCTTGCTGTATGATACGCCCCATGAGCTAATAGACCAAGCATCTCCAGCATCCCGATCCGTTTGGCTCCCGTAAAGCCCCCTTTAACAGGAACTTCTTCGGAACTATACCCGCCTGTACCTCTCCCCGATAATTTGCTCTCAGAGAGGTGGTGCAACTTCATCACATAACGATAACCAGCCGGAGCTTCTACGGTCGTATTCTGCTTCTCTAAAAAGATTTTTACTTTGTCTGGTATGCCGTGCTCCTGTAAAAGCCTCCTTACAGTTTCTGGCATATTTGACGTAAAATCCGGAATCTCTATAGGTTTCCCGGTCTTCTTGGCAATATTACCTAATAGGAGTTCCCAAAGCTGACTGACATTAACACGCCCTTGAACGCCCAGGGGATTTAATAGCAACTCAAATGGCTCCCCATTCTCATCCTTTGGCATTTGCTCATCTGGCATAATGACAGAGATAATGTGCTTATCCCCATATCGACCACTTATCTTATCACCAACGCGCAGGGGATGTCGGGCACGTAAAACAACATTAATATGTTTTGGTCCGATAGCTGCCGTAACAACTTCAGCAGGATCATCATATTCCCAGACCGGAGAATCATCACGAAAAGCAGCTCGACTTCCACTCTTTCCAGCAACTATTGGCACCTTAGATGCAATAAGTGCAATTGGATCACCCTTCTCCAGAATAGCGCCCGGTTTTGGGATTCCATCTTCCGTGTATTTCTCATAAAAGCTCTTAGGATATTTACCTGGAAAGATAGCCATGAATTTGGATGTCCTTGTCGCCATGTCTGGTGTCAAGTCCACCCACTTCTGATACATGTGCTCTGATTCCAACTTCTTAGCGGCAGATTCTGAAATCACCGCCGCATCCTCAAAGTTATAACCTTCCCAGGGAATATAAGCCGTCTTTAAATTCTTCCCTAATGCTGTAGCGTAATTATTATCTACATAATTACTTTTTGTTAAAATGTCTCCGCGTTTAACGGGATCCCCGGCTTTTACAACAGGAGTCTCCGTATAAAATGTCTTTCGATTATAAGGGAAGTTACGATAATAAGGAATTCTGACAGAATTACCCTGTTCATCCTTGATAAAGATCGCATCCTGCGTCACTCTAGTTACAACCCCATTGACAGAAGATTTCCGAGTACCCAATTGCTCTCCATAAAGCTTCTCATAAGACTTCCCATGTACTGTACTTAGATTTTGTACAAATGGTGCCTCCGGATCGACCAATGGCACAGCTTGAGTTATCATACGAGCACCCATTGAGACTCGCTGTGGATAACTGTTCTGTTTCATTGGTATCAAATTAGATAAAGGAGAATAAGCCTTCTCCACATCGGAAACGATATAGTCTATTTCTTTCCTCGGTACAAGAATGTGTTGATTGTTGATGATTGCTGGCACCAAGGGCGTATTTTCCGCAAGGGCCGATTCAAACGTAACGACTTTATTAAAAAGCTGCTGCGGAGTTAACTCGACCTTTTTATTCGTTTTAGCATCGACGAATGTAGAATAAATATTACCATGTTCATCTCTGCGGACACCTGTACCAAATCGAACGTCAACTCCAACATTAAGTCCTTCTGGTGTAACGATTGGATCGATAAATCCTACAAAAGATGGATGATTATACCTGTTGTCATCCGTAACCTGCCAAACATTCGTAATCCCACCTTCACCCATACGAGTCGTTCGGTAGCGGTTATCCAATATTTCTAAAGGATTGATTTCTTGTAGGGCATTTCCTAATCCACTACCATAAATAGATTCACGAATAGCATCATCAAAGATTCCAGTAGGGAAATACCGAACATTGCGTCTTGCCCGTACACGATTATAATAATTTCGAAGCCGATTCACATTCTTTTGAATAGCTTCTCGGAGAAGATCCTCCGGTCCAATCGCTTTAAGAAAAGCGATATGATTTCTGTCGTCTATCGTTTCTTCCCCACGAGCACCTTGAAGTAGCTTCTGTGTAATCCGTAAAACCGTTTCTGAATCTAACGTCTTAGAAGGACGGTTTAGTGTAATTGCGTTGACATTAGGATCGACTTCAAGTGTTCCGTAAAGCTCTCTAATGCGTTTGACAAGATCTTCGTCGGTAGCAGCTTTAATTTGCCTCCCAAATATTGCAAGAGCTGCACGACGAATAGCCGTATTGTCCGCCTGTTCTTGATTTATCTTGAGAATCTCAGATCCCCAAACTTTCTGTAATTGCTGATCGGAAATGCCTAATGCCCGCAAAAAAGGATACAAAGGAACACGAGCTTGCCCAGACTTCAGATAAAAGACACCCGACGTGGGATCGAACACATATCTGTGACCTACGCCTTTAGCAACATTTATGAGAGCCTCATATTCCCCATCATTCGTCAGACGAGTGTAAACGCCCGGACGTAGACGCATCTGATTAATAACGCCATACTCAACGCCATTAAGGATAAAGGTTCCTCTGGGCGTTATATATGGAACCGCAGCGATACGTTTACGTTCCTCAGAGATAAGCTGACCGGTTTTCTTATCATATAAGCGTACCGTACCACGAAGTGGACGATATACTGTCCCTCCAGTTAAAATAGCTTCTTTCTCTTTCTCCGGATCAATCGACTCCGGACCTTCGTAGTCTAATTCTTCGATGGAGAAAACATAATCATCATCTTCTATCTTAGAATTGCCGGAAACGGCATCTAAAACAGAAGAATAGATGTTCTGACGAATCGTATCAATATCGTCAACTTTGTATTTCATTTTTAATTCAAGAAATTATTTTAGTCCCGCGAATCTTCTTTTCGGTCACTTTATCAGATCCCTCATCCTCTGTTTTTTTAACTGCCTTCAGACGTTCCTGAATATATCTATTAACAACTTTTTGCTCTTCCTCATCCTCTGGAACGGATTTCTTCTTCTCCGTTTCGGACTCCGAGAAAGTATCTGGACCTTCTTCAAAGAATTCAGGGGGAGGTAATGATACCCTGCTTTCAATGAGGTATGGATAATTCTGAGCCCGCCATTCATGTACCGCTTCCTCGGTCTTTTTGAGAGCAGAGCCAAGCGGGCGCTCTCGAACACCACTGAGGACGCCTAATCCAAAACTCAGTGTTGGCAATGTGTACAGCAAACGTGGAACTGCCCAGATAAGATCTAAGAAACCTTGTTTAGTATGGGATCCCATCTTGGTAGAGGGATTCGGTACATCTAATATAGAGTAATAATCTGTGCCGGTACGATGCGTTAAATTAGTTGCTATCTCTTGGCGGACATCTTCCGGAAGCTGCTTAACATCTTCTATAGTTAGTTCTTTCCTCATGACCTTCTTCGCCAATAATGCAGTTTGCCTCAATTGCCGGAGATATTCTTTTTTGTCCTCTTTAGCCGTTTGTTTGATGTAACCTTTTTCTAATGGCTTGAGTGCATACTCAGTAGCAAGATAAGTTGCTGCCGACGGAATCGCTAATGCACCCATAGATAAAAGAGGATATTGAGAGACCACATTCACCAGACGACTCCAAAGAGCATATGTGCTCGGAGGTGCTATATTTGCATCTGAACCCGAAGCACCGCATTTTGTAGAGGATGTCTTTATCTGTTTTTCAGAATCTTTCTTCTTTTGCTTTTCTTCCTTCAAAACTTCGTAGTATTCTTCCGGAGTGACAACATATTCCGGAAGAGTTGGTGCGGTTTCTCTTCCGTAAATATCCTTATTCCCATACATCGCAAGATATCGCAACCCGGCAATACCAACTGGAACGGATGCCAGAATCGCAGCAATACGCAATAAATCTCGCTGGGCATGTCGAACGCCGAGTCCGGAAATAAATTCACCGATAGTAAAATCCGGGGGTAAA
>ERZ795047.5282-NODE-5282-length-10524-cov-3.533766_pt1 | contig 10524 bp, 7 predicted proteins | sample MGYA00375131_ERZ795047 | MGnify/ENA primary metagenome ERZ795047 (study PRJEB30176, sample SAMN05720228) | activated sludge metagenome | isolation source: Anaerobic digester | place: Japan | collected 2015-05-20 ... | reverse complement strand
TCCTTAATGATTGCGGCGTCGACAATATCGACTTCCGTGATAAAAACATCGTAATCTTTTAGGGTTTCTATCATGTCGTCCCCCTCAAGCATGTCTCCGTCACGGTAATTTTTTGCCGTTACCTCCCCGAATTTTTCAAGCAGTTTAATGCTTTCTTCGGAAAGGTCGGCATCGGAATAAATGCGTAGTTTTGTTTTTTCTCCCCCGCCGCTCGCCTCACTTGTGGCATCCATATCATTCCTAAGCTCGTTAATCAAAGCGCCTAAGGGCATTGTGGCATCAAACAGGGCTAAGTAGCTTTCACGCCATTCGTCATAGATTCGTTCATAGGATTCCGACTTGTTTTCAAAAACATCTTCTTTGGGTGCCAAAGCTAAAGATGCGGCTTTAAGGCTGTCATATTCACCCAGAGCCATGGCGGCGCACACGCAAGCACCGAGAGCCGAAGCCTCGTGCAAGGCAGGTCTTTTTACTTGCTTTTGGCTGACATTTGAAATAATGTCAACAAAAGCGTCCGACCGCGAAAGGCCGCCGGCCACCGAAAGTTTATTCGTTTCAAGCCCGGTGACAGATACAATTTGCTCAATGTTTGCATTTACGGCAAATGCCATCCCCTCCACTACGGCGCGGGAAAACCTGGCCCTATCCGTTTTATTGGGAAGATAGTTGGTGGTTGAAAACATAATTTGGTCAATAGGCAAGGACAAGACCGAATTGTTAAAGATTTGAGCGCCGACTGTTGAAACCACACCCCCGGCTCCTTCACTGACTTTTGAAGCCTGTGCCATAAGGGCACCCACGGGGTTGGGATAATCATCAAACAAGAGGCCGGCAGCCCATTCAAGAGCAACACCCATACCGCCCCCGTTTGATTCCACAACATATTTGCCCGCAATGGCGGAGGCGCCCGTCCAAGTTCTTTCCTCTTCGTCAATCAGCGGGGCAGCAACTTGCATTTGAATGGGGCTTGTTGTGCCCGCCACAACGCCCGTGTCGCCGTCTTCAACCAAACCCATACCCAAAAGTGCGCTTTGGGTGTCACCGGCACCGGTCACAAGTACGGTTTTAGGTGATAGGCCCAAGAAATCCGCAGCTTCGGGGTTAATGCTACCTAATACGTTGCCGCTTTCAACTATTTCGGGTAAATAGGAGTTTTTAAGGCCCATTAAATCAATAAGTTGGTCTGACCATCCGTTTGCTTTAAGGTCAAAGAGCATTGATTCGGCGGCATTGGTCCGTTCCGCAAATATTTTGCCCGTCAATTTGTAGTTAAAATAATCGGGCAGGGTAAAGGCTGTGGCAATTTCTTCGTACACAGCCGCATCGGTATCCCGCAGCCAAAGCAATTTGCAGGCCATAAGGTTTGGCATAGGCCTGTGCCCGGCCACGGAATAAATCGCCTGAGCTCCGTCATCAATCAAACGCATAGTTTGGTCGACCGCTATTGCATCCCTGTTTGGGGATGCAAAAATTACTTTGCCTGACCCGTCAAGTGCCACAAGAGTGTGACGGAGGCTTGAAAATGAGAGAGCCGCGATCTCCTCCGCCGAGATTTCTGCTTTTTGTAAACTTTCTTCAATAAGCTCTTTTACGGAATTAAAAATAACATCGGTGTCCATGGAATATCCGAATTCACCGACTTTAAAAATACCGTTCGCCGGCATTTTTTTGCTTGTGAGTGTGTATTCCTTGTTTTCTGCAGAATATAAAAGGCTCTTCAAAGACCCTCCGCCGATATCGATACCCAATAAATAATTTGCCATTTTTACTCCCCTATCAGATATTCTTAATTATCGTTATTAAAAAGTTCCAAAAGCTCATTAAGCTTGGTAAGCCCTTTGCAAATGTCGTCAAAATCCTCTTTTTTCAAACTTTCGCTCAAACGCAGGCGAAAATCGTAAACCGACTTTTTAACATCTTTAATCTTTTCATTTGACTGTTCGGTAAGGCCCACAAAAACCGTACGCATATCTTCTTTTGTTCTTTTTCTCTCAACCAAATCCATTTTTTCAAGGCGTGAGCAAATGTTTGAAACATTGCTGTCGGCCATATTCAAGTTTTCGGCAATGGAGCTCACCTTTAACGGGCCGTGCTTATCAAGCAATAGCAAGACACTGACTTGCTGGGAAGTAAGGCCTTGGGAGGCAAATTGCTGGGTTTTAATTCTTGAAAAATCCGCCATAGCCTTTTGCATTAAAAAGTCAATTTTAATACAGGCTTCATCACTGTAATTCACAGCTTACATCACCTCACAAAGATTTATTTATCACAATAAATGTTATCACGATAAGCTTTTACTGTCAATTAAAATTTCCTCCCCTGAGGAGGAAATTTTAAGCATAAAAATAATTTTTCTTAAAACACTTTTTATGTTTAGCCTTGCTCTTATCATAAAATATTTGTGAGCCTATTGTTTTTAAGGCAAAATTTTCGCTCCACAAGCGGGGCAAAACAATGAAGAAGGTTTTAGGGCGCTGCCACAATTAACACAAAAATTGTTAGGCTTGGCGGGAGGCGGTGTTGGGATATCAGGCTGCGGTGCCGGTGTTGCTGGTGCCGGGGAGCTATGTTCAACCGGTTTAGCGGGTTCATCAGGTTCAAGTTCATCTGCCAATCCCAAAATTCTGCTCAATATTTTTTCAAACTCCATAGGTTGAAGCGTGGCTAAAGATGCCTCTCCCCCGCTCATTAAATATACGATTAAATCCAGAGGGCCGCGGACAAAAACAAAAACGTCATGAGCGATACCCACTTCTTCGGAAACGAATATACTGCTTGCCAAAACCAATTTACTCGCCGCCAAGCGGTTGCACTCGCTGAAAAATCTTCCCTGGGTTGTAAGCTCAAACAAGGTTTTTTCATTGTTAAGCGGCTCAATCAGTTCAGCCCCGATAAGTTCCTCAACACAAGGAATCAAGTCATCTTTAAAGGGCATTTCCGCAATTGGGAAAGGTATGAGCTTGTCGGTTAAGTTTAGAACCCATCTGAAGTCATCAGCCTTTGCCGAGGAAAGTTGTTCTTCTATATCCTTAATTCCAAAGGCGGTTATCGGCTCCAAATGGTTGAGGGCTGAAATCATCCAAGAGCGCTTTGTATGTTCCAAGGCAGCCAAAAAAGTAAGGAGGCCTGCCGTTGATAAATCCGTTCCAAGTTGGTTGGTGACCACGGTACTGCTTGCGGCAAGTATATCTCCGAGCCAAAACTTTATTTCGGGTTCCGAGCGCAAGCTGATTTGGTAGGGGTCACAGGTATTTGTCAAGGTAACCCACACACCGGGTAACAAATCAGATGTAGCCAAGGTGGGCCGGCCGACAACGGTGTCTGCCAATGTGTAATTTATTGTTATGACTTGCTTTGGATTTGCCAATACCTTGACTGCGCGATCAAAAAGGTCATCTGTTTGACCTGAATAATTGCCGTAAAGCAAGCTGCCGGCTTGCGGTTTTGGCAAAACATCCAGAACACCACGCTCCGCGCTTAAGCCTTCAAACCTTTGATTTAGTTCAGCGGCAGTCACAATCCATTCCTCTTTATTGACAATATTCATACTTTAACCCCCTCTTAACGACAAACCTTTTTGCCTAACCTGCATACTCTTGGCCTGCTTTATTAACGGCTTCAATTCCTGCACGCATAAAAGCGTTTACATCCGCATTACCTGCCGCATCTACAAAGCCGAACTTAATCAAGATATCGTTTGTATTGCTTGGATTATCATAAATCAAGGCAGCTGCTTTGGTAAGATTTGGGTCTTCCAAAGAAGATGTGGATTCACTAATGATTCCCACCCCTTTTTCGGTTCGTCCGATTGATTTTGCAATTTCCACAGGATTTTGGGGATTATCGCTAACGTTTCTAAGCTGCTGCCGTATCATTATTCTACCGTCTGCTTTTGTAATTTTAGTAGGATCTTGCGGGAATTTGCCCTTAGTAACATATTCTTGATTATTTAACACACTTCTGTCCAAGGCGCTTTGACCTGAAACATTATAGACTTTATCTACTTGTCCGTTTGCGTCAACCCTGAAAACCTTAGCTTTTCCTTGAGTTGACAGCCTGGAGCCGGTGTATCCTGCTCCATAAGTATCAATATTCTTTGCACCCGCACCCATCTCCATTTTTTTGGAGCCAACACCAATGCGGTCATAGGTGTCAAATTTAACGGCGTTTTCGTTAAGACCCGAATTTTTTAGGGAACTCTTCACATTTGAATCAAACGATTTAGAAAACTCATGGCAAAGTTCATTGTATGCTTTTTCGGGTGAAATGTTTTTTGCTTCCGCGTATTTTAAAACATCCGCTTTGTCGAATTTTGGAATTGTTGTCCGGTCAAAGTCGGTCAGCGCCCGCTTAACAGAACCTTTTGCACTTGAGCCGCTATCCGCAACCACTATTTCACTTACACGAACGCGGTGAGCTTTTTGAAAACTTTCAATCGTTTCTATTGTGCTTTTGTCCACAATATCATCCACTTGGGAACCTATTACACGATTAAATTTTTCCACGGTTTCTCCTGAAACTGCGCCCTTGACCTGGAGTTTAGATACCTCCTTTCTCCCAATCTTGTTGTAAACCTCTGTCATTTTCTTATGATCTCCGGATTTGACTGCGGAATTCAGCTCATTTGCTGTTTTTTGATCCCAGGAAGGTTTTGCGGATACGTTGGGCGTCTTTGGTCCGGTTGTTGAGACATAGCCCTCTTTCCCCGTGATTATGTTTTTCAGTCGTGTGGCGCCTTCTTTTACTGAATTAGCGACACCCGAGGCCGTGTTTTTCCAAGCATTCTTTGACACAAGATCTTTAGCTTGGTTAACTAACTCACGCCCACTGCTTACCAAACCGTCTTTTCCGCCTTTTATGGCACCCTTCACTCCGGCTTCCGAAAAACCGCCTATAGCCCCACCTGCAGTTTTCACACCCGTGCCGATTATCTTGCCTAAAATAAATTGATCTACTGCGGTTTTTGCACCGGCTGTAATAGCGCCAATCGAAGTTTCGCCGTTATCTACAGCGTCTTTTGTAGCATATAAACCGGCCATAATATCAAGGGCTTTTTCTGCTCTGCCCAGTGTCAAAATATTTATTCCTATTCGCCCCGCAAGACCCTTCCATGAGAAAGAACCGTCACTGTTACTTAATGTAGCAACATTTCGACCGGTTTCCGCCGCCGCTTCACTCCAAAGCTCTCTGTCAGTTACGCCGCCAATATCAAAAATTGACAATATTTCGTTTGGCTTTAGAGCTTCGGAGGCACTTCTGGCAGCATCTTCCGATCCGTATGCACCGGCAGTATGAGCACCGATAAAGTTTCGAATTCTGACCGCTCTGTCAAAGTCCACATCTTCTCCACGATTTAGCTTTTCTATTTCTTCCCGAATGCGGCCATACATGTTATTTGCCGCTCCCGGTGTATCTAGCCCCCGGCGCTGCGAAGCTTTTTGAATTTTTTGCAACCATTCAAAAGTTGCTTCTCTTTGTTCATATTCTCTTCTAATTTCATTAAGGCTCTCTTGCATAGCGGTTTTTCCGCTTTTTTCAAGCTCAAGATTTCGCCTTGCAGAATCTTCATATGCTTTTACCATTTGAGGAAATACTTCTTGGTGCTTTTCAAGGTCAAACACACCGCCGGTTTGGATATTTATCCATTGGCCCGTTTCCGGATCTTTTTCAATTACGGTTTTGCTGCCCAATGGAGTTAATTGAACCTCCATCCACTCCCGTTCACCGGAAGTTGGCGGTCCGCCATCGGAAGGACTCGGATCAGGAGAATGATAGTCAGGAGGTGTAGAACCGTTGCCAAACAGTCCTGCCAAAGCCGTCAGTAAGGTAGCCAACAAACCCGGGGCAAGAATACCGACCAAGGCCTCAACCGAATGTTCAGGGCTCGGAATATTGCCTACGTTACCCAAAACGCCTGATGAATCTAGGTCAATATTCTTACCCTTGCCAACATACTCGTAGACATAGTTGTAACTATAATCGTAAAGATGATAGATGATTGGGCTGTTACTCATATCTATCATCAAAATACTCAAAGTAATTTCATCGCCTGCTTTGCCCTGAGGAATTTTGCCGTCTAATGTCAAACTTGTTTGAGGCATATTTTTATCGTCTCTGAAATGCCATTCGCCTTTGGGATCTTTAAACCAAAGAGATGAAAGACCGGAAGGTGCACTCAGAGTAACATCTGCACTGCCTTTTTCTCCATAGGCACCAAAATTAGTGATTGTTCTTGAATAATCAATCGAAAGCTCGTCGCCCGGGATGAGGATTGCCGGCGGTTTACTCCAAGTAACCTTAGTTGCATTAAATTCAACACCCTCAACCTTCATTCGCGTTCCGTTTTTCCATTCATACCAAGATTCGACATAAAACTCACAATTTCCCATATCCCCTTTTACAAGATAAAACCAAGAGCTTTCTCCGTCATCGGTTGTTTTGGGGTTATAGGTAGTTTCAATCGTGCCCGGCTGATAATACTCATCTTTTAATTTCCAGTGTCCTTCAGAAGGCTCTTCGGTCTCTTTTAAAAACTCTCCGCTGACAACGAGCCCTCTTGTACCTGCGTTATAATGCCCTACCATACTTATGCTAAAACTGCCTTTATCTGCATCTTTGGGGATTGGGACAGAAATGCTAAATGACTCTTCATTAAAATCCGGAAAACCGGTTGGGATGTTCGTACTAAATGTGTCTGTTTTATCTCCACAAGTTACGGTAGCTGTTACATCGGCACTGTAGCCACTGCCCATCTTTGCCGTACCGGTTATAGTTAATTTTCCTTTTCCCAATTCACCTTTTAAAACACGGGATGTGGTAAAGTCGTGTGTATCCTCACTTTCGGTTACACTTGCCCCGGAGACTTGATAGGTTATTTGCATACCGTTAAAAGGTTCGCCGGGAAATGTGTCCCCTGCCGCGAATACTCCGAGCGGCGGGAACAAAAGAAAAGAAAATAGTATTAAGACGAGAAAAACTCGACTTAGTGTGGTTATTAACGGCATAAACTTTTTCGGCAACATAACCACCTCCACTTTATGGCAGAAGGCCGCAAAGCAAAATCCATACGGTTGAAAAAACCAAAGCCAGCAAGGAAGGTATCATCATGTTCAGAAAACCCTTACCGCCCTTACCGGCTAACTCTGCGCCGGCAGTTGCCATTGCGGTTGTAAGCCCTGTTGAAGCAAAAGGCATGACTGCTCCCCAACCTAAAGCAAACCTTGCCGTCAAGGCCATTATGGCAAAGGGAAGCATAAAGAGCATTCCGTCCGCCACAGCAGTATAGGCAAATAAGGCGTCCACTTCTTTTAGGGGGCGATTGAGAAGTGTGAGCAACAATGTGGACAGAAAGGGGGTTAAAAACGCTAGCAGCAGGGCTAAAACAATCGAAACTATGAAGGTTAAAGCCGAGAGTTTTGATTTTGTAAAAGGAACAACAAGGCCAAAAGAAAGAAAACTCAAATAACTGATCCAATACTTCGCATTTTCTTTAAGTTCGGCTTTCGTAAAGCCCGGTATTAACACCATGAGGCCAACCTCCTAACCTGCAAAGAAAAAAGCCCTACAAACAGTAGAGCTTTAAACGTTAATTTTTCCTAATAAAGACCAACCTAAAAGCAAAATAACTCCGCAAAGAGTGGTCAAAAACAAGCTGTAGATTTTTTTGCCGCCGGTCATATGTTTGATAGTTGCCATGTTGGGCCTGAAAGCCCACAAAACGCCCGTGACACCGAAGGCAACCGATGTCCTCCACCCCAAAATGGCAGAAAAAATTATGCCAAGCAAAGAATAAATAAGTGTGGCGGCATACCCTGCGGCAAAGCTTGAAATAGCCCGTCCTATACCGACTTCTCTCTTGCCTGCAAACGTGAGGAGCCAAACAAGGGCTGCTAACCCCATAATGCCAACGGTTCCGTATAAGAGGCCCATAAAGGCAAGCAAAACAACAAGCCAAACATTCATCCGACCTGTTCTGTAAAGATCCAAACCTGTTTGCAAAAAGAAAAGGGCAAACGATATTCCCGGAATAACAATCGCAACAGGCCATGCAAGGCCCACAGCCTTTTCTTTCAAGGCTTCTCCGGGATTAAAAAAAATCGCAAGCAAGGATTTCCAATTCACCGCAGCAGTCTTAGTGGGAGTTGCCATTACAACACCTCCTTTACAAAGAGAACGGTTAATTTGACTCGTTTTTATTTGTGTGTACATAGTATCATATTTTTAATTTTCTGTATATATTTTGGGGAATAATTAACTCAATTTATTATACATAGTACCAAAAGGCGTGTTTACTCAAAATAAATCGGGTTTGTAAAGGCATAGATAAAAGGTGGCGGTTTAAGACCAATATCCTTGGGCATAGCATAAAGTAATACGAGTTTATAAATCCGAAGAGCTATATGCTTATATTCATAAGTAATTTCCGCCCTTACAAAGCCTTTTTCCAAAACTTCCAACTCTAAATCTAAATCGGACTTTTTTACTTTTTCATCATAGAGCAATGTGTTGTTATTGAAGACTCTCAATCGGTGACCTCTTTTAAGTTTGCGTGCTTGGAGTTTAACCTTAATCCCCTTTTGCCAATTCACGGTTTGCCCCATAAAGGCATCACCGCAAGTTAAAATTAAACTTGTCTTGTTGGGGCCTTGGCTTATAAAAGAGTGACCTCCGCGCAGGGCTTCCAAAATATCTTCTTGGGTGTTGCTTTTTGCGTAAACGAAGGTTGTGGGCATGGCCAAAAAGTCGGTCACAACATAATCCTTGTGGTAATCGCTGCCGCCTACTGCGGCAATTTTGCGACCATTAAGCAATTGCCTGTGCCACCAGTCACGGTTGGTAAGGTCATCAATATGCATTGGTGCATTCCAAACCTCCACACAGTCCATTTCAAATTCATCCAAGGGCAGGTGCCAGGTGCAATTTTTGCAAAACGGGTGGTTGATTGATACCGTGCCGCCCGCTTGCTTGGCTGTGTCGAACAGTTCTTTTAAACCTTCCGGTGTGTTTGCGTTATAAGGAGCCTGTACAGGCATTTTTATACCCCAAACATTAAAGTGACCGAGCCCGCTTGTAACTTCCTCACCCTGAATTATCAACAGATCTTCGTCATAATACGGTGCATCGGCCGCAGGGTAGTTATGGTCGGTTATAATAGCCCAATCAAGCCCCTTTTTCTTAAGGGCCTTAATCAATTGTTCGGTAGTTAAAACACCGTCGCTATTTACTGTGTGTAAGTGGGTATCACCTTTGAGCCAGGTTCTTTTCTCACTCATAATAATCTTCTTTCCCTATTTGATTTGACAAAAATTTTGCTGCCTAAGTATAACAAAAAGCATAAAAAAAATCACGCCATACTTTAAAAGCAAGCGTGAAATTATTGGTTTTTTTCTAAATATTCCCTAATCTGACGGGCGTCACTGATTTCAAGGTCTTTCTCCCCCGCCAAGGCTTCCAGATGGTGGGTAAGCTCGTGGTGAAGTATCCTTTTTAATTCATTTTTAAAAGCTTCTTCGCCAAGGTGACCAAATACACGGGCAAAGGATCCATAATAAATAACAATATAGCGGCCCAGTGTTCTGCCTGTCTTGTATTCACCCAACACATATAAATCATTCTTTTGGTCATACGGACTAAGCTTGCTTTCGTCAAGTAAGTTGACACCGCCGCTTAAAGAATCAAAAATTCCTGCAGGCAGTTGGCTTATAAGGTCATTTAACATCTCTTCGGCTCGGTCTATGTTTACCATAAGAAAACTCCAAAAAAAGTATTCGAGTTCATTTTAGCACAGACCGAAGAGTATATCAAAACTATGACCTGCCCGGAACATCCTTTTGATTGACGGTATAATAAAAGTCAATTCTGTCTCCGGGCTTAAGCGGGTACAGGCTGAGTGCGGGGTTAGGTTTCATATTTTGCTTATAAGAGCCGATGCCGATACCCGGACTCACGCCGTTCACATAATAATACCAACCGCTCATTGGACCACAATTCTTATCTTTTTCCTTGAGGTCCGCCAGGCTACTCAAGTAATTATTTCGTTGTTCTAATTTATAAGGTATGGACCGCTTGTCTAATTCTCTCTTTAGAATTAGTGCCACACTGTCCCCTTCATAAAGGTCTGCTTCTCCGTCGAAAATGATGCCGTTTGAAGGGACATATGTATAGCCTTTTCCGCTAATATGAGGCAGAGCGTTTTTAGCGTCAATATAAAGGTGAACTTTACCCAGATATGCTGCATTGTTTGCTTTTGTTGTTTCTGTTTTTTGGGTTGTAGTCGCCTTTTCGCTTTCTTTAACGGTTGGCTTGGTTGTGGATAGTGTTGAGTTCTTAGCCTCTTGTGTACCAACTCGGCTTTCGGTAACTTTTGTGTCACTTTTTTCATCCGACACGGTAACCTTTAACTCTAAAGCGGAAGTATGCTCAGCCCCCTCTAAAGCAACTTCCGTTTTACTTTCATTATCAGACACATCACTACCGATATCTCCGGACAAAGACGTATCAGGCACCTGCGATGCAAGCTCATCG
>ERZ795047.5276-NODE-5276-length-10529-cov-4.806091_pt1 | contig 10529 bp, 9 predicted proteins | sample MGYA00375131_ERZ795047 | MGnify/ENA primary metagenome ERZ795047 (study PRJEB30176, sample SAMN05720228) | activated sludge metagenome | isolation source: Anaerobic digester | place: Japan | collected 2015-05-20 ... | reverse complement strand
CCGCGGGAGATCACCGGACTCGACGTCAACATCGTGGTTCTCCTAGGGAACGGGTTTCCGTCGGGATCGCACAAGGTAGGCCCGGCCTACTCTACGCTCATCGAGGCGTGCGTCGACGGCGTGCTCGATCCGGAGAAGCACACGATTCTGGGGCCGTCTACGGGCAACTTCGGAATCGGCGTCTCGTACGTCTGTCGGCTCATGGGGTATCGGGCGGTAGTCATCATGCCCGACAACATGAGCAAGGAAAGATACGATCGCATCCGCAAATACGGCGCCGCACTCGACCTGACACCGGGCACTGAGTCGGACGTGATCCTGACGCTTGAGCGCACACACGAGCTCATGAAGGACCCCGCAAACTTCGCTCTGGCCCAGTTCGAACTGCTGCCGAACTACAGGTTCCACAGGCATGTGACCGGGTCGGCGGCGGTGGAGGCGGCGCTTGGGGTCGGTAATGGACGGGTGGCATGCTTCGTGTCGGCGCCTGGGTCGGCGGGAACGCTGGCTGCAGGAGATCACATCAAATCCGTCTATCCGGAGGCCAAGATTGCGGCAGTGGAGCCCTACGAGTGTTCGACGCTGTCGACGGGCGGTCGCGGCCAGCACCGGATCGAGGGTATCGGCGACAAGATGTGCACCCTCATCCACAATGTTCTGACCACGGACTTCATCATCACCGTCCACGACGATGAGTGCGTTCAGGCTCTGAAGGTGATGCGCGAAGGCGCGCACATTCTTGAGCGGTTGGGGGTGAAGCGCGAGGCGGCGGATTCTATGCGCGACTTGTTCGGCGTGTCGGGCATGTGCAATGTCATAGCCGCAGTCCGCATGGCTCGCTATCTCAGGCTGGGCCCCGACGAGAATGTTGTCACAGTCGCAACAGACGGGTTCGACAGGTACGAATCGGTCATCGATGATCTGGACCGTCGGTACCTTGAGACCACCGACCACGTGCTCGAGAGGTGGGCGTGCGACATATTCGCCGCACAGGATGATGCCGCGATACACGATGTGAGAAGGGCGGAGGCCAAGGAGAAGCTGTATGCGCAGAAGGAGAGGGACTGGACCCCGTTCGGCTACAGCGTGGAGTACTTGGATAGCATGAAGTCGCAGGACTTCTGGGAAGACGAGTATGCCAAGTACGCATACTACAACGAAAAGATAGGTCAGATGCGCGGAGCTTCTGGATGGCGCTGATGCCGATTATGTGACTACGCACCTGTACGACGCCCAGGAGGAATTGTCCTCCGGGCGTCGTATATCTACAGTGGTATGATCCTCATACCATTGGAGGTGTCCCTTGTGCATACTGAGAGGGGTATCCGCAGGGTCAAGCTTTCAGATGGTATAGTTGAACACATCAAATCGCTTATCATGGCAGGGCGCCTGAAACCCGGCGACAAGCTGCCACCGGAACGGGAGTTCGCGGCGACTCTGGGAGTGAGTCGCACAGCTCTACGTGAAGCAGTCCGTACCCTTAGCCTTATGGGCCTCCTTGATGCGAGGCAGGGCGAGGGTACTTTTGTGTCAGGGTTGGTTGCGGGCTCATTCATGAAACCGCTCGCCCCCATGCTGACAATGGGAAACATCGACATCTTGGAGCTAATCGAGGCGAGGCGAATAATTGAATCTAGGGCGGTGGGTCTTTGCGCCCTGAGAGCCTCCGAAGATGAACTGGCGCGCATCTCCGGCATTGCCGACGAAATGCAGCTCAACATCGGGTACATAGAGCACTTCAACCGACTCGACCTTGACTTTCACATGGCCATATCGAGCGGTTCTCACAATTCGGTGTTAGTGGCGACCCTGGAAGCCATTCGAGATGCCCTCTACGAACAGGTCCAGGATGTTCAGATTCTTCCCGGCGCCGCTGACAGAGCACTCGGGTATCATCGCCGCATCGCGGAATCTCTCTGCATTCGCGACAGTGAGCGTGCGGAGAGAGCGATGGTTGAGCACCTCAACGACGTCGAGCGGGCGGTCGTGGCCAACATAGTTGGGAAACGCGCAATTCGCGAGGGAAGAGGTGATAATGAGGGAGAGAGCACATCTGTGTAGGGCGTCTCAGTTGTCCGGGGGCAAGTATGGCTGGTAGATCCAGCGGCCGAAATCAACTTAGGGAGGCATGACGGTGTACACACGCAGTAATCGTAGGGTTGCCTGGAGGATCGCGTTAGTTGCCGCACTGGTGTGCGTGCTTGCGCCGATGATGAGCACGATGGCGGCTGATAACGTCGTCAGGATCGGCGCTGTCTATCCTCTCACCGGAGCAGTCGCCACCACGGGCGCCGACTGCCGTACCGGCGTCGAACTGGCCGTAGACATCATAAACGGCGTCTACGATTTGGACTTTCCGTTTGCCAAGACCGCCGGCATTCCGAGCCTGGGCGGGGCGAAGATCGAAATGGTATTTGGAGATACTCGTGGAGATCCGACACAGGGCATGGCAGAGACTGAACGCCTGATCACTGAGCAGAAAGTCGTCGCAATCGTCGGCGGTTATCAGAGTGGCGTTGTGAAGACAGCTACCATGGCATCCGAGCGACTTCAGATACCGTACGTCCTGTCGGACGCCACCTCCCCAGCACTCACTGAGCGTGGGTTTCAGTGGTTCTTCCGGGTTATCCCGCACGATGGCATCCAGGCCAAGAATGCTCTTGAACTCGTGAAGGATGTCGAGAAGAAAGAGAAGGTCTCCATCAAGCGAGTGGCCGTACTCTGGGAGAACACAGAATGGGGCGCCAACGTAGCCAAGGAGATAAAGAAGTGGGCCAGTGAATACGGATTTACTGTTGTTGCAGACGTACCTTACACATACCGGGCTACTGATGTTATGGGCGAGGTGCTCAAGCTAAAGGCTGCCAACCCCGAGGTCATCATCCACGCTGCGTATGTGTCTGACGCCATCCTGTTCACGCAGACGTTCAAGGCCATGAAGCTGCAGCCGAAGATGATCATCGGAATGGCAGGATACCTTGATCCCAACTTCCTGAACACCGTGGGCAAAGACGGGGAGAACTTCTTCGTTCGCGCAGTGTACGGCCTTGACCTGGCCTCGCGCAAGCCTGTCGTGGCCAAGATCAACGAGCTATACAAGAAGAAGTACGGCCACGATATGAGTCCCAATGCGGCTCGCAGCTTCACCGCTCCGTTTGTCGTGGCAGACGCGATCAACCGGGCCAAATCAACCAAGCCCGAGGATATCAGGAAGGCGCTGCTTGAGACCAATATGCCGGCAAGCAGCCTCATTTCGCCTTACGAGGGAGTCAGATTCGACCCTGAGACTCACGATAACGTGCTTGCGAGGTCTCTCTACCTTCAGGTGCAGGACGGCAAGTTTAGGGTAGTATGGCCGTTCGAGCTGGCGGCTGTGCCTTACGTATACCCGTTCCCAGGATGGGGTAAGTAAAGCAGACATAGTCTGGCTGACATAGCACAGGAACCGGGCAGGCGTGGGGCGGTTTACAGCGACTCTCGGCATGCCTTCCCCGCCTGCTCGGGCGCCTTTCGTCAGTGGGACTACCGCAGTGACATTCTCAGTCATCTACTTGTTCTTGTCTGCCATACACTTTGACAGGGGTGGTCTTCCGTGATACTCCAACTTGCAACGGGGGGCCTGTTGCTCGGCTGCATATACGGTCTGGTTGCCATGGGTTTGAGCCTCATCTATGGAGTCATGGGAATCGTCAACTTCGCCCATGGGGCTTTTGTGATGTTGGCCATGTATGCAAGTTACTGGTTGTACAGCCTGGCGGGCCTAGACCCCGTCATCGGCACGCCTCTAGTTGCTTTGCTGATGTTCGGGTTTGGCATCGTGGTATATCGTTCAATTATCGGAAAAGTCTTGCGTGGCCCGTTCCTCGCCCGTCTTTTGGTCACGTTCGGACTTGGTATCTTCTTCGTCAACCTGGCCCAGTTTCTGTGGACCCCGGACTACCGCATGGTTCAGGAGTCCATTTCCCACGGGATAATCATGCTGGGGCCGATCTTCATTGAACTACCCAAACTGGTAGCGAGCGTTGGCAGCCTGGTGGTGGCGGGGTTGGTCTACTGGTTCCTCCGCAAAACCAAAACCGGCCTTGCGATCCAGGCCATATCTATCGACCGTACTGCTGCCTCGCTCATGGGTATCGACCTCGAACGACTGAATGCTATAGCGTTTGGGCTTGGCCTGGCCTGCGCAGGTGCGGCCGGAGCGCTGCTTGCAAGCTTCTACTATATCTTTCCCGATGTGGGCACGATGTTCGGCCTCGTAGCTTTGGTGGCAGTAGCGCTCGGTGGTTTCGGCAGCACAGAGGGCGCGCTTATCGGTGCGATCCTCATCGGCATTATCGAGACCGTGGGCGGTTTCCTCGTTGGGCCTGAATACAAGTATGCGCTCATATTCCTGGCCTACCTGCTGATAGTCATCGTACGGCCAAAAGGGCTCATGGGATGGGGGGCCGACTAATGCGCGACAATCGTCAGACACAGATAATCATACTCATAGCCTTCACGGTTGTGGGTTTCGCGCTGCCGCTTGTGGCGAAAGCCCGCTTCGCGCAGCACATACTCATCATGGTTGCGCTGTATGCTGTACTAGGCGAGGCGTGGAATATAATGGCTGGGTACGCAGGTATGGTGTCGATAGGTCAGGCTGCGTTTTTCGGTCTGGGCGCCTACGTATCCTCATTCCTGTTCGTACAGTACAGTGTGAACCCGTGGATTGGCTTTCTAGCCTCAGGGCTCGTGACCGCGGCCTTCGGAACACTGATTGGGCTGCCATTCTCGCGTCTGCGCGGAAGGTACTTCGCGATCGGCACCATCGCACTGGGTCAGATGATAAAGGTCGTGTTCGAGAACTGGCAACGAGTCGGCGCAGCCACAGGCCTGATGCTGCCGCTGGTGGACGAGGGCGTCGCGAACTTTCAGTTCCATACTACCAAGCTTCCTTACTACTATGTTGCCTTCGCAATGCTGCTCGCCGTGATAGCCTTCATGCGGGCCATGGAGCGATCCAGAATGGGCTACTACTTCAGAGCAATTCGTGAGAATGAAGACGTCGCCAGCGGCCTGGGGGTAAACAAGACTGCATACAAGCTCATTGCGATCGCAGTGAGCGCCGGCATCACGGGGATGTGCGGTACCTTCCTTGCGCAGTACAGTCTGTATGTCGAGCCCGAGTACATGTTCAACCACACGATCTCGGTAACTATCGCCTTGATTCCTGTGTTCGGAGGGGCCGGCAGCATAGCAGGGCCCATACTCGGATCTGCGATTCTGATCCCCATATCGGAGTTGACGCGTGCGTGGCTCGGATCAGGCGGAACAGGAATAGACCTGATGATATATGGCGCGTTCATAGTGCTGATGTGCGTATATGAGCCGGAGGGGCTCATGGGCGTAGTGCAGCGGGCAAACAGAAAGGCGATAGCGCGGCGCGAGAGGAGGGGTTCGACTCAATGTCCGAACTTGTAGTGACAGGCCTCACCAAGCGATTTGGAGGGCTACTGGCTCTGAATGGTGTTTCGTTCTCCGTCAGGAGCGGAGAGATACTGGGGTTGATCGGCCCCAACGGCGCCGGCAAGACCACCTTGTTCAACTGCTTGACCGGGTTTCTCAGAATAGACGGGGGTTCGGTGGAGTTTGATGGGCGCCCGATCACGTACTGGAGCCCCAACCGAATTTGCGCCCTGGGTATCGCACGCACTTTTCAGGTAGTCCAGGTATTGCAGGGCATGACAGTACTGGAAAATGTGATGGTCGGCGCTTACTTGAGAGACGGACGCACGGCAGTAGCTCAGCGACGGGCGGCTGAAGTGCTCGACCGGGTCGGCATGGGCGACAAGGCGGACATGATTGCAGTCAATCTGACCCTACCTGCCAAGAAGCGTCTGGAAGTGGCTATGTGCCTTGCCACAGGCCCGAGCATCCTCATGCTCGATGAATCCATGGCCGGCCTGACCCCTACAGAGATACATGAGTCGTCGGCAATGATCCGGAGTCTGCGTGATGAAGGCATGGCGCTTGTAGTAGTCGAACACGTCATGGAAGCCATAATGCCCATCGCTGATCGGGTTATGGTTTTGGATTCAGGAAACAAGATCGCCGAGGGCGCACCTGCCGAAATCGTGAGAGACCCGCGGGTGGTATCGGCGTACTTAGGTGATAAATATGCTGAACGTATCAGGTGTTAGTGCGGGTTACGGTGGGGTGCCGGCGCTTGCCGATGTATCGCTGAACATTGAGCAAGGAGAGATCGTGGCCATTGTCGGGTCGAACGGAACCGGCAAGTCCACTCTTGCACGTGTGATATCCGGCCTGGTGAAGCCGACATCCGGAAAGATAACATTCAGCGGCCAGAGTATAGAGAAAATGCCGCCCCATGAGATAGTCAAACTCGGACTGGTGCACGTGCCCGAGGGAAGACACGTCTTCGGCAAATTGACGGTCGCAGAGAACCTCATGCTGGGTGCGTATACTGTCTCTAAGGAGGCAGATATCCGCGCGCGGATGGAGTTCGTATGCGGCCTGTTTCCGTTGCTCAAGGAGCGGAAGAACCAGAAGGCCGGCAGCCTCAGCGGAGGTCAGCAACAGATGCTGGCGCTGGGTAGAGGTTTGATGGCCAATCCCCGACTCCTCATACTGGACGAACCCTCACTTGGCCTCATGCCCAAACTGGTTGAGGAGCTTTTCGAGTCCATACGCAACGTAAGCAGGGAAGGGATAACCATACTCCTCATCGAACAGAGAGTGCTGGAGGCCCTCGAACTGTGCGATAGAGGGTACGTTATCCAAAACGGCAGGATCGTACTGGAGGGGCCGGGGTGCGAGCTGATAGAGAGCGACATGGTCCGCAAGGCCTATCTGGGGATGTGACGCCATACTGACCATCGACGGGGGAGTCATGTAGTGAGAGTTGTACTATCTTACGGCAAGACGGGATTGCCCGTAGAACTGCCAGACGTCAATGTGACTGTAGTCCGGCCAGTGTTCGTACCGGGGCTCGATGACCAACGGGGAGCAGTCGCCGATATGTTGAAGCGTCCAATAGGGTGCCCGGCGCTACGCGAGATGGTTAGGCCTTCGGATACGGTGGCGGTGGTCTTCTGTGATGCGACCAGGCCTGTGCCTAATAGGCTTATCCTCCCGGTTCTCCTGGGAGAGCTGGAGAGCGCCGGCGTAGGGAGGGACCAGATAGTCCTGATCAATGCGCTTGGCACGCACAGGCCCAGCCCGCCTGAGGAACTCGTGGAACTTCTCGGCGAGGACCTGGTCAGGGAATACCGAATCGTCCAGCACGACTGCAACGACCGCGGGACGATGGCGCGTGCCGGTCGTCTCAGCACCGGGCAGGAATTGTGGGTGAACAAGGATTACCTCAACGCGGATTTCAAGATACTAACCGGCTTCATAGAACCTCACTTCTTTGCTGGGTTCAGCGGCGGAGGTAAGCTCGTGTTTCCAGGTATCGCGAGCCTTGAGAACATCAAGGAAGCCCACGGATACCGAATACTGTCGCATGCCAAGTCGACCTGGGGCATCACGCACGGCAATCCTGTGTGGGAACTGCTTACTGAGGGCGCGCAGCTAACGGCACCGGACTTCATAGTCAACGTTACGCTGAACTCTGAGAAGGCGATCACCGGCGTATTCGCCGGAGAACTGCGGGCGGCGCACGCGCGAGGCGCGGAGCACGCTAAGGAGACGGCTATGAGGGCGGTGCGGGAGCCTTTCGACATCGTGATCACCACTAATAGCGGGTATCCACTGGACCGAAATGTGTATCAGACCATAAAAGGCATCTCCGCAGCGGCATCCATCGTAAGGGATGGAGGGGCGATAATCGCTGCGGCAGAGTGCATCGATGGCATACCTGCGGGGAGCCATTTCCACGAACTGCTGCAGAGGGCAGGCACGCCCGCGCGGGCGCTGGAACTGATCGCAACCCCGGGCTTCTCCATGCAGGACCAATGGCAGGTACAGCTACAGGCCGAGATCCAGACAAGGGCAGATGTCTACTTGTACTCCCATCGTCTTCCGAAGGATGATATACGCACCACTATGCTCAAGCCATGCGATAGGATCGAAGATACATTGGCGGACTTGCTGCGCAAGTATGGTCCGGGCGCTAAGATATGCGTGCTGCCCGAAGGCCCTCAGACCATACCATACGTGGAGGCCTGATACCATTTCATTGCCTGTAATCGTTGGCCATACCGATGACGACGTCTACACACCGCCGGAGACGGCGGTTTATTTTTCCCCGATACAGGAATAATCCGGCTCTTGGCGAAATTCTGCTCCGCTGCATATACATACGCAGAAGAAGGAGTGAGAGAGATGCGTCGGGTCCTTAGGTATTCTGTGATACTGATAGCATCGTTGATTCTGACCGGAGTCGTTGCTGGGGCTCCGCTTCCGGTCACTCCCCAGATCAACCTACAGGTAACACCTCTGCTACGCAAGATCGTGAATTCTGCGCTGTCGAACCTGGTCACCATGGGTGAGGTCGAGGGTCAAACCTTCGGGGCCGCAAGGAATCAGCTGGTCACGCTGGATCAAGAGGGTAACATCACAAGGTCGATGTCGATACCGATCGAGCAACCCGCGGGAATATCCGCGTATACGACGGGCAGGGCGATAATTGGCGATTGCGGCAACAACACCGTGATTTCAGTGGACACAAGGTCCGGTCAATCTGCCAAGGTGCTGGATCTTGGGGCAACGGACTACGGGCAGCTTGTGGCGGGCGATGTGGTCAGAAGCGGTAGACTATCGAGCGTTGCTTTCGATGGTAAGTATGTATATGTTGCGATGTCGGCGGGCTATTCAAGCTCGATCTTTGCCGTGGATCCGGCGTCGAATAGGGCGGTCATGCAGGCATGGTCGCCGGGAGATAAGCCTATGGCCATGCAGTTTGCCGGGGGCAATCTCTATGTTCTGGATGCCGAGAATAGCCAACTGCGGTTGTTTGATTCGGCCCTCAGGCTGAGCACCAAAGCAATAGACCTCCAGACTCCGGACCCCATGGGAATAGTCATCAGGGACAACGAAGTAAGGGTACTAACACCTTCTGACAGGAGCATAAGGATCCTCAAGCCTGACCTCAAGGTGCTGACTGCGCCCCAGCTAGAGCCTATGTGGCAGATCAAGGAGATCGTGATCGGCCCCATCACGGCGCTTGCTAGGAAATACGCCCTGCTCATATGCGGGGATGTGGCGGAAAGCGGGTACGATGAGTTCTGGAACGACACGGTATGGATGTACAAGACACTGCTTGCAGCAGGCTACAAGGAGAACAACATATACGTGCTGTACGGCTGGGGCAATGACTACCCCTCAGCTAACCCCAACTACCGGCACACCGGCAAGGTTACCGACTTCCCAGCTACTGCGACCTGGGTGAACAAGGTCCTAAATGGGCTCAAGAATGGCGATTCGTCGATAGGCGTGAACAAGATCACCTCCATCGATAGCCTCTTCGTATGGGTGTTCGACCATGGAGGCGGCGGCAACCCAGCCTACTTCTGCCTGCGGGACGGGGTCTACTACGATTCGGATTTCGCCGGCAGGCTGAACTCGCTGCCATGCAGAGAGAGGGCCATCTTCATGCAGCAGTGCAGAAGCGGCGGCTTTGTAGACAACCTGCAGAACGACAAGAGCTTCATCTCCGCTGCCTGCATGTGGAACGAGAACGCGCACAGGGCAGACCTCGAATACGAGACGTACAACGGTGTGAAATACCATCACGGTGAGTACAACTACTACGTAATCAGCGCCTTGGCCGGCAAGACAATCATCGGGGCAGCAGCCAACGCCGATTCCAACGGCGATGGCAAGACAAGCGCTCGGGAGATGCATGCCTTCATGGCGGCGCGAGAGAACCAGCCGGAGCATCCCCAGACGTGGGATTCCTACGGAGTAGGTGCGGCATTTCTGGTTAGGTAGTCGGATAAGCGCGAAGGAGGCCGGGCAACCCGTGAAGGGGAGCCCGGCCTTTCTACGTCAATCGTATAAATCGTGACAATACGCAGGGGTGATACTCTGCCGCAGGAGCATACCTTGATGGTAGTATGGCCCGGAAGGGGCCAAGAACGCTGAAAGGTGGCGGCAGATAATGGATACCCCAATCTCCCAGGAGGCCGAGATGTTCTCCGCGGAGGCGCTCAACAGGCACCCTATCGGGGCCTTCATAGCTCAGTGCCCAGATCCGTGCCAGCCTGTGGCTGTGGAGTTCGAATGCGGTCATTGCTGTAAGAAGGCGTGCAACGCTAGGATCACCGGTATCTGTGGTGGATTCCTGGCTCTGGCGGCCTTCAACCCGTGCCCGGGGATAATCATCAAGTTGTTTTGCGGAGGAGGAGTAGTTAACACCGAGTACGCGCAGTGCACACTGATACGCCTGGACAAGATAAGCAACATCGAGATAGGACTTACAGTGAACGCAGCCCCAACTTGCCCCTGTCCCTAGTCGCCGGGAATCCTGCTCGAACCGCCGGCGACGCTGAAGCTCGATCCCCCGCGATTGCATAGCTGCTCAGTGT
>ERZ795047.5275-NODE-5275-length-10532-cov-4.288632_pt1 | contig 10532 bp, 7 predicted proteins | sample MGYA00375131_ERZ795047 | MGnify/ENA primary metagenome ERZ795047 (study PRJEB30176, sample SAMN05720228) | activated sludge metagenome | isolation source: Anaerobic digester | place: Japan | collected 2015-05-20 ... | reverse complement strand
GCACTTTTGTAAAAAACCTTAAGCAGGTGGAAAAGGCAAAGTTTCAATTTGCGAACTCTCTTTGGCTTAAAAAAGGCGAAGGGCTTACGGTTGACGAAGACTTTTTGAAAAGGAATGACGAGTTCTACCGTGCCGAAGTTTTTTTGGAAAACTTTGACAATGAAACACTTGAAAAAATAAACGAATGGGTAAAAAGAAATACGCAAGGGCTTATTGACAAAATTCTTGACGAAATTCAAGATGATTCTCTAATGTACCTTATTAACGCTTTGGCCTTTGACGCAAGCTGGCGCAAGGTTTACGATTTAAAAGATATTTATGATCGTGACTTTAAGTCGCTAAAGGGTGATTTGCAAAGGGCTAAGTTTATGCATTCCAAGGAACATACCCTGCTAAATGACGGCAAGGCTATGGGATTTTTAAAGCCCTATGCCCAACACTACAGCTTTATGGCTCTTCTACCAAACGAGGATGTGGATTTTGCCGAATATGTTGCGGGGCTTGAGCCGGAAAGCTTTGTGAATACATTAGACAAGGCCGGCTACGCAGACATTGAGGCAGACATTCCCAAGTTTAAGGTTGAATTTAAGGTTGAGCTCGGAAATATTTTGGAAGATATGGGCATGCCCTTGGCCTTTGACCCCGAAAAGGCGGACTTTTCAAAAATGGGCAAATTGGGCGAAGATTATGACAACTTGTATATCGGGCGGGTAATCCACAAAACCTATATTGCCCTTGATGAACTGGGGACAAAAGCGGGAGCGGTGACAGCCGTGGAGATGGTGGGGTTCACCATGGCTGCTCGGCTGTTTGAACCCATAAAGATAGTCTTGGACAGGCCTTTTGTTTACGCCATTATCGAAAACGAAAGCGGACTCCCCATATTTATCGGTACGGTTACCGATTTGGGATAAGCATAAGCATTGGGATAAATTTAAAAATAAAAAACGAAAACGGACGGGTTGCCCTCGTCCGTTTTCACATATAGGTTTGCTTTTAATTAAAAGTTATTCGGGCTTTTCTGCCAAGAAAATATTCTTGACAAAGATGAAATAAAAGTCAGCGCCTGCCTTCGGGTCCTTGCCGGTTTCAATGCTTTCAAACACCAACATCACTTTAATTTCAGGTGATTCAAGCCGCAAGCTCATGTCCTCAAGCGGGGCACCGGATTCATATTTTACTCCCGCATACTTGTCCTCCAAGTCTGCCACAAAATCGCTCAAATCTTTTTGCAAAATCAACTTGTCGTCCAAAGTGACCTCAAAAACAGGAGGCCCTTTGCTTCCGTTGGCGTTTGTTATTCTGAGGGTATACTTGCCCCTTTTACCGGTGTACTCCAAAAATTCGGCAAACTTGGCATCCGTCATAAGTTGGGCGTTTAGGGAAACATCGTATTCACTGATATCTAAGGCGCCTCCGCCCGCCCCCAAACTTATGGCGAAATGCATCCGGTCCGGGAACTCCGGCTCAAGGGCGAACCAAGCTCTTTCAAAACCGAAGGTCTTTTCAAAATTTTCGTAAGCCGCATCTTCCCTTGAAAGCCAGTCGGGGAGTTTAACGTCATTAGCAAAAACCAAATAGTCCACGGCGTCGGTAATGGCGGCCCGAACCTTCTCGGAAGGCTCCTTTTTTGCCGGAACCAACTTGCCGTTTTGCAACATGTTTTCTGCAACCAGCAAGCTTTCAAGCCTTGCCGTTTGGGACTTAACGGGAACGGCATAGTAGCCCACAGCCGGCATAACGGCTATCAGTGAAAGGGCGCAAGCTGCGGATACAATCAAGATATAGGCCCGTGATTTTAATGTAAGCAACAAAATCGCCCCTGCAGCAGCCGTAATCCAGACCAAGATAAACCAATATTCTGCCAGCTTCACGCCGGAGCTTCTGATTTGGTTGGAAAGCGCCCAAGCCTCAAAGGCAAGAATCACAAAGGAGGCAAGCGGGTAAAACCTGCGGTAGAACTTGGCAAGCCCGCCCTCGTAAGAGGACACAAGCATGTGCAAAACAATTCCCCCGATTGTATAGGCGGCGGCTATGCTCGAAAGGGCCACAAAGCTGACATCCATGCCCGCAACCACCGTTTTAACGGCCCAGGCCAAAAGAACAAGGGTAAGGGCCAACATAATGGGGACTAAAATATAGCCGAAAAGCACCTCAATAAAACGGGGTTGCTTCTCCGCAGTTTGCCGGTTTGGGTCTTCACCGCCCTTTGAAAAGTCCGGAAAATAGCCAAGAAAAATAGTGAAGGCCACAAAGGCCGCCAAGGTCCCGACAGTCATAAAGACCTTTTCACTCATATTTCTGTAGAGCAAGGCCTGAAAAGCGGAGGCAACACCGCTGACTCCGCCAAAAATAATCCATCCGTAAACCAAGGCGGTGAAAAGTCCCTTAAGGGTCATGAAAAAAGATTTGACAAAATCCAGGCCCATAAGTCCCCGCGCGTTCCAACCGCTGCCCTCCGCAGGCAGGGCGGCGGCCACAATAAAGGCAACAAACGCGATGACTGTCAGTACAATCATCCGCCCCGCCGCAAGAGGAGAGACCATCAAATCATCTCCGCCGTAAAGGGGCTCTTTGCCCGCAAAATTATAAAGAAAAGCGAAGGCAACCGGAGCGGAAATGAAGCCGATTAAATTGGCAAGAACAAAGGCTTTGGACGATTTAAACCGAGTTTTGGAAACCGTTACGGCCGCAAGGCTTAAAACGGCACCGAAAGAAAGGGCCAAATAAAGGCAGCCAAACAAAAAGTCGTACTTAAACTGCCCTTGATAGCTTATGTCATGCATGGCTATGCGGGTAAGGGTAAGGGCGGTCATGCCCAAGGCGCATGCTATTGAAGCGGGATAGCGGCCAAAGGCCTGCCCCGCACCCAGAAAAACTTTTTTAACGGAATTGATAAAAGCACCCATTTTTATTCCCTCCTTTTAAAGGCAATAATTAGAGTATACCTACGGGCGGAGATCAAAGTGCCTCGCACCCAATTACATTGTATTCCTATTAAAAAGCTTTGTAAATATTAAATAAAAAATATAATATATTTTGGTTCTGCATCATGACAATAGTACAATTTGAGCATAGGCTCAAGTGCTGCCAATAAGCCGAGCTACAGATGACTTTCAAATTTTTTAAACATTATGCTTAGGAAAAACAACACAAAAAGAAGTTTCGGAGTCATCACTTTCCACGGTAATCTCGGCCCCGTGTCGTTTAACGATTTCCTTTGCAATTGCAAGGCCAAGCCCCGCCCCTTCTTTGTTTTCATAGCTGTTAATTTTATGGAAACGGTCAAAAATATGGGGAAGGTCTTGTGCGGAAATACCTTTTCCCCGGTCGGTAATTGTTAGCTTATAAGAATCATCACAGGTCAGTGAAACAAGAATAATTTTATTTTTGTCTGAAAACTTTACGGCATTGTCCAAAAGAATGATTATCAGTTGTCGAATGCGATCATAATCTCCCGAAACTAATATTTCACAGTCGGGCAAAACCGTTTCGATCAAAATTTCCTTAGCCTGTGCTGCCGTTCTGACAGAGCGGACAGAATCCTTAACAACATCACAAAGGTTAACTTCCTGCATTTGCAAATTGAAGCCCGGGTCTTGCAAGCGTGACAATTCTAAAAGATCATTTACCAAACGTTCCAAATGCTTAATTTCAGAAAACATTTGTTGGTGGTATTCAAGAATTTCTGCAGGGTTATTAACTGTATTGTCAAGTAAAAGTTCAAGCGAACCGCGAATAACCGCAACCGGCGTACGCAACTCGTGAGATATATTGGCAACGAAGGCTTCACGCACCTTATCTAAGTTTTCACGGTTTTCCTCCGCCTCTTTCAAACGAAAGGAGAGCGAGTCAAGCACCTGAGCCAGTTGGCCTATTTCGTCTTGAGAGCTGACATTTGTTTTCACGGAATACTCACCTTTTGACAAAGCGACAGCGGTGTCTTTCATCTGTGAAAGCGGTTTTGTAAACCTGTAAGAGACCAAGGTGGCTACCAAACCCGCAACAAAAAGAGCAGCGGCACTGCTTATAACAACCGTGATAAGTCCCTGAGATACGGCCTGGGTAATTCCGTCTGTGGGAGAATGGACCAAAACAGCGCCTACGACTTTTTCTTTATACCTGATTGGAGCCCCAACCGTTATGGAACTGGCATCCAACAATCCGGAAAACTCCTGACCGTAAGTGATTTTGCCCGAAAAAACTTCCGAAAGAATTTGTTCGGCATTTTCGGGGATATCGGTATGGTTTATCCAATGTTTGTGCAAGCCCTTTGCCGAAATATTCATATCTTTATCAATAATCCACACTTCGGCCATAGCAAGCTCATCCAAAAAACGTGTATATGCACCATAGCCACCCGCATTTCCCTCTTGAAAAGATGAAATTGTGTCTGCGATTGAAACGGCCTTCTGCTCCATTAATTTGCGGTTGATTTCCAAGGTGTGAAGGCGAAAAAGCATTATGAAAACGCCGCCGAGTACCGTAGAAAACAATACTAAAACAACAGCGAAAATTGCCATTAACTTAACAAAAATTTTATTTTTCATTCAACACCTCAAACTTGTAACCGACATTGCGTATGGTGCGAATTTCCCAAGAGGGGTGGGCTACGGTGTCTAACTTGGCACGCAGTCGTTTCATATGAGAATCAACCGTACGGGGGTCACCGTAATAATCATAGCCCCAAAGCTGGTCAAGCAACATCTCACGAGAATAGGCACGGTTTCTTCCCTTGGCCAGAGTCCAAAGCATATCAACCTCTCTCTTGGTTAAAGCAACAGCTTTTGAATCAATTTTCACACTATAGTCGGCAAGATTAATTGTAAGGTTTTCAACATTAAGAACTTGCTCATTGACATTTTCGCTTTTTTCAATACGCCGCAAGACCGCTTTCATTCGCGCCATAACTTCACCGGGGGAGAAGGGTTTAACAATATAATCATCGGCGCCGATTTCAAGCCCCAGTATTTTTTCGAAATCTTCACCTCTTGCCGTTATCATAATAATCGGCACATCGGATTTTTTCCTTATTTCTCTGCATACCTGAAAGCCGTCAAGCTTTGGCATCATAACGTCCAAGAGGATGATGTCCGGCAAATGTGCGTCAAAAGCCTCCAGAGCCGCAAGGCCGTCTTCGGCAAGAATAACATTGTAACCCTCGCCAAGAGCCGCGGTTTTTAAAATGTTTAACAGTTGTTGGTTATCATCTGCTATTAAGACCGTGTTCAAGATAACACCTCCTCTGTACCATTATAAATCCTAAATAATCAATGTGGCAAATAAGTGTCAAAAAAAGAATTGGCAACTTTAAACTTTCATATTGATGCCATACGATTGCCACAAAAGCCGGGTAGAATATGGCTGTACTCGATCGTAGTGCAAAAAATCAAAGGAGGCAACATTATGAAACATTTCAAAAAGATTCTTGGAGTCGGTATCGTCGCTTTGTCGCTTAGCGTACTGTCTGTGACCGCATTTGCCGCATCCGGATACAAAACACCTGCCGAAGCAGTTGCAGGACTTACCGGAAGGACATTGCAAAGCGTTATTGACGAAAGAAAAGAAAGCAAAAAATCTTTCGGTGCCATTGCGGCAGAAGCGGGCAGTCTTGACAGTTTTAAGGCAGAAATGCTTGAAATTAAAAAAGACAGGTTGGCGGCACAAGTAGAAGCCGGCAAAATTACCCAAGAGGAAGCCGATGCCATCTTGGCAAAAATTGAAGAAAATCAAGCCGAGTGTGACGCAAGCGGCTCCGGCCAAAAGGGCTCAGGCCACGGATTTGGAAAAGGTTTAGCAAACAAAGGCCGCAGAAGGCAGGGTGCGGGCAAGGGCGAAGGCGCCGGTGCCGGCCTTGGGCAAGGGCAACGGATGAGAAAAGGCAGCCCTCTTAAATAAGGAAAATCAATGAGAACAAAACAAAAACCGGCCGCAGGGTTAATCCGTTGCGGTCGGTTTTGTACTTAATTATTAACTTAAGGCACCAAAACGTGGCATAGTCTCAAGTATCCCGCCTCAGCACATCCAAATACTCTTTATAAACAAAACGGCGGTTGCGTTTTTGGGAGCCTGCCTGTTCTAAGATACCAAGGTCAACCAGTAGCTTAAAGGCCTTATCTGTCGTAACAAAGGTGGAATTTAAACTTTTTGCCATACCGCCGACATCCGTTATGGGCCTCTTTTCAAGTTCTAAAAACACCTTTTCAAGAAAGCTCTTTCCGCTGTCTTTTTCTCTGATAAGCTTCAAGTTTCGCTCGTGCATTGCCGCCAAAAGGTCGATGCTTGCGGTCGCATCTTCCGCAGATTCTTTTACGGCACGCAAAAAAAACTTGACCCATTGTTCATAGTTACCCTTGAGCCTTACCTCGTTTAGCCTGTCATAATATTCTATTCTGTTGCGCTTGAGGAAGTAAGAAATATAAAGGGTTGGCAAAGAAAGTAGGTCTACACTTTTTAAGAAGAGGAATACCAATAGGCGACCTATCCGCCCGTTACCGTCTAAGAAGGGATGGATAGTTTCAAACTGATAGTGAATAAGAGCGATTTTTACAAGCGGGTCAGTATCATCTTGCTCATTAATATATTTTTCAAGCTCATTCATAGCCTCTTCCATATCCTGCGGATTGGGAGGAATATAGCGTGCGGTTCTTATGGTGCTGCCTGCAGCCCCAATCCAATTTTGACTTCGGCGAAATTCACCGGGAGTTTTTTCGCCTCCGCGTAAGCCCTCCATCAGAATGGCGTGAGTTTCCAACAACAACCTGTTACACAGCGGCAGATCTTCCAAACGCTTCAAAGCCCGATCACTCGCCTTAATGTAATTAACAACATCGGCAATATCTTGATTGGTGTTTTTTTCAATGTGAGGATCTAAAATATCATCAAGAGTAGCCTGGGTTCCTTCAATCTGTGAAGAAAGCAAAGCCTCCTTGCGAACATACATTCCCACGAAAAGCGGAAGGCTTGGGATATAGGTTCCTGCCGCCTGCAATTTTGCCAAGGCGGAATGAGCCGCCGCCAAATCACCCACAAGCTCATTGTCATACTCAAGCGGCGGTTGCGGCGGCAACTTTGACGGAACAAAAGATTTGTAGGCAAACTCGCCCGAAAGATTATTTTTGTATGTCCCTGCCCTCATTACACTCACTCCTCCGTGATGTAAAAAATATAATAACGATAAGATTATAGGCTTCTTATTAAAGAAAATCAAGTATTTCTAAAATAAGGAGCTAAAAAACGGATTCTTATTTTAGAAAATGGGAGACTTATAAAATAAGGCAAACAACCCCCGCCCTTCGGGCACCCCCTTCAAGGAAGAAGGCAAGAAACCTCTGCTTTATCTAGACGGTGGGGTTGTTCTTTCCTTAACGGCTTCGTTTATCTTTTCGCACACTGCGTAAAATTCATTATCTATTGCGTTATTTGGAAAACGCAAAACCTTTATGCCGAGTCCGCTTAAATAGGCGGTGCGTTCTTCATCATATGCCAGAGCTTCATCCGTATAATGTTGTGAGCCGTCCAACTCGATGGCCAACATAGCATCGTAGCAGAAAAAGTCCACAATGAAACTTCCGATAATTCGTTGCCTACTAAAGCGTGGATTGTATTTTCTCAAAAAAACATACCACAAATGGTTTTCTTGACTTGTGGCATTTTTGCGCAACTCTTGCGCCTGAGGTTTGAGTCTACCGTTGTAAGGCAGTGCGTTATTTCCCATTAGAATCCTCCAAAAACAATAGGTGGGGTAGCCTGTGAAAGCAATTCTGGAAGCTTTTATAACATATGCAAGCTTTAACTTCAAACTTGCTCTCTTACACAAAGAGGGTGCAGCCTCAAGATACCGTAACTTGCCCTCTTCACCGAAGGGGGTGCCGCCTTCAGGCGGCGGGGGTTGCGTCCCATTTTTCTCCTTTAAACAAATCGCTCTTTATGTTACAATTCTAGGGTAAGTAACAGCTTGTGGATGAATATTTTCAAAAAGGGGAATAGCTATGGATGGTTCGCCCAAAATGCTTTACCAATATATGGAAGAGGCTACGAAAAAGTTTGTAATTCCTGTCTACCAGCGCAATTATGACTGGCAGGTTGAGCAATGCGAGCAGCTCTTCAATGACTTGATCGAAATTAATCGCACGGGTGCGAAAACTCATTTTTTCGGCAGTGTTGTCTCGGCGGCTGACAATGTGGAGGAAGGTAGGGAGGAGCTGCTGATTATTGACGGTCAGCAGCGGTTGACCACGGTTTCGCTTCTTCTTTTGGCTGTCCGCGATTTACTCAAGGCTAAAGTCGTCAAATCCCAAAACCCGAATCTCGGTAAAGAAATTTTTGAAACCTATCTGACCGATAAGGATAACCCTTATGAATCTAAGTTAAAGCTGAAGCCCGTCAAAGAAGACGCCGAGGCCTATGACAGCCTTCTGTTTCACGATTCCGGGGTTAAAGCTTCTAACATCACAATAAATTACAACTATTTTGTTGACAGGATTAAAAAGAAAAAACTTACTCCGGATGAGATATACAACTCATTTCGCAAGTTGCAAATAATCGATATCTTCCTTAACACCGGGGAAGGGGACAACCCGCAACTTGTCTTTGAAAACCTTAACGCCACCGGCATGGAGCTTAGCGAAGGGGACAAGATTAGGAACTATGTTTTAATGGGGATTACCCCTGCCTCAAAACAAAACAGTTATTACAAAGTTTTTTGGCATGAAATTGAAAAATGCACAAACTACAAGGTTAGCGATTTTATCAGAGATTATTTGACTGTCAAGCTTAAATCCACACCTGCAATAGGAAAAGTCTATCAAGTTTTTAAACGCTATTTTGAAGAAGCGGTGGTCACAGCCGAAGATAAGGAAAAGGCCCTGCTGACAGACCTTTTATCCTATGCCAGAAAATACGAAATCCTCACAAAGGCCAACAGTGATTATCCTGAGTTAAACGGAGTTATTGACAGACTTAACAGGTTGGGCTTCAATTTCACACGCCCCTTCCTTTTGGAAGTTTTACTCCATACGGAAGAAAACGGTAATACGGCCAAGCTTAGCCCGGCCCAGGTCACAGAAGTCTTTGAGACTGTTGAATCCTATGTGTTCAGGCGTTTTATTTGCGGAATTAACGACAATTCCCTTTATAAGTTTTTTGAGCTGCTCCACAGGGAGATAGTTCAGTTAGACGGAAGGCTTGAAAACTATCCCGAAAAATTTAAATATATCTTGGGTAAAAATCCGGTTGTCCGCCGGTTCCCGGATGATAAGGAATTTGCTCAAGCATTGTCCACAAGGCCAATCTACGGCATGAAATCCAGATTCATACAGTATCTTCTTGAACGCCTTGAAAATTTTGGGACTGAAGAAACCAAGGATGTTTGGCAGCGTATTGAAGACGGGACCTATACGATTGAGCATATTATGCCCCAGACCTTGCAAGACGAATGGAAGGAAGCCTTGGGCGAAGATTATGAAAGCATCCATGAAGAATGGCTCCACCGCGCAGCCAATCTCACTCTTACCGCTTACAATTCCGAATACAGCAACAACTCCTTCCTTGACAAGCGGGACAGGCCCAACGGCTTTGCCGACAGCGGAATAAGGATGAACCAGCTGATTGCCAGATATGACAAATGGACCCTTGAAGAGATTAAAGACCGTAATGACCGTTTGGTAGAAAGAGCTTTGCAAATTTGGCCGCTTGTTGAAACGGACTACGAACCGGCCCAAATTACCGTTGAATACTTTAGCCTTGCGGAAGAATATGATGTTACCAACCGCGGCATTTCCAAGTTCTCTTTTATGGGTAAAGAAGCAAAGGTTAATAATTGGACAGAAATGTACCTTGAGGTTCTGCGCCGGCTCTATGACGAAAATCCGCTTTACTTGGTCGAACTGGCCGAAGACCGGTCGGAAAAGGGCTTGTCAAACTTTGTAAGCAATTATGAAGTAACGGACGACTACATCCCGATTAAGCCCGACTTGTACATAAGGACTGACATAAAGCACGAAGTCAAGCTGGACATCCTGCGCCGCTTCTTTGAAATTTATGGGATAGATGAAGATGAACTTGTCTTTTATTTGCAAGATAAAAATACCTAAAAAATAAATTCTTGAAAAAATTGACTCTTCCAAAAGTTCAACCCCTTGCAATAGCAGGGGGTTGACTTTTTGTAGACCGGTAAAGGGTCCTGTATAAAACTCTCCCAAAGTTTTACATGGGGGGGCTCGCCCTCTTCACCGAAGGGGGTGCCCGAAGGGCAGGGGTTGTCTGTCCCATTTTTGTCCTTTTAATAGACACACTTTTGTGCTACAATTTGAACGATTGTAGCAGTTTAAAATAGTAGAAACTAGGTTCTTTATGAAAATCAAATTACTTGTTGTGAGTGAACGGATTGCTCTATGAAAAATGATATCTTTTGCGTAGATGAGCTTGAAAATATGCCTGATGGCATAACTAATTTAATTTGCATGAATAAACATGTTTTTGAGTCCTGGTGGAAAAATGCCAACGGTGAAGAATATATAGAAGCTTCGTCG
>ERZ795047.5273-NODE-5273-length-10537-cov-5.283152_pt1 | contig 10537 bp, 16 predicted proteins | sample MGYA00375131_ERZ795047 | MGnify/ENA primary metagenome ERZ795047 (study PRJEB30176, sample SAMN05720228) | activated sludge metagenome | isolation source: Anaerobic digester | place: Japan | collected 2015-05-20 ... | reverse complement strand
CCCGATTTAAGTCATGCCTATTTCCACAGATGTAATAGACAAAGTTAAAAAAAACATCATTGTTCACTACTATGAATACAACTCCATAGACCAAAAGATTGAGCAACGGATAAAGGAATTGGAGGCGCAGATCGTTGAACTTAGAAAACAACAAGATTGCAGGATAAACATTTTCGTTCCATCACAGTCGGACATCTTGGAGAAAAACATTCTTCGTCCCCCCGCAGTAGTAGAGTTCACAAGCACCTTTGTAGATCAAAACACCAATCAGCCACGACAGAAAAGGGAACTTGTATATGTTGAAAAGATACAACACAATGCAGACTTCACAGCCGTCTTTGACAGGGAAGGAGAGTTCATCACCGATTTCAGCAATGAGAGTTACAAAAAGTTGGTGTGCTACTCCTTTGGAAAGAAAAGCATTGTAAGGATTTCGGGCAGGGAAGGAAAGGATTGATTATTTACAAAACAACATAAATGAAGCCAGAGAATCAGATGTACTACCAAATGAGGATAACCTCAATGGAGTATGCAATGAAAAAGAACTTCGCAGCGACCAACCCACAATCAGGCGAAAAGGTAACAACAGAAAATATTGTAAGTGATGCTGAACAGTTCTTCAACTATATTACGAAGGACGACCATAACGAGCCTCCTCTCATCAAAAAAATATTGAATTAGGAAATGAACCATCCGAATGTACTAATTGGGTGTCCTATAAATGAAATTAAGTCCTACTGCATGGATGATTATTTTCATGCCTTGTTCAACTTGAGTTATCCGAACAAAGATTTTTATTTTGTGGATAATTCCGAAGATAAATATTGGCACATCAAAAATCTTATCATGGGTTACGGCGTACAGGTTGACTATGTTTCACCAACCGGAAAACGTAACAATCAGATACTTTGCGAATGCCAAAATATGTTACGCCACAAAGCATTGACGGAAGGGTATGACTATTTGTTCATGGTTGAATGTGACCTGATGGTTACACCAAACATCATAGAAAAACTAATGGCATACGGAGAACAAGTTGCAGTAGCCAGGTATTTTTTAGGAACGAATGAAGGGAACACCCACCTGATAGGCACAGAGATTGAAAAAAACTATGGCATAGGTGTTAAGACAAACAGAAACATCGGATGGTTAGAGGATTATCTTAGCTATGGAACAGGTGAAACAAGGGGAAGCAGTTTTGGTTTTGGATGCGCACTTTTTTCTAAAGAAGTGTTATCACTCACACCATTTTTTCTGCATCCTGATTTTAAAGACCATGCAGACACCACAGCATCATTCTACTACCATGAAAATGGAATTAAGATTGCAATAGACAGTGAAATAATGATTCATTATAACCAAAATTGGCGACACATCTCTAATTATTAATTATGGCTTTAATAGCACTCGCCGTATTCGATACGGAACAAAATAACAGGTCTGCATACACAGAACAAACTTTGTATGGGCTATTAAAAACTGTTAATTTTCACAAGCATCAGTTGTATATATCCGATAATAATTCATGCCAAAGAACGCAAGATATTTACGATGATTTCTCAAAGGCATTTGAAACAATGTACCCGAATGAAACATTGCATATCATTGATAACGGAAGGAATATTGGAACTGCTAATGCTATATCGCAAGCATGGAAAGAAAGAAAAAAAGATCAGTGTGTTGTGAAAATGGACAATGACGTAATCATACATCAGGAAGGATGGGTAGATAAGATGGAAGAATGTATAGCACGTATGCCAAGCATAGGAATTATTTGCTTGAAGCGTCCTGATTTAGAAGAAAAAGTAAACCATGAAAATCCGCACTACCGATCAGAACTTATACAGTTGCCACATGAACGAGGGCAAGAATGGCTAACGATAGAAAAAGTCAATCATGGATTTGGAACAGTACAAATGTACAACCCTAAATTGCTTGACAAAATTGGCTATCTGTATCAGATGGATGGTATCTACGGATTTGACGATAGTTTAGCATCTGTACGCTGCAAGATTGCAGGATTCATAAGTTGCTTTTTAGTGGGAACAGACATAACACACATTGATAAAGGCGGTGATGAATACACAAAGTTCAAACAGGATTATGCAGGAGAAATGTTTCATAAATTTGAAAAAGTAAAACAGGAATACATTGATGGAACGAGATCAATTTATTACAGCCCATTCTAAATTTTACAATGAAAAAAATACGCTATGGACGATTTAAATTGCTACCAACAAATAAGATTAGAATGTGTCATGTCAGCGATGGACATGAACATCGCAATGATTGAAAAGTTCGGGACAACGATTGACGTTTACGAACTATCAGAGAAGTTGTACAAGTACATCATGGACAGAGAAATTCCTAAATCAACAGACCTGAACTAATGAGGCGTGAAAGGTGGAAAAGCACATTAAAGAATCGTGAAGATCATTATTACATTAAAGGAACGGAAGTTTACCTCTTTGGCTTTAACCCAAAAATTTTCAGTAAAAATAAAGTGAGAAAGTTTTTCAAGAAACAACTAAAGAAAAAATGAACAACAGATCACAGCCAATGTTCCCTGTAACATCCACCACTCAATTCATTGATGGCAACGGTAACCCATACATGGAGCAAAAAACAATCGGTGGCAACACGAAGTTTGAAAATGCAGTAATAACGATAGCACAAGGACTTGCCATGAGCGGTGTGATAGGCATAGATGACATCGGAAGATATTCAATACAAATTGCGAAAGATATTTTTGATGGCATTGAAAAAGAACAACAATGAACGACACACAACTTCATGAACAATTCATCGAAGAACCATACACCACAGAGGAGAAGATCGAACATTTAAGACAGAAAAAATTAAAGTTACTCGGTGAACTAAACGAAATCGAACTATCCATTGAACATCACAAGCAAAAATTAAAAGATGAACAGAACACTTGAAGAGAAGCTAAAATTGCCAACAGTAAAAGTTTCTATTGGATGTGGAATGCACTGGAAAACGCCCTTTGATGAATGGATTAATGTGGATGGTATTGCAAATGAGCATACAGATATTGTGTGTGAATTTGGCAGTATTCCATTACCCGATGAATGTGCCGATTATCTGGAATGTGGTGATACTATCGAACATATAGTAAAATGGCGCAAGGATGAAATTTTAAAAGAATGGTTCAGGATATTAAAAATTGGTGGTACGGTTCATATTGGCACACCTAATTTCCATCGTGCAATGACTGAATATACAGTACACACGATATTTGGAAAATCAATGCCATCAGGATGGGTGAAACTTCATGCAACCGATTCACAAGGCAATCAGTATGAAACAGATTATCACATCATGGCAGCAGATACACAATCCCCACTTGAATCCGCACGACAAAAAATCTATGCTTGGCAGACAACGCCATACGAACAGCATTATGATTTATACACTTTTGAAACGCTAACTGAAACATTACAACAATACGGATTTGGAGAAATTGATTTTTCAGACAGCCCCCCGCAGGAACTAAAAGACCCACGCAACGCATGGTGGTTTGTTGTAACAGCAAAAAAAATAAAACACATTGGTAAAGGAGATGTCGTAAAATAAAAAACATGGATAAAATAAAGATCAGTTTGTGCATACCAATTAAAGACAACGCTCATTTGTTAAAGCGTTCCATAGAAACATACTGTTGGCAGGATTTTCCAAAAAGCGAGTATGAACTAATTTTTTGTGATGACAATTCGCCTGACAATGCAAAAGAAGTGGTTGATTACTGTAAAGATAAAGGTGTGAATTATACTTATATTCGTATTGAACATCCGCATGGATGGCGTGGATGTACAGTCAGTTTCAACACTATGTTTCAGATGGCAAGAGGCGAAGTCATTGCGGAAACAACGGCTGAAACGATGCTGCAACCTGAATGTTTACGATTGCTATATGAACCACATACAAAAGAAGATAGGGTGTTTGTAGCAATGAAAACGTATAACCTTCGCCCTGAAACACAGGTTTTGATAGATACCGTTGATTGGAGAGAAAACCTCTACAACATCAAAAATCTTGAAGGGTTCAATGACCCATTTACATTGAATAATGTTAAAACAGAAAACTTTGTAACACATCAGACTTGTTCCATCAGAAAGAAAACATTTTTGGATATTATGCCGTATGGCAGATTTCCTATGTTCTCTGGATACGGTGAAGAAGACCCCTGGTACAGCAACCGTAGGGATATAAATGGCGTAAGAGGTATTACCATCCATGAACCAATGCCGATTCACCAATGGCATCCGTCAGCACAATGGCACATGGCACATCAGGATATGCCGTTACTGAATAAGGATGTACACGCTACATCAAATTACATGAATGATTTAAGCGGTGAAGTTCCAGAAGGTGGTGGTTCTGAAATGTGGAGTGGAAAAGATAATCGTGGGCTTACGGAAGAAGAAAAAAAAAGTTGGAGGGATTTGCTTGACAAATGGGTGAAAGCCACAGGAGGGTATTTTTATGACGATTGAAGAACGAGGGACGGCTATCAATCTTAGCCATAAAGTAGGTGATTCATGGCATCTGTTACAATACAATGCAACAACACCGTTTGATAAAATGGACGAAGAAGAATGTAAGCAAGCATTTGAAGAAATGGTGTTTGAGATGAGGCGAAGGCTGCATGATAAATTTATCCTTGAAAAAAAGTAACATGAAAACACCACTAAGCAATACCACTAATAATCTTTATGAAAAATACGATGGCAATAAAAGCTATGATAGCGGTTCGTATATTTTGTATTCGGGTTCTGTTTATCTGTGTGTAAAGAAAGCAGCACCCACACAAAGTCCATCAACACAACCTTCACTTTGGAAGATACAGTTTACAGGTGGAACGGTGACATCTGTAAGCGTGGTTTCAGCGAATGGATTGGCAGGTACATCATCAGGTGGTGCTACTCCTGCATTGACATTAAGAACTACTGTCACAGGGATGTTAAAAGGCAATGGCACATCAATAAGTGCAGCAGTAGCCGGAACGGATTATGTATCTCCTAATGGTTCAATATCAGGTGCTACTAAAACAAAGATAACCTATGATAGCAAAGGGTTGGTAACGTCAGGTGCGGATGCCACGACAGCAGACATAGCCGATTCAAGTAATAAGCGATACGTCACCGATGCACAGTTGGTTGTTATAGGAAACACATCAAACGTCAACACGGGAGATCAGACAAACATAAGTGGTAATGCAGCAACGGTTACTACCAATGCAAATCTTTCAGGTGATGTTTCATCCGTTGGAAACACTACTACGATAGGGGCTAATAAAGTCACGAAAGCAATGTTGGTTACATCGTCCGCATATACGTTGTGGGCAAATAATACCAATGGTGCTGCAACATTTACGGAAATAATATACAAGGACTTTCCGCTTAGCACTTATGCAGGTACAATAACATGGGATGGTACGCCTCCTTCATCATTGTCATCACAACAATACGCATGGTCACAGATAGGAGGTTTGGTGACATTGACATTGGCGGTGGTTTATTCCGTTGCAGGTACAACTAATACGCTTGTTAAATTCACGTTGCCATCCGATTGTCCTACTCCCGCTACCATAGCAGGGGTTGGTGCAAATGCCAATGAGGTAATGTATATGGGTGTTGGAAGAATGGAAAACAGTATCACAGCTACGTCAGGCACAGGTACAAGGGTTAGCCTGTCAAAGAATAGCAGTAATGACGGGTACATCATATCAATAAAGGCAGGAAGTTCATCAGCTAAACATGCAACATGCACGATTCAATACAGAACATCATAAAACAATAATATGAAAGTCAACACAACAAATGAATCATTGCTTGCCTACGATCAGGAATTTACATCATGGCATGGGACAGGACTTGAACTATTGCTACGTGCTAAGATTCAGAAGTTCTATCAGGATAATGTAATCCGTATCAATTCCATCAAAGAAAAAAGGATGGACTTAGTGAACAAATATTTGGTGGTTGATAAAGGTGTGCCGAAAGTAGAAGGCGAAGGGAAAGATAAAAGAGTAGTGATGCAGGATGAATCATTGCGTAAAGAATTTGAGGATGCAATGCAGGAATTGATGAAAAAAGAAAACGTAATAGAGATATGACAACAAAGCCAAGTGCCATAACACACCTGTTTGAAAAAATAGCAGAAGTGCTTGAACTACCTGTCACCATGCGTAATGATGAGTTTGGAAACGTAGTGCTTGAAGCAAAAGACAAGATTGACGTACACCAAGCAGAAAAAATTATCCTTGAACAACAGATAGCAAATAAGTTGTTACTGATTGAAGAAATGGATAAGTCATTTGTGGAAGGTGATGATTCTTTGTTGAATAAGTATTTGCTTTTGGATGATCTGTGGAAGCATAAGCGAGAACTGTTACAACTCAATATCGAGTATGTTGCCAAAGATTACTACATCAAAAAGTACGAGGGTAAGTTGCGTTATAGCGAAGAACAGATTGCCAAGATGATTGAAAGGGCAAAGAAAGAAAATCCGTTGCTTGTCGCAAAAGCTGAAAAGACAGTAAAGGATTCACCCGAACTGATAACAAAGAACAACGCTATCCTTATAGGACTTGTTGAGCGGTATAAGCAAGGCATCAAAACAGATAATGAAGAGTTGACTTTCTTTACAGAGATAACAAAATTTGTAAACTTGTGATTGATAAAATCAGAGGTAAGATACTTGATTATTTTTTTGAAGAAATGCTTATCGAAGCCAAGTCGGATGGGTTTATGCGCCTGTCAGCAAAGGAAGCGGGAAGGGTGCGTAACACTAATAGGTTTTTAAGTGATAGCTGGCTCGATGAAAAATTATCTATCGCCAACAAACTTAACAGGCAGGTTTATTTGGTGCTGATTGACAAAGAAAAAGGTCTTGAAACAAGAGATTTTTCAAAGTTGTTTCGCAAGCCATTTATTAGCAAGGAAGCAAATAGAGAAGCGATTGAGGTATTGTGTGAAAAAAATATTATTGTCATCGGGAGTGAAACAGTAGCCACGCATTTACAGAGATTAGAATTGTTGCTAAGTAGTGAAATGTATGCGGTAACAAAAGTGTTTAAGAAGTTACAGAACAAAAGCGGCATCACCAGCATCACGTTCAACAACAAGGAATATGACTTAAAAGATTCTTTTATGAGGACGGTGCTAAGAATGTACTTCGCCTCTATGAACATGGATGCACACATGAAGTCCATGAACCTTACCAAATCAGATTTTGCTATTTTGTCTATATTGTGGTTGTCGCAAAAGCCGCTTGATTCAGAAACGATAAGGCTACGGCTGATTTCGCTTGTCAATATTCACAGGGCTGACATCAGGAAGTTGATGATTGTGCTGCATGAAAAACAGTACATCGTAACGACACAGAAGGAAAGCACCAATCAGAAAGGACGGTCAAAGCTATTCATGCTAAGTTTGAAGGGGCATGACTGCATTGACAAGTTCATAAAAAAGGTAACACAGGAAACTACAAGTACGATTTATGAATAGTGATGTATTGTTTGACAGGATAAGAACGGCATCTTCATCGGAAAGCATCAGGGATATTTTTTCGTCCCTTAATCTTGATGGCTATAAATTTATTGATGAACTGAATTATTCAGATGAAGTAAAAGACAAGATTGTGCGGTACGTTGTTTTTGCCTATTCCTATCAGAGCGCATTAATCAGAAAGTCAAAAGACAGAAAAGAAAACAAAAAAACAATTCTAAAGAAGGTAGGTCTTGACATAAATGATGAATACGTCAAGCATATATTCCTCAATAGAAATGATAACGTCAATCGTTTTATTTCATGGTGGTTCTTAGAAACACAACACCCCTTATGGCAAACATACCTTAGTGCGATTGACACAGCATCAGAACTGTTCGAGTTTTCACGTAGCGGTCTTGAAATAGAATACACAGGTGATGCCAAAGGACTGAAAGCATTCATGAAGCAGATGAAGGCAGACATAAAGCTGAAAGGGGAGGCGCACATGCTTGCACGTAAGATTTCGTCAGAGGCAGCGGTAGATTTAAGAGAGTTAGAGGCGATGTATGAGTTACCCGAAAAAATTATCAATGATGAAGTACCCATGACCTTTGAGGGTTCACGTAACATGGCAGAGTTCTTAGCAAAAAAATACAGAAACAAACATGAAAATAACCGCCGCAAACCACAAGATTATACTGCGCTACAAGAAGGCTGATATTGAAGAACGGCTAAAGGTCGGTTCTTTGTTTATCGCTAACGTGGAAAACAAGCCTGAATGGACAACGGAAACGTGCTACATAGAATCATCCTTTGATGGCACATACCGCAAAGGAGATAAGGCAGCGGTCAGCTATCGGATAGGACACGACTACGATCAGGAAAACCCTTTTAGCAAATCATTTAGAAACGAAAACTTCATCAGTAAGGAAGAAAACGGAGATGAGTTAAGGTGGTGTGATGACAACGAATGGGATATGTTCGGCATCATGCGGGACGGTGAAATTGTTCCACGTGAAACATTGATCTATTGCGAAGTGCCTGTTATGAAAGAAGATCGGATTGGTTCAATCATCATCCCCGAAATAGCACGTAAAGTAGATACTGACAAGAAAGGATTTTGGACAAAAGTATTGTATATCAACCCGAATGATGCTAAGAAGTTAGACGTTAAAGCGGGGGATGAAATATATTGCAGTAAAAATAGTGATGTAAAAAAGTGTATTTTTGGTCAGACAATCATTGCTGTGCCTGTGAAAATGGCACTATCAAAGAAAGATACCACTAAGCCGTTGAACATTGCGCTACTGCCTTGTTATGGCTTTTACGAGGATTAATTATTTACACGGTTCAACTTTTTAAGTGCTATGAGTGGAGTTAGAAAAACAAGGATATAAATTTGAGTTTGATGACCCTCCGGCATTAAAAAAGATCATCGGTCACGATCAGCACATTTCCGATCAATATTGGAAACGGCTGTATAACTATACCGATGAACAGTTTTCCCACCTATCATACGAACAACAGACAGAGATTGCAGAGGTAGAAGATTTACGATGCAGGGAAGGGCTATGGATAATGCTCAAAGGAAAGCCGTTTTGGATTCCACCCGATGCCTACCATTGGCTTACGTTTTGGACTATTGACGGACGACACCCTGATTTTATCCTTAACCAGATGCACGATTTCTACTTTTATCGGCACTGTGAATTGGATGACCATTGCTTTGGCTCAATAGAATTTAAGCCACGAAGGGAAGGTTGTACGCACCGTAAACTATCATGCTTTATGAATAAGGCAAGAGGTGTTTATGACAAGTGGTTTGGTATAATTTCAAAGACAGGTGATGATGCGAAGGACGCAAACTTTGGAAATCTTGTAAAAGGATATGCACGTTATCCGTATTGGATGAAACCGATGGTAAACGGCGTATTTCCACCAAAGACTACACTTGAATTTGCTCAACCCGCCCAACGTGCGGGAAAAGGAGATCAGAGATTAATACAGAGTTTGGGTAGTGATTCTTTGAACACAAAGATTGATTGGGCAAACACTTCCGAAACAGCTTATGATGGTTATAAGTTATACAGATTAATAATTGATGAATTTGCCAAAATCACGAAAGCAGATGCTTATAAAATGTGGATTACACATAAACTCTGTTTGGTTGATGGTTATGATATTATCGGTAAGGCGTACCTACTTTCAACAATCGAGGGTGATGATGATAAAGAAACAAGCGCAGACAGTATTGCAAATTTTGTAAAAATTTGGCGTGAAAGCAATGCCAATGAAAGGGACATGATGGGACGCACTTCATCAGGACTGTATCGGTGGTTTATTCCTTTTCATCTTAGTGTTCGGGGACAGTCGCCACGCACCATGTTACCGCTTGTGAACAAGTATGGAGAAGTAGATGAAATAGAAGCAAAGAAACTAAGGCAGATAGAAGTAGATTCAAAGAAAAACCCAAGAGATAAGCTAAAGGTTATCCGTCAAAAGCCATGTAACGTACAGGAGGCGCTCACCACGATGGGTGGTAGTGCTACCTTCGACAATCTACGATGGGGAAAGCGATTAGATTACTTGCGTAATGAGTTTGTGCCATCAGAACAACGTCCTGTGATATATCGCACCGGAAATCTTTTTTGGGCAAACAACGAAAAGTTTTCAAAGGTTGTTTTCAGGGATGACACAGAAGGAAAGTTCCGTATTGCATACTTCCCTGAAATAGCAGGTTTTGAGATGACCAATAATGTGAAGGTGCTTGACAACGGAACATTTGCACCATTTGGCATGACGCAATTTGTGATGGGCATTGACCCTTTCGACTATGATGCGGTGCAGGACGGTGAAGGCTCAAAAGGTTCATTCCTTGTATTTTTAAAAAACAACTTCGCCAATCCTAAACTCTCAAATATCTACTGTCTTGAATACCTGCATAGGGAAGAAAGTGCGATGATGTTTTACGAAGATATTTACAAAGCCATGTTTTTCTATGGTGCTAAGTTGCAGATTGAAAG
>ERZ795047.5255-NODE-5255-length-10569-cov-10.824044_pt1 | contig 10569 bp, 6 predicted proteins | sample MGYA00375131_ERZ795047 | MGnify/ENA primary metagenome ERZ795047 (study PRJEB30176, sample SAMN05720228) | activated sludge metagenome | isolation source: Anaerobic digester | place: Japan | collected 2015-05-20 ... | reverse complement strand
TATCCCTGACATCAAATTCATGCATGTGGCAGTCTTCCCAGCCCATCACCGCCTGAATAATATTATGAAGGTGGCCAAGGGTAAAGTGGCCCGGCACAAGGACCCGACGCTATATCTCTTGCTCCCCAATATTGAGACAACAGCCGAAGGCATCGCGAGGATACGATTTTCCCAGATAAGCTTTGCGTCATAAAGCAAGCGGTTTTGTCTGATTAAAAGTATGAGCAAGGTGATATTTAAGACGGCAAAGATGAACGTGATCGCCACCATAGGTCTCACACCAAACCACACTGTCAAGACTGTCAAGCAAATACTAACTGCGAAAAGCACGGCATATCCATTGCGCAGTTTTTGGATTGCCTCCATATGCATCACGCTACCTTTATAGTAGAGTCTAGGGAAAGATGCAGGGGGAGTCATCGATCCAAAGTATGAAATCGCAAAAGAAATCTCTCATACTAAAGCATGAGAGACTGGTTTTATCAGTATTTATGAAGCCTTTTAGTTATGAACCGGATTGATTTTTAAGAAGGGTGCTGATCAGCTCTGCGCGGCTGCCTACATCATATTTTGAAAAAATATTTCTTGCGTGGGTTTTAACAGTGCTTTCACTGATAAACAAAGCCTGCGCTATTTCTCGATTGGATTTTCCGGACAAAATGTGCTGGAGAACCTCCTTTTCTCTGACAGTCAATTCTTCCAGTGTTTCCGTCTGCCGGATAATATCTATTTGTTGTGTTTTGCTCATGCAATCATAGACGGTAAGATAGATGTGATTCTTAAGCAGCATAACAAGGTGCCGGTTAAGCGACGGCAGTAAGACCAGGGTGGCACATACAACGGTAAGTGCAATGACCGCTACCTCCGCACTGGAAAGTTGAACTGAGGTTATTGCTAGGCGTCACCACTTAAGACGCCAAACACATTTGCAGAAAGCCCGATGCCGAACACCTTCACGGGATTTTCAGTGTAGTCGAGCATTTCTCCGATGATGCTCCACCAAAACAAGTCAAAAATACCGCAGCCACCCAGCATTAGGGTGTTCACAATAAGGTAATCAGGCGCGGTTCGCCCTAGCAGCATAAAGCTAATGAATGCTCCCATGATCATGGCTATGCCGGCATATAGAATCATTGAACGCTTTGTCTTCACCGGCAGATTTCTTATGAGAGCGAGTGCAATGATATATGGCACTGCCCAATACTAACTCACAAGACCTGTGAGATGCTCAAAAGCAGGGTTTATAACTTGATACATAAGGCCGGAATTGATCGTTATGACAAAGACGAATAAGACGAGAAGCATCAGTGGTTTTTTTATGCCACCACGCGGTTTGTTTTCCGTTCTCTCCTGCCCGTCCATCAATGCCCAATGCCGGCAGTCTCGGAACGCATTCTTTCAATCCGTTATCTCAACAAACATAAATAAACATGCAGGTTATGCGCGCAATATCGACAACCAAGAATTCTCGGCTATTCTTCCGGATACTCACATTAATATCTTCGAGTTACCCTATCTACACTTCCTCATACATAACCATATGTTACATCCCATAATCAATTAAGACAACTCTCAACCGAACACTATGTGATTAGTTTTAGCAATTCTGCGATTACCCGGGCGGGATCTCTGTTTACCCTTGGAACGGATTCCCAGAGCTCGTCATAGTAGCGATGGAAAGCTTCCACAACAGTTGGTTCTGAGACTGCTGCGGCATACGGCAGTTCTTTTGACCAAGCGAATACCATATCCGAATCTCGAAGACATAGATTAACAGGCGATCCCCCGAGTGTCGAGAAGAAGGCTGCTTTCATCTCTTCATTGATTCGCAGGTTTTCTACTAGCTCATGGATGTGCTGCATCATGTCCTCTCTGGACATCAGAATGGGCCGGCCGGTTATGTCTGTCAGCTCTTCACATAAGACTTGAGAGGCTTGTAATGCCTTCCTGAGACTGTCAAGATTGCACAAAAGCCTGGAAGTCCGGGAGAAGTCAACTGCTACTTGCCGGTGGTATTCCAGACACTCCTGTATCAGATGATCCTCTAAGTTATTTCTAGCCAGGATACCGGTGAGCAGGCCGCAGGACATAGTCAGAAATGAAGGCGGTTCCCAAATCAGATAAGCGGTTTCCTCTGTATGTATTGCCCCGGTGGCCTTCTCCAATATACGCTGCATTTTCGTTTTCGGACAGACTTCTATCAGAGGGTGACAATCATTTAGGTAGGTAGAAAACATCCATTGACACTGCTTTATGGTTACCGGATCACGAAACATGGCTGTATAGCGGTGATCCTTAAGATTAGGTGACGACATACCTGTGATGGTAAGATCGTTCTCAAGGATGAAGAGGGTTGTTTGAAAAGGGGAATCTGAATATTTGGGAAAGAACCATGATTCAATTCCACCTGTTAAATGGAGAGGAAGCCAGTGACGGATTATACTGTTCAGGCTGTTAACACTCCGATTTACCCAGTGGATAATCTTGATCTTGTGTCCCTTCTTCAGTAATTGAATGAGTCGATCCTGCCATACTGCTAAGAAATCTCCGTCTTCTATTAGCCATGCCATATCTTCCTGGCTCATCAAACACAATTGCTGTCCCTGGGGGAGGGTTAATACATAGTCCAAAAACTGAAGCACTGCTTCTCTTCTACCGTCATTGCCCAAATAGATCGTATAAGAAGCATCATGGGAGTAACGACTGTGGTTGATGGATTGACCCAATGCAGTAACAGGAAGTGGTCTTGGATCAGTCAGCCACCTGCATAACCAACTCAGGAGTTCCTCTTGGTTATCCCAATCCACCTCAGATCCATAAGCCTTGAGAATCTCTCTTAATGGAGGCGAGCAATCGCAGGCTGCAAAATACTCAGCTATCTTGAGTATGTGAATTGAACGATAAGACAGTAGCCGATGGTTGTTTCTCCACTTGCTTATCAAGGAAGGATCGACATGAATGGCGGCCGCCATTTGTCTACCGGTTATACCCATGGCGTCCATGAGAAAGTCCAGACGCGAATTATAGGCTCGCACTTTCTATCCCCCCCCCCCACTTAAAGCAACCAAAGCATATCAAAACTGGCAATAATTTGTCAATGGCAATCCCGTGACAAATCCATTCGTATTGTGGTCATTAGAGGTCTCCCGGTGATAGCCTAGGATCACAAAGGCGTTCTCTATAGCGCTTTATACGATTTATGAGGATATCTAAGTAGTTCGCCATAAGTGATCGCCGGTTCCAGAAAGTGTACCTACCGTGCGGGACCACCCAAGACCTCGGAAAATGAGCGGACACAAATGAACTCATACTTAGAAACGGAGGTATTGTCATGTTGAAAAGGCAAGCTGTAATTGCGCTCTTACTGGTTTTTGTGGGACTTCTATGTGTAAATAATGTTCAAGCACAGAGTTTTAAACAGTGGGCGATAGAAGCGACTGCTACCAGTGAGTTCTCAAGCACCCGATTTTCGGCAGCACAAATGGTGGGGGCGCCTGACACGTACCCTGACTACGGTGATATCGAAACAGCCTGGGCGCCGGCGTATTGGAACGATGATGGTGCCCGGGTAGAATTAAGGTATGCCGAGGCTGTTGTTGTACAAGAAATTGAGATATATGAAACGTATAACCCGAGTGCTATCACCAAGGTAGAGCTGGTGGACGAGGCAGGTTTCTCCTATGAAGTATGGAGAGGCGAGGCATGGGTTGCTCCTAAGGAATCCCGGATTTTCCGTATACGCAATACGAGAGTGAAAACCCCGGTGAATCGAGTGCGCCTGTACCTTGATTGCAGCAAAGTGGAGGGTTGGAACGAAATCGATGCAGTGGGCATCACCGGTACCAGGCTTTCCCAAGGCGCCAGGCCTACCCAGACAGCGTCTTCCTATGATAGCCCCTTGACCGAGCTTGATGCTCTTTTAATCAGACTGGAAGGAGCGATCAAGCGGGCTACTGAAAGGAACTCAGCTAACCCGGCTTTCCTAAAAGACCTGGAAAACACTCTCCGGGAATTGCAGTCCATAAGTAATAAGCTCCATGGAGAACTAGGCGCCTCGACAAGCCAGTGGGGTGACTATTGAGTCAAAACGTCGCTTTAGTCCTACTGTTTTCTGTAGGGGATGTCAACCTCCGAATGACAGCTGGAAAGAGGCCTCTACAGCAGAAAGGAGCAGACTAACGTTGCTCATAAGACGAAACAGGTATAGACGCGTTGTTGCTTTGACGGTGATAGCAGTATTGTTAATCGCGTTGACCGGTAGAGATTATTCATCTGCTTCGAGACACCCTCTTGTCGATGAACTGGATGACACCGTGAATATGTTAGCCTTGATTATCGAGAGGGCGGAGAGGTCGAAAGCCGCCCATCCCACTTTCCTGGCGGACCTGAAGGAGATCCTAGCAGGTTTAGAGGCACTTCCTGAGTCTTTTGATGAATTCGCAGCCTCAAAGGCGCAGGCCTCTACAGCAAAAGAGATTAGGGTGACGGCGTCCACACAGACTAGTAAGGAACCTATTGAGAATGTAACTGAGAAGGAGAAGGGCACCAAGCAAGCCGGCGGTAATTCTTGGCTTGGCGCTTTGCTGAAGGCAGTGGAAGAGGTAATCTCATTGCCTGATGTTATCGGGGAGCTGGGTTCTGCCATTAAAGAGATTACCACCAAGCCAGGCGCTGAACCGGATACCGAAAGCGAAAGCCCTTCTTACTCAGCCACTCCCGAAGAGACTTCAAAAGAGCAATCTCAACCGGCAATATCCCCACCACTTCCGACAACCACAGAGGAGCCGAAATCGGTAGCACCGGTAACACCGACAGCACCGGCCACACCGGCAGGATCAGTGTCATCTTTGACTCCTCCAGGGGAGCGGATACCGACCACTACGGGTACCGGTCAACCCATTGCAGCTTCAGACGGAGCTCAGGCCAAAGGCAACTTCTTAGCTGATCCGGCAGAGGTGGAAAGAGTCAGCAGTAATTACGCTAAAGACACTAATGCCCAATCTGTTGTCCTGGAGAGTCTTATAGCACAAGGGCCAAAAGCCATCCATGAGATCATTCCTTATCTTGAAAGTGATGATTCGCGTGTTGTTGATAAAACAATCGAGGCCTTGGAGGCTATGGAATCAGAGGCTGCACCCGCGGTGCCGGCGTTAGCCGCCAAGCTCTCTACTACTGATAGCAACAGCAAATCCATTATTCAGCTGTTGGCCAAGCTGGGGTCGTCTGCTCAAGCAGCTGTACCTGCACTGGTCCACCTGTTGGACAATAAAGACCTGGCAGCTCCTGCTCTGGCAGCCTTAGTTGCTATAGACAGTGATCCTGAACCTTGGGCATACCCACAGCTTATCTCATGTCTGGACCTACCGCAGAACTCCGGTGGCAGAGATGCTGAGATTGTATTAACCCGCTGTGGGGAAGAGGCAGTACCCGCCTTAATCGAGGCTTCCAAGACAGGCAAACTGTCTATTCGGACACGGTCTATCTATACCCTCGGTCAGATGAAGTTCCGGGGGTTGGCAGCGGTGGAGTACTTAAAGCCGGCCAGCCGGGACCAGGAAGCACAAGTCCGCAGAGAGGCAATCAGGGCTCTCTCGAAGATAGATCCAACTGACCATGATATTGCCTATACTATTGCAGCAGCCCTTAGGGATGATGACGAAGAGGTTGTAGTCGCAGCAGCACTCAGCATGGCTCTGATGATAAACCCTCCCGATGAGTTGATGGATGACTTACTCTCTGCGCTAAAGACTTATCAGGCTAATGAACGGGTTGCAAGTCGCTTAGCAAGAGCTATTGGAGTCTATGGGCAGAAAGCTGTGCCAACACTCATGAATATAGTGGAGCACGATCTACCTGGAAAAGAATATGCAATTTCAACCCTGGGCGAAATCGGCTCTGAGGCTGATGATGCCACTACTCTTTTGATGAGTATATATAACGACTCTGACCCTGATTTACAGGAGGCTATTGTAACCGCCTTAGGAGATATTGGCAATGACAGAAGCTTCGATCTGCTTTGCCATGCTTATGATTCAGGAAGCAAAACTGCTGTTAAGGTAGAAGCCCTCAATGCTATCAGCAAGTTTTCCTCTCCGGCTTCCACTCGCATTTTGCTGGAAGCTTTGGATTCAGGCAGCTCCTGGATTTTTGAAACAGCGGTGTCCGGATTATCTCAAAAGGGTGAATCTGTCATTGAACCCCTGTGTGAGATGCTCCACGATCCGGAACCTAAGATGCGATTTGCGGCTATAGCCACCTTAGGTGAAATGGGTATTCGGGCGACACCGGCTCTACCCTACATAGAAGAGTTGATGGAGCGGGATCCCGATGACCGGGTACGCTCTGTAGCCAAGGAGAGTATGGATCGGATACTCACTTTGGCGAATATGGATTTGCCTGCGGTTCAATTGCCGGATTATGAGAATATCAACGAGCTGTGCGAGCTTGACTGGGAAATGGCTGTGCTATCCACTATGGAGTTGATGCGCAGTATTCTGGGGGAAATGAGCCCTGAAGAAACTGACCTTTTTGAAAAAAAGTGGGAACCTTTCTTCCGCTATCCAAGTCAAGACATGGTAGACTATCTGAAGCAACTCAATCCTCTACTTATGAAATTCTCTGCTTTGCGTAATGCTTTCGTAGAAGCAGCCTATGGCTATGAAGGCGCGATAATTGACGCTTCAACAGCCCAAGATTTTGGAGCCGAAGCCGAGCTAGAGGCCGCTCTATATACCGCAGAGCATAATATGACCTTGATTCACATCCTGCAAAGGGAAATGGCCATTGTGGCCAAGGAAATAGATGAGTTAGGACCCTTACCTGATCCCGAGGAATTACAGGCACGGGCGCGTCGACGTCTGCAAAACGCCTTAACCGTAACGAACACAGAGGATCTGGACCAACTGGAACGGGAGAGTTGGCAGGGAGGATCTTACTGGGTCATGGTTTCTTTAGAATCTGACACTGTGTCCACGATCTCCGGTATAGGAACCCTTACTCTTTCCTCCGGACCCCCGGGAAAGGTGGAGAGCCCAAGCAGTATTGTGGAAGGCGCAGCCTCGGGTTCTGAAATTGGTATTGGAGGAGATTTCAATGGGTTTGAAAGCAGTGGTTCTGTAAGCTGGACTCCTTTGCCTCGCTTACTTCCGGCGGACACCGGCTTTCGGTTCCCTATGAAAGTGAAGGCCAACTTTAGTACAGATAAGCCTGACCACGAATGGTTAATGACTGAGACCGGGTTGGCCATCTCTGACGGAGGTGAGTCTAACTGGCGTGTCTGGGCTGCCAATTCTGCTAAATCAATATCAGCGGACGAAGAAATCAATCTTAACCATTACGTATGGCGGTATGAGCGGCGGGAAACCGGCTTGGACGCTGTGGATATTGTCGTCAAAGTTCAGGTGCCCGGTGCTATGGGAGTCTTCAACCACACTTATGAATTGCAGGAATTGGACACAGAGCAATTGCAAGCATTGACACAATCGGCTGAGGACGAAAAAGAGAAACAGAAGGCCCGGATTGCCATGGCAGAAGAGGAATTCGCCGAACAATATGAGGCAGCTCACCAACGCCTTAGTGCTGTGGCTTTCCAAAGAGAACAAGCCGAGTATTTCAAGGAGCAAATGCAGCACCTACGTAAAAGTCTGCAGACTGCAACAGATCCACAGGCAGTAGAAAGCCTTACCTGGCAACTGATGGTTACCGAAGCCAATCACCAAGGCGCCCTCGACGAGATTGCCTTTGCTGAAACCGGGGAGTGGACGAGAACTCCTACAACATATGACAGTTACGTCCGCTTACGGATGGCTGACCAAAGTCGGGAATTAGCAGATGAATTCGCTGAGAGGACACGTATACTGAATGCAATTCCCAGGCAATTGGCTTTGATGCCGGCAGATGATAGAGAGAATCTGGCCCGATTCGTTGATCGGAACCTAAATGTAGGAGATCTTAAGCAAATGCGGGATGTAGCACGCATCGTCTCTGAACGAGTAAATGCCCACTGGGAAGGGGAAGCTGCCCGCAGTTCAGAGGTAGTGGCCATTCAGGACGAAAATATCTTCTGGGCACAAAGCATCAAAATGGGGGCAGGGATGCTCATTACCGGTGGAGCAAGCTCCGCAGTTACTGCTTTGGGTGGATCCGCAAAAGCTGTGGCCATGGCGCCTACAGCTACCAAACTGCTTTACGGAGGAACAACAGGCTATCTTGAAGGCGGCCCTAAAGAAGCAGTAAAACAGACTATAGCTTGGTCGCACCAAGTGGGTGGGCTTGCAATTGAAGCTTACGAAGGGTTTGAGGCAGGCTCTAAAGAAGGTCTGGGTAAAGGATTGAGTGAAGCTGCCTGGAGAGTAGGTCAAGCTTATGTTATGGATAAAGTCATAGACTACGGAACACATTTGGCCGGCAGGGCCATTAGCGCGACATTCGACAAACCGAAACCCTCCGTGCACCAGCAATTCGATGCCGCTAAATATCGAGAAGATATCGACAATGCCAAGAGCTTAGTCAAGCACTGGCAAGATAAGCAATGGGAGCTTTCCGCGCTCACGGCTTCAGGAGTTCCCAGCGCCAAAGCGCACCAGGTCGGTGATGAACTGACACAACTGGTTTCGTCCATTAATTCATCGTACCATGCCAAATGGCTGCTTAAACACCAATCACCTCCTCATGTTCAAGCCCTGTTCAACAATCGCCTGAATGAAGTCTATAGCAACACTATGCCTGACTTCTACGGTCAACTGAAGACTATGGGCTACGACACTACGAATCTGCGCTTTTGCACTATGCGTAATGCCTCCAATGTCGGCAGTGTAGGTATGGATCTGGACTTGGCCTTGGATGAAACTTCAAGGGTGATTATTTCCAAAAACGGAGAACAGGTAAGCCGCTTTGTATTCATGGATGATGCTCAAAGAGCCTGGAACCGGGCGTACATGAATAACACAGGTTATAGTGCGGTGCAATCTGATATTCTCATTACCACCGGAGCACATCCCGAAGCTTTTGCTGATACTGCCCTGCTTAGCAAGAACATTGACTTCGGTGCTATTAAGTCCGGCCATATCCAACAGGCAGGCGATGTCTTCAGGACCAAAGTGCAACACAGCCTGCAATCCGGTACATCAGAGATAGGCAAAACTCAGGCCGTCTGTCGGGATATTGAAAAGGAGATGCGGACCAAAGTCTTGCCATACATGGAGTATAGGATCAAGCAAGAGGCTTTGCGAGGAAATCGAGTCAATGTTAATAAACTTCAAGAAACGAATGCCTATTGGAAGAAGGTCTATGAAAAGGTAGATACCATCGGACGGCAAGAGACCAATCCTTATAAGATTTGGCAAATGCAGCGAGAGCTGGAGACAATGACCGGCCACAAAACCCATGAAGTCATAGATCAATTAGCCGGTCATTTCGAGACATTGGGCAAATTTTATCAGTGAATTGGCCAAGGGGCTCTAATGCCTAAAAATAACTATAGACTTCCCCAGAACGATACACGTAATCTTTCACATGTAAACATTGGTAGCTATGATTTTCTGGGTAGCGGGAAATGTGGAAGAGTTGTTGAACACACCGATAATCGTATAAGGCTTAGTCGTTTAACCGCAATCCAGGGAAGTACGCACTGTAGAAGCCGGTATTTCGGGTGAGCAGTCGGTCGGCATAGGTCAAAGCGTGCGCTTCAATGATGAAATCGCCGGCCACGTGCCGGCGAGATACTATGACCCGTCCGCACTCGGGCAGTTGACGCGGGTTAGGCATCCGCATGACCTGCACTGGAAACGTCCATTGCGTCGAGACAGATACGCCTTCCAAGCGTCTGCAGCTTTACTTCCACGCTAAACTTCAACCTAGGTCTCTCATTGTCCCCGGCATGTGCCCGCATATGCTGCGTCGTCGATAAGGGCTCCTCATCTTCTCTTGCTAGATCCCTAAATGCGCCCTTTGCACCTCAGGGTTACTTTCCAGTTCTTTCGAGCTTCCTTCAAGGGATATCCTTCCGGTTTCCAGTACGTATCCTCTCGACATAGTAGATAACGATTTCCTTGCATTCTGCTCTACAAGCAGTATGCTGGCTCCGCGGCGGTTCAGCTCACTGAGTGCATCGAAGATTTTGTCTACGAATATCGGCATGAGTCTTGGTCAACGCCGAAGGCGGATGCTGTCTCGAAGTCTTGCTCAGTGGCACGCCATGTCGGGCCAAGACAGGTCCCGTTAATCAGGAACCATGCAACGATGAGCAATACGACTGAGGTGATAAGGACTATCAACCGATTACCTGTTATATAAGTCATGTTGAGTCTGTACAGTCCCAACGGTACTTGGGCAGGTACGTGAAGGACGTAAGGGCTTGCCATGAGGCGGAAGAGATCCTCCATGAATGTGAACATACCGATGGACGCAATGAGGGATACGACGTGGAATCGATCATGCCTTTTCGCGGTGGGAGAGGGGCGGCTTAGCTAAGGCCTTGGGCCCGAGCTGAAAGATCAGCACACCTACGATCACTGCGATAGCCCCGACTATCTGCATAGTTTCCATCCTCTCTCCGAGGACTACATATGC
>ERZ795047.5232-NODE-5232-length-10611-cov-46.099564_pt1 | contig 10611 bp, 4 predicted proteins | sample MGYA00375131_ERZ795047 | MGnify/ENA primary metagenome ERZ795047 (study PRJEB30176, sample SAMN05720228) | activated sludge metagenome | isolation source: Anaerobic digester | place: Japan | collected 2015-05-20 ... | reverse complement strand
GGGACTGGCTCTGCCCCCGCTACAAAGAAGTAAGCCCCGCCAATGGCGGGGTTTTGTATTTTTAATCCTCACTTAACTGCTAAATCCAATTTTTTAACGCATAATCTCCTGTTGATTTTTTCACTCGCAGGTTCGAGTTCTCGCTTGGCGGGACTAGCTCTGCACCCAGCTGTTAATAGGATGAAACTAAACAAAAGGGGAACTCAATTTGATTTAATGCTATGGCTTAGTTCACCAATAAAAGAGTTTCTTAATTAAAGCCTTTGTCTATAAATATTAGCTGTTGATATTCATTTATTTCTGTACTATCAAACCAAAAAGTGATCTTATCAAATTCCAGACCCAACAGATTGACAAAACATAGAATATGCATTAACTTGACCAACCAAACAAAACCAACCACAGGCCATGAAAAAAATTCTATTTGCACTTATTTTGCTCGCAAGCCAAACAGTACTTGCACAGGAAACTGTAACCATAAAATTTATTAGACCATCAAAGGTTCAAGGGTCAGCTGCAAAAATCCGAATTATCATTAATGATAACGAATATGTTCTTAAAAATGGAACCGAAACCACGGTAATTATTCCTCACGATTACAGCAAACCTCTACTAGTTGAAGCATCGGCTGGTGGTACTCGTCAATCGTACAGATTGAGAGCTATTCCTAGCGAGAAGTATGTGTTTGAAACAGGTTTTGAGTTCAAAGGGATTTACCTGAAACTCCTTGAGGGGAAAGAGCTTGCAGTAGGAGAAGTGGTACATAAAGTAGATACTGCAAAAGCAGGGGGTGAAACCACTCTAAAAGTTGATAAAGACGGGCGAGCAGTGGGATTTACCATTGAGCGGATTGATGAGTCGGAGGCCATAAGGCAGGAGTGGCTTTCACGGGGTGGAAGAATTAAAAACGAGTCAGTCCTTTTAACTGGAACTTACTTCGGAATGAACCTGAAGGATTTTGACACCCGCGTTGATGGTTACGGTGGGGGTATATCGGCCTACCAGAACTGGATTAACCTTAAAATTCCAGAGTTCAAATCGGGAATTTCAACCTGGAACAGTTTCAACTACGGATGGGGCATTGACATGCTGCTGTATAGGTACAAATTAAATATGGACCTTTCCCCATCGGGAAGTATGGATATGTCGGTTCTTACCCTATCGTATCCCATCTCTGCAAACCTTGGTTGGACTTTTGGGATAGGCAAGTTTCTTGACCAAGGAAACTGGAAAGGGGTAGCACTAACCCTTAAGTATAAACCTTCATTAACGCTAAACATGGTAAGCACTACCTCAACCATAAAAATGCCAGCACCACTAAACACCACCCAAACCGATTACAGCAGCGATACAAATGCAAGCATCAACCTAGGCGGTTTTGGCGTTGACTTTGAATTTTCAAACTTCACCGCAACAATGAATAGGTTAGCCCCCACCCCAAAAACTAAGTTCTCATTCTTTGTATTACCACCAGTTGGCGACACACCGCTATTTGTATCAATAAGTTTAGGTATCTCGTGGTACTCAAGGTAGTTTGAGTAAAAAGTATAATAAAGACCGAACAAATGTTCGGTCTTTTTTTATTACACCCTAAAAGTCAAAGGTATAGTCAAAAAAGGGAATAATTTTCTTTAACTTTGGTTGCTAATTACAACCTCAATGCTTCAAAAAATACAAAACAGAAATTACTGGATTAAGCCAAAGGTAATTGGTGGTTTCTTACTGATAATTATTTTTTCCGTTACAGCAATTGTTATGACCTACCAGGCGGTTAGCGATCTAAAAACTACCCGCCAAGGGCTTGGGCTTCCCGGACAAAAAATTACTGTTCTGAACAGGTTGCTTGCATCAATTTATACTGAGGATAGCGATTTTAGGATGTATGTACTGACCTCAAACGACGATTACCTTAAAACCTACAACAACAATCACCAAAAAGTTACTGCTGCAATAAAATCGCTTCAAAAACTGGCATACAGTAACCAATCGCAGCTAAACTCAATAAAAAAGATTGAAAAGCTACTTCAGAACAAAAGGGAAATTGAGGGCGAAATACTACAAATGCGACAAAGTATTAATACCAGCATCTTTTACGACAGGGCAATGCAACGAATTGCCCGAGCAGGGTCGGAAACCCAGCGTTACCATGAGGTTTACAAGCAAAAAACAGTAACCCAGGTAAGACGCGATACCGTAATTTACAAAAAGGTAGACAATGAATCGATGGCCGCCAGGATAAAACGATTCTTCCTGGGACCAGAAAGAATTGACACTATTGCTACCGATACCCTTGTTGAATTTACGTACGATACCATACCTCACATCACCTACATATCGGACTCAATCATTCAACGGCTTTTACTAATTCTGGACAATATAAGGAATGATCAGCAGAACCAACTTAGGCTTATCGACGAAAAGGAGAAAGAACTGCTTAACAGGAATAGAGCCATCCTGAATCAGGTTCAGCTTATTGTAACCAGTATTGAGAAACAGGAACAGGCTGAAGCTGTTAGCCAAGCATTATCGGTACAAGAAGTCTTAACCAAAAATCTCCTAATAATATTCCTGCTTGGGACCATTACGTTTATTGTGCTGGTTATACTTATAGCAATTATAATGAGGGATATATCGCGCAACAGTACATACAATGCTCAACTTATTGAGGCAAAACAGTATGCTGAAAATCTTTTGCGTTTGAAAGAGCAATTTCTGGCAAATATGAGTCACGAGATTCGTTCCCCATTAAGTGCAATTGTAGGAGTTTCGCGTCAACTATCAAAAACTGAACTGAATGGCAAGCAAAAGGAGTACGTTGATGTGCTTAATAGCTCGTCGAACCACCTGATGGCTGTAATTAACGATATACTGGACTACTCAAAACTAGCCACTGGCAAACTACGATTAGAAAGCAGAGAGTTCTCGCCACGCGAAGTGGTAAACGATACGGTTAAACTTTTTGAGGCAAGAGCAAATGAAAAAGGGTTACAAATTCTTTCGAATATCGATCAATCGTTACCTCACATTGTTGTTGGCGATGACTTTAGGTTAAGACAGGTACTTATCAACCTGCTAAGTAATGCCATTAAGTTCACTGAACAGGGCAGCATTATAGTATCGGGAGCAGTACTCCGCAAAACCGACGATTCGTTAAAAATTCAATTTACTGTTGCCGATACCGGTATTGGCATCTCTCCTGAGATGCAGTCGCAAGTATTCGAGGAATTCACCCAGGCCGATGGCGGAATATCACGCAAGTTTGGTGGAACAGGGCTAGGGTTAACCATTGTAAAGAAACTAGTTGAGCTACAGGGTGGTGAAATATCGCTTACCAGCGAACCCAATGAAGGTACCATTATAAGGGTGGTAATACCTTACAGTATCAAGGAAACCAGAACTGCCAATGTTGACCAAGAAACCCATTACAGAATAAAAGCTGGCACTTCAATCTTAATCATTGACGACGATGAGGTTAACCGGTTAATAGTTACTGAAATTGCCAAAAACGTTGGCCTAGAGGTTGATGCCATAAGCGATGCCAAAAACTTAACTGATCAGCTTAAAGCAAAAAAGTACGATGCGGTTATAACCGATATTCAAATGCCCGAAGTTTCAGGCTACGAGGTGGTTCAACTAATTGAAAATGCCGGTTATAGCATTCCAGTTTTTGCAATTACTGCAAACGATATGATTGACAATCCTGAACGTTTTAGCAGTTTGGGTTTCTCCGGATACCTCATAAAGCCATTTACTGAAGCAGACCTCATTCGACTGCTTGGCCCTGTAATTGGAGCAACTGGAGTTGTTACGGGCGATAAAAGAGAGAGGGCTGATACTTACAATAAATTCGATATCGAGGAGATATACCGATTTACCGGGGGAAATAAAGAAAGCGTTAAGCTAATTTTAGAGTCGTTACTTGAAAACACCCGAAAAAATGTTGAAGAGCTAAATCAGCTCATTAAAAGCAAGAATTTAACTAAGGCTTCAGCGGTAGCCCATAAGATGAAATCGGCTTTTAACCAGTTTAGGGTTTACGACATAGCAAGTATACTTCAACGAATTGAAACGCTCCCCCCCGACAAACACAAGGCAGCCACACTATACATGGATAGGCTAAACCGAAGAGTAAAGAGTTTTACAGTTGAGCTGCAGGAGCAAATTGACAACTTATTGAACTAGACAATCCGCACTCCCATAACAACTACATCGTCGATTCTTGGGGTATTACCATGCCAGTTCTTAAGAGTTTCGTCAAGGATTTGGCGCTGTTCACTCATGGGTTTATGATGGATTTCAAGGAGAAGTTCTTTAAAGTGTTTTATCATAAACTTACGGCCATCTTCGCCTCCAAACTGGTCTACATATCCGTCGGAGAAAGTATAAATTACATCCCCTTTCTGGATTTGAATAACATTATTGGTAAACGAAAGTTCACCGCGCAGGTGAATGCCAATAGGCATTTTATCGCCCTTAATATGGGTCAACTCGTTGTTGCGGATCAGAATAAGCGGATTGTTTGCCCCGGCAAACTGAAGGGTTTGGGTTTCCTCATCAATAATGTAAATGGCAATATCCATCCCATCCTTGCTTCCGCCTATTTCACCGGTTTGGTGAAGTGCAGTTATAACCAAGTTTCGTAACTCATTAAGCACTTCATTTGCTTTCAGATCGGTTTTTGTACCAATGATCTGGGTTAGGAAGGATATGCCCAACATGCTCATGAAGCCCCCGGGAACTCCATGTCCGGTACAATCGGCAACCACTGAAACCTTTAACTTGCCTGCCTGAGTGATGTAGTAGAAATCGCCGCTAACTATGTCACGGGGTAAGTAAAGTATAAAGTTTTCAGGAAAGATTCGGTTAATCTGATCGGTGGGTGTAAGTAATGCTGTCTGAATGCGGCTTGCATACTGAATACTACTGGTTATCTCCTCGTTCTGGGCAGCAATTTTTTCCTTTTGCTGTTCTATTTCTTCCTTTTGAGCAACAACCTCGGCCGTTCGTTCGCGAACAATTTGTTCAAGACGTTCTTTTTCAGCAATGAGTCGGCGGGTATTCCATTTAACTATACCCCAAACCAAACAAACTGCAAGTATAAAATAGAGTATGAATGCCAAAATAGTACGGTACCAGGGCGGGCGAATTTCAAAAGAGTAGGTTGCCTCTATGCTTTCATCCCCATAAATATTCTTTGCCTTAACATGGAATGTATATTTACCCTCCCTAAGATTAGTATAAGTAGCATCGGTTCGTTTATCCCACTGGCTCCAAGTGGTTTCGTCAGAACCTTCCAGGTAATGGCTATACACTATATCCTCCTCACGTTCAAAGTAAGGAGCTGCAAAAGTAAACACCATGGCATTATAGTGGTAACCCAATCGCGGCATTTGGTAAGGTTGTTGCTCTAACGATAATTTTCGAACCGAGGAATCCCCTTGAGTATAAAAGGCTCCACCGAACAGTAATGAATCCTTTGATACCACTTCGCGAATTACGGCACGGAATGGAGCGTTAAAACTTCGTTTTAAATGAGGATTGTAAACGTAAAGTTCTTTTGACATGCCAATCCAAAGGGTTCCGTCAGGATCAGCATATATCGCATCGGCCCACTTATTGGGAAGTCGCTTTAGATCGCGGTTGTCAGTTACCCAGTTCCCAGCAGAATCCTTAACAACTCGTTCAATCCAGTTCTTATTGTTACTATCGTAGCATAGGAAGGCATAACCATTGGAGAACTTTGTGGCTTTATAAATCCCAAATCGCTTTGAAAAAGCGCTACCTACTAAACCTCCCGGCTCAAACAGGTTGTTTTCATAGTTAAAGTGGTATATTCCATTTGAAGTAAGGATATATAGTGAATCATTAACAGGGAAAAGAATTATATACTGAAGGTTTTCTAGCCCCTTTATGCTCTCCTTGCCAAACTTAGATAATTTGGTAAAACTCTTGTTAACCATATACACACCAGAGTAACCTGTGGCAAGCCAAAGGTTCCCTTTACTGTCTTCAACAATTGAGCGTATTTCAAAATTAATGGAATCGCGAAATAAGTTATCAGTGTGTTTCCATTCGCCGTTTGCCCAGTCTATATATGCAACACCTGAATTTAACCCAATATACAATCTACCAGGTATGCTTTTAGATGGGTATAAAGCAAAACAACTATGTTGAATTTGTTTTGATAATTCAAGGTTTGCATTTAAAGGATTGCTAATACTTATGGCTTTACTTCCCTTTATTTCAAAAACACCATCGGTATAGCTGCCTGCAAGAAGCATTTTGGGTGCATTTGGTGGTGAAAAAATAGTTAACGCCCATACATTTCCATTAATACCATCTACAGGTATAAACTTTGGAACTCCATTGCTGTCGTAAGCCAAATAATAAACCCCGTTGAAAGTAGCAAGATAAATAGTATTATTAAATCTAACAATGTCAACAATAATTTCCGATAAGCCACACTCCTGACCAAATCTTCCTATGGCAGAGTTCAACTCAACCTTGGCAATACCACCATCGTATAGTGTTGCCCAAAGGGGTGCATCGCCATTTTGAAACACTTCGGACACTTGGCCTGCGTGCATTCCCGTTTGTTTGTTAACCAGATTTATGGTTTTTAAGTCCGGGGCTAGCGTAACAACTCCAAAAAAGTCGGATTGAACAACCCCCAAAGCAATATTGCCATCATTAAGTTTAGTTGCGCTGTATGGTATTGCTGACTCGGTGGCCATTCTTTTGGCAAGGAGCGTTGGAGTGTCAACGCTTTCGACCTTACCGTTTGAATAGGTATAAAACCCATTATCAGTAAAAATAAAAATTTTGCTAGAGTCAATTGCTACAATTGAGAATACATTTTTATGAATAAAAGCCTGACCACCGGGGATAACTTCAAGGGTACTGTCGCTTGTAAAAGTCCTTAAACCTTGAAGATAACTGTTAACATAAAACTTATCGTTAGCCTTTAATGTAAAAAAGTTAGCATATTCACTTTGCTTTCCCAATGAAATAGGTTTTATAGTATTACCATCGAAAATAAAAATATTTGATAGAGAGCAAAAGTAAGTCTTACCTTCATACCAGTATGTTTTGTAAATGTAAGAAAGGTTAGACTGAATACTATCGGGTAGGTTTTTGATAAGTGAAAAATATTGTAACCTCCCGTTTGCAGTAGGCTGAAGGTAGCCAAACTCACCTGTTGAACCAACATATATAACCCCATCGGCACCCTTACAAAGCGAACGAACCGACTTGTTTTCAGGCATAGGGATGCTACGCCAGGTTTTGCCATCGTATTCCAGAATGCCATTATCGTTTGTACCAAAGTACATCACACCCCTATCGTCCTGTGCGATACACCAAACCTGCTCGTTTCCACCGTAAACCTCAGGGGTATAGTTTGTAATAAGCGGATTGCCATACTTATTGAATTGCTGGCCACTCGCTTGTAAAACACTTATGAACAAAATACCAAGAAATAGAAGCTTTTTCATGGTAAAACGCTATACTAAGATTTGATAAATATATTAAAAAAACGTTTAATCAGTCAATATTTTTAACTAATTGCTCCAATTAGTTTCTTAAAAAAGAAAAATCATATTTCAAAGTTGTAAAGATAAGGTTTTTAATAATATCGAATAGAAATCTACCAATTTCACTACTGTCCGATTTAAAAAATCTTTATCCACTAAGCGGGAATAGGATAACGTTACGCCGTTGGCGATGAAGTATTGCTAGAAAAACCAACCTTAACATTTCCTATTCCCAATGGAGGATATAGAATAAGTTAGGTATAAGCTAACTCTTAAAATTTTTTTAGCCAAAAAGTAGTGATTATCTATACAGAATCAATCGCCATTAATTGGGTAAAAGCAAAAATAATGCCGGTCGTTGACCGGCATTCACAAAAAAGTAAACGATTACTGCTTTATTAACTTTTTTAAAGTTTCCAGTTCAGCCTTTAAGTTCTCAATTTCCTTTTGCTGCTGAATAATTTGCAACTGAAGGTTTTCAACGGTTTCAACCGTTTCAAACTGCATGCGGGTTAGGTTAATGCCATCCCTTTCCTCCGATGCTTTTGTTAGCCAGGGTAAGTGGCCATTACGAGCAATGAACCGTTCAACGCTCAGGGGATCGAGCCGCTTGGAGTAATCGGGTTTGAATACAAAGTCGGGTTTGCTGTAAATATCTGTACCCGTTCCATAATAAAGATCACCAGTTATTCGTGCATCACCCACTACGTGTAGCTGTTTATCGGGCACGGTTGTTCCTATCCCAACTCGGGCATTTAAAGCAATTTCTTTGCTATCGAATCTGCCATAAATTAGTGCTTGCGTTGAATCGCCTCCAGAATTGGAAATATGCAGTCTATTACTTTTAGCCTCGGAAATACCAGCCTGATATCCAATAAAGACGTTGCTGTTCCCTGAACAGTTTAGTCCAGCCTGATGCCCAATGATAACATTAGCAAATCCGTTATTTGTTCCAGTTTGCTGTCCAATAAAAATATTGTAAAAACCATTGGTTAATCCGGTTCCACTTGCATACCCGATACATACATTACTACTAGCAATAAAAGGACCAGTGTTGAAATTTGCAGCGCTTTGAGTACCAATAAAGGTGTTGTTGTTGCCATTAATATTGTACCCTGTAAAACGCCCAACCATTACATTGCCCGATCCATTAGTATTACCCCGACCAACATTGGAGCCCAAAAAGGTATTATCTCTTCCTGTATCGTTGGAGGCTCCTGATGCCTGACCAACAAAAGTATTTTCATTTCCTGATGTATTGCTAGAACCTGCCATATCACCAAGAAACGAGTTGTCAGAACCATCAACATTCTTGTAGCCTGACCGATAACCTAGAAATAGGTTTCTGAAACCATTTACATTATAGTAGCCACTCTCCAAACCAAAAAATGTATTGCCAAAACCAGAAGTGTTTGAAAAGCCTGAACCGTTTCCGAAAAACATATTTCGGTTTCCATCGGTATTACTTTTACCAGACTCATTACCGATAAAAATATTACTGTAGCCACTGGTGTTGCTATATCCGGCCATATAGCCTATAAAAATATTCTTAAATCCTGTGGAAGTACTAAACCCTGATTGTTCGCCAATTGCAATATTTTGCACACCGTTCAATGCATTTCCTCCCGCCTTACTCCCTAAGTAAACATTACCACCTCCAAATTGGTGAAGCATTCCTGCCTGGTAACCAATGAATGTATTATCGCTTCCGGTATTATTTAAGCCAGTCTGATACCCAAGGAAGGTATTCCAATTCCCGGTGCTGTTTGCTTTCCCGGCCTGAAATCCTAAAAAGGAGTTAAACTGTCCGGTAGTAATGCTTGCCCCAGCTTCGTATCCAATCAGGTAGTTATCCTTGGTTAGCTGGATGAGTTGAGCACTAGTCTTCCCGTTGGTGAGTCCACCCACAGCAAAGCCACCCTTGGCTCCCTTCCCTGGGTTCTCATTGATATAAATTCTGGCCGAATCGGGGTTTACAAACAGCAGGTCCTGGGATATAACCGCTTTGGTTTGATTGGTTAATCCACCCACGGCAAAGCCACCCTTGGCTCCCTTGGTGCCGGGGCTTTGCTTAACATATACCCTGGCGCTATCGGGGGTTATACGCAGGTACTCTACCGGCTCTCCCTTTGCGCCGGTCAGGCCGCCCACTGCAAACCCACCCTTGGCCCCTTTGGTTATGGCGCTGTCGGGGATATTTACCCTTACCCCCTCCTGGTATACGCCAAAGAGCACCTCACCCTTGCTGTTCTTCACCTCAAATATGGGATCGTCGGGGTTGGTGGGGTCGTTGCCCACCACCACCAGGTTCCTGGTAAACCTCAGGTTGGCGCTATCGGCGTACACGGCCATGGGTACGGGCTGTATCCTCTGGCTGCCCAAGCTGCTGAAGGTGCTGCCCCCGTCGGTGCTAAGCTCCACCTTTAGCCTGGTTTCATTACTCCCCCAGGGCACCTCCTCTAAGCTGCCCGATAGGGGCGTACCCTCGCCCACGGTGAGGCTTACCAGCCCGTAGGGGCCGGTGTTCACGGCATGGCTCTCCGCGTAGTAGGTGGTGGAGCCATCGGAGCTGGTTATGCTCAGCCTGAGGGTCACGTTCTGGTTGGCCAGCACCTGCCCGCTGCTGTTGCGGAGCACGGCCTGGTAGCTGAAACCGGTGGGTTGCTGTGCTGCGGCGGTGATAGCAACTACCATGAATAGCAGCATACCTGTAATCTTCTTCATAACCTTAATTTTAGTTTGTCTTAAACACAATACACTAGAAAGACAGGATATCAGCTGAATTCAAAATTATTTCAAGCTATTCTAAAGAAAAATCATTCGAATAATTTTCTCAACAAATTAAAATCAATGATAACGTTAAAAATTTATGTGTTAATTCAATTACTGATAAAACAAATTGTTTGCTGGCTTAGAGTATTAATTTCTAACTTTGATAATTAACCAATAATGAAAAAAATATTCATTGTCTAAAATTTGGCATAACAAAAGTAGATTGAACTTAAAAGGCAAAAAAGAAGATTAGAAGTTACTCCTTTACCAGCTTAACAATCCGATTCAGATTATCCTTCTCCAGCGT
>ERZ795047.5220-NODE-5220-length-10633-cov-4.077236_pt1 | contig 10633 bp, 7 predicted proteins | sample MGYA00375131_ERZ795047 | MGnify/ENA primary metagenome ERZ795047 (study PRJEB30176, sample SAMN05720228) | activated sludge metagenome | isolation source: Anaerobic digester | place: Japan | collected 2015-05-20 ... | reverse complement strand
CCGGCGGATTTCATCATCGCGCCCGATAACGGGGTCGAGTTTTCCCTGCCGAGCGGCTTCCGTAAGATCACGCCCATACCGCTCAAGCGCCTGGTAAGTCGCCTCCGGCGTGGGCGAGGTTACTCTCTGACTGCCGCGAACCTCTCGCAGAGCCTGAATCAGCCGCTCGCGAGTAAGGCCAGACTGCCCTAACAGCCGTCCCGTCGTACCTTTGTCGTCGATCATCGCCAGTAGCGCATGCTCGACCGACACGTATTCATCCTTGAGTCTTTTCGCCTCGTCTTCCGCCTGGGTCAGAACGCGGTTCAGGCGACCGGTAACGTAGATCTGATCGGGCGGGGCGCCGGAAGGACCGGTCATCCTTGGCATTCGGTCAAGTTCATCTTCGAGCTTCTGCCTGAGTAACTCCGGGGACAGACCGGCTTTAGTGAGGATGGGCGTCGCCAGTCCGTTCTCCTGGGCCAGAAGGGCTTCAAGCAGGTGTTCTACATCGACTTGCTGGTGGCTGCGCCGGATTGCGGACGATTGGGCCGCCTGCAAGGCCTGTTGCATCTTTTCTGTCAAACGACTTATATCCATACCGTTGTTGATTTCTCCGTAGGCCGGGCGGGAACGTCATCAACCGCGTCGCCTCGCCGACCCGGCCTCCGTCCCGCTCCGTTAGTTACTCTGTGTAAATAAGAGTTGATAGTGTCATTGTCAACCTGGCTTCCCAGGGTTTCCTCCTGTTATATTCTCGCGTTCGAACCGATATGCCGAGAGGAAGCGAGGAGGAAAACGAGTGTTCCGAAGAATTACTGCCGAGGCGGACTCTGTCGATGAGGCGATCGCCAGGATGCAGGTCGAAGCACCGGCGGGTTACGAAGTTCTCTTGACGGAAGTGATTGCACAACCGAAGGTGGACATAATAACCAGCTCCGCTCCGACGATTGAGGCGGCCTTTGCAAAAGCGCGTCACAAGGTCCCGAAAGGGGCCTCGCTGACCGAGGAAACAGTGGTGCGCAACCCCGGCGCGGAAACGCTCGAAATGGAGGCGGCGGATGAAGCAGACGCTCGTTCACAGGTCAAAGAGCAGCTGCAGGAGGGCGCCAAACTTCAGTTTCTCAAGCTAGAGGCCGCCGGGAGCAAAGGTTTTCTTGGTTTCGGCAAGAAGCCGAATCGCTACCGGGCGCAGCTCTTTTACCCGGCGACAGTCCGAATCGGCTATCGTTTGAGGGCAAAGGTTTCCGCAACCCTCATGTCTGCGGAAGCTGCCCGACAGGCTCGCGCCGCGGTTCAGGAACTGGTCGATTTGCACGACCAAACGGCTGCCCAGGAATCTCACCAACGGATTCGCGAGATAGGCCAGTTTCTGGAGGGGATCGGCGGAATCGATCTTATGCTGGCCGTACACACACTGTTCGTCCGGGAGCGACCGAATGCCGGACGATTACTGGAAGAAGCGTGGGACGGCATCGGCGCCTGGATCCGGTAGTTGACCAGGCAAAGGCTCTGATCCGTGTCACCCGCGTGATCCGTGCTATCCGCGGGAACGAGTGCCCGCGGATAGCACGGATCACGCGGATTACGCGGGTCACGGCTTCAGACTGGCCAGCTTTTGAATTATCATCGAAATAAGCGAACTTTTCCCGACCTGGCTCTCCGCCTATGCCTTCACGGATAGAAGACTACGGTCTGATCGGCGATTTGCAGACGGCCGCCCTGGTCGCCCGCAACGGCTCGATAGACTGGCTCTGCCTGCCACGGTTTGACTCGGCGGCCTGTTTCGCTGCTCTGCTTGGCACTAATGACCACGGCCACTGGCAACTCTGTCCGGTTGATGAAAACCCTTCGATTAACCGACGGTACCTGCCTGGCTCCATGGTTCTGGAAACTGAGTTTCAAGTTGGAAGCGGGCAGGTGAAAGTACTCGACTTCATGCCGATCCGAGGTACGGACCCGGATGTGGTCAGGATCGTAACCGGCGTTCGAGGTGTGGTGAGGATGAAGACGGAAATCGTTCTTCGGTTCGATTATGGTTCGATTGTTCCGTGGGTCAGGCGTGTAGACCGAGGAATTCGTGCCACTGCGGGACCCGACACGGTTCATATCTGGACCGACGCTCCGCTGCACGGAGAGGATCTGAGGACCGTGGCCGAGTTCAAAGTAAGAGAGGGAGAGCGGATTCCGTTCACCCTGACGTGGTCCGAGACCCACAACCCTACTCCCGCCTATCGCGACCCGGAAGGAGAATTGACGGACACTCTGCAATGGTGGGAACAATGGAGCGGCCGGTGTGCCTACCGGGGTCCCTGGTGGGACGCAGTGGTCAGCTCTTTCGTGACTCTGAAAGCCCTGATTTACCAGCCAACCGGCGGCATCATTGCCGCGCCGACGACATCGCTCCCGGAAGAAATCGGCGGGGTCCGCAACTGGGACTACCGTTACTGCTGGCTTCGAGACTCCACCTTTACTTTGTACTCGCTCCTTGTAGGCGGCTATACCGAGGAGGCCAAGGCCTGGCGCGAGTGGCTGGTGAATGCGGTAGCCGGGACGCCGTCTCAGGTCAACATCATGTACGGGCTGGGCGGTGAACGACGACTGATCGAGGTCGAGCTCGACTGGCTGCCCGGGTATGAAGGATCCGTACCGGTCCGAACGGGCAACGCCGCCTATCGGCAGCACCAGCTCGACGTGTACGGTGAGACAATGAACACTCTTCATCTCGCGCGCCGGGTCGGCGTGCCGCCAAGCCAAAACGCCTGGGCCGTCCAGAGAGCCATGGTTCGTTTCCTGGAAACGGATTGGGACCAGCCTGACGAAGGTCTTTGGGAAGTGCGCGGTCCCAGGCGCCAGTTCACACACTCCAAGGTCATGGCCTGGCTCGCAGTTGACCGGGCAATCAAGGGAATAGAACTAGACGGCTTCGATGGACCGGTGGATCGATGGCGGGAACTGCGTCAACAGATTCACGACGATGTTTGGCGCCACGGGTTTGACCAGGAACTGAACTCGTTCGTCTGGTATTACGGATCGAAAGAACCTGACGCCAGCCTGCTGATGCTCCCACTGGTTGGATTTGTCCGGGCGGATAACCCCGCCATGCGCGGGACTGTTCGCCTGATCCAGCAACGGCTTTGCCGTGATGGTTTCGTTCAGCGGTACCCCACCAGCCCTGAAGTTGACGGGCTCCCCGGCGGCGAGGGGGCGTTTCTTTTGTGCACGTTCTGGCTGGCCGACAACCTGATTCTTCAAGGTCGTGTCCAGGAGGCGCGTGCGATCTTCGAACAGCTTCTCGACTGTCGCAACGATCTCGGGCTACTGTCCGAAGAGTATTCCCCTGAAAAGAAACGAATGCTGGGAAATTTCCCTCAAGCCTTTTCTCATGTCGGCCTGATTAACACCGCACGAAACCTCGCCGAAAACAAGGTGGTCCAGAGCGAGGCAACCGCCCAGACGAGTCAAAGCCGCGATGACCCTTCTTAAGCAGGACTGTCCCCAATAAAGAGGAAAGAACACGGAGGTTTTATGTCTGAAAAGAAACAAATCCGCCGGGAACAGAAACAGGATCGGCAACCCGGGATTGAGTCTCAGATGACCCCTACTAAGCCGGTATCGGAATCACCCGAGTACCGCGGTAGTGGAAAGCTTGAGCGTAAAGTCGCCTTAATTACGGGCGGAGACAGCGGGATCGGGCGCTCTGTCTCTATTCTGTTTGCACGCGAAGGCGCTGATGTCGCGGTGGTTTATCTGAACGAGCACACGGACGCCGAAGAAACCAGGAGACAGGTCGAGCAGGAAGGAAAGAAATGCCTGCTGATCGCAGGTGACGTGGGCAACGAGGAGTTCTGTCAGGAGGCCGTGAGTACCACCCTGGAACAGTTGGGACGACTGGATATCCTGGTAAATAATGCAGCGGAACAGCATCCCCGGGAAAAGCTGGAGGACATAAGCGCCGAGCAGCTCGAGAAGACGTTTCGTACGAACATTTTCTCGATGTTCTACATGACAAAGGCGGCTCTCCCGCACCTGACTGAGGGCTCAACGATCGTTAATACCTCCTCGATCACCGCCTACCGCGGCAACCCCCAGCTGATCGATTATTCTGCTACCAAAGGGGCAATCGTTGCCTTTACCCGGTCACTGGCGCAATCACTGGTAAAGCGAGGGATTCGGGTTAATGGAGTCGCCCCGGGGCCCATATGGACGCCGCTGATTCCTGCCACGTTCAGTGAAGAAAAGGTTTCCCAGTTTGGTGCGGACACACCCATGGGGCGAGCTGGAGAACCATTCGAGGTGGCGCCGGCCTTTGTGTTCCTGGCTTCGGCCGACTCCGCTTTTATCACGGGTCAGTTCATACACGTCAACGGCGGCGACTTCATATCCAGTTGACGGCTTTACCAGTCAGGAGGAAATTCCATGCCCTCTTCTGAATAGATCCGGCGAAGGCGCTCGTTGTAATTCGCCTTGGCCTCCCGCTCCCAGTACAGAGGAATCGATGGATCCTCCGGAACTGTCCCACGGTCGCCGGTGTCGGCTATCCAGCGATCGAGAATACCGCGCAGTCTCACCAGTTCCTCTTGAAATTCGGCCGACCCCGCCAGGTTTTCAAGCTCATGCGGGTCCTTCGTCAGGTCGTAAAGCTCCTCGGCAGGGCGGCTGTCCGTCATGAACTTCGCTTGGGCCGGCGTTAGCTTTCCTTCGGCATGCAGGCGGCGCATCAACCGCATAACCGGGTACTGGGTCTCTTTGTAGCGATTCAGCTGCGAGTAAGGACGTTCGGGGTAGAAGTTCCTGATGTATTTGAACCGGGTGTCTCGAACGCAGCGAATTCTGTCGACCGTTTCATCACACCGATCCCGAGCGGCGACAATGTATTCCCGCCTGCTGGCGCCGGGACCCAGGAAAGGCCGACCCTGCATTTTCGGGGGAAGCGGAATCCCGGCCAGATTCAATGAAGTTGCTCCGAAGTCGATGGCGCTCACGAGCTGGTCATTGACCTGCCCTGCCGAACGCCCGTCAGGCCAGCGGATAATCAAGGGGATATGAATTCCTTCGTCGTAAAGCCATTGCTTAGCCCGAACATGGGCCCTCCCGTTGTCTGCGAAAAAGAAAATAATGGTTTTGTCCAGCAATTGCTCGTCGGCAAGACGCTTCAGAACCTTTCCGATCTTTTCGTCGAGGAACCCGATGGTGTCGTAGTAAGCCGCCCAATCGGCGCGTGTGATGGGATGATCCGGATACTGGGGCGGAATAGTGAGCTTCGCCGGATCAGTGGGGCTCTTTTCGTTTCGCTTGAAGACCCGGTGGGTCTCCGAGAAGTTGATCTGGGCGAAGAAGGGTTGCCCCGCTTTCCGCTGGTTCCAGTCCGTCCCGTCAAAAATGGGTTGGGACGGACTGAAGTTAAAATCGGTCTTCCCGGTACCCTCAACTCCCGGTGCGGCTGTCTTCACGTTGGCCGTGAAGTAGCCGGCCTGGCGAAACCATTCAGTTATGACCCGGACCCCGTCCGGCAGCTGATGGCCATCGTCCCGATGACTTCGATGATTGTGAGCGTCGATAGACGTCTGGTACATGCCGGTCATGAAAGCCGACCGCGAGGGAGAGCAGACCGGACAGGTAGCGAAGGCGTTTGTGAACCGCATCCCTTCGCTGGCCAGACGATCGATATTAGGAGACCGAACTTCTGTGTTTCCATAACAGCCCAGGTCCGGGCAAAAGTCCTCGGCGATCAGCCACAGGATGTTGGGTCGAGGCTCGGATTGCCATCGGGCTGCGAGCGCAGCTGCCGAAACACCGCCGATCTGGCCTAGAAAGGATCTCCTGGATGCCTTCATTGTAACCCTCCCTCGACAGAGAACTTCGGTTACCTGCTTCCCGCCGGGCGGTCATACACAACTTCGCCGGCGACGATTGTCCTGGTAATTGTGAGTTTGCCCTGGTCCAGTGTAAACAGTATGAGGTCGGCTCGTTTTCCCGTCGCTATCTCCCCGCGATCGTTAAAGTTGTAAAAACGCGCTGGGTTTCTCGTGGCGAGGTGAATAGTGTCCCCCAGGGAAGCGCCGGTGAAACGCATGAAATTCTCGATTCCCCGATCAAGTGTGGCCGCGGCGCCGGCCAGCACATTCTGGGCCGGAATGCGGACAACTCCTTCGGGCGCCACCACCACCGTCTGCTCATGTCGCCGGTACTCGCCAGGCGGCATGCCGGCAAGGCTGATTACGTCTGACGTCAGGATGAGGTTATGTAAGCCCTTGACCTTGAAGAACGTCTGGATTTGTGCTGGCCTGAGGTGAAAACCATCCGCGATAATGCTGGCCGAGAGGCGATCGTCCGCCAACTGCGGCCACAACGGGTTGTCGTGCCGGTTGATTGTATTCGCACAGCCATTCCCGAGGTGCGTGGAAATCCGCGCGCCGTGGTCAACGGCGGTCTTGATCTGGTCAGCAGATCCGTTGTGGTGAGCCAGGGCGACCCGTATTCCCTGTGCGGCCAGCTTTCGAATGAAATCAACCGCACCTTCGACCTCCGGCGCTAAAGACACTTGGAGGATCTTGCCGCCTGCAGCCTTGTTCAGGGCCTGGAACTCTTCCCAGTCCGGGGGACGTACCCAGGCGCGATTGTGCGCGCCGCGATAACCGTCAACCGGAGAAATATAGGGTCCTTCAAGGTGAAATCCCGGGATCGAACGGGCCAGATCAGGCTCTTGCACAGCTTGCGCCAAAACGCCGAAACTCCTGAGAAGTCTCTCCCGGGTATTTGTCGTCAGGGTAGGCAGGTAGGTCGTTACACCTGCTCTCCACAGCCCCTCGGTGGCTTTTCGTACGTCGTCGACCGACAGAGAATCAGAGACGAAGTCGACTCCAAGATAACCGTTTACCTGGTTGTCGATAAGACCAGGCGCGACGTAGGGGAGGTCTGACGTAGAAGCATCCGCTTGCTCACGGGTGATGCTTTGAATCCGTCCATCTTTGATCGCGATCGTCACCAGCTGCCCGTCAAGATAGAGTCGCCCGCGGACTTCGGTAAGGGATTGAGCCGACAGCAGCGACGCCAAAGCAACCAGGGCCAGCCAGCATGCTGCCAGCACGAGAGGTTTTGATTTTCGTCTTCCGTATAGCATTTTTCAGAATTTCTCCCGATACAAAGTTATCGCCTGTTACTCATGCCGTCTGCCAGAGGCTAATCAGGTACGGCTTCCTGAGTTCGAACACCTGGGCTTGTTCCTCGACGACCGCTTCTGCCTCCGCGTTTGAAGCGTCGCGTGTGCGGTTAATGAACGACGCCACGCGTGCAAAGTACAAAGGAGAGAGCACTTCCACGACCTGGTCTTTCATTGTCTTCCGACGGTGAAAGGCGGCGGCAAATTCGAAAAGGATTTTGGCCCAAAGGTCAGTTGTGAGGTGAAAGGCGTTCGGCCCGCTGGCCACGCGTGACTTGAGCTCCAGAAACGTATCAGTCGATAAAATGCTTTTCCAGGCCCCGTTGAGCGTTTCCCAGGAAACGAAGAAGTTTTCGATAAGCGCCTGGTAGTTGATCGGGAAGCTTTCAGGTTCTTCCGTCACCGGGTCGCCCCACACATCTGTCGGCTCGCTCCTGCCAATTTTCATCCAGGTCGATTCGGTTTCTTCCATGCAGACGAAAAGGGTCTTGACCACCTGGCGGAACATCGGTTCCAGGCTGGCAGCGGGGTCTTTCGCGTCATGAATCTTCACACCCAGTCGCGCCTGGCAGACTCTGACGCCTTTTACGAGAGCCTTGCTCGTCATCCATATGTCGATCCCGAAGCGCGCTATGTCAGTATCCCAGACGGATTCCTGGGACAATTCTGAAGCCAGACCGGCAGAAAGCGCGAAGTCCCCTCCTATCGGCTGACGTATTCTCTTCCCGTAGAGACATCGGGTCATGTTGTAGGCGACGTTGTTGGTAATTGTCCCGTCATACTTATAGCGGACGTAAAGTGGCGCCACGAATTCGTATCCGCCCTTGATAACCGGGCCTAGAAGCCGCTCAATCCATTGGGGAGTAATTGATCGAAGGTCGGCGTCAAGCAAGGCGATCGCTTGTGCCTGTACCTCAGCGGCCGCAGCCAGGATCCATCTGACTGCAGATCCCTTGCCGGGTAGCCCGCGGTATATCCCGACCACACCGTGGGATCCGGTGGCTTTTACGGCGGCCAGCGCGATTTCACGGGTGTCATCCATGGTCGAGCCCCCGTCTGCAATCACGATGCACGCCGATCGATCCGGAAAGTATTCGGCCAGACCTTTGGCCGCCATTTCTACGACCTTGCCAATGGTTTCGCCATTGTTAAAGCAAGGTATGCCAACGACCACCTCCGCAGGGGACACGCGGCGCAGCAGTTCCTTGGTTATCTCTCTAAGTGGGCTTGACGTAACCATGTTCTATTTTCCCGTCTAGCAAAGGAGTAATTGCGGCAGCCCAGCCCTTGCCGTGGGGGTAAGGGGCTACAGCCGCAGTCGGAAATCGTTCGAGTAAGGCGGGGTGAGGACCCCGGGCCGAAGGAATGATGACTGGAATATCGGCGGCGGCGAGCATCGAGATATCGTTTGGGCTGTCGCCGCAGGCGACCGTGTGACCGGGTCTCTGGACGGGCGCAACGGAAAGCAGCCGATCCAACACGGTCGCTTTGTCGTGTTTGCCTTGAAGGTGCAGGAATCTGTTTCCCCGGATGAGCGTCAAAGCCCGATCGGCAGGCAAAGCCCGACTGAGAGCCGCCTCCCCTCTCTCGTCCAGGAGAAGGGGCGCGGTGGCTTGACGATCGCGCGCCGCCGCAAGAGCTGATAAGGGAAGCCCCGTCAAGAGTCGGAGTTCTTCGTCGGTCAGTTCCCAGATCGTGCGTAACGGAATTTGCTCGCGAGTCCGGATCTCAACGGCTATCTGGTTAAGGACGCACGCTGGCACAGCCGACTCCAGGAGCTGGGTCGAACCGTCGGGGAACAAGACTCCAGCGCCGTTCTCAAAGCCTGCCGGCCAAGGCATGCCCAGCCATGCGAGAAAGGGCCTGAGTTCGGCAGCCGTCTTGCTGGTAACCGGGCAAACAGGAATGCCCGAATCCCTGAGACGTATTAAAGCGGCCTCGGCTTCGGCGTTCAACTGGCCATTCAGGTCCAGCAATGTTCCGTCAAGATCCGTGAACACAACGCTAATCGGCACTCTTCCAAGACCTCTTCGACCACAAACCGCCTGCCTGCTGGACACATTGCCGGTTCAGGAGGCAAGCCGGCCCGCCTGATAAGCAATCTTAGCAGATCAGAAAGAAGCAGGAACCCCTGAAAAAGGTAATGCACGGAGAAAGAATGTCTTATGGACACCCGCCCCCATTTTTAAACCCGTTGCGGGCGCAACATCCCGACCGCGGGATCATCTGAACAAGTAACTACTGATAAGCTGTGAAAATCGGCGTTTTTATCCGTGGATAATGCACGGATAGTTGGAATAACACGGATATGCGCGCCGAATCTTTTGGGGGGTTCGCCATGCGGAAAGTAGCAGTCGCTATCGCAATCATCTTTTCACTTGTGGTCATCGCCTTACTGGTCTTGTGGCTGACTTTCGAAGTCGACGATTACCGCGGCCCGATTCAGTCCCAGCTCGAAGATCGATTGGGTCGTTCGGTCAAGCTCGGTCCGATGGAGCTGGGACTGTTTCCACCGCGCTTTCAAGTGAGAAACCTGGTGATAGAAGACGATCCTGGTTTCTCGAACCCGCGCCCGTTCATCGAGGCTGAGCAGGTTAATCTCGCGCTGAATTTAATTCCGCTTCTTCGCGGCAATGTGGAGATTACTTCGCTCAGGCTCGACCGGCCCGTTATCGAACTGATCAGAAACGAGCAGGGAGTGTGGAACTTCTCCTCCCTGGGCGCCAAGGGCGCTATCGGACAGGAGGATGATGAGGCGGGAAACCCCGGTGGATTTCCTATCGGCAATCTTGGCATCGAGGACGGCCAAGTCGCCTTGACCGACCGGCAGTCCGCTGGTAACAGGGCTGTTTATCGTGACATTGACCTGGTACTGAAGAATCTGGCCGGGGAAAACGCCAGTGTCGACCTCTCCATTCGCCTGCCCGGAGAGGGTGAACAACGAGTGCAACTAAAGGGAACCGGGGGGCCTATCAACCTGGAACGGCTCGTCGCCACACCATTTGAAGGAAGGCTTGAATTGAACCAGGTTCGACTGGGCGGATTGCGTGAGTTTCTGCAGAGTCAGATGCTTGCTGAGATGGACGGAACCCTTAACGGGCAAGCGCAAATCAGTTTGCAATTAGGGGCGCTGGTGACTGACGGGGAGATTACAGTTCAGGATGCTCGCTTCGCAACGACCGACCTGGGGCAGCCCATAAGGGCTCAGTACCTGGTGAGTACCGACTTTGAGAAGGAAGAGATCACGGTCAAGAAGGGAATCCTGGGGCTCGGAGGATCGTCAGCGCTTTCGGTCGACGGGTCTGTTAACCTGCAGTCCGACCCTGCACGGCTGGGGCTGAGACTGAGAGCAGATGGCCTTTCTCTGCAAGAGTTCGCGCGTCTCGCCCCAGCCCTTGGACTCTCGCTTCCCCCAGCGACAGAGATCAAGGGACAACTGAATGCTGACGTCCGGGTTCTCGGTACGACGGAGCAGCCCACTGCAGAAGGGTC
>ERZ795047.5196-NODE-5196-length-10657-cov-27.769760_pt1 | contig 10657 bp, 9 predicted proteins | sample MGYA00375131_ERZ795047 | MGnify/ENA primary metagenome ERZ795047 (study PRJEB30176, sample SAMN05720228) | activated sludge metagenome | isolation source: Anaerobic digester | place: Japan | collected 2015-05-20 ... | reverse complement strand
TAAGCGACACCGGTCAGGGGATCAGCCTGGAACGGCTCAATGAAATTAAAGCTGGCACGGTCTCACCGGACCGTAGCTTCTCCACTTCCCATGGACTTGGGCTCAGGGGAGCCATCGAGGCCGTAAGCCTTGCCGGGGGCAGTCTCGATATTACAAGCACCCCCGGGCAGGGCACCACCATTACACTAATACTCCCCCTTTAAGGGACCTGGCCGATCCATCGGCCTCCCCTTCATCCTTTTCACGGGATGCTTCCAGTTCCCGCTGGGCTTGCATCTCCATCTGGTACGCCTGGGCTGCGACCCGCATATCTGCCGGGGAAGGGGAGCTCACCGCTCCAGCCGCATTAATAATAGCTCTGGCCTTGCGGATAGTAGCCTCCGGGTCCCCCGGAACCGGTGTAAGATCTACCTTGATTGATCCGCCAACTGCATATTTTGAACCATCGGGCAGGGTTATATATTGATAGTTGATGGGACCCGCCGCATAGGCCCCCAGGGCTGCCATATGGGCACGTTCATGGGCTTTTACCTCCACATTGGCGGCAATCAACTCATCGCTGGGTGCAACAGAAGCATGCAAATGTTCAGAGAAGCTGTGTATCTCTGAATTTTTTTGCCCATCCTGCAGCCGGTACTCAACCCGCCGGACCCGTTCTAGAGCCTCCAGCGGTTCAACTCGACCCACAGAGCTTATGGAAATACCCATACTTTAGTACCTTACTAATAAAAGTAGGCCTTGCGGCATTGATAGTCAAGGGGAAGAAGGAACAGCCTTAAGCTGTCACCTGTGAACTAATGCAGCTCTAGGTTAAAAATTTCCGCTTTTCTGCCCAGAGGCCGAGGGCTGGGTTTGGCACAAAGAATATCCGCTCCCCATCGGGAAGGGTATTCCACCCCAGGGAAAGATTATGGATGTCATAGCGGGCCAGGGCTTCTGAAAGGTCACCCCATTCATAGCCGACGGACTCTATCTCTTTCCGGCTTACACCAGGACCCGGACAATAGCGGACCGTGAAACGGTTCTCGCTTGAACCATGGATCAGATGGGCGGCGGCGCTTAAAGCCCCCTGCAATTCCTGATCAGACTCTACTCTGCTCCGGATCTCCGCCGCCGGCCGGTAGCCATGCTTGCGGATGAGGGTATCAATGCCCGGATCTTCTCCAAAGCGCTCCAGTCCCGGTGCCAGAATGAGGAGCTCACCCCCATCGGCCATGGCCATCCGGGTCCGGTATACCGCCTTGTTTCCCAGCCAGGTGGTTCGGAATTCCTCCGGTTCAAGATATACAACAGCCTTCTGTATCGGTTCATCCAGGAGGTCCACATTCACCCTGCGAGCCAGTTCTGCGGCTTTTTCAAAACATGAGCGGCCAAAGCCCACATAGAGCCCCCGGACCGCAAGGGAACCCCGGGGCTTCCCGGTGCGGCGTGCCTCAGATTCACTGCGGCTCCCCACCACCGTAAGTACCCACAATATTGGCGGCAGCAGATTTCCGAACCTGCGATAGCCCTCATCAAAGAGGGCCCGAACAGGGGTATTGATCCGGCCCATCATCCGTTCCATTCCGTAGGCCGCTCCGGTAAAGTGGCTTTTATCGATAGCTTCCTTACCGCCGGTCCCAACAAAGAGGTTTTTAAGGTGGTTCGCCATGCCAATGACTTCATGGGGGACCACCTGCCCTAAGGACACAATCAGGGAGTATTCTTCTTCTAACAGGGCCTTGTTGACCTGGACTGGCCAGTCAAACCGGACCGCCCCTTCCGCGGTCTTCTCTACCCAGTCGGCTTCGAGCCGCCCCAGGGTCAGCACATCCCTCCGCCAGTCGTGACCGCGGAACTTCGCGAGGGGGGTCCTGGGGAACATACGGCCCAGTTCTGCTGCGGTCATGGGCATGTGGGTACCCAGGGCGGGCATAACCATGCCGAGCCGATCTCCCGAGGGCCAGGAACTGAGAATACGGCTCGCAATATCGGTTAAATAGCCCGCCCGGGAATGGAAGCGGGTTCCGTCCGGGGGAAGGAGGGCCACAGGCCCCGGATGTACCCGTGAGAGGGCTTTCTGCAGGGCTTCTGAAAAGTATTCATCAAGCTCCGCATCGGAAAGATCCGCCTCTACCCCACCCACCTCAAGCAAAAGCAGATCCTCTTGGGTTTCTATCAACCTCATTTGACCTCTTTTCCCTGCTTTACCCCCAGGGCATCGCTCAGGGTTTTGCTGTTCACCATTAGAATAGGTTGATGGGTCGCTTCCAGGGTGTCCCGCCAGAGGCTCCCCTCAGGGTCCACATGGTTCCGGCGGGAAACCGCAATCTTGGTGGGAAGATGGACAAATTCATTATTCACCAGGCCAATAAGCACCTTCGTTTTCCCCGCCATGGCCGCATGGACCGCCGCATTGCCAAGCCGCTCACAGTAGATTGAATCGATCGGCTCCGCAGGGGAAGCCCGGATCGTATAGCTGGGATCAATGTATTTAAGATTAATTTCTTTTCCCTTGGCATCAAAATAGGCCTGGATCTTATCCCGCAGATAGATACCCACATCGGCAAATTTCAGGTTCCCCGATGCATCGGTCTTTGCTTCCTTTACCAGCTGGTCCTGCAGGGCTCCCTCGGCAACCACAATGACCGCATGGTGCCGCTTTTCAAGCCGTTTTTCCAGATGAGCAAGCAATCCATGCGGCCCTTCTATATCAAAGGGAACCTCCGGAATAAGGACGAAATTCACCTCATGGCTTGCCAGGGCTGTGTGGGCTGCGATAAAGCCCGATTCACGGCCCATAACTTTTACTAGTCCTATACCATTTATCTGGGAGTGGGCTTCCATGTGGGCCGCAGTAACCGCTTCAACCGCCTTCACTACCGCCGTATCAAACCCAAAGGACTTATCAATAAAGGAGAAGTCGTTATCCACCGTTTTGGGAATCCCCACCACGGCAATTTTAAGACCCCGGCGGGTAATTTCGTTGGCAATATCCAGGGCTCCCCGCTGGGTACCATCGCCGCCGATAGCAAAAAGAATATTCAGGTTCAGCCGTTCAATGGCATCCACAATTTCAGTTACCTGTTTGCCGCCACCACGGGCTGTTCCGAGGATCGTACCCCCGATTTTATGAATGTCATCCACAATATCCGGATCCAGGGGCTTTATATCAAAACCATATTCAGGGAGGAAGCCCTTATATCCATATTTAATCCCCGATATTCGACGAACGCCATACAAATACCAGAGGGCCCGTACAATAGCCCTGATAACATCATTCAGACCAGGACAAAGGCCGCCGCAGGTTACAATACCAGCGTGAACATGGTTCGGCGAAAAGTATATTTTCTCCCGGGGACCAGCCTTTTCAAAGACCATTTTCCGTTCAATTTTTGGCTGATCTCCCAGATGAGCATCTACCCGATAACGAACAAATTCATCATCGCTGACATAATTGGCAATAAAATCCCCGGAAACCCGGGAAAGACTGATGGGCGACTCAATAGTACGCTTGCCAAGATCCTCAATGGTAAAATCAAAATCATCACTCATGGGGTCCTCCTTGGGGCCAAAGGCTGATTGTTACCTTTAAGTATACGGTTTATGCCAGGGGGCTTCAATGGCATGCCAAAAAGTCGGACAAATAGGGTCCAAATAGGGTCCTTACTATGACGATAGACCCGCCAGGCTTCGATAGGCTATGATTACCTTATTATGGAAGAAAAGATGATTCAGGTTGATGAACGGCTGGAACGAATCGAAATAAAGCTGGCCTATCTTGAGGACTTTCTGGAGCGGCTCCAGTCAGCCGTGTTAGAACAAAACAAACAGGCAGAAAAATTAAGTCAGGAACACCGGGTACTCAAGGAAAAAATCCTGTTTCTTACCAAGGAGCTGGAAGAAATCCCCAACCGGAAGCCTCCCCATTATTGAGTTTAAGATGCGCCAGTTCCCTGCAGCTCTTGCAGCATCAATAGCTTATAGATATACTAAGGTTCCTATTCAGTGGAATGATTTCGGAGGATTATATGCTCGAAGAAAGAATAAAAACCGCTCTGGAAGATGTGCGTCCCTCCCTCCAGGCAGATGGCGGGGACGTTGAATTTGTATCGGTGAGCGAAGATGGGGTGGTCTCCCTTAAATTGACCGGCGCCTGCGGCTCCTGCCCCATGTCCCAGATGACCCTGCGTATGGGTATAGAAAAATATCTTAAAAAGGTTGTTCCAGAAGTAACCGCCGTCATCGGCGTGTAGTGTGCTTCCCCAGTGATAAAAGCCGATAGAACACAGTTTCTCCCCATCTCACCCGAAGACCTGGCCCAGCGCGGTTGGGACAAACTTGATTTTGTCTTTGTCTCCGGGGATGCCTATGTGGACCACCCCTCCTTTGCAGCGGCAGTTATTGGTCGGGTGCTCGAAGCCCGGGGGTACAGGGTAGGCATAATTTCCCAACCCGACTGGACTAAACCAGAATCATACCTTGCACTGGGTATTCCCCGGCTTGCATTTTTAGTCGGCGCTGGCAACATGGATTCCATGGTGGCCCACTATACGGCAAACCGGCGCAAACGGTCCGAAGATGCTTATTCACCGGCAGGCAAGGCCGGACTCAGACCCGACCGGGCCACCCTGAAATATGTAGAGGGGATCAGAAGCGTCTGCAAAGGGGTTCCAGTGATTATCGGCGGCATAGAAGCGAGCCTGCGCCGCCTCGCCCATTACGATTATTGGTCCGATAAGGTCCGCCGGTCCATACTCCTCGATTCCAAGGCGGACCTGCTGGTCTACGGCATGGGCGAGGCCCCCATCACCGAAATTGCCCGCCGCCTCGCTGCTGGGGAAGCTATCCACAGCATTACCAATGTCAGAGGCACCTGTGTTGCAGGTCATGGGGAACCAGATCTGGACCCCCAAACCATGGTAAGGCTTCCCGATTACGAAACTATTTCACAGCCCAGCGATGAGGGCAAGCGGGCCTATGCCCGGCACTTCATGCTCCAGAAGGAACATGCGGACCCCCTTTCAGGAAAGGTACTCCTCGAAAAAACCGACACCCGCTGGGTGATACAAAATCCACCACCCCTTCCCCCCACTTCTGAAGCGCTCGATTGGATATACGAACTGCCCTACACCCGCCAGGCCCATCCCCAATACGAAGCAGCAGGAGGTATCCCCGCTCTGACAGAGGTAGCCTTTTCTTTAGTATCTAACCGGGGTTGTTTTGGCAGCTGTTCCTTCTGTGCCATTACCTTTCACCAGGGCCGGGTGGTACGGGGCCGGACTGAGGAAAGTCTTATCCGGGAAGCAAAGCAGCTCCGGGAACTCCCGGGTTTTAAGGGCTATATCCACGATGTGGGGGGCCCCACGGCTAACTTTTTTAGATCCCCCTGTAGCAAACAGACCAGGGGCGGTGCTTGTACCGATAAGGAGTGCCTTTCACCCCAGGCTTGTCCAGCCCTCAAGGCGGATCATCGGGAATACCTGGAATTGCTGCGAAAACTAAGGGCTATTCCGGGCATAAAAAAGGTTTTTGTGCGATCGGGCATCCGCTTTGATTATCTTCTTCTGGACAAAACCTCTGGTGATGCCTTCCTCGAAGAACTCTGTGCGTACCATGTTTCAGGCCAGCTTAAGGTAGCCCCGGAACATGTGTCTGACCGGGTCCTGGCAGCCATGGGAAAAAGAGGCAATCGGGTCTACGAACAGTTTCGGCATAAGTTTGAAGCGGCGAATCAAAGACTGGGCCTCAAGCAGTATCTTATCCCCTACTTTATCGCAAGCCATCCGGGCTCAACCTTACAGGATGCGATAGAGCTGGCCCTGTACATTAAAAAAACAGGCTTTGTACCGGACCAGGTACAGGATTTTTACCCCACCCCGGGAACCCTTTCTACCACCATGTACTACACAGGCCTCGACCCCAGAAGCATGGAACCAATCTATGTGCCCCGGGGAGAACGGGAACGGAAGCTGCAACGGGCCCTGCTTCAGTTTGATAAGGTTGAGAACTGGCCCCTTGTTCGGGAAGCATTGATACAGGCAGGAAGGGAAGATTTGCTGGGGAAAGGCCCGGACTGCCTCATTCCGGATCGCACTGGATCAGAAAAGGGCCCTATGGGCCACAACAACAGGTCTGGGACAAAAATATCTGGAACAAAACAATCGCGGACAAAAAAAAGCGAGCCCCGGCCAGGAGGAGGAAACCGACCGGAGCTCCAAAAAAATCTCGCCGCACGCCCTCGTCATAAGAATAAACAGCAAAAGCCCTAAGAGGTTACAGACCTCAGTTTTTTTGTTATCCCTTAATTATCTCCACAGCCCGTTCACGAACCAGGTCCCGAATTGCCTCATCCCGGACACGATTTGAGCCCCGGAAACTTCCGTTCCGTACAATTCCATGGGCTTCAACCGCTTTGGTAATAGCATCGACAAAGACCGAACCGGCCACCACCGCATGCACATGCTCTGCCACCTGCAGCGCCTGGGCATGACTGCGGATCCCGAAACCACCCAAGATCTTTGAACCGCCACACCTGCAGCGTTCCAGAAATTCCCTGGTACTGTTCCCGATCTCCGTCGCCTGCCCCGTAATACCGGTCCGCAGGGCTGCATAAAGATAGGGCCGCCCCAGGCTGGCCATCCTCTCGAGCCGTTCCGGCGACATCGACGGGGCTGCGACAGGGACCGGGACAAGGGGCGGGTTGCCGCAACCGGCACAGGCTGCGGCCAGGCCCTCATCGTTATCAAAGGGGAGATCCGGCACAATCAACCCTTGAACACCCGCCCGATGAAGTCGATGAACAAAGGAATCTACCCCGGGAGTCACCACAAGGTTTGCATAGGCCATGACAAAAATCGGTATCGCAGGATACCGGCCCTTAAGTTCATCAATAAGATGGAGTGCATCATCTACAGAAAATCCCGCTTCCAGGGTTGCTGCACAGGCATGCATAATGCTCGAACCGTCCGCGCTGGGATCACTGAAGGGGATTTGAACCTCCAGGTAAGCGGTGCCTGCATCCACCAGGGCTTCAGCCGCCGCAAGACATCCGGAAGGGTCCGGGTAATTGGCCACCAGATGGGCCATAAGCGTTATTGGTTTCATCGTGTTTCCCCCGCCGGCACCGTATCGCCCACCCGCTGCTGCTCCAGAGCTTCGAGCTCCCGCCGCAGAAAGGCCTCCCATTCCCGGGGTCTCAGGAGGGGCGCCGTAATAAAGAGGTCCTTATCCCCCCGGCCTGACATATTGACCACCACGGTCTTTCCCTTAGGAAGGGAGCGCACCAGATTGATGGCTGCCGCTCCGGCATGGGCGCTTTCCAGGGCGAACACGACACCTTCATTCCGTGCAAAGAACTGAAGGGCCTCCAGGGCTTCCCGGTCCGTGGCCCGCCGGAATTCCAGGCGGCCCGATCGGCCCAGAGCTGCAAGCTGCGGGCCGATTCCCGGGTAATCCAGGCCCGCTGAAATTGAATGGGTCTGGCCAACCTGACCGTCTTCGGTTAGAAGAAAACGGCTTTTGTAGCCATGCACAATGCCGGTGCGGGCCCCCTCGCCGGTCATCCGGGCCGCATGGTTCCCCGGTTCCGGTCCACGGCCCCCCGCTTCTACACCAATAAGCCGGGGAACCTCCTCATTCAGGTAGGGTTCAAAAAAACCGATGGCGTTGGAACCGCCGCCGACACAGGCCACCAGGGCATCGGGGGTCCTGCCGAATTCAGCGAGCTGGGCCTTCACTTCCCGGCCCACCACGGACTGAAAGGTTCTTACCATATCCGGGTAGGGGGCCGGACCCAGGGCACTGCCAATGACATAAAAGGTGTCTTCAAAGGAGGCAGCCCAATCCCGAAAGGCTTCATTTATCGCATCCTTCAAGGTCCGGGAACCGCTCTGAACCGGCACAACCTGGGCGCCGAAGAGTTCCATGGTAGCCACATTGGGCTGCTGGCGGTCCACATCCACCGCCCCCATGTATACCGTGCAGGGGAGTCCCAGTTTGGCGCAGGCCGCCGCCGTTGCAAGGCCGTGCTGGCCCGCACCGGTCTCGGCGATGATCCGTTTTTTCCCCATCCGCTTCGCAAGGAGCGCCTGTCCGATTGCATTGTTTATCTTGTGGGCGCCGGTGTGGGCCAGCCCTTCCATTTTGATAAACAGATCCGCCCCGCCAAGAAGTTTCGAAGTATGCTCCGCATAGAGGAGCGGCGTCGGCCGGCCGATAAACTCATGCCTGAGCCGTTCCAGTTCCCGGTTAAAACCTTCATCATTTATGGCCCCATAAAAGGCGGCTTCAATTTCTTCTATGGCCCTGAGGAGGACCTCAGGTACATAACGTCCCCCGTAGGGACCAAAATAACCCTGATCGCTGTTCATCAATATACTCCATTAGTATTGCCTGTTATGGCATTAAAAAAGGCTCTGAGTTTTTCCTCATCTTTTATGCCCGGTTCAGACTCGAGCCTGCTGGAGGCATCGATAAGTTCCGGGGTATAGCGTTCTATAACTGGTCCTATTGTATCAGGCCCCAGACCGCCCGCAAGCCAGAGGCCGTTCGATGAAAGGTCAGGAATTCGCTGTAAAAGCTCATCCAGAAGCTCGGACCTGATCATCATCCCGGTCCCACCGGATCGGCCCTCCACCCTGGTATCCAGAAGCAGCCGGACCTCACCGCCTGTTAACAGGCTTTGTACGAGGCCTATATCCTCCCGATCACCCACCGAAACCACCCGATAATGGGGCAGGCGATCCAGAAGAGGGCTATTCAGCAGGGGATCACCATGCCATTGGATTACATCGAGCAGTCCTTCGCTGCAGAGGGCAAGGGCCTCATGTGCCAGAGAACTCTGGAGTTCGGTGATCACCCCCACAAGAAGGGGCCGGGTGGGAGCTGAAGCAAATTTGCTATGAACTTCCCTGACCAGCTCTGCGGAGGCCCTTCGCTTGCTTTCCGCAAAGATAAAGCCCAGGAGATCCGCCCCCTTTTCTGCCGCAGAGAGAGCATCAGTGACCCTTGTAAGACCGCAGATCTTCACAAGGGGCCGGCCGTTTTCATGACGCTCCCGGCGTTCTGCCAGGTTCTGCCAGAAGCGGCTAGTCCGGTCAGGACCAGCATCAAGAAAGGCCGCCACCAGGTCCCCAGTGGTTTCAGGGTTTCTCGCCGCCTCTTCCCCAACCAGGATACCCTGGTAACCAAGCTGGGCCGCATATCGGGCCATGGCGGGGCTCCGTATTCCCGATTCATACACCGCCGGTACCGGCAATCTGCCTATCATGGCCGCAGGTATGAGGGGATCGATGCTAAAGGTAGCCAGGTCCCGGGCGTTCACCCCCGCAAGGACCGGAACGGTTTGGCTTAATATGGTAAGCTTTTCCACATCCTCCCTGGTCCGGACCTCTACCAGGGCCTGAATTCCCAGTTCATGGGCCTTTTTAGCCATTGCCACCAGAAGGTCCAGATCAAGAATCCGGGCGATAAGCAGTACCGCATCGGCGCCGCAGCGGTAGCTCACTTCAATCTCATCTACCGTAAGCAGAAAGTCCTTCCGCAAGAACGCAAGAGGTCCCTGAAACTCCCTGGTCTGGTCCCCGCTGGCAGCAGTGTCGCTGGCCTGGTGCCCGCTGGCGACGATGCCGCTGGACTGCTGGCTGGCAGCGAAACCGTTACCGCAGGGGGCCTCCCCTGTGGCAGCCCCACTCCTGGTAGCCGCAAGCAGGTCGAGGAGGGACCCCTTAAAAAAGTGAGGCTCTGTAAGGACCGACACGGCCTGGGCCCCCGCCCTTCGGTACTGGGCACAGAGGCCCGCCACATCGAGGTTGGGGGCAATATCCCCCTTTGAAGGGGAGGCCCGCTTGATTTCGAGAATTGCCCCCCGCTCCTTGAGGAAGGGCACTACCGGCCGCTCCCGGCGGAGCGGCAGATCCAGGCCAAAGGTGGGGCCTAATTCAGCCAGGTCCCGTTTTCGCCTATCGATAATGGTATCCAGGATATCAGGCACAGGCTTTCCCCTGCTGGGCAAAACAACGCAGCGCCTCCAGCTTTTCCGCTACTGCCCCGGAAGCAAGGGCATCGGCGGCCAGTTTTGCCCCATCGGCAATGGAGGGGACCCTGCCTGCCACATAGAGAGCAGCCCCCGTATTAAAGGCTACCGCCGCTTCCAGGGCAGGGCGGCCCGCACCGGCGATCAAATCCAGAGCCAGACCCGCATTATAGCGGGCATCGGCTCCCATAAGCTCATTAAAATCATAGGTCCCTAGTCCCAGTGCCGCTGGATCAAACACCAAGCGCCGGACCGAGCCCGATTCATCAATCTCAACTATATCCGTTGGGGCTGAGGGAGAAATCTCATCCATTCCATCCCGGCTATGCACCGTGAGAACCCGCTTTACCCCAAGGAGGTGGGCTGCCTGGGCTACGGTTTCCAGCAGGGCCTCATCGTACACGCCGATCACCTGATAGGCCGCATCCGCCGGGTTAGAGAGGGGGCCTACCAGGTTCATCAGCGTTTTTATCCCCAGGGCTTTCCGGGCTGGGGCGGCAAAGCGCATAGCCCCATGATAGACCGGTGCGAAAAGGAAGACGAAGTTTATTTCAGCCAACATGGCTCTGCCTTCAGCGGGGCTCAAGGTTACGGGGATTCCGAGGGCCTCATAAAAATCCGCACTCCCGGATTTACTTGATA
>ERZ795047.5194-NODE-5194-length-10661-cov-6.801433_pt1 | contig 10661 bp, 8 predicted proteins | sample MGYA00375131_ERZ795047 | MGnify/ENA primary metagenome ERZ795047 (study PRJEB30176, sample SAMN05720228) | activated sludge metagenome | isolation source: Anaerobic digester | place: Japan | collected 2015-05-20 ... | reverse complement strand
TGCCTTGATTTTCAAGGTCTTTCTGATTTAGTCCTATTATCGCACAATAATCCTTGACGATTAGTGTTGCTGCCTCGCCGTTTTCTATCAGTGCCATTACCTCCTGAAATGCCGGGCGATTAAAGTTTGTGCCTGTTGCACCATCATCATATAGGAATTTAAGATTCTCAAATCCATTATCCTTTGCGTACTTTTCAAGCATCAGTCTTTGGTTTTGAATGCTGTTGGAGTCACCTTGACCGGCTGGAGCCTACATATTTATTTTACGATTTACAAGTCAAATATTATTAATCAATAAATAATACCTATCAGCGCTTGTCCCCCAGCTTGTAATCGGCAATCAGTGCTAGACGACTTTCGAGGCCAGTCTTTTTGAAGATATTTCTGACATGGAACTTAACCGTACTTTCGGTGATATATAGTGCGCTGGCAATCTCCGTGTTGGACATACCCTGAATGATAAGGTTAAAAACCTCCTGTCCTCTCGCCGACAGGCTGAAGTGGTTCATATATTCCATCTGCCGGCGCTTCTCAGCCTCCTCCGGGCTTATAATGGTATTGTACAGCCTTTGATACAGCAGAAAGAAAAGCCCGATTACCAACACGAACACCGCGCCGGAAATGATAATCAGCGGCGTACCGGAGAAAATGCCGGTGCCCAGCGTCCCTGCCGCCTCTCCGAGACGGCCCGCCAGCAGCCCAAGTACAGCAAAGGCGGGCACCCCAGAATTGCCGGATATATCCGAGAAAACAAGGATTCGATATACCGACCAGAAGCCTAAAAACAGATATGCCAGTATCCACATGACGGTTTCTCCGGTGACGTTGCTGCCGAGCGCCAGCGCAGCAAATGGAAAGGCCAGCGCAGCCAAACAGCAAATTGCGCCCCAGCGGCGATTCCTGTCACTAATAAGGCCTGCACCATAGAATATGCGGGTGAATTCTATATATACACTATTTGCCGCGCCCCGGAGCGGAAAGGCAAAGCCTAACGTATTTTCCATCGACAGCAGAAAGAGCACCGCCGCGGCAAGCCAAATGCCTTTCGTATTAAGACCTGCATGTATGTACCCGCTACCTTCCATTGCCTGAGGCGGCGTGAGTCGCCTCAGGAACAACACAGACAGGGCCGCAAGCGCGGCTATAGCGAAGAAGCTACCTCCGTGCCACAGGAAACGCCCCCCATTGGCAAAGACAAAAGCCATGTGCCGATGCTACCAAAGGCGTAAGCTCCGCCAAATAGCAACCCACGACGCTGCTGCGGAATATCAGTGGCAAGCCTTGTCAGATAGCAGCCTGATAACAAACCAATCGCTATGTTAAGCAGTGCGCCGGTGGTGATGATCACTGCCAATGAGGGTGCAAACAGGGAGGCTGCTGTACAAATAAGCGCAACGACAGAAGCGCAAAAAGGAAGCAGCCGATAAGCCTGGACAATATATGCCGAACCCGTCCAAAGGAAACCAAGACCAATTAGTGCAGTAAAATATAGATATTTATTTTTAATCTGGGCATTAACGCTCTTTATCATACTTCATCTCCTGTAGCAGAATATGTGTTTCGTGTTTACTTTATTTTGCCATACATTAACGACCTTTTAGAAGACAAAAATCGTGATAATGCCACCTATACCAAAACTGTACTCCCATTCTTACCTGCCTGTACCCTTTCCGGACTGTCCATACGGATCATTGTCATTTATCCTGATGCTGGAGGTGAGCGTTATGTCATCACAGAGCCGATGCTTCCCTTATGAGAAAAGCATCGTAATAAACGCTTTATACGATACCATCGAGGCATTGGGGCTGTCCCTTGATAGCGCCAACAGCATGCGAGGTACGCTAATTGTTTCAGATGCAAAGCGTATGGGGAAAATGCGCATCGCGCTCATCTGCGGTGCAAACGCGAATCAAACTCATGTTAAGTTTTTTCCTGAGGATTCCAATTCAAACTTTGTCGACATGTGGAGTCTTGTAATTTTGGATGAGCTAACAGGGAGAATGAAGCGTGTATATCAAAATAAACGAGGCGAAATAGCAAAATGAAAAACACAAAATTATGTGCCTTTGTCCTATTCGTTATAATGCTGTTGTCGCTGCTGCCCACCACTGGGCTGGCCAAAGAGTCAACCCAGTCGGTGGCCGTGATTAAGGATGTTTCAACAGCTGCTGAATTGCGTGCTGCATTGGAAAATAACGCAGGCGCTCACATCAAGCTAACTAAGGATATCACTTTTACCACTAAAAACGCTGCAGACGCGGACTTAGGGGTTATCCTTGGTGAAGGTTATTATACCATTGACTTGAATGGCTGCAAAATCGAATACAACTACAAAGGAAGGAACGGTGACCCCAACGGCTCACCTTTGGCTACCAATTATGCCAAAGGGCTGACGATCAACGGCCCCGGCACCATCGTCGGAGGCACCTATGCTATTGAGGAAAACAATCAGTTTGGCATTCTGACCGTCAACGGAGGAACGCTTAAGGGTGTTATAAACTCCGGTATTCATATGACTGGCGGCATCGCCTACATCAACGACGGCACCGTGACCGGTAATTTCTATGGCATTTTCCATGAGGACGGCATCGTTGTGCTGAACAGCGGAAAGATAAAAAACGTGGTCAAGAAAACTATGGGTGGCCAAACACCGAAAAAGTACGGTGTGATTGACAAGGGCGTATTTACAGGTAACGTGCTTGTGGAGGACATTGTTTTAATTGTCGATGACCTGACCATCAGTGCCAATTCCAGTATTAAAGTGACACGTGGCGGCAGCCTGATTGTTAAAAACAGCGTTGTCAACAATGGGAAGTTCAACTATGAGTCGGGCCTGAAAAGCGTTGGCGGCAAAGCAAGCATCAGCCATAACGCGCAGGTGCATATCGGTCAGGATGTCACCTTCCATACGGTGGAAATACAAGAACACGGTCACTTGTATATTGAAAACGGGGCTACTGTGACCGTCACCGACACTTTTGTGAATGATAAGGGCGGAGTCATAGCCAGAAACGGCAACCTTGTTCTTCTCGGCAGCATCGACCACAGGGGGCATTCCGAGGGCATACCGGAGCTCGAAGGCGCGGGCAGCGATGGGGAGCCGGGGCCAGGACAGCGTGATTTCGCCGCGGAAACCGAGGCTGCCGAGAGGCTCAGGGCGCTGGGACTTTTTCAGGGTGTTGGCACGAATCCGGGGGGTAGCATAAACTTTGATTTGGGCCGTGCCCCTTCTCGCATGGAGGCACTGGTCATGCTCATCCGCCTACTGGGCAAAGAAACGGAAGCCACAAATGGCGACTGGAAGCATCCCTTTGCGGATGTGCCGGTATGGGCGGATAAGTACGTTGGCTTTGCCTATGCAAACAGGCTCACAAACGGTGTCTCCATCACCCAGTTTGGCACAGGTACGGCTACCAGCCAAATGTACCTGACTTTTGTATTGCGTGCGCTCGGTTATTCGGACATGGACGGCACAGACTTTACATGGGATAAGCCGGAGGCTCTGGTGCAGGACATGGGGATTCTGACGGAGGGGGTGAGGCACGAAAATTTCCTGCGCGCCGATATGGTGATTTTTCCCGAAGCGGCGCTTTCGGCAAGGCTCAAAGGCAAACCCGACACGCTGCTCGATAAGCTCATTGCGGACGGTGCGGTACGGTAAGCTCAAATCACACAGATTAGGAGGTAATATTATGAAAAGACTATTGAGTGTAGTGCTATGTCTGACCCTGGTGCTGGCCATGTTCCCCATCAGGGTGCTGGCGGCGGAGTCGTTCGACGTGACCGTTACAGCGGGTGAAAACGGGACAATAACTATCGGCGATGAGCCGCTGGAAGGTCACGACGACACCAGAGTAACTTTCAGAAGTGATACTGCAAATACGATTATTACCGTGGAAGCTAACAACGACGGTGCAGACGCTACACCTGTGCCTATCACGATCACACCAGATCAGGGCTATGAGATTGCCAGCGTAACGCTTGGCGATACGGTGCTTGCGGTTGAGGACAGTATAGGAGAAAACCCGTCCTTTACCGTGACAAAACACAGTTTTGGAGGGCGAATATCCGGCAACTTTCTGAAAACTTCAGACGAAACCTACGTCGTTTCCGCCATATTTCAAAAGATAGCCGAAGACTCGGGCAGCGGGGAACAGGGCGATGAAAACTATACCATAACCCTCACCGTGGGTGCCAACGGCTCCGTCACATCAGTAACTCGAAAAGTCGCAGGGGAAGACAAGCCGGTCGATCCTGACGAAGAAAACGGCAGCGCCTATACTGTCCCTGCCGGCATTGATGTAACTTTCACCTTTGAGCCGGAAGATGGCTACATCATTGAGCAAATAAGGGTTGACAATAGGCCGGAGTGGGCTGATCAAGATAATAAGTTCACACTTCTTAATGTAGACCGCAACCAGTCACTTGAAGTCACCTTTATGCAGACTGAAGAATACACGGTTACCCTGCCACAGGTTCAGCATGTAACGATTATGGTCGAGAAAAATGGAGAGACCGCTTCCCTCGACAGCGACAACCAATTTACAAGCCGTACCCGCGATATGGTGAAGTATTACTTCGAACTTGATCCCGGCTACAAGATAAAGGATCTCATTATCCTGCGGGAAAGCGGGCTGTTAGAGGGTGTATTTGTAAATTATGACTCCGACTCAGAAAGGCTCTACGCATATGTGGAAACTAATTTCAGCTACACGCTTGTCGTCGAGACGGAAGCGCTGTCAAGCCTGCCAACGCCGTATTACGCTATTTTAAGCAGCGAGGTGGATGGGGACGAGACCAAAATGATGGCAGCCATACTGCGTGAGTTAGCCCTGCAGGGGGTCATTGTTTCGGGCGAGGCCATAACTGTTGCCGATGATACAGCTCCCGCTACGGCACCTGACACAACATACAAGAAGGTTACTGTTGAGGGCATGTCGGACACGGCACATTTTTATGTCGTCTCCAATGCTAAAACGCTGCTTATCATGAACGAGCCAACGGATGGCAACAAAGAGATTACCGTTTACGACGGCAGTGAAAATAATGATTTTGAGCCGGTTACAATCACAATACCTAATATAGAAAGTGGAAGAATCTATGCCTTCGGACCGTATGGAGCCTTCGCAATGGATATGTCACGTGCAATCGGTCTTAACCTCCCTGTCAGTTCGGGAGAAGACGGCGCATACAATGTGACCGGAGCGTTTTACAACATGCAGTGGCATGTCATAAATCACGGCACTCCCCCCGATACGGCGATAAACTGGTATCCGACGAATATTGTCACAGCAGATGCGGTGTATATAGAAGCATCGGCGACAAAAGACGGCGATACCCAAGAGGCGGGCGCGTGGTCTATTGATACATCTCCCCGGATATGCAGCGTGGACGATGACGGTACGGTCAATTACCGGCTAGAGGTATTCTTTGGCAATGATACCGTTACTATCTCGCCCCCCGCAGACGGCAACGTCACGGGTGTCGCCGTGCGTACAGCGTCAGATAGTCCCGGATACACGTTTGCGTACGAAGCGGATGCTGTCAAAGTGACTTTCCATTCTGATTATTATGACCACATAACCGTTCCGCTAACGTTAACACTAAGAGCCGGCGGAACGCAATCCGCGAATGTGACCATCCATCGTGTAGGCGTGGATATACAGGAGCATAGCGGCGAAGGTATGAGCCAAGTATGGCACGGGACGCAATCCGGCAGCCCGGTGGATCTAACGGAAAATGGATTCAAGCTCACCGCCACCTATTACATCCCAGACGACGGCAATACCGCGCCGTACGCCCTGTTCGTCACCCGCTTATACTCAGGCGGCAGGGTCGAAACGGAAACCATACTTGTTCCGATGGGAGATGTATTTTCTTACGACGGTGCGGCCAACGCAGTCGATTACCTGATCTACTCCGGCACGGACGCCGCCACAGCGCCCGTATCCGTTTCGGTGCTGGTGCTTAAAGACGAGCCAGGTAGCAATGCCTTTGGTGGCGTAAGCTTTGGTTCCGGCATTGGCGTAACGTGGACAAATTCGTAAGGAGGATAAGCCATGAAAAAGAAACTTATCGCGCTAGCACTGACGCTCCTAATGCTTTGCGCTCTTCCTGTTTCCGCATTGGCGGCGGAAACCACAGGCTCTGTCACTGCCTCCTACAGCAGTGGCATGGTGACCTTCTCGGGGTCTGTAACCAGTGACGTAAAAGCCGTGGCCGTGCTGCTTTTTGACCCGGACGGCGGCCAGATAGCAATAACCACCTGCGCCGTTACGGGCGAGGGTACCTTCTCCGGGAGTATTAGCATCGGCCTTACAAGCTATGGCATCTACGCTGTCAAGGCGGCCGATTACGAGGGAGGAGCATTCTTCGCGGAAGATACCTTTAGGGCAACATTTGACTACAACGGTGGAGGCTCTGGAGGCGATGACACTGACAGTAGTAGCCCTATCGTCGTCAGCCCACCTGACCCTGCCAAACCTAATTCTCCTACACAGGGGGAAATCAAGGTTCCTGGCATAGCAGATGGCAAGGGAAATGTCGTAGTAAACATCACTGATAAAACTGTAATCGACATCTTTGACAAGGCACTGGCGATTGCCAAGAAAAACGATAATGAGCAAAATGGCATCACTGTAATATTCCATGTGGACACCGGCAGTAAGACCAGCTCCAATGTCACGGTCAATCTGCCAAAGACAGTGCAGGATATCATAATTGCTAAGAAAATTGTCAACATCATTGTGGTAGTGGATAACCCTAACATCCGAGTCAGCATGGATTTGGCTGCCATGCAGGAAATCGGCAAGCAGGCAAAATCTGATGCAAACATTACTGTTACCCGCATAGACAACAACAGGTTGGCTGGGGATGCGAAAAAGGCCATTGGCAACCGTCCGGCATTTGATCTCAAGGTGAACTACGGCAACGGCAAGGCGGTCAGCAGCTTCGGCGCAGGCAGCGTGTCGGTAACCATTCCCTACACCCTCGGCGCAAACGAGAACGCCGGTAATATTCAGGCGGTCTATGTGGATGCAACCGGCAAGATGCATTGGCTCGTAAGCTCGGTCTATGACAGTGTGGAAATGGTAGTGCGTTTCAGCACCAACCATTTTTCCATCTACGGTATCGGCTATAAGGCATATGCTCCTGTCTTTACCGATGTGAGCAGCCATTGGGCAAAAAATGACATTGCCTTTGTGGTAAACCTGGGATTGTTTAGTGGTACTTCCGCTACAGCCTTCAGCCCGAACACCGCCATGACAAGAGGAATGTTCGTCACGGCGTTAGGGAGACTTGCAAACGCCGATGTGAGCGCCTACACAAAGAGTAGCTTTACCGATGTGAAGAGCGATGCCTATTATATGGGCTACATCGAGTGGGCAAATAGAAATAACATTGTAAACGGGGTTGGCAATAACAAGTTTGCCCCAGATCAGAGCATCACCCGTGAGCAGATGGCGGTCATCATGAGCAATTATGCCAAGACCATTGGTTATGCTCTGCCGAAGGTTTATATCGAAAATATCTTTGCAGATAACGCTAAAATCAGCGCCTACGCAAAGGAAGCCGTGAAGCAGATGCAAATGGCGGGCGTAATCAACGGCAAAAACGGCAATCTCTATGACCCGCAGGGTACAGCCACAAGAGCCGAGGTGTCCGCTGTACTGCGCCGCTTTGTGGAACTGGCGATTTCCAGTGACACGGCGCAGGGCTGGACGATGAACGATTCCGGCAAGTGGATGTACTACGAAAACGGCAAGCCCGTCACTGGTAAAAAAGACATCGATGGCGCGACCTACACCTTTGATCGGTACGGAGTGACGGCAGATGTTCCGAGAAATCTGCGGTACACCACATACACTGTACAGAAGGGAGACAGCTTCTGGCTGATTGCACACAAGCTGGGCTGCACCATGAGCGAGTTGGAGCGGCTGAACAACAAGAGCAGATTCTCCATTATCCATCCTGATGATGTGCTCCGGGTGCCGGAGAAATAAAGAACAATAAACCAAGAATAAATAGGGGGCTGTCGGGAAATAGCCCCTTATTTATTTTTACTGTATTCAGTTTGCTTTTCTTAAATTGTCCCTATGACACCGCGGCTTTTTTCCCCGGGGTTTTATTTGGGCGCTTAGTAAGTATAGGAGTGCTCTTGCAGATATCGTACAGCCAAAAGTACACCGAGCGCGCTTTTGGCGTCTTCGAATAATGGTTCTTCAAAATCCGCGCAGTAAAACACCTTATCTCTTACATGGGCAAACTGAAGGCGCTCAAGGTGTAATTCTTCTTCGTCACCTTCCAATGGGGCGTACCGAAGGCCGGTTGCAAGGAATATCGTCATACGCTCGGTCGAATAGCCAATGGCAGGCCAATATGAGTAAAGGCGTGTGAGGGAATTGGGATCGTATCCGGTTTCTTCCCTCAGTTCTCTCCTTGCAGCTTGTTCTGGAGTTTCTCCCGGATCGATTACCCCCGCGGGTATTTCGAGTGTGTATTTCGCAATTGCATATCGATATTGTCGCACAAGCAAAATATTGGCGCCGTTGTCGAGAGCTACTATGGATACAGTATCGGGCCTGTCAACGATCTCCCTTGTAGTTTCGCGCCCCTTCTCGGTCAAGACCGTATCTACTCTTACAGAAAGCACTCTTCCACGATATACCAGACGCTTTGATATAGGTTTCTCCATCTAGACACCCCCTAGATTGTTCGACAAGATACAAGAGCTGCGCTCTGGACATCTGAACGTCTTGACGTCTTGAAGCAAAAAGTGAAGCAAAAAGTGCCGTCCCCGCTGCTTCACAAAAAGAGGTTTATCCATGATATGTGAAGAATCCTTTCGAGAGTTCGCCAGATGAACGGATTGCTATTTGCTATGGTCGATGAACCATATGCAAAAGAGGGGCAGGCATTGAGTAAATTCCCACGACAACTATGCAGACTTCAAATGCCGCATTAGATCCTATGAGGAGGGACATTTTTGAAAAACTTAGACTTAACGCATTATCAGGATTTCTTTAAAACGTATACTGAACTAAGGATACAGGAAAACCGGTCTACCAGAATTTCTTTCGTAAAGGGCCACAATGTAGAAAACTCACACTCGTCAAATAGCGGGGTATCTGCAAGAGCGTACAGCAGGGGTTCATGGGGTTTTGCGTCCAACCCTGAACTTAATGATGACGCGGTGAAATCTGTGATACAGAGCGCCACACAGAACGCTCTCTTTCTGGACGCAAGGGAAAACAAGGGCAGACGGCCATTACCGTCGGTTCCGTGGAACTCTGAAAACGACTTCTCGACGAAAAAGCCTCGACTTGCGCAGAAAGATCTGTTCGAATTCGCAAAAGAACTAGACGATCACATAGAACGCATCTATCCTGAACTAGCAAGCAGAGTTGTCACCATCAACACGCTTGATATGGAAAAGACTCTTGTGACATCTGACGGATCATTTTCTCATTCCTTGATCCCTAGGGCAAATGTATTAGTGCTTATGTCAGTGATAAAAGACGGAGAGCCAATAGAGTTTTACAGATCCTACGGAGGTTTCGGACAGTTTGAGGATGTATTTACTTCCCCTGACGACCTTTTCGACGAACTCGAGCAACAATACCAAGATCTTGTCAAAAAAAGCGAAGGGGTCTACCCCGACGCAGGTGTAGCGACGTGCGTACTTGACGCAGAACTTGCGGGAATCCTTGCGCACGAAGCAATAGGTCATACCGTAGAGGCAGACATGGTCTTAGGCGGTTCCGTTGCAGGCGACAAAATCGGAAAACAAGTGGCAAGCCCACTTATCACACTAGTCGATTTCGCCAACTCCTTTGATGGCAAATTATGCCCCGTACCAGTGTTCATAGATGATGAAGGCACAAAAGCAGAAGACGCAGTCATAATCGAAAAAGGAGTCTTGAAGGAGTATCTTCACAATAAAGAAAGCGCAGTGTCATTTGGCGTATCGCCAAAAGGAAACGCTCGCGCGTTTCAGTTCTCCGATGAGCCTCTGATACGTATGAGAAACACTGCAATCTTGCCTGGCAAAGATAGGCTCGAAGATATGATCGCATCAATTGACGATGGATACTACCTCGTAAAACCAGGGAATGGTCAAGCCGACTCGACGAGCGAGTTCATGTTCGCCATCACGCTTGGATACAGAATCAAAGACGGCAAGATCACCAAAGCGATCAAAGACACCACTATATCAGGAATAGCATTCGACGTTCTTCAAACCGCGACTATGGTCTCAGAAAACACCCACTGGACCAGCAGCGGAATGTGCGGAAAGAAGCAGCCCATACCTGTAGGGATGGGCGGACCCGCCATCAAATGCAAGATTAACATAGGAGGCAGGTAAACATGGAAGATGTAAGGAACATCGCTAAGAACGGTCTCAACTCTCTGCTTAAGGCGGGCGCGTATAAGGCTCAGTGCAGATCTACCCTGGTTGATAAGCACGAAATGAACCTCGAATTGAGTGAAATCACTTTGCTGAGAACTACCTTTGACACTTCTGTGAGTCTTATGGCTATTCGAGACCACAAAAAGGGTTCTTCCTCCATAAATAAGTCAGACGTATCCTCGTTGGAGCAAGCAGCACAGGAAGTTCTTGCAATAGCCGACGCGTCTGCTCCTGACGAAGCGTATGATAT
>ERZ795047.5191-NODE-5191-length-10666-cov-11.587032_pt1 | contig 10666 bp, 10 predicted proteins | sample MGYA00375131_ERZ795047 | MGnify/ENA primary metagenome ERZ795047 (study PRJEB30176, sample SAMN05720228) | activated sludge metagenome | isolation source: Anaerobic digester | place: Japan | collected 2015-05-20 ... | reverse complement strand
GGAGCAGTTATTCAATGAAAAAGTCACTTTAGAGCAAAACAGAAATCCCCTGTACAACCCTGGGGCCTTCTTCGACATGGAGGGCGTCGTCCTCCCGGAGGATCGCTACGTCCTGATTGAAGCCGGAAAGCCGGTCAGCGTTTTTGCTGACAAGAAAACTGCCGAGCTTTACAATCTGCCGCACACAGGTTCCGCATCAGGCGCCTACGACGATATGCCGTCTCTCGCCACAGTCCCCTTACGCTTTAGGACCGACTCCCAAGACTTGAAGAAAGCCCTGAATGGGCAGCCGGCTATCTTGACAGTGATAAGTTCCGGCGGAGACTTCACCCCAGACGGCAGCTTTGCCGCCCCTGTCCAGGTCAGCTTCTTATTTGACGGTGAGAGGATAATCGGAAAGCTCCCGGAATTCACCATGCGCTCCCACTTAAGCAAAATGCTAGGGGAAGACTATATCGGCACCTTTGAAAACACGGTCTTTTACTTAGGCGACATCCCATCTCAGATTCAGGGATATTACATGACCATAATGAAGTAAGAACGAAGTAAGGGGCTGTCATGGCCCCGTCTGTTATTCAATGCTCCTAGTGATCGGAGCGATGAGTGTAATAGAGTTGCGCTATTGCGCTATAGAGCACAATAGCGTAACTTTTTTGAAGCTGCAGGCAGAACGGACCTAAATTCCTAGGTAGGATGATCGAATTTCGCGCACCTAATACGGATCCGTGATCGAAAATAGCACACGGTTCTCATGACATTTTGCTGGGTGTAAGATTTCCGGTCTCATCCTGATCTACTTGATGTGTTACTACTTAGGCAATCTGAGTACATTGCAAGTTCAGATCTTCATGTTTCGACTCAACAAGTCTGTAGTCAGATCAGCCAAAATTCGACGGTAAATAGTACTGGGACGTTGACATCGTTAGTCAAGATGGTGAGAATGAGAATGTGAATATAGAAGCGTCTGTTATCGGTGGAATTGGAATAGTAGCAAGGTCAGCGGTTATTTGGTCATTTCAGGTCACTACACAAGTAGATTCTTCTCACTTATACGCCTGTGGCTGCCAGGTTTCTCCTACCCCAGAATTATCATTTGATGTCTTCGCATATTATTCTACATATTCCGGAAAGTTCCTGCCCGGCGATATGGTTCGTTGCAGCTGACGTCGTTATTCAGTGCAATTAGCGAAGGAAAGGCCCCGACGTGCCATGGCCATCTTTGAGATTGTTGACTGTTACAACATGAAGTAGTCTTGATCGAAGGGGAGTAATCACTATGTTTTGCTCTGCTAGCACATATGCAACAGACAAGAGAGTTGGAAACAGACGTATCCACAGGATTCCGCTATTCGTAGATAATGTGTTCTATGTACTCAGTAAACTGAACCGCAGCGGAGTCAGCATGCTACTTGTGGAAGAAAACTTAAAGAAGTTGTTTGTCCAGGGTTCCTTCTGTACCGCGATGCACTGTCTCCGAAGGCTTCGGTAGGCTTACGCTGGAAAGCGTTCCGGAAGGAAAACGCAAGAAGAACAAAAACCGTTGAGTATCAGTTGAAGACAGGAGGCAATTAATGAGGTCGCCTGAGCTCAGGATCCAGCCGGCGCGCAAGACGTTTTCGCTCGTGATCAGGCGGTAAGAAGAAACCTGCTGTACATCTTAAGCATATGCACGCACGTCGGAAGAACTACTGTTCGGGGGGATTCCTTATCGGCGAGCTAAGAAGGCTCTTCAAGAACAGCCTCCGAAAAAACATATGGGCAGCTATAGTGTCGTCCGTCGTTTTCGCAGGGGCGCACACACACTATGGACTAAGACAGGTGATTCCAAGCACGCTTCTGCCCTCCTAGGCGCCGACATATGGCTCGCTCTATGTCTCTGCGTGCGTGCGAATGACGCTTGGGCCGAGCGCAAAGAGGCGAAGTCGAACCAGAACACCGGAACAGTCCAGAACAGCATTTCTAATATATGAAGACCAGTGGTTAAGTGGCAGGAAATGACTTCATTTTGTCTAAGACCATATAGACAGGCTCTTAGTTGCTTGGCGTATAACCGGAACCTGACTCACAAGATTGTTATAGCTGAATATCTTAAAGGGCACTCCGGACTAACCCGGAATGACCTAACGTGGAGTTGAAAGAATGGACCGGATTAGCCCACCTTAAGAAGGAACATTTCGTGTCTAGTCGGTCATTATCCTAGATTCTCTCCGACATTGAAGATGCCTGGCCTGCCCCTTTACAATGGCAGTCAAATCATCTCTTCAATCCCGTCCGGGTAAGACATAACTTCCTGTCATTCTTCTTCAGCATCCTCATCTATAGGTAGTCTATAAACGGGGCACTCCTCATCGTCGATACACTCCCTACATGTGTTTCCATCCCTTATAGGTAGTCTATAAACCAATCTCAACTTCTTCTACCAGGAACTGGACAATCAGCTTCCATCCCTTATAGGTAGTCTATAAACCCACCAATAGCACGCCGTGCAATCCAGGCCGTAGTCGTTTCCATCCCTTATAGGTAGTCTATAAACGAAAGAGCAGGTTCTACGCTCACATACGGCGGCTGTTTCCATCCCTTATAGGTAGTCTATAAACAGTATATGCCGCTGACGTCTTGGTCAATCGAAAAGACGTTTCCATCCCTTATAGGTAGTCTATAAACTGGTGGCATAATAACCGGTAGTGCCGGGCTCCTAAGTCGTTTCCATCCCTTATAGGTAGTCTATAAACTTAGCCGAATGCTAAGATATGGGATTGATACTCCTGTTTCCATCCCTTATAGGTAGTCTATAAACTACAAAAACTGCTTACGCATTAGGAACAAAATCAGGTTTCCATCCCTTATAGGTAGTCTATAAACGCTACGACCAGGCTACGACACCACGTGGATCACCCAGAGTTTCCATCCCTTATAGGTAGTCTATAAACCCTCGACCGGGAGAGCTTCGTGCTTGTGGCGCTGGATACGTTTCCATCCCTTATAGGTAGTCTATAAACTACGGGAAGACGGGCTCAGCTATATCCCTATATCTGTTTCCATCCCTTATAGGTAGTCTATAAACGGTGTACGTATCTTGTGGTAGTCATGGTATGGGGGGTTTCCATCCCTTATAGGTAGTCTATAAACAGAGACATGCGGGTTGATGGAAGGGTGACGAAGCATGTTTCCATCCCTTATAGGTAGTCTATAAACGAAGAAGCGCGTCACATATGTTACGCACTGGGAGAGGTTTCCATCCCTTATAGGTAGTCTATAAACGTCTTCGAGAATTCGCTCCAACATGGAATATTGTCAGTTTCCATCCCTTATAGGTAGTCTATAAACCGTCGTAAATGTCGCCAGTTAGCTTGATTACGGCATCGTTTCCATCCCTTATAGGTAGTCTATAAACCCGTTTTAGCTGCAATGCAGATTTTGGCCATATTATATTCTCAATATTCTTAATACATCGCCATTCCTCAAGCCCAGCTAGAAAGAAAATGAGCTGATTCACTTAGTTGTCGACCTCCCGGGGTTTTTGCACTACCGGAGGTCGACAACTAACAATAACGACTGCAAACCCTTCTGTTAATACATTCGGTACTGACGTCATTTTCCCTTCCGACGGTTGGCTTCGTTGGTATGATGTGGTAACCTACCGGCGGACACTGAGAAGATGGACGATAATGGAGAGGGCCATCAGGAGGTGTCGATATGGGAAGGCAATTTGGTAGGGATACGAAGATAGCCTATTTAGAACAGATTGAGTCTGGGAAGCTAACGGTGACAGAAGCAGTCAGAGAATTGGGCATATAATGGCTGAGCGTCGAATGGATATATGGGGAACCGTTGAAATCCAGATATCAGATGCACCGGGGAGTCAGGGAGTACATAGAGGTATTTTATAACCGGAACAGGTTGCACTCGAAAAACGGATATCTATCACCATGTGATTTTCAAGAGGATGGCCGAATCAAGATGAAAAGAGGTGTTGCTAGGGATGGGATCACTGTGATAGCCCAAATGCCATCCGAAAAGGAAGGAGTGTCTTCAAAAAAGTTGCGGTTAACAATTCAAAGACACTAAGAGGCACTCCGCCTGTATTGAATTTTCCCTTTATGGACATCTTTTAGTATTTCAAATAAATTTCTCTTGGTTGAATCGAAAGTCTCGATAGTTATCACCAATTATCACCAACTTTCTCAATGGTGCTCTGCTCTTGCAATTCATCATTTGGGGGGGGGTTGTTTTGGTATTCCGCAGAATCATACGCGATTCCATGCTCCTCAAGCGACTTCATCCGGCTCATGGTAGGCCTGCACGTCCTGCCTCTTTCCGGGGCTAGTTTATCGGCTCGATGAGCTGACTCCACGAACGCGCCCTGGCAAGGCAGACAGGAACAGCGTTCTTTTCGATTCCTTCAGACTCTTCTCGATGATAATCTTGTGCTGCGAAACGACTGAACCCTATCCGATTCCGCCTCCTCCTTCGAACGCAATTCTCATCTTCCGCACACCCCACCGAGGTACGGCTTAAAGGAGAGTCGTCAGCTTCCCGCCGGAATCGTACCCGGATGTCTTTCCTCTCAGATAACGGGATCATTCTTTCCGAAGAAGATACGGTTGATGGCTTCATGAACACCGCCCCAGGTGATGTGTACAAAAGCGTGTCGTGGCTTCTGAATGATACTCTGAACCCGCGTATTGAGATCCGGCTCTACGCCATCACGGGTTAACAGAACCACCACGGGTATTAAATTCATCTTCCTACCCAGTGCTTCACCGAGCAAGAAGAACCTAAATAGCTCCTATCCGAGCGTATTCAGTGCTTGGGCCGGATCACACGTAAACGTAGCTGCTGCGTAACCTTCTTTGTCATCTAGGTAATAGGGGGGGATCTTGTCTTCTTGAGTAAGTACCGGGGCAGTGAATTTCGCTTCGAGAAGGATCACATACCGGTTGGTGACCAAGATCAAGTCCGGTTCCGAGCCGTACGTTTCACTCTCTTCGAGGGAAGCTCTTGCCTCCTTCAGGGGAGCCAGGTCGGACAAAGAGATATGTTTCATTAGATAGGAAGTCCTCGAACCCCTGTGAGGCCTTCCATCTGGAACGCCTCTGGGAGCTTCCGGATCCACGGACCAGTACCTGATCTTGTACACATCCCTTGGTGAACCTAGGATTCATCTCATCAACTCTCCTGCTAAACGATGTCTCTCGCACTGTAAGGCACACATGCATGCCGAAGCCATATTGCCATCTCGTAATGCCCTGGTATGACCTATCCCTCCCTTCAGGACATTACGGAACCCCACTTAGTCATACTCCTCTTGAAAGGGAAGGCTGATCATTGTCAATACCCGTCCTAAATGGCTAAACGGGATTGACTCTTCAATCAAAATATGATGGGGTTCTGCATCATCACACCAAGCATCTGCCCGGACCTGTTGAGGATCTTTCGGCAGTGTACCACCTATGAAATAGTCAAACGCATGGCTATTCTCACTAAGGCGACCCCTCCTAACATGCCACTTGAGACTCCTCGAACGGCTGACCCATTCTACGTTGCCATTTGACGACAAGATAACAGCAACAGGTTCACAGGTTGCTTTGACCACCTTGAGCGCTGTAGCCGTCAAAGAAGTACCGTAGAGGTCGGCGACTCTGGCAACGACATCTATTGATGGTGGGCATCTTAGCTCGTTTTCTAGTTCACGAAGGGGCAAAAGTAATTCGCTGGCAAATGCATCTGCTTCTCGCTCCAGCTTACTGTCAGACACATATCCAGGAACATCTTTCATCGTACACATAAACTTATCCAGATTGTGATGTGGCATGTAGAAGTGGCCAAGTTCATGAGCAATGGTAAACCGTTTGCGAGTCTCATAGGTGCAGTTGGAATTGATGAGAATCACCGAGGTGCCACCTACCTTCAGTAAGACACCGTCAGGTCCATCAAGGTCTTCCTCATATACCTCCACTCCCAGGTCAGTTGCGACTTCCGTAACGTCGATAGGCCCGGACAGACCTAGTTTATGCCTGACTTCCCTTGCATAGTACTCAGGAAATAGGGACATGAGACTTATCCTCTACTTACTCTTCAATCGTCTAATGTGTTTCTCAATAATCGCCTCGTCCCTAACTGATAAGCCCTCCTTCAGGTCGCCCCGAGCGACCCTGTAAAATGGCGTTTCTTGAGATGCTCCCTCTTCCTGACAGCCCTTACTAAGTACTGCTAGAATTTCATCGCGCCTGAATCTCCATTCACGCCCTACCTTTGCCGCAGGAAGCTTGCCAGAACGAGCCAAATTGTACACAGTCTGATTGCTAACTCGGAGAAGATCCGCGACTTCTTCTACATTCATTACCTCAGGCCGATCTGCATCCAGCTCAGTAGCACGTATGAGATTCTGCATCAATCGCGCATCATCGGCTTCGTAAGCCTGTTCGCCGCAAGTCTGGCAAACCCAAGCTTCAAGACCGCGAAAGATCACTGTACGGCCTTTCCAATTGGCTTCTATATCTTTGTGGACTTTCTTCATCTGCCCGCCACAAGCGTAGCATTCCATGTCCGACTGGCCCCCTTTGTACATTAGTGAACATAGTCACATCAATCTGCAGTCTCTCGGGACGACTAATCACTGGAGTCATCCCGATTGCGCATGACAGTCACAATGACAGGGCTTGGTCTGGAAAGGGCTACAACCACAAAAAAGATCTCGCCTTCCCCATCGCGCTCTCGCAAAACCCATTTGGCATTCTCACCATGGCCCTGCTTACCTACGACCTCGCCTTTGATTACACAACGATCAACATCCTCTACGGTTATTCCACGTTGACCCATACGCTTAAGAGCATGTTCACTTATGATGTATTTCGAGTCTTTGATTGCCTTGCGAAGGAAAACGATCCATTCCGGCATTATTCCGCGCTCCTTTATAATATAATATAATTTGTTATAAGATACAATGATTTACTTAAATATAAGAGGCTCTATCTTATCCACGGTTTGTACCATCGGACGGTAAGGATGAACCTACTCTACGTCTTGGGCGTTACAATATTGGCAGGTGTGCTGGATTGGCTGTTCAGGAACACGCCTGCCACGCCCACCGGTATCCACTTAGTTGTGGCACTGTTGGCGTACCCTCTCATGTGGGTCCGGTATTTGTTGCGCGGCACACACACCATGGGCTAAGACTCGTAATTCTCCGCACGCTTCCGAATTCGGTGTGGCTTGGCCTCATAGCAGTGTGGACGGACTCCATACTGCTACCTATAGCAATACATTGCGGAACGTCCGGAGGAAAACAGTCTGCCCTTTTGGGGTTCGGTATATGGCTTACTCTAGTTCTCTACGGGCGTGCGAATGACGCCGGAACCGGGTGCAGAGATACGTGATGAAAACCTGGGCGAGAATCACTGCGTAAATCTGCAGATGCTTGGAAGGTGTACCTATCTCGACGTGACAGGCGTCTTCAGTGCAGGTCATGCGGATGCCTAACCCGCGTCAACTGCCCCGAGTGCGGACGGGTCATAGTATCTCGCCAGCACGTGGCCGGCGATTTCATCATTGGGGCGCACGCTTTAGCCTATGCCGACCGACTGCTCACCCGTGATATCGGCTTCTACAGTGCGTACTTCCCCGGATTGCGGTTAAATGACTGAGCCTTATACGATCATAGGTGTATTCAACAATTCTTCCCTGCTCGTCATCATGGATATATCTATTCCCGCTTTAGATCTGTAACCACTTGATAATCTTTTATGTCTATATTTCCCAGTTCACTCAAGACATATTTGCATAAATCCGTCCATCTGCTACCAAGACCGTCTTTGTCTTCAGCCCTATAGAATTCCATAACCATGGCGTACAATTTGTCATCTACTAATTTCAAATGTTCCATGGCATATTTCTCGTATACCGGATAATGCTTTTTTACTTTTGCAACGATATTACATAATTTTGGAATGTGCATTCCTGATAGAAAATAGAAATTCTCCAATTCAGAAGCAGTTAGCACATCTATTCCATCTTTCATAATAGTCTCAACGTAAAAACTATAATCTGTTCTTTCTCTTATATCTAATTCGAGGTCATAGTTCTCGAAAATACTAATCGCTGCCTTTTGAATCTTCCTGAAAACACTGTTTGTATCAAAGATGATTTGTCCGGTTGCATATATTTGCTGAGAAGTTGGGTCGCTCTTAAGTCTTTCGTAATATTTCCATTCAGGAGACACAAAATAGTGGTGATTCTCAAATTCTGTTTTCTTGCATAAACATATAGGACAATAGTCGTTTGTCAAAGAACAAGACTTTTTCTCCTCAGCAAATTGCGTTTCACAGTCTAGGTAGACACTCATCGATCCTATAGTCCTGGTTGCTTCATCCCACGAATTTGATAGCCAAGCCTGCTCTTCCTCATCCAGTATCAACGTTAATGCTTCCCCGTCATATGCCGGATATCTATTCCAATCAACATCAGACCCGGTAATCAACGGTTTCGCTCTGGCGTAATCATACTGGAATTCCCATGTTTCACCGTAGCAATTAGTAAACACATTAGTATATTCCCCCATTTACATTTTCCCCCGTTTCCTCAAATGGTGTGGTTTCTATTGTAGTATTATTCCATATTAGGATATTTTATACATAGGCTCTCCTGGGGAGAAAGCTATTAGCAGAAAGACACTCCCTGTTTGCAAAAACACGTATGTCTTTCCTGGTGAAATGTCTCTGTTGAATCCTGCAAATCAGTGTAGGCTCTGAACTGGACGCTTTCCTTAACTAGCGCCCAAACCATCTGTTAAGGAACTTGACTATGTAAAAGCTAGCTAAGGTTTATATGCTAAGTTAATTACGGTTGATGTGCATACATCGTGGCTGGAACCATAGTGGGCCCAAGCTATAGTCTTCACCGGAAAGAGGATTGCTGTCATCAAAGTGTATTGAAATGGACAGCAATAGGATTCTACGCAGTATTGTCTAATATAATAAAGGATGCCCTATCGCCAATTTATGTGTTGGTCAAGTAGAGACACACGCCGGCTACGGCATAGACTTTAAGGAGGCGTACGAAGTTATGAACTGGTGGATGGTTCGAGCAGGCGGCGGTGAGTTGATACCTCAATGGGTAGAAAAAGGTAAAGCATCTGTTGGTTGGAGCGCGCTTGGCAATCCGCAGCGCTTTCAGGAGCGTAAGCAATTGATTCAAGAAAGCCATAAGGTATATTCCGACTTGAGGCCCGGAGCACGCATACAGGCAGGCAGTCAAATCTGGCGATTTGCCAATGAGATCAAAGTTGGTGATCGCATTGTCACATATGATAAGGATGCACGGGAGTATATTTTGGGAACAGTGACACATGAACATCACTTTGATCCTACTGTGATCAGTGATTATTATCCGAATGTAATCGGAGTAAAATGGGAGAAGCAAAGAGTGCCCCGTGATTCATTATCCCAGAAAGCCAAGAATTCTCTGGGTGGTATTGCAACTGTGTTTAGAGTTGATGCATGGGGCTCTGAATTTGAGCAACTCCTTGCCGGAGACGGTCCCATCGTGTCGCCGGATACTGATGACCTCATAGATTCTGATGAAGACACGAGTCATGAGGATTTTGCACAACAAGCAACAAGCATGGTTGAGGATGAAGTGAGCAAACTAGATCCTTGGGCAATGCAGGATCTGGTGGCAGGTCTTTTACAAGCCATGGGATATCAGGTGAGAGTGAGTCCTCCAGGCCCTGACGGGGGAATAGATGTTCTCGCACACAAAGATGCTTTCGGCTTTGAAAAACCCATCATTAAAGTCCAGGTTAAACATAGGAAATCAACAACCGGTGCACCGGAAATCCAGCAACTGTTGGGAGCTAACCCCATTAGCGCAAATAGCATTTTTGTCTCTACGGGTGGGTTCACACAGGCTGCGGTAAGCACGGCTAAACATGACGGAGTCAGATTGGTAGATCTATCGGAACTAGTTGAACTGATTCTCAAGTGGTATGAGCATTTGCCAAGCGAGAAAAAATCGTTGCTTCCTCTAAGAAAACTGTACGTGCCGTTCTAGAGTATATAGAATAACGACTGGAGTGTTTATTGCAAACAAGATTTTCGCCACCCCGGTTGACCTACGCTTACAGAATAAAAATAGCTACTCGTTGTTCTTTGCGAAGCAGTCCTGTTTGAAAGTGCAATCACTGGTTTCCCTGTTTTCGTCGTTATCCCGTATTTCTGCAATAATCCTTTAGGCTCTATCGTACGGGCTAGGAAAATGGCCCCCGTTGTCAAGACACAGTTTTGAGTTTCTTAAGCAATAGGTGACCGAATGGGATAGTCGGGATCCGAACTACGCACATAGCGACCGGAAACCCTCCCCGGCATAGACTTCAGCAGGAGTACGATCGTCCAGAGACCGGTGAGGTCTCCAGTTGTTATAAAAATTCACAAAGCCGGCTATCTCCTGCCTTGCTTGCCTTGGGGTAATGTACTCCTTAGGGATCTACATTCCGCAACAGGTAGGGATAGACCTTATGGTTTCGTTTGCTGAGGTTAGGACCCGGATAAATCACTGTAATACCCATCTCCCTCATATATCTTTGGATCCGCTTTCTATTAACGCTGTAACCGGCCCTCCCCAAAGTCTTCACGACACAGAATTTATTCGACTATAAATTGCTTAATCC
>ERZ795047.5190-NODE-5190-length-10673-cov-7.286400_pt1 | contig 10673 bp, 7 predicted proteins | sample MGYA00375131_ERZ795047 | MGnify/ENA primary metagenome ERZ795047 (study PRJEB30176, sample SAMN05720228) | activated sludge metagenome | isolation source: Anaerobic digester | place: Japan | collected 2015-05-20 ... | reverse complement strand
GAATGAGGATAAAAAAATTGATACTTTTTATTACATAGGTGATACATTGACTTCTACATACGAACATCATAAAGGAGGCAATGAACAGATGAATAATGCTCATTTTGTTGAACTTGCTGCTGCATTGGCAATTCTTGATTTTGTTAACCATGATACACAGAACGAAAATTTTCATAGAGATGAAGATAATAACATTATAGAAACTACTTATAAAGAATTTGGAATAAAAACAAATCTTCCAGAATTTACTTTTGACAATTTAACCGATAAAACAAGAAGACTTATTGTAAACCCTCTTTCAAGATTTATGCTTTTTGCAAAATATATGGGATATGGAGTTGTAGAAAAAGATCAAAACGGTAAGAAAAAATTAATCGTAGAAAAAATCAATGATGTTTTTGAAAAAGAACATAAATATCAGCCCTACGCTCATAAACTGTTCACAGAGGATTTTCGTAAAGAGGATTTTCGTAAAATTGATTCTATTGAAAAATTAGAATCTATTCAATTAAAATTTGTTGAATGGTTATTAGAAATGGAATCACAAAAACGAAAATTCACTCCCTTTAATTTGTTATCGAAGAGTGCTACTGATTTTATTAAAGGGAAATTGAAAATTATTACACCAGATAATTTCATGTATAAAAATTGGGCAAAGGTAGATAATGAACTCAATAAGCAAATTGTAAAAACTCCTAAATCTTTGAATAACGATAGCCGTTTTATTGAACTTTTTTACAGAGTAACCGAAGAATTAATAAACTATAAAAATTAAGAAATCATGTCTGACGATAATAATTCAACCTTTGTATTTCGCTTGCAAAGCGACGAGGAGCAACACGGTTTATCAAACACAATCAAGCATTGGGAAAAATCAATAATGTATGATGACAACCAAATAAATGCAATAAAAAGTACAAATAAGGAATCAATGAATCAGCCAACTTCTATTCCGTCGCCTTTTGCACGGATAGCGTTAGTAAAAACTGCTTTTAGCGAAGTTGCAACACACGGTGAAAAGGCATTGAAAGCATATCAAAAGATCGTTTCCGATACGCTTGATGTTGCTGAAATCTTCTTCAGATTTGATAAATGGAAAGAAAAAATTGAAATAATTACTTGGAACTATGGACGCAAGGAGAACAGCACCGAATTAGAAGATGATAGCGATTTGAAAAAATTGGAGCATAGCCACAGACAAATGTATAAGACACTGAAAACATTTTTGGAAAATGATGCAGTAGCTTACAATTTTGATAAAATGAAGAGCATTTACATTTTAAAATACAAGAAAACAGGTGATATGATAGGTGCAACTTCACCTTGTACATTGTATTTTAGTTCGGCAAATAATTATAAAGATCTTGATATCGAATTGAATAGTCAGCGAAAAGCATTTGAAGGAATTGTACCATTACACAAACGAGATTGGAATTTTCAAAAATACTTATATTCATGGATTGCTGAAAATAACGAGAATAGAGAAATTAATGGTAGGACTATTTCTGTTTTTAATGAATTTTTTAATTATTTAGAAGCTCAAAAACCTTTATTAAATAAAACGGAAGAAATCGATGGATTAAAATATGTTGATACGAAGAATTATATTCAATTAAGAGCGCCTGATGTTGAAGTATTAGGAAAACCCATTTATCAAAGCAAAGACATTTCATCGGATACTTGGACAGCTAATGATATTTTGGAAGATGTAATAATTAGGTTGCCCTATAAAATTAATAAGGATAGTTTTTTTGATGGCAACTTGCCTAAAGATAGCAAACATACTTATCTCCTTCCTATCAAAGAAAAATTCTTTACAAAATATTCTATTGAGGATTTAAAGAAGTTTTTAAAAATTAATCATTCTGGAGATGTAGTAGAGGTTATAGTAAAAATTGACAAGCAAACAGCACCTATAAAAAAGAAATATTTAAAATCAGAAAACACGTTGATAGAGATTTCTTTTGATTGTGCTATTTTCCCAAATGTCAAATTCCAAAATGAAAGCTTTGCAAATTACCGTTTTGGGCTGGTTTGTAATTTTAATGAAGGGGATAATTTCAATTCGGAATTTGTTAAAATTAAATCTACCATTGAACCAGCAAAGAAACGGTTTTCGGTGAGAAACGAAACTCATTCTTCAAATCGTCAATTAAAAAATTATACTCTTGAAGGGTCAAATTTTGATTATATTAAAATAATTAATAAAGACAAAAGTGGAATTATAATACCATGTTTTAAAGAAAGTGAAGGTTCTTCTATATTTACTTTTGCTATTGACTTTGGGACTACCAACACTCATATTGAATATAAAAAAGATAATGGCAGAGCTATTAACCCATTTGATATAACAAGAGTACCAATTGATGATAAACAAATTCATTATTTGCATGGTGGTGAAGATTTTTTGAAGAATTATTTTGATCAAGAATATATACCATTATACACTGATGAAGAGTTTAATTTTCCTATGCGTACAGCATTGTCTTATGGCGAAAACACCAACTGGTTGAATGTATATCCTTTTGAAAAAGCAAGTTTAAATGTGCTTTACGAAAAGCGTATAGATTATCCATATAATAAAACAGAAACTAATTTAAAATGGTCTGATGATCAAGATTATAAAAATAAAGTTAAAGCATATATAGAGTCCATCATGTACATACTTCGCAATAAGGTAATTTTGAATCATGGCAATTTAGCAGATACAAAAATTATTTGGTTCTATCCTGTTAGCATGGAAAGACTAAGATATGAAAATTTAGTAAATGCTTGGAAAAATGCTTATATAAAATATTTTGGAGGTGATATAAGTAATATTCATTCCATTACAGAATCAATTGCACCATTTGAATATTATATAAAGGATGGCGATACAAGTAAACTAGTTACCATTGATATCGGAGGTGGAACTACAGATGTTGTAATTTCATCAGGTAGAAATGCAGACTATATTACATCATTCCGTTTCGCTGCAAATGCTATATTTGGTGATGGATATTCTGAAAATAATCGTGTAAAAAATGGAATAGTACGTCAGTTCTTTGATCAAATTAGAAAAGAATTACAATCCGTTTTAAATGATAACGATGATATTTTTAACATTTTTGATGATATGATTACTAATAAAAGTTCTGATGATATTGCCTCGTTCCTGTTTTCATTAAAATATAACAAAAAAGTGAGGTCTATAGGAAATAACCTTGCTGATAATGTTAATTTGAATAACAAACTGAGAAATGATACAACTCAAAAGATTACCTTTATCTTCTTTTACTCTGCTATTATTTATCATATAGCCAAGCTGATGAAAGCTTTAAATGTAGAAATGCCTGATAAAATAGTATTCAGCGGGAATGGTTCAAAAGTTATTCAATTCATAACTGATGATGAATCAATACTAAATGATTACACAAAGTTAATCTTTGAAAAAGTTTTTGGTAATGATTATCCAAGCAGCGGATTAACAATAATTCTGCCCGGTGAAAATCCTAAAGTAGCAACCTGTAAAGGTGGATTTTATTCTTCACAACCATATAATTATGATGACATACTTAATAGAATAGTGGTTTTACATAGCAATAGAACGAATCAAGTAATTTATAGAACAAATAAAATAGATTCAGACAAATATATGTCAATCAACGATGATTACTTGACTAAAACAGTTGAAGAGGTTGAAAATTTCATAGAGTTTGTTTTTGATAATCTTTCTTTTTTCACAGGCAGAAGATATCAGTTAAACAATCGCTCTATTGAAATTGCACAGAATATATGTACTCAAAGGCTTAAAATATATGCTAATAGTGGATGGAATTTGAAAAAGGCTGAGGTTGATGAAAATGAATTCATAAATGAATCATTGTTTTTCTATCCTTTAGTAGGAATGCTTAAAGAGTTAACGGATGCAATTTGCCATGAAAATTCATACAATAGAACCATTTAATAATGAAAAAGTCAATATTATTAAACATTGCTGTGTTTCTTACATCAATTTGTTTTAGTCAAGTAACTATAACCAAGAAAGATTTTGATAAACTGGTAGATTATGCAACTTGTAAGTATGTACAGTCATTCATAGAGAAAAATGATACTTCAAAACCTTATTTCAAAGATGTTTATATTAAAAAGATCAAACCTGAATTTGAAAAGGTTTCTTTAAATAATACACCAAATTATGAAAAAATTAAGGAATTATTATTAAATAATGAACCAGCCTTAAAACTTGCCGAGAAAATCAATGAAAGAAAAGATAAATATTATGAATTTAATGATAATGAATCATTATTAAAATTTTTAAAAATTTCAAAGTGGGGAAACATTGATCTTCGCAAAACAGCATCAGATATTCAAAATGAAGTATTTGCCAAGTACAGTATTATTGGCAAGAAGGATGATAATAAATTTGCTGAAAGTGATGTAGATAGTGCCCAAACAATACAAACAACATCTCAAGTAAAAGAGCTGCAAAGGAAACTTGATTCATTACAAGAACAGTATGAAAAACTTACAAATGACTCTAAAATGATTGAGTATCAAAGATCAGTGAATAGAATAAAAATTTTTCTTTTCGCAGGCTTCGGTTTATTATTGTCATTAATATTAGCAGTTTTTATTTTATTAAGAAAGTTAACTTCAAAGGATAAAATTATAAATTATGTGTTGAATAGCGATAGGGTAGCTAAAAAGTTTAATTTGAAAGAAAACGTTCTACAAACTATTTCTAACTCAAAATCAAATAAAAATATAGAGCCATATAAACTAACTGAAGCAGATATAAATCTTATTGTTGATAGAGTTAGGGAATGTATGCGTTTAGATGAAAAAGAGGTTTCTGAAAATAAAGAAACGAATAAGAAAGAAGCTGAGTCCTTAAGAAATTCTTATAAGTATTTAAAGGGTAAAACGGGTAAAATATTTAGTCGAGCTGAAGATAGTTCTGAAAACAGTTTTTTTAGACTTTTTGATGAACATGATGATTTTGCTCTTTTTGAGTTTTATGGTGATGAAGCCGAAGCAATAGCAAATAGGATTTTTAGTGATGATATTTGTAATATTATATCCGGTAATTATCAGAATGCTCAAAAAGTTATTACTTATGTTCCTGGTGAAGTTAAACGTATCATTGATCAGTGGGAAGTAATTAAACCAGTCCAAATTAAATTAGTTTAATATTATGCATTATATTATTATTAGTTTGATAATTGTCGGCATTGTATTTTGCCAATTCCACGTCTTCTTTCAAAACAAAAATAATCTTTTACTTTTTAAAAGAATATTCCCTGAGGATATTGATATAATAGAACTGGTACAAGCAACAGATTACCCTGAAATACATACAAACCATGATAATGTTATTTTTGAAATCATAATTTCTTCTATAAATAATTACTTAAAGAATAATAAAGGCGCTGTCAGTGACTATCATCTTATGAAAGATATAGTTGAAAGAAATTGTGATGCAAAGGAAAGTGAAATTAATACACAAGTACCTGTTCCGCTTTATCTGGGTTTAGTTGGAACAATGCTTGGAATACTTATTGGTATAGGTTTTTTGGTTTTCAGTGGAAGTTTAGATGATTTATTGAATACTGGAAATGGAGCCGGTTCAAAAGGAATTGAAACTTTATTAGGCTGTGTAGCTCTAGCTATGATTTCAAGTATCAATGGGATAATACTTACAACTTTTGGTTCTCAACTTACCAAAAATGCAAAAACAGAGGTTGAAAAGAATAAAAATTCTTTTCTAAGCTGGATTCAATCATTCCTTCTTCCAAATATTTCAAACGACATATCAAGTGCACTTGTAAGCATGACACAAAATCTATCTCGTTTTAATGCAACTTTTTCACAAAATGCAAATAATTTAAAAGAAATTCTTGAACAAGTAACTGAATCCTATCAACAGCAAAAGGAATTGATTCAATATATTAATAATCTAAAAATAAAAGAAATTGCATCTGCAAATATTGCTGTTTACGATAAACTTAAAAACTGTACAAATGAAATAGGAATATTTGCCAATTATTTATTATCGATAAATGAATATCTTTCCAATGTTCAAGCTTTAAACAGAAAATTAGATGATTATGAACAAAGGACACAAGTAATTGAAAATGCTGGAAAATTTTATCAAAGGAATGAAAAGTGGCTTGCTGATAATATTGATATTGCTAATTTAGAAATTCAAAGTGCAATTATGCGGTTTGGGGAAAGCACAAAAGGATATCTATTAAAATTACAGGATTCTTTGAATGGACAAATTTTAAGTTTTGATAGTATTTTTCTAAAACAACAAGAAAAAATGCAAGATAATCTGAATAGTACAACGGAGATTGTTAAGGAGTCTATACTTAAAATACAACAAACGTTTGAAAAAGAAATTTCAGAACAACAATCTGCATTTCAAAACAAATTTAATGAAATTTCAAAAATAATTGAAGAAATTAAAAACATAACTCTTTTAAAAGACGAGATACATCAATTTAAGGATGTTACAAACAGCCAAAATTATAAAATTGATAATTTAACTAAAGAGATACATCAATTAGCACTTGAAAACACAGATAGTAGTACAATAAAACCAATAATTGATATGCCAAAATGGGTGAATGGACTGATTATTGCTTGCAGTAGTATATTAATTTTATCATGCTTATTTTATATTATTCCTTTGATTATTGAAACAATTGAAAAACTTATAAACTGGTTATTCTGATGTCAAAACCTAAAAAAGAATCCTTTTTTTGGACAAGCTATTCAGACTTAATGACAAGCATGTTCTTTGTAATGCTTGTGCTTTTTGTTTTAACAATTGCACTTTTACACAGAAAAATGGTTGATATTGACAAAGATAAAAAAACATCACAAGCCCAAATAGATAAAATTAAAGAAATTGATGAAGCTGTTAAGAATATTGACACAACATATTTTGAATACAAACAGGTTTATAAAAAACATATATTGAAAATCAGAGTCAATTTTCCAATTGGCGTATCCCACATAAATGTAATTGATTTGCATACACGAAACGAACTTATTAATGCTGGACGGTCAATTCAAAGTACACTTAAAAAAATAAGTCGAGAGTACCCCAAAATACAATATTTGCTCATTATTGAAGGACAAGCATCAAAAGATAATTACAGTCGTAATTACGAATTAAGTTATGAAAGAGCATTAGCCTTAAGAAGGCTATGGAGTGATAATAATATTGATTTTGGTAACAATTGCGAAGTGTTAATTTCTGGAAGTGGAATTGGAGGGTCAATGCGTGAAAACAAAGAACGTCTTAATCAACGTTTTTTGATACATCTTGTTCCTAAACCTGGTATAATTGAAGAAAGCAAGTCAAAATAACATGCACTATTTTAAAAATGCATACTGGATTTTATTAATAACTTCTATGTTATTTTTTTCGTGTTCTCACAAATCAGGACGTAAGGATAAACAAAATATTACACGCCATAATAATATTACTAAACCCATTGCTAATAAAGATGAGTATAAGGGTAAAACCATTGTTAAAATGGAAAACGACAATGGTGTCAAATACATTTGGGTAGAAATAAACGGGATTAGCTTGAAATTCATTTTTGATACAGGTGCAAGCAATATTTGTATTTCATCTGCAGAAGCAACTGTATTATACAGACAAGGAACTTTAGAAAAAGAAGATATTTTAGATGCTCAATATTTTCAAGATGCTACTGGAAAAGTTTCAGCCGGTACACGAATAAATTTAAGAACGGTAAAAATCGGGGATAGAGTTTTGCAAAATATTGAGGCGTTCGTAATTGATAATATTGAAGCACCTTTATTGCTGGGACAAAGTGCATTGGAAAAGTTCGGCAAAATTTCAATTGACAACAGGAATAATCTGATAATTTTTGAGTAATGAGGAAATTGTCTGATATATTGATTCTTCTTTTATTCACTTTTATAATTGCATGTAATTCTGAAAGTAGTAAAAGTCATTATTTAAAAAAAGGTAGTGTAATTTCAGGCAAAGTTATAGCTATTATTGATGGTGACACCTATGATATATTAATTCCTGGAAATAAAACCATACGAGTGAGAATGGAAGGAATTGATGCTCCAGAAAAAGGTATGCCATTTTATCAAAAATCAAAAAAATATCTTTCAGATTTGTGCTTCCACAAACAGGTAAAAATTAAAATTACTGGTATAGATAATTATAAACGCATCATTGCATATACATATATAGATAATGAAAAAGAACTTAGTCATGAAATGATTAGGGCCGGTTTTGCTTGGCATTTTAAGAGATATAATTCGGACTGTAATTTATCAGAGCTAGAATTGGATGCTAAAAAGCAAAGAAAAGGACTATGGATGGATGAAAATCCGATGGCACCTTGGGAAAACAGGAAATTACATCGAGTAGGAATTTCAACAAATGATTCGTTTAACATTGAAGAAAACAACAGATAGCATGTCAACACACAAAGCATACACTTTTGTATACTTATATATACCCAATCCTTGATTTAATTTAAAGGTTTCATAATAATATTATTTTCACCAACCCAGAAAAAATCAAATATAATTTTAAAACAACGGTAGTATTTCATAAACTGTGTAAATTGAAAAATTATTCTGAAAAATTTTAGAACCAATAAGAGTAGAGTACTCCCCAAAAATTAGACCACTTGTTAAGTTGAAAAAAATGACTAAATTAGTGGCAATTATGATAGACAAAAAAGAATTATTAAACAATAAGGATTTCCTAAAATCCTTCAAGAATGGGAAGAAATGAGCTCATTCTTCAAAGAACTGCACACTAAAAAATAGACACAACCTATTCAAAATTGTGACATTATTCTTAATCAATTTATTCTTACTTATCTTCGGCGAAAGAATAAGACTTTAATTTTATCCCAACTTTTCAATTTACACCCTTCGTAAAATATAGTGTCAAAAAATATTTTTAAAGTTGTTTCAAGAGGTTTTTCATACTGACTTTTTCGTTCAGAATTGCGGATAATTGGTCGATTTTTACACGTTCCTGTTTCATGGAATCGCGATAACGAATGGTTACCTTTTCATCCTCCAGCGTTTGATGATCAACCGTGATACAAAACGGCGTTCCAATAGCATCTTGACGACGATAGCGTTTTCCAATGGAATCCTTGTCGTCATAAAAGCATTTGAAATCGAATTTCAAATCTTCAAAGATTTGATGAGCCACTTCGGAAAGTCCATCTTTTTTAACTAACGGGAAAATTCCGATTTTTACAGGAGCCAAAACCGGCGGAAGTTTTAACACCACACGCGTTTCGCCGTCATCGAGCTTTTCTTCAGTATAGGCAGACGCCATGATGGACAGAAAAGTTCTGTCCACACCAATGGATGTTTCAATAACATAAGGAGTGTAGGATTCCTTTAATTCTGCATCGTAATATTTCAAATTTTTTCCTGAATATTTTTCATGATTTTTTAAATCGAAATCGGTACGGGAATGAATCCCTTCAATTTCTTTGAAACCAAAAGGCAACTCAAATTCAATATCTGTAGCGGCATTGGCATAATGTGCCAACTTGTCGTGGTCGTGAAAACGATATTTGTGATCGCCCAAACCCAACGCCTTGTGCCATTTCATTCGGTATTCTTTCCAATAGTCGAACCATTTCATTTCCTCTCCAGGCCGAACAAAAAACTGCATTTCCATTTGTTCAAATTCGCGCATTCGGAAAATAAACTGTCGCGCCACAATTTCATTTCGAAAAGCTTTGCCTATTTGTGCAATGCCAAAAGGAATTTTCATCCTTCCGGTTTTCTGAACGTTCAGAAAATTAACAAAAATACCTTGTGCAGTTTCGGGACGCAAATAAATTTTCATGGCACTGTCGGCATTGGAACCCATTTCGGTAGTGAACATCAAATTAAACTGGCGCACTTCCGTCCAGTTTTTTGTTCCACTTACCGGACAAACAATTTCATTGTCGATAATAATTGCTCGCAATTCTGCCAAATCGTTATCGTTTAAAGATTTAACATATCGGCGATGGATTTCATCACGTTTTGCCTGATGCTCCTTCACCCGCTCATTGGTAGCCCGAAAGAGGTTTTCATCGAAATTTTCGCCAAATCGTTTGGCTGCTTTTTCCACTTCCTTTTCGATTTTTTCATCATATTTGGCTATCAATTCCTCTATGAGCACATCGGCACGATAACGCTTTTTACTGTCTTTGTTGTCAATCAGCGGATCATTGAAAGCATCCACATGTCCCGAAGCTTTCCAAGTGGTGGGATGCATAAAAATTGCGGCATCGATGCCCACAACATTTTCGTGAAGCAGAACCATACTGTCCCACCAATATTTTTTAATATTGTTTTTGAGTTCAACGCCATTTTGTCCATAATCATAAACAGCGCTCAATCCGTCGTAAATTTCGCTGGACGGAAAAACAAATCCATACTCTTTGCAATGAGCAATCAGTTTCTTGAAAACATCTTCTTGTGACAGCATATCAACATTGTTTTAATTATCAATCCTTTAAATCGTAATCCAATACATTTTTTAACATAAAACTTTCCCCCGTAAAAAATAGTTTCAAAGGATAAAAGTTTTACCAAAAGAAATGCAAAATTACTTCTTTTTTTATATTTTTGTTGATTCAAACAGACAAAAAAGTTCATTTATTCCCTAA
>ERZ795047.5186-NODE-5186-length-10680-cov-21.408565_pt1 | contig 10680 bp, 10 predicted proteins | sample MGYA00375131_ERZ795047 | MGnify/ENA primary metagenome ERZ795047 (study PRJEB30176, sample SAMN05720228) | activated sludge metagenome | isolation source: Anaerobic digester | place: Japan | collected 2015-05-20 ... | reverse complement strand
ACCCCAACAAGGTTGCTGGTGCTTTAGCCGGAGTGATAAGAGAGAAGGGAAGAGCTGAGATTCAAGCGATAGGTGCTGGTGCTGTTAACCAAGCTATCAAGGCTATTGCGATTGCACGAGGTTACTTAGCTCCAAGCGGTTTTGATCTTGTTTGTGTGCCCGCTTTTACAGATGTGAGTGTTGAAAACGAGACACGAACAGCCTTGAAATTTGTTATTTTTCCAAGAGAGTGAGAAGTAGAGATTTGAATTCATAACATTTTTGTAAATCATCAAACCTGGCCTAATTCGTGGCCAGGTTTTTCATTTTCTATTCTTTTCTTGAGCCTTCTTTTTGCTTTTTTGATTGTACTGTTTGCAGAGTCTGCGCAGCTCACAACCAACTTTCAAAAGCATTTTAAAGTGCATTTTTCAGATTCTTAAGTCCGATTAACAAACCCTTCTGCGATTTTTCTATGCTGCCAGACCATATCGGGTCTTCGTGTTCTATACTCAGTACATAATCGTACCCAACCTTTTGTAACTCGCGAATGAATCTTCTCCAATCGATCGTTCCAAAACCTGGTAATCTGTAAGTCCACCAACTCTTTCCATGACCATTTGTACCAAAGTGTCCAAGTATACTCTGATCATAAAGTGTGTTCACATCTATTTCGACATCCTTTGCATGTGCATGGAATATCCTTGGTGCGAATTCCTTAATTGCATCGAAGATATCTATTCCAAGCCAATACAAATGTGACGGATCGAAGTTTATACCAAATGAATCTGGGGTGATTCTGAATATCTCGCGCCACAGTTCTGGAGAATAGAATATGTTACCTATCTTTTCTTCTTCTTGCCATCCCATCATTGGGCAATTTTCTATCATCAATTTGACATTTCGGCTCTCTGCGTAAGCGATGATCGGTTTGAAAACTTTCTCGAATTCAACGATGTTCTCTTCGACGGTCTTTGTGATATCCCTTCCGATGAACGTCCCAACCAATTCTACTCCAAGATTATGTGCCAAATCTATAACCTTTATGAGGTGGTTGTTGATCTTCTTTCGTTTATCCAAGTTTGCATTCAAGTTGTTATCGTAGTATGCAAGTGATGAGATCAAAATACCATACTCTGTTAGTGTATCACGTATTTCTTGTATATCACGGCTAGTTATTTCATCAACGTTGACAGTCGTTGCCGAGAAATCCCTTTCGTTCTCAACTGGCCAAGCAGCAACCTCGATTGCTTCAAAACCACTCTCTGCTGCCCAATGTATAATCTCTTTAACATCCATACCATTTAACGGTACGGTTAGAAATCCTATTTTCATCTTTCCACCTCCGTAATGTATCTCTCAAGATAGCACAGTTAGTCATAATTTTAGTTATAATTCAAAGGGGACACGTACGTGTCCCCTTTGGTGAAACTCAGCACAACAAGCATCAAAACACTGAATCCGGGAAGTAGTAGTCCTTTGCGTTTTCCTTGGTGATCGTTTCTGTGGAGAGGATGATCTTTCTTGGCATACCTTTCTGATAGAATCCATTCAAATTCTGTCCCTTTAACTGCATTACCGCAAGGTTTATTGCCGTGGAAATCATGTTTGGTGGATACGTGAAATCGATTTGAACGAGTGGATTACCGTCCATGATCATCTTCAAAATCTCTTTTTGCCCCGCCCCGCCGACTAGTACTATGTTCTTATCTCTCTTTGCTTGCTGAAGTGCGAGTATGACACCTTGAAGCATATCATCGTCGCCTGTCCAAACTGCATCTATCTGTGGAAACTTTGTTAAAAGCGTTTGCATTACTTGGAATGCAGTCTCTCTACTCCAGTTTCCAGGTTGTTGAGCCAATATCTTGATGTTGGGATAAGGCTTCAAAGCATCTTTGAATGCCTGAACTCTTTCGGTGTTGATCGTGGATGGAATACCTTCGATTATCACTATGTTGCCCTTTCCCTTTAGTTTTTCAGCGATGTACTTGCCTGCTAGGTAACCGTACATGTAGTTATCTCCTGCAATGTAGGTGTTATATTCCTCAGATTCGATGCCTCTATCAACTATGACTGTGTATACTCCCTTTCTAAATGCTTCGACGCAAATTGGTGTTAGAGGTGCAGATTCGTACGGGTTAATGACAAGTGCATCTATACCTTTTGCAAGTAAAGTTTGTACCTGTGCCACTTGCTCACTTGGTTCCCGTGCAGTAACTAGTGTGAATTCCAAGGTTGAATCTTTGGCATACTGTTTTATAGCGTACTGTGCCCACCAAACCATTCCACCAGTCCAGCCATGGTCTGCAGCAGGTATTGCGACCCCTATTCTGTATTTTGCTGCAGCAAACGTTACGAGAGACAGAAGCACTAACACGAAAACAAGCACCTTTTTCATAAACCTCTCCCTCCTTCAGTAATGCCCTTTAGTAAGGGCACTATCATTTATCATCATTCACTCCTACGAAAATTCTGTAAAAAGACTGCAGAGATAATGATCAACCCTTTCACCAATCCTTGCAGGTACACTGCAACGTTCAGCATGACGAGCATATTGTTTATAACACCTAAAACAAGTGCACCCAAGAACGTGCCAACAATCTTTCCCTTTCCGCCACTCAAACTTGTCCCACCTATTACTGCAGCTGCTATTGCATCGAGTTCAAATCCGTTACCAGTTGAAGAAGAACTTACTGACCCCATCATAGACGAAATTAGTATGGCTGATATTGAAACCGAGATGCCACCTATCACATACGTTGCAATTCTTATCTTATCGACGTTGATCGCAGAATAAAGTGCTGCAGTTTCGTTTGCACCGATAGCGTAGACATACCGACCAAACTTCGTACGCTCGAGTATTATCGAGGCTATTATCACATATATCAAGAAAACGATCATTGGGACGGGCAATTCAAGTATCCTCATCATTCCGATACTCGAATATTTCGTAGACCTGCTCATGTACACACCGCCATTTGCAAAATTCAGCACGAGGGACCTGTATATTGCCATCGCACCAAGTGTGACAACAAATGGTGGTATCCGCCCTTTCGTAACGAGAAAGCCACTGCCCGCACCCAATAATGCCCCAACTGCTATTGTAATTAGGATACTCAATATCACAGAACCTACTGTATCGCCAAGCGCGTTTACAGTCTGTATCGCAAGTGCACCCATGAGTGCCATAAAAGAGCCAACGGAAAGGTCTATTCCACCACCAATCATGATAAAGGTCATTCCGATTGCTATGATCCCAATGTACGAAATTTGCCAGAAGATGTTTATTATGTTCTGGATCTTGAGAAAGGCAGGGCTAAGTATACCAGCTACCAAAATCAACGCGATTAATGCAAAGAGTATACCGTACTTGGAAATGACATCTCTTAGATGCATGCTCCCATCACTCCTTAACCTTTTCTTGAGGCTCTGAAACCCCGAGTGCCATGTATATCAAATTCGTCTCTTCTATCTCTTCTCCGACTGCCTCTCCAACTATCGTCCCATTTCTCATGACGATTACCCGGTTGCAAAGACCAATGATCTCCGGAAGATCAGATGAGACTACTATGAAACTCGCCATCTTCTTCGAAGCCAATTCTGAGATGATTTTGTATATCTGATATCTGGAATTGATGTCAACTCCCCTAGTCGGTTCATCCATGATGAATATCTTTGCACCCGTTTCGACGAGTTTTGAAAGCACCAATTTCTGTTGATTTCCACCACTTAGCGTACGAGTAATTTGGTATGGCCCTCTTACTCTTATATCGAAACTTTTTCTATAAGCGTCAAATCTTTCCACCTCTACCTTTGGTTTTGTAAATACTTTTGAAATCTTGTCGAGTGTCATCAATGTCGTATTCTTGAAAACCTCGAAATTCAAAATGAGTCCCGCAAGTTTTCTTTCTTCTGGCAGATACACAATCCCGTTCTTCATTGCCTCTTTTACAGATCTGATAATTGTTTGTTTTCCATCTACGAATATCTCACCTGAAGACAATTTTCTGACTCCTATTATCGTTTGCATCAGTTCCGTCCTACCAGCACCGACCAGGCCATAGAAGCCAAGAATCTCACCATTCTTCAAAGTAAAGGAAACATCCCTTATCTTCCCATCAGCTGAATTCAAATTCCTAACTTCGAGGACGTTCTTCTCTTCCCAACCAACTTTCTCTGGGTATATTTCGTCCATCTTTCTTCCAACCATCATCTCTGCGATCTGCGTCTCTGAAAAGTCAGATAGTGCACCTTGATATACCTTCTTTCCATCTCTAAGGACTACCAATTCATCAGCGATCTGAACGATCTCTTTCAATCTATGGGATACAAATATCACAGTTATTCCGGAAGTCTTGAGTTTTTTCACAGTTTCAAAAAGCTTTTGTGTTTCATCCTCACTAAGTGATGCTGTCGGTTCATCCATGATTAGTATCTTAACGCTTCTTGAAAGTGCCTTCATTATCTCGACCATCTGCTTTTTCCCAGTCGATAACCTCTCCACTAACTCCATCGGATCTATATCAACGTCCAAGTTCTTTATTATTTCAGAAGCATCTTGGATCATCTTTTTCTTATCTATCAAAAAACGCCCTGTTGGTTCATCTCCAAGGAATATATTTTCGTAGACTCTGAGTGGTTCAACGAGATTCAACTCCTGTGGGACAAGCACTATGCCGAGTTCTTTTGCTTTGTATGGATTCAACACGGTTTGTTTACCATCTACGTAAATCTCTCCAGAAATGGGTTGCAAGAATCCAGAGAGGATTCTCATCAAAGTGGACTTTCCAGCACCATTCTCGCCTACTACACCGTAGACTTTTCCAGGATAGAACTCAACGTCCACACTATCTAGCACCAATGCCTCACCGAATTTCATCGATATACCTTTGCCTTGCAATACGGGCATCTCAGCCATCGATCTCCACTACCTTTTGCAGTTTAGACGATTCTAAGAACTTCTCTATTATCTTAATCGACATTAGTCCATCCTCTGGTCTCACTATCGGTTGCTCCATTCCTAAACACACTTTTATGAAATGCTCAACTACCGGCAATTTCCAATAAGGATCTTCATTTGTGAACAGCGGTTTGAGTACTATCTCGCCATGGTACGCGATGGGTTTTGCAATGTACAGGTCTATTTTGCTAGGATCAGTTTGCCCGACCTTCAACGTTCCATTCTCTCCGTAAACGACGATGTAATTCTCTTCAAGTCCTCTCGTTATCCAATTTGCATCCAACGTTGCAAGTGCACCATTGGAGAGTTTCATCACACCATTCGCAATGTCTTCGACATTTGCGTTCTTCTCTAAAGTTGCAGTGAGCGCAACACATTCTTTAACCTCCAACCCCGTGATGTACCTTATCAAATCTACCTTGTGTACACCAAGGTCACCCAGTGCACCGAATGCTGCCTTATCCTTATCGAAAAACCAGCCAACGTTCTGCGTCCAATTCTCAGGTCCCGAATGCCCAAACGCAGCTTTGACGAGCCTTATCTCGCCTATCATTCCACTTTTGATTATCTCTCTCGCCTTCTGGTTGTGTGGGAAGAACCTCTGTGAGTGATTGACCATCAAAATCTTTTCGGTGTTGGTTGCACACTCTACCATCCTTGTTGCTTCGATACTATTCGTAGCCATCGGTTTTTCGACTAATACGTGTTTGCCATGTTCAAGTGCATCGATCGACACGACTGCATGGAGATGATTTGGCACGGCAACGATCACAGCATCAACAAAATCGCCATTTGTTATATCTCTGTAATCTGTGAAGGATTTGACATTTGTTAAAGAAAATTTCTTAGTTACGTATCGCAATCTATCGGCATTTGGGTCCGAAATAGCGACTAATTCAGCAAGATCAGAGCTCAACAAGTTTGGTATATGTAGTACTTCAGCAATTTTTCCTGCACCTATCATCCCAACTCTAAGCTTCTCCATTGCACGCTCACCTCTCCAAGAGTTCTAAAGCTCACAATAGCTTTTCGATATCCATCAATCGTCTCCCGTACGGACTCAATGGCTTTCTAACCCCCAAAGACTTGAATACTTCGGCATACTTGCATCCAGTCAATATTCCCCTATACCCTGGTGCATACACAACAGATGGAAGTACCTCATTTTTGAATGTCTCAACATCAAATGCTTCTTTCATCTCGAAAAGCGCTTTCAATTTGAATGTATAGGATCTGGTAATATCTACTGCCACATCGAACGTAAAATCTACACTCGTGGCCGGTAATTCGTAGAGCAATATATCGTGATCATACTGCCTTGCAAGTTTTATCACTTGTTTCGAAACTAACTCGTGGTCGTACAATATTTCATTTGTCCAATGTGTGAAAACAACGTCAGGATTGAAATCTTCGAAAATATTTTTCAAATCGCTTATCATGACGTCCGTATTTATCTTCCCATATGAATTCTTTAGAGCAACGAAATTTGCTCCAAGCATACTCATTGCTTTATCGAAACCGTTTATCCTATCACCACATATTGAAACAGCAAGTACTTCGATACCTTTATCCGTAAACTCCTTTATCGTCCCGCCACAACCTATAACCGCATCATCACTATGAGCACAAGTAACAAGCACCCTTTTCACAATCATTACCTCCTCGCACTTGAGTCTCTTACAACTAAAGATGGTGAGAATATAACCTTTTTTGTGTTGGATTGACCATTTATCAATTCTAGGAGCATCTTCCCAGCCGTTTCACCCATCATCTCAACAGGCTGTCTGACCGATGATAGCGAAGGAACGGTAACTTCACACAGTTGCTTGTCATCGTCGAAACCAACGACCGCAACATCTTCTGGAACTTTCTTTCCTTCTTCTTTGAGAGCCTTCATAACGCCGAGTGCTACAAGGTCGTTCATACAAAACGCACCATCGAATTGGTTGCGTTCATTCAATAACTTCTTAGCTGCCTTATACCCATCATCAAATGTATAACCAACTCTCACGATATGCGATTTAAGACCACTTTCTTTAATAGCAGCTTCGTATCCTTGCGCACGTTGAAGTGAGACGTACAGTTCTTGAGTGCCACCAAAATGGATGATATGCTTACAGCCGTTCTCAACAAGGTGCTTAGTCGCAAGATACGCGCCATAATAGTTGTCAACTACTATCGAAACGACATTATCGCATTTGCATTCTTTATCGAAAATGACAACCGGAACATACTTAGAAATTTCGTCTATCAATTCATCGTTCACACGCGAGTTACCAACAACGATGCCATTCACACCATAGAATCTCGCAGTTCTTATGAGTTGCTCTTCCCTATGCAAACTTCTGAACGAATCCATAAGTACCAACAGACAAGTCTCACCACAAGCCCTCTCAACACCACGAGTTAAATAAGCAAAAAATGGGTTGGTTATATCTGGTACTATCAAACCGAGCACAAAAGTCTTCGTCTTTGAGGCCATACTCTTTGCATAAAAATCAGGTGTGTATCCAAGATTCTTGGCAACTGACAATATATTCCTTCTCGTTTCATCGCTCATTCTACCCTTCCCAGAGAGTGCTTTTGAAACTGTTGAAATAGAATAACCAGTCTGTTGTGCAATATCTCTAAGCTTTACCATCTGAGAACCTCCGTCTTTATCAATGCATAAATATTAAATTCCAACAATTTTCTTCTCCGTTTTTCTTCTCTGTGCGCAAACGTTTTCCCAAATCATCAACAAGATGATATCAACTTTTGATTATTTTCCAAAATCCACTATTCTGCTAATCTCATTGAATACCGGGAAATAGATAACAAAAACTAAAATATTCTATCTTTTCTTGACAATTAGAGCTGATATCTTGCAATGTTTTATAGATGAGGTACAGACTTTAGTGAGAGGCGTGTAAAATGCATGTAGAATGATAGCAAATATGCTATTTTGGTAAAACGCTATCGCAAGGTAGTGGTATATTAATAAAGAATCGGGCTCACGCCCGATTCGAAAAATTCAAAAATTCACAAGAAGAACTCACAATATGTCGATGTTTAGAGCACATTATTAGCTTGAATAAGTAGAAAGGTCTAGAAAGCCGTGACCAGAAAGGGTGAATACGATAGAGTCCTTGTCATTTTTCTTGACTTCTTTCATGACATACGCTATTGCATGGGCAGATTCCGGTGCTGGAACTATTCCTTCAATCTGTGCAAAGATCTTTCCAGCATTGAATACTTCTTCTTGGGAAATATTGACCGCTTTTACGAGTCTTTCGTGGTGTAATCTTGAAATTATTGGAGATGCACCGTGGTATCTCAAACCTCCAGCGTGAATGGCAGGAGGTACAAAGTCTTTTCCAAGCGTGTACATCTTTAAGAGCGGAGTCAGCCCAGCAGTATCACCAAAATCGTATCTATACTCTCCTTGAGTTAGTGAAGGACAACTTTCCGGTTCAACTGCCACAAAATCTATGTTTTTCCCGTTGAGTAGATCTGGTATGAACGGAAGGATTGTACCACCAAAATTAGAACCACCACCATGACATGCAACGATCATGTCAGGTTCTAGTCCAATTTTCTTCAGTTGTTCTTTCAGTTCAAGCCCAATAACAGTCTGATGCAACAAAACATGGTTGAGCACACTACCGAGTGAATATTTTGCATTCTGGCTCTTCAAAACGGTTTCAATAGCTTCCGATATAGCTATGCCAAGTGTTCCAGGATGAGAATCATCGAATTGTTTGCCGAAATCAGTTAGGTTACTTGGACTTGGACTCACGGTACCATCGAAAAGATTCATCAAGTATTTTCTAAAAGGCTTTTGCTCATAGCTTACTTTTACCATGAATACTTTTATCTCGAGACCAAACTTTTTTCCCGCATACGAAAGTGCACTTCCCCATTGACCAGCTCCTGTTTCGGTTATCAATGTCTTCACATCTGAAATTTTGTTGTAGTATGCTTGTGCAAGGGCAGTGTTCACCTTGTGACTTCCAGTTGGACTAACGCCTTCGTATTTGTAATATATCCTTGTCTTTGTACCAAGATATTCTTCAAGAAATCCGGCTCTTATCAATGGTGTTGGTCTGTAGACAGTATACTCTTCGAACACGGGTTCTGGAATTGGGATGAACCTTTTGTCGGATAATTCTTGCTCGATCAAGGGTTCCGGAAAGATGGCTAGCAATTTTTCTGGACGCACTGGCTCATGTGTCTCAGGATCGAGTGGTGGATCTAGCCTAAATGGTAAATCAGCAAGCACGTTGTAATAACTTCTTGGCATCTCCTCTGGTTTTAAATACACATACTCTCGTTTCATCATTCTCTACCTCCTCCTGTGGTTTTGGGTTAAATTCTTTCGTATTTCAGAGTCATATTAAGTTATACTAATAAAAAAAGCCGGGTATGATTGATTTATCATACCCGGCAACTGTCCACTTAAATTCTCTAATTCTCTTGCACCTTTTCTGTATTTAAATAAGATACAGATCAAGAAACAAGAGGCGGACAACCACCGGTCGTCCACCACCAGAAATTCTTTAAATTTGCAGTATTCTCGATAATTGGTTTCTTGCGTTTCGTAGTTACAATGTTCTTATCCATCTATCAGCTCTCCAAATGTCTTATCGAAATAGTGAAAATTATTTTTATTGATTTCGGCTATTTTATCATTTCTAAGAATGAGTGTCAATAGTTCGCGTTAGATCCTATTTCCATTTTAACTTCTTCTCCATCGTCTTTAACAGTAAGTATGATATGAATACCATTACCATATATGCGGTTGTTATCTTGAATGTAGAATTTGAATTCATTGTTATAGGTCTGCTAAATGTTCTTCAAATAACTCGTGTAATGAATTTGAGTTTTCTCCGTCATTTCAATACTTCTTTTAGTTGTTCAAGGGTTATATCCAACAAATTCTCACCGATGTAGTCGATCGTCTTCTCATCGGCCTTTTGTATCTTCTCTTTTAGTTCATCCGTTAGGTCTTCACCAAATTTCTTGCTCAGGTTCTTTAGCACAAATTCTATTTTGCCTTCCAGTCTGCCTTTAGCCTCGCCCTCGCTTCTTAACTTTTCAGCTACTGACATAATCGCCTCACTCCTTCCTGAAAGTATTTCTCTCGCTTCCGTTTCTATTATCTCAATGCTCGCATCTTCTCTTACCGATAATATGTACCTTATCGATGCATCTACAAATCTCTCAAATTTTTCTTCTGGAAAATCTCTTATCTCTTCGAATATCTTCCTCAACCACTCACGAAACTTCCCCATGTCTGTTATCACAACTGCTCGCATCACTTCGAGCACTGCTTTCGTTAGTGCCATCCCTACTATGCCCATCTGTGCTGATGGTGAGAGGTCGTATACCTCGTATTCGTAACTTGGTATGTACTTCTTCGTTTCTATGTACTGTAGTAGTGATAAGAACAATTTCAACGACAGAAATATGATCAATCAGCACCATGTTACGGTGACATATAATTACGACAATTATGATGAGCTAAAACGCAGTTTATGATTTTGGTCTTGTATATTTCTTTATTTTTTGTGCTAACTTCTCTTGTTCTGTCCAGTATCCATCCAACAGACCTTTCGATGCGAGTTGACCCAAGAATTTGCGCTGATACTCTCTTAGTATGCCTGGTCCATAATTGAAGAGCGGAGTACCTGGTAGTGGCATGAACGTGTGTGCATGGACTTTTGCATTGTATTTCTGAACTATTTTCTCTATAAAATTGA
>ERZ795047.5185-NODE-5185-length-10681-cov-4.718991_pt1 | contig 10681 bp, 12 predicted proteins | sample MGYA00375131_ERZ795047 | MGnify/ENA primary metagenome ERZ795047 (study PRJEB30176, sample SAMN05720228) | activated sludge metagenome | isolation source: Anaerobic digester | place: Japan | collected 2015-05-20 ... | reverse complement strand
GCTCTTCGCGCTCTATCTTGTCAAGCCGTCCGCTTACTGTATTCTCGATGAGCTCGATGCGCCTCTCGATGATGCCAATATCGGAAGATTTGTCAAAGTGCTCAGAAAGTTCGCGGAAAAGACCCAGTTTATCGTTATCACCCATAACAAGCGTACTATGGAAGCAGCCGATCTGCTCTATGGGGTAACCCAGCAGGAGAAGGGCATCTCAACCATAGTGTCTGTCAAGTTCCAGGAAGCTGCTCTGCAGGCTGCCTGACATTGACAATATCTGGCTGAGAGGATCAGGAATTGCTTTCTGTTCCTGGTGAAAACTCGTTTTTTCTCCCTGAAATCCAGCAGGAGTGATTTTTATGGCAAGAATAGCCCTGATTATTTCCGGTGTTGTGGTTATTGCGCTTCTTCTGGTGTCTTTTTTTGCTGGTGTTTTTGATACCGTGAAGCTTTCTACTGAAACTGCCGGACCTTACAATCTCATTTACAGGGAATTCCAGGGGCCTTTTTCAGGAATCAGGTTTACTCTCAATGATGTTTTCAAGTATGTCAGGGATAAAAAGAAAATCGAGGCCAGCAGAGGTTTTGGGATCTTCTATGATGATCCGGCCAAAACTCCTTCGGACAGTCTCAGAAGCATCACCGGGGTGATAGTTGACTCAGTGATAGCAGTGGAAAAGCCATATAAAAGTGGTGTTTTTGAAGAGACAGAAGCGGTTGTAGGAAGAATTCCGATAAGAAGCTTTTTATCCTATGTAATGGGGGCAGGTAAGTTTTATTCCAGGCTGCAGGAATATCTGAATCAGAACAACCTTAAAATGTCCGGACCGGTTTTGGAAATATACGATAACGGAGAGAAGATGATTATATATATTGCTCCTGTAAACTCAGAAAGATCACCGGCTCCGGAGTTCGAGGGGTGAGATTGACAAGAATAGCCTAACAGGGTAATCACCCGATTATCTTTTTACTCTCCTCCCAGTACCGATCCATCTCCTCCAGTGTCGCCCCGGAAATATCCTTCCCTGATTCTCTGAACCTGTCTTCTATATAACGGAATCTTCCGGAAAATTTGACAGTAGTCCTCCGAAGGGCATCCTCGGCGCTTATGCGGTGATGGCGCGCTACATTGACGAGGGCAAAAAGGATGTCCCCAAGCTCCTCATCGGCGTTCTCCTGGTCCCCTTTAAGTATCGCTTCTCTGAATTCCCTGAACTCTTCTTCTACTTTGTCAAAGACAGGTTTTGTGTCTTTCCAGTCAAAACCCACCCGCGCAACACGGCGCTGCATCTTTTCTGCTTTGAAAAGGGCAGGCAGGGCTTCAGGAATATCATCAACAAGGTACTTGCGGTGCTCTTTCCCTTTTTCCCCCTTCTTGATCCTCTCCCAGTTGTGGATTACCTCTGTCGATGAGGATACCTGTGTTTCGCCGAACACATGGGGATGACGTCTGATAAGTTTCTCACATATCTCATATGCTACGTCCTCTATGGAAAACTTTCCTTCCTCCTCAGCCATTCTGCTGTGCAGAACTATTTGAAGGAGAAGATCTCCAAGCTCCTCTTTCATCTTGTAATCATCTTTTTCATCAACAGCTTCGAAAAACTCATACATCTCGTCAAGAAAACACGACAGGATTGATTTATGAGTCTGTTCTCTGTCCCAGGGGCATCCACCCGGGCTTCTCAGCTTTGCTACTATATCGATCAGCCGTTCAATCTGTTTTCCCATTTTTTCTTTCTCTGGTTCGGAATTATTCACTGCGGAAATTTCACACTTATCCTTCCCAATTTCCTTTCCCGATTCTTATTACTTCGGGATCTTCATTAGTGAGATCGATGATAGTTGAACCACTGGGATTATCCAGCGGTCCTGCATCCAGCATGACATCGACCTCATTGATTACAGCCGGCCGCACCTCATCGGGATCGCCTCTCAGGTCTCCGGGAAGGCTTATCGATGTGTTGGCGAGTGGTTCGCCTATTGTTTTTACCAGCTCAAGCGTGATTACACAGGAGGGGATTCTGACTCCGACAGTCTTTCGTTTCGGGCAGATTTTCTTGGGGACAAGATTGGTTGCGGGGAGGATAAAGGTAAAGGGGCCGGGAAGGTATTTTTTCATCAGTTTGAAATGTGCGTTTGAAAGATGGCAGTAGGTTGAGATCTGCGAAAAGTCACTGCAGATAAAAGAAAACAACCTGCTCTTATCCTTCATCAGGATTCTGCTTATCTTGTCAAGAGCTTTGGGGTTGCTGATGCACGCTCCCATTCCGTAAACGGTGTCGGTAGGGTAGACAGCGATACCACCTTCATCCTTGAGGATGCGGGCGGTTGAATCAAGATATCTTCTCTGTGGATTGACAGGATGAACATTGTAGATAATCATAAGACCGGTTCCGTGAAGATTACGAGATTCCTGCCGGATAATTGAACTCTGGAGTCCGGCATGAAAGGCTAAATATAATATCCTGAAAGCGCCTTTTGAACTGTTGACTTCCTGTGCGACAAGAGATATTATTAGTTATTAAGAAACTTGTTTATACCAGGTCCCCGGAGATATGCTCCGGAAACCGGAAACACAGCATTAAAGAGAGAAGAGAATTTCATGGTGGATGGAGAGAGTATGACCCTGGAAGTCACATTGAAGAAAACCGATGAAAATCCCGTACTGGAACTTGTAGGCAGAATCGTCGATGCGGATGTTAAAAAGTTTCAGAGGAAAATAGAGCAGTTATACAAGAAAAAACACAAGCAGATAGTTGTGGATGTAAGCTGTGCCAGTTTCCTTGACAGTCACGGGCTGGGTACGATAGTATACTATCATACCCTGATGCAGAAAGAGAAAAGGGAACTTATTATACTGAATGCCAACCCTGACGCCAATTCATACCTTAACAGGCTTTTTGAATTGACAAATCTTGACAAGGTGCTCAATATCGTTACACACCTCTGATTCAGCGGCTTCCCAGCGCATCCTGTATACGGCTGAGCGCCTTCACTACTTTCTCTCTCATATTGAAAGCGCTTATCCTTATATAACCTTCTCCGCACCTTCCAAAACCCGCTCCAGGTGTGCAGACCACTCCGGCCTTTTCAAGAAGCATGTCGAAAAACTTCCAGGAATCCATTCGGCAATTGATCCAGATATAGGGAGCGTTTGTACCTCCGGTACAACTGAATCCAAGATCGAGCATCTTCTCGCGGATCAGCCTTGCGTTTTCCATGTAATAGTCCGACAACTCTCTTACTTGACGGGGTCCATCTCCGACGTAAACTGCTTCGGCAGCTCTCTGTACCGGGTAGGAGACTCCGTTAAATTTGGTGGAATGACGGCGGTTCCAGAGAGGATGAAGAAAATGAGTGTTCCCGTTGCTGTCAAACACTCTGCAGCTTTTTGGAACTACAGTGTAGGCACAACGTGTGCCTGTGAAACCGGCTGTCTTTGAAAAACTTCTGAATTCTACCGCCACATCACGTGCACACTCTATTTCATAGATACTCTGAGGAATCGATTCGTCTCTGATAAAAGCCGCGTATGCCGCATCGAAAAGAATCAAAGCCTGCTCTTTCCGTGCGTACTCCACCCATTCACGAAGAATGTCCTTTGATGCGACTGCACCGGTGGGGTTGTTCGGAAAACAAAGATAGATAAGATCGACCTTCTCCCGGGGAATCTTCGGGACAAATCCATTCTCCTCTGTACAATCCAGATAGTGCAGTCCTGAATATCTCCCGTCATTGAATGCCCCCGTTCGCCCTGCCATCACATTGGTATCGACATAAACCGGGTAAACAGGATCAGGAACTGCGATGGTGATATCATTGGAAAAAAGCTCCTGAAAATTACCGGTATCACACTTGGCCCCGTCACTGATGAAAACTTCGTCAGCACTGATATCCGCTCCACGGGACTGAAAATCCTGTGCAGCGATTTTTTCCCGCAGAAAGTCATATCCCTGTTCGGGGCCATAGCCCCGGAAAGTTGAATCATTGGCCATCTCGTCAACTGCGGCATGGAAAGCCTCTATGCAGGCTGGGGGAAGAGCTCGTGTCACATCTCCTATGCCAAGACGGATTATCTCCTTATCAGGATTTTCTTTCTGGAAAGCGTTTACTTTTCTGGATATCTCAGAAAAAAGATAGGAAGATTTCAATTTAAGGTAGTTTTCGTTTACCCTGATCATTACTGTTTTCCCCTGAAATTGTAATTAGAAATAAAGTATCAATGATAAATAATAGAAAGAAGAAAGTCAATATTTAGAGGCATCCAGATTACTCAATCACTTTTTATTGAATAAAAAAGGGCTGTTTCTGTTTCCGGGGCCGGATCTGAAGGCATCACGTATATTTCATTATTCCTGGACTGAATTGTTCTGGATCTCACTGGCGAAGCGCAGTTGTGTTCACTGAGCGAAGCCGAAGTGAACAAGGGGAGGAAATTTGTTTGAGAATTTTAATTTCAGCATAGCTGTCATAGTGTTTTTTGCGCGGGTATGTGATGTAGGTCTCGGAACTTTACGTCATACTTTGATTATCCGTGGCCGCAGAAGTTATGCGTTTATAATAGCGTTTTTTGAATCTCTTATCTGGATATATGCAGTGTCCCGGGTTATGACAAATGTTCAGGACCCGCTTACCTCCCTTGCTTTTGCATTGGGTTTTGCGACCGGGACATATGTGGGTATGAGTATTGAGGGCTTCCTGAAAATTGGTGAACAGGTAATAAGAATCTTCTCAAGAAGCGGAGAGTTTGTCGCGGAAAAGCTGCGGGAGAACGGTTACAGGGTTACTACTTTTGACGGTAACGGACGTGACGGTGTTGTCAAAATGCTTCTTGTCCAGGTAAAGCGTAAAAACGTGATGAAAGTTACGGCTATGGCACGAAAAATAGATCCTAATTGTTTTATCATTATAGATGACATCCGTTCTGTGTCAATTGGCGACAGTGCCGCCAGTCCGGGTGGGGAATTGACACCCGCTCCAGCGGCCGTTACTGCGGAAAGTAAGTAACTATACTTTTCTGAATAATTCCCGGTCCGGTTAAATAAAACGCATAATTATTTACAGTCTAAAGGAGCAAAGCAGTATGAAAAAAATACAGGTATTCTGTTTTTGTTGCTTTCTGATCGGTTGTTCCCAGTATTACACTCTTAAATCTTCTCAGGAGGTATTTCAAAAGACCTCATTTGAAAAGATAGATTTCAGCAGGGTCCAGGATGGGACCTATACGGGATATTATGATATGCTTCTGGTTAATGCGATGGTGAGGGCAACTGTAAAGGATGGAAAACTTGTCAAACTGGATCTTCTTGAACACCGTTATAACCGGAATTTTAACGGGGAGCCGGTAATAAAGCAGATTCTGGAGAAGCAGTCATTGGAGGTTGACGGAGTATCAGGAGCGACCTACAGCTCTAAATCGATAATAAAAGCTACTGAGCGGGCGCTGAAGGTGGGGATCGAGTAGGGACTATTGTTTGTTGTATAGGACTTATTGTCTTATGCGATAGAAGGGGTGGATATTTTAGCCGAGGAGTTTAATCATTTCCTTTTTTATTGATTAACAGTCCATATCTTTACAATAAAATAAACCTCCTCTGTTTAAAAGAAAAATACCCAATAAACTATCCAGTCAACAGTAAAACAGGTTGCCTGTTATCTGTTAATTGTTGTAATTTAATTTCATCAGTCAAAATATGCAGCAAAACAAGGAGTGCTCCCATGAAAAAAATAATGATTCTGATGACTGCTTTATTGGGTTTATTTTGCCAGGGTGAGGATGGTAAGTGTGAGGACATTGGGGCATGCAACAACTGTATGAAAATATATGACTTTCAGGGGAATTATATCAATGGTGGTCCTATGTCGGGAAGTTCGCCAGTATATTGGGATGGAAGGGATTGTAATGGAGACACTGTCCCCTGTGGTAAATACAGAGTAGTGTATGTAATGGGCGGGCGGCAGATGAAAGTGAAATTGTTGTTTCCAGGCCGGGAGCTGTCCAGAAAAACAGCAGTTCGGAATGCGATGCATTGAAAAAAACATGCACAGGCTTTTTACAAGGAAGAGACAATAATGGGGATAAATTGTCTTTGCTGTGAGTGAGGAGAATTACACATTTGTTTATTTATAAAATTCACCCCTGCTTATTTAAGGAACAATCAAATCTGCAGGTTTAATTTATTTTGAGACTATTGAATTCTCAGTATTGTGGTCCACTATATTAGCTAAATTTGAATAATCATCAGTAGATAATTCTCCCTGAAACAAAGCTCGAAAAACAGAATCCTTACACATGAGTCGAAGAACCTTTGAAACCAGACCAGGTATTTCTGCACGTCCCTGCTCATACGCCTGCACAGTTTTTATTGAGACGTCAAAATTTCAGCAAGTTTAGCCTGGGTAACCTTTAGTTCTTTTCGTATGCATGAGAACTCTTCTTTGTTCATAGGTTTAGACAGCCGGGTTTTATAAGAGGGCTTGTAAAGTGGTTTACCTGCCTCAAGCTCTTTCCTTAACTCAGCCATTAAATCTTCTCTGGAAACTTTGTATTCGTTCATATGTGTCGCTTTTGTTGTAATATTTGCTGTAAAACTTTTGTTAGTAGCACTTCTTCGTTATGTGAAAGGTTTTCTTTTTCAGATTTGGTGATTAATTGCTGCATACTTCTTTAAATCGGATTGCTCTTCTTCCGACGGACAGAGTCTGTTAAGCTCACGCTCGAAAATTTTAGTTTCAATAAATTCATACTCGAACCATTCCCGGTTCATAAAAGTTATCCGATAATTTTTTGGGCTTTTCAGGGTATATTGTGAGGCATGTATTATTTGATTGCTGGCAAGTATGGACAGCTTTTAGATCGACTTTATTACTTCTTCTAATTTGATATTATACACTCATCCGCTCAGCGCATCCTGCACTGCCTCTGCCAACTGCGCGGAAACAAAGGGCTTTTGCAGAATCCCGATAACCCCTTCGTTTAGAAGCTGCTGACGATCTTCGTCCATCCTGTAGCCTGTAGCGATAAGCGCCTTGATATCGTTCTTTATTTCCTTAAGGTGGCGGAAGCACTCTCTACCGTTTATACCCGGCATCATCATATCAAGGATCACTAAATCGATATCCGAGGGGTCGCGTTTTAAAATCTCTATGGCCTCATTGCCGTTATTGCATACAGTTACCTTGTATCCCAGCCATGTAAGCATCTCCTGTACTGCGTCAAGAAGAAATACTTCGTCATCCACAACAAGAATATGCCCTTTCCCATGTACGAATGCACGGGGAGAATCCGTATCACTGGATCGGGCTGTTCGATTGACAGGGAAATACAAAGTAAAAGTTGTACCGACACCCGGTTGACTCTCTACATCTATGTAGCCGTTGTGGCTTTTTACTGTTCCGTAAGCGCTTGCCAGCCCAAGCCCGGTCCCTTTGCCCACATCCTTGGTGGTATAGAAAGGCTCAAAGAGGTGGGAGAGGACTTTTTTATCCATCCCGGTTCCTGTATCTTTTACAGAAACAGCGACATAGTGTCCCGGAGCGACAACAAAAGCGTGTGATTTAGAAAAACTTTTATCAAGATCAACATTTTCGGTCTTGATCACTATCTGCCCGCCATTTGGCATCGCATCCCTCGAATTGAGAGCCAGATTCATCACAGCGCTCTGAAACTGCGCCGAGTCGCCCATTATCACGTAGTCAGAAGCATTGAGCTCGCAGGAAATTTTAATGTTCTTGTCAATGGTGTGCTTAAGCAGCTCAATAACATCCCCAAGTACATTGTGAATGTTAAATGATGACATCTGGAGTTTGCTTTTTCTGGCGAAAGTCAGAAGCTTGCTAGTGAGATCCGATGCCCTGGTGGAGGCTGATAAAATCATCTGGGCATATTTATCTAACTTGGGATCCCTTCCATATCTGTGACGGATTATATCCGCATAACCTGAGATAGCTCCCATTATATTGTTGAAATCATGTGCTATGCCTCCTGCAAGCTGTCCCACAGCTTCCATTTTGTAAATGGCACGGAACTGCTCCTCCAGCTTCATTTTCTCTGCTTCTGATTTCTTTCTCTCTGTAATATCCCTTGCTATGCAGATTACAGCCCCGCTTCCGTTATTTGAGGCGTTTACGAGTGAAAAATGGACTTCAGCAGGAAAACTCTTCCCGTCCCTTCCTCTCATCTGGCACTCTACCTTGATCCGCTCCTTCTGTTTTATCTCCGTTAAAATGGACTCCACCTTCTGACGGCTCTCGGAGGATACCAGGTCCAGGATACTGATCTCTGTCCCCGGTTCTGTGTAATCCCCGAACATTCTGTTTGAACTCTGATTCCCCAACAGCACTGTCCCGCCGAGATCACAAAGCATTATGGCGTCAGGAGAGGTCTCCACCAGACTTCTGTACCGCTCCTCACTCTCTCTCAGAGCACTCTCTGCTTTTTTGCGTTCCGAAATCTCCTCCAGTAACTCCTCTCTCTGCTTGAAAAAACGGAGTGTCAGTGATGCCAATTGCCCGAAACCGTTGCCTTTGGCAGCCAGTCTTTTTATCTGAGAGAGATCTCCTGTGTCAAGAGCTTTCTGAATCCGTTGCAGGGGCCGGTTGACAAAAAAATGGAGGACCGGAAAAATGATAAAAAGCAGTACAACTATGCCTATCAGAACCTGATAAAAATCGATTTTAAACTTCAGCGAAATAAGGAAGAAGATCAGGAGAAGAACAGCGCAAATCAACAGCAGACGGGAAAAGACACTAATATGTACCCTTGTATGCATCAGGCTCCTTCTTTACAATTATACACACATTCTACTATATACGGGAGATTGTTTCAAGTAGGCATCCCAGGAAACGGGGATGTATCGGAAGGATATTAATACCGGTTCCGGTTCCGAGACCGGATCTGCATCCTGAAGTTCAGATCCGACCCAGATCCTTATTTTCCACCCAGCCGCTGACACCATTTGGAAGGCTGACCAGTGACCATCCGCCCTCGGTTTTTCTGATACGGAACTTTGTACCTTCATGCACAGTAAAAAGAATCTTATTGCCGTCGGGCTGATTCCTGGCGTCGGATGATGGAGCAAGGAGAATGGCATAGGAGATCTTCTCAAGATCGTAAATTTTATAACCTACAGACAGCCCTATAGTTCCAAGGAAGATTGCAAGAAGTACCGAGAGATAGATAAGCCACAGACGCGCATTGCCGGAGAGATAAAAAGCTGCAGATACAAGGATAGATATCACAAGTAATACCGAGAATGAAAGCCACAGTTGTGCCTTGAGAGGCATCCAGATATGTATCTTCCAGAGCACTGTTTCCAGGAAACCACGCTCAGGTTCAGGTACCCTGTCAACGATATTTGAGTTTACGAAACGGATATTACTCATGATATCCTGGTCTCCGGGGGAGAGTCTGGCTGCCTTTTCGTAATACAAACGTGCCATGCCGATCTTTTTCAGACGATAGCAGGTATTGCCAAGATTGTAATAAACAGTGCTGTTGTTTATTCCTGACTCCACAATCTTCTCATAATAGTACATCGCGCTGTCGAACTGCTGCCCATCATAGAACCTGTTGGCTTTCTCAAACCAATTATCCACCGGAGCTGCATTCGCGTAAAATGCAAATCCGGTCAGCAGAAGTAAAACAACACCTGTCATTGTGACCTTGCTCTTTTCTTTTGTGTTTTTCAGCCCTGTGATGAACGCTTCGGTTTTTGAGATCAGCTCATTTCTGGTTTTCTCATCAAGACTCTTTCCCCCGAACCTGTAACTGTCAATGGTCTCTATAAAAGAGGCCAGATCGGACACTATCTTTTCATCTGCACAGTACTTTAACAGCTCGATTTTCAATTCTTCCAGAGTCCTTCCTGTAGCAGGAAAACCGAACTTCTCAGATATAAATCTCTCGATTACTTCGGAAATCCTTCCCAGAAATTCCGACGGCGACATCTTTTGAGCGGATCTTCTGACTGAGGAGAGATTTTTCCTCGCCAGGCTGACTGCCCTTCGTCTGATCTGCTGAGCCGCATTCTTCTGCTTTCGGTCTGCCTGGTATCTATAAAGAATTGAGAGCACGAAAATGATCAGCGGCAACGGCAGGAGAAGGAAATAGAGAGGCTCACGGTACGGACGTTCCTCCTGGTTGGTTATTTTTACTCCTGTTTTAATATACCTGATATCCCTGCCTACCTCGCGGATCTCCTCCTGAGTCAGATATCTGGTCTGTGGTTTACTTCCAGCTTTCCCTTTTGTCACATTGATATTGATCTGTCCGGATGAGGCGGTCTTGAATGTCCCTGTCTGAGGATCGAAATAGGGAAGGGTCACGGGAGGAATAACAAGCGTACCCTCCTGTCTTGGAATAAGCAGGTATTTGTAAAACTTTCTTGCGGTTATTCCATTTGCTCCGGTATCGGAATAAACCTGACGTTCAGGTTTGAACACTTCACAATCATCGAGTTTAGGGAGAATTACATCACCCATGTCAGCAGGTCTTGTCGAACCCCTTACTGTCACTTTCAATGTCAAAGCCTCACCTGCCGGGACCTCCTGATGATCCGTGACAGCTTCAACCGAGAACTTACCCACAGCACCGGAAAAACCGGCTGGTGCAGGGGGCAGCGGCTTTACAGTAATAGAAAGGGAGTTGGAATGTGTGTTTTTCGGGACAGCCTGTACACCACCG
>ERZ795047.5181-NODE-5181-length-10686-cov-4.691280_pt1 | contig 10686 bp, 9 predicted proteins | sample MGYA00375131_ERZ795047 | MGnify/ENA primary metagenome ERZ795047 (study PRJEB30176, sample SAMN05720228) | activated sludge metagenome | isolation source: Anaerobic digester | place: Japan | collected 2015-05-20 ... | reverse complement strand
CGCCGCCATGCGTGAGTGGCCGTTGATCGAAGACGCGGCCTTGCTTGTTCGTGACGGGCGCATTGCCTGGTTCGGTCCGCAGCGGGAGGCGCCGGCCACGCACGAGGGCGAACGGGTAAGCGACGCGCGCCGCCTCTCGGCGGCCGGCGGTTGCGTGATTCCTGGGCTGATCGATTGCCATACGCACATTCCTTTTGCCGGCAATCGCAGCGGTGAGTTCGTGCGGCGTCTGGCGGGTGAAACGTATTTATCGATCATGCAGTCCGGCGGTGGTATACGCGTGACGACCGCCGCCGTGCGTCAAGCCAGCCGGCAGCAACTTGTCGATGAAAACCTGCCCCGCTTGCGGCGCATGCTGAGCTACGGCGTGACGACGGTGGAGTGCAAGAGCGGCTACGGCCTGTCGCCGGAGCACGAAATCAAGCAGCTAGCGGCCGTGCGCGACCTGGCGGCCCTGCAGCCGATTGAACTCGTTCCGACCTACCTTGGCGCCCACGCGTTACCGGCTGAATTCGAGGGGCGGAGCGACGAATATATCGAGCTCATGAGTAGCCCGGAGCTGCTGGCGCGAATCGCCCGCGAGAAGCTGGCCCGCTTCTGCGACGTCTTCTGCGACCGCGGCGCGTTCACGGTTGAACAGGCACGCACCATGCTCAGCCGGGCGGCGGCCGCTGGATTGCGACCCAAGCTGCACGCGGACGAGTTGGCCCAGATTGGGGCCTCCGGACTGGCGGGCGAGTTGCAGGCCGCTTCGGCGGATCACCTAGAACGCATCGACGACGCCGGAATCACGGCTTTGAAGAGCGGCGGCGCCGTGGCGGTCGTGCTGCCTGGCACGTCCTTTTTCCTGGGCATTGAGCATTGTCCCGCACGCCGCCTGATCGAAGCCGGCCTGCCGGTCGCAATCGCCACTGATTTCAACCCCGGGTCCTGCATGATCGAGTCCCTGCCGCTGGTCATGAACATCGCGGCCTGCCAATTGCGCCTGCGGCCGACGGAGATCGTGGCCGCGTGTACCGCAAACGCGGCTGTGGCCGTGGGGGCGGCCGAACGTCTGGGTGCGATCGCCGCGGGCTACGAGGCCGACCTGGTCGTGCTCGATGCCCCGACGCTGGATGAGTGGTTTTACGCGGTGGGTCGGCCACAAGTACGCCAGGTACTTAAGCGCGGCCGCGCGGTTTACTCGGCGACGGGCGAGGAGGCTCGCTAGCGGGGCTTTGGCGGCAGAACCGCCGGGGCGGGCTTAGGGGCAGAAGACTACGAGTGGGCTTGGGGGGAGCAGCGGTGGGCGCAAAGTCAAGGCCCGCGGGGGGTGTTGCGGGCCTTGAGGAGGAGGAGGAGGAGTTTCGTAATGGTTATAGGCCCCAGCCGGCCTGCTTTCCACAATCTTCCGGATAAATTCTCGTACAGCTTCGCGTGTGGCTTTAGGACAAATTCTGGTCGGTAAGAAAACATGCGCCCGGCCCTTCAAAGCGGTCCGTCGACGGGGTTTCGGCGAGCCTGGTGGTCGGCAAATCGCCATTTTTTGGGCTCGGCCAGCACTGTTCCCCAAGTCCGCAATTTTTGCGCCCATTCCGGCCGTGGTTCAACGGCGTTAATATGTGCGATCAATGCGGGGCGTAGCTCAGCCTGGCTAGAGCGCCTGGTTTGGGTCCAGGAGGTCGTGGGTTCAAATCCCGCCGCCCCGAATAGAGCGTAGAGCCGAGGCACCGGCTCCGGTGATGAGCAGTTTGCGACTCGGTCGCCTCGGCAACGTCAAACCGTCGAAGCGCTGCAGCCGCTGCGGGCTCAGCGCATCAGTATTCCCCTTCGGATATCAGGCAGAGGTTGGGCGTTAGCGCCGTGCGCGAAAAGTCCCGGCCACTGCCGCAGACATTCACGCAAGGTAGTGCGGGTCCGCGCGCCGCGGCTTCACCGCGCCGGTCGATGTTTTTTTGATCCAATCCCGCGGCCTATCGCCGGCGGAGGACGGTCAACGCGCCAAGCGCCAACAACAAAACGCTGGTCGGCTCAGGCGTGGGAATCTGCTCGGTGCAGAAGCTCACCGTGCCTTCAAAAGACACGACGAAGCCGAACGTACCGGAACCGCCTATGGGAATGGGCGACCCGGCAAAGTAGTCAATCGTGCCGACCCAACCCGTGCCCGGGCTGGGATGGCCCGGCAGCGCCAGCCCGTCCGTGGCCGGCGTGACGTTCCAAGTCCAATCGGTAGGCCCAAATGCCCCGACGATCGAGAACGGCTGGGGCATTCCGATTGTAATGTGGTAGTCAGTCCAGACGAAGTCAGTGTCGTTGGTGATGATCTGAACTAGCGAAACAGTCGGATCCTCGGGCGTATCCGTTATGAAGTCACCCTGCAGGTGGCCCGGATACCAATTCTGAGTGCAGATCAACTCCAACGAGTACCCCTCGGCTGATGGGCCGAAGAGCGCGGACTCCATCACGATGGCCCCATCGCCGTCATCATCGCAGGTCCAGTCGATGATCTCAGCAGTAGCGAGGGGACAAACCAAAAACAAAAATGCCAGATACAAAAAAACGCGCGACTTGAGCATTCCTCTCCTCCTTGCTCTCAGAGCGCGACTCGGTAAGGCTTCGGCCCAAAGCGGACCTCGCCCAGCTAGGAAACCGGCTCTTACCAGTCAGCCGCAATATAGCGATAACGGGGGAGTCACAGCAACGATTTTCTTGAAGGCGCGGTCCTAAAAAATTTGTAATCCAGCGGGGCTCAGGCGCAGAAAAGGCCGCTCGCCGTGTTTAATTGGCGGCCGGCCATTACAACGACCCGTCGGCCGGAGAGTTATAGGACGATGCCGCGGACTTGTGTCGCCAGCATGGTCGATTAACATATAATCACACGGCCTGCAAAGGCACACGGCTTGCCATGTAATGCGCCGATGCATGGTTTCCTAAGTGTTCGCGGCACGGAGAACTACGAAAATGGGGTTGGTACACGCTCCCCGTGAAAAGGCGCTGCGCGTTACCTGCGTTCGAAACAGCGGAGCGTTCGGCCGTCGGCTCATGGAAATGGGCCTGATCGAAGGCGCCGTCCTGGCGGTCTTGCGCCGAGCGCCGCTAGGCGATCCGTTGCACATTAGGCTAGGTGATTACGAGTTGTCTCTGCGCAGCCGCGAGGCCGAATTGATTGACGTATCGCCGCTGTGAGCTGAACCCTGACGTGGGTGACGGTCCCGACCGGCCGCAGCCCAGATCCGCAATCGATATTGTCCTTGTTTGACCCTTGCACTGGTTGCGGCGAACGAGCGACGGGTGTCTGTTGCTGCGCCGCGACGACCGCCTGCAAGACTGCGACCATCGCCCTGGTCGGCAATCCCAACACTGGTAAAACGGTTCTCTTCAACGCGCTGACGGGCTTCCGCCGCAAGGTGGCCAACTATCCCGGAGTAACCGTGGACATTGGCGAGGCCCCGATCCGCGGCAGCCGTCATGACCTGGAGCTGCTGGACCTGCCCGGCACGTACAGCCTGGCGGCCGCCTCGCCCGACGAAATGGTCGTGTGCAACGTCCTTTCCGGGCGCGTCTCAGGCCGCAGCCGGCCGGACGTGATTCTGGCCGTCGTGGATGCCTCCAACCTGCGGCGCAACCTGTACCTGCTTAGCCAGTTACTGGATTTTGGCCTGCCGGTTGTGGTTGCGCTCAACATGTTGGACGTGGCCCGCGCCCGCGGTCTTGAGATTGACATAGCGCGGCTGGCAGAACGCCTGGGGGTGCGGGTCATTCCGGTAATCGCGACCGACAAGCGCACGCTGCCGCCGTTCATCGCCGCGCTTGATGCCGCGTTGGCAGAACTGCGGCCACCGCGGCCAGCGCCCCTGCCGAGCGTAATCGAACAGAGTGCCGCGCAACTGGCCGCAAGCAACGGGCAGCTTTCACGCTGCGAAAGTTTGCGCGTTCTGCTGGATAACGAGGGTTATGCCGAACGCGAGTTCCTGGCGCACGGCGGCTTGGCCGCCGAGCTTGCCGCGGCCCGGCGGCTGCTTGAGACAGCGCAAATCGACGGAACGGCGGCGGAGATTCGGGCCCGTTACGCCTGGATCGACAATGTGCTCGAAGGCGTGGTCGCTCGTTCGCAGCACGGCCGATCCACCTGGTCCAGCCGGCTCGACCGCGTCCTGACCCACAAGCTGGGCGGCTTTGCCTTGCTGCTGATCGTGCTGTGCCTGGTCTTCCAATCGATCTTTTACGCCGCCCGCCCACTTATGGGTGCGATCGAAGCGCTCTTCGAATTGGTAGGCGCCCAGGCGACGCAACTCCTGCCCGAAGGCGTATTCCGCAGTTTGCTCGTCGATGGCGTGATCGGCGGCGTGGGCAGCGTGCTGGTCTTTCTGCCCCAAGTCATGATCCTCTTCGCCCTGATCGCGCTGCTGGAGGATTGCGGCTACATGGCGCGGGCGGCATTCATGGTTGACCGCCTGATGCGCGGCATGGGGCTGAGCGGGTTGTCGTTCATCCCGCTGCTGTCCTCGTTTGCCTGCGCCGTCCCGGCCATCATGAGCACGCGCACTATCGCCGACCGGCGCGAGCGCTGCGTTACGATGCTGGTAATTCCGTTCATGAGCTGCTCGGCCCGGCTGCCGGTGTACCTGGTGATGGTTGGCGCCCTGGTGCCGGACATTAACTATTTCGGCGGGCTGATCGGCTTGCCGGCCCTGGTGATGCTGGCGATGTATCTGGTAGGAATCGTGGTGGCCATTCCCACGGCCTGGCTGCTGCGAAAGACGGCCTTCGCCGGGCCTACGTCCGGCTTTCTGCTCGAGCTGCCGAGTTACAAGCTGCCGCGCCCGGGCACCGTCTTGCAGCGCGCCTACAGCGGCGGCCGCAGTTTCCTCGTCCGCGCCGGAAGCATCATCTTGGTCCTGAACCTGGTAGTGTGGGCGCTGGCGTACTTTCCGCACGACGCGGCCGCCCGCAGCGTGGTCGAACAGCAGGCGCAGGCTGCCGATTGGGGACCCGAACGGCTGAAGGCTGAGCTCGACGCGCAGCAGCTTCGCGATAGCTACCTGGGCCGGCTCGGGCAAGGGATTGAGCCGGTTCTGCGGCCCCTAGGCTGGGATTGGCGCATCGGCGTCTCCGTGCTGGCGTCGTTTCCGGCGCGCGAGATGGTGGTGGCCACGCTCGGCACGCTGTTCAACCTGGGCGAATCCTCGGGGGGCGGCGCGGAGAGCTTGCATCAAGCCCTGCAAAGCGCTACGTGGATCGGCACGGACCAGCGCTTGTTCACGCTGCCTGTAGCATTGTCGATCATGGTGTTCTTCGCGCTGTGCGCCCAATGCGGCAGCACGCTGATAATGATCGGGCGCGAAATGCGTTCGATCGCCTGGCCGGCAGCCTCGTTCTTTGGAATGACCATCCTGGCGTACTTTGCGGCGTGGGGCACGTACGCCGCTGCCCAAGCGGCTGGTCTGTAGCGCCGGCTTGCGGAGACGCCCGCGCAGCGGGGCGCGGGGTGGGGCGCGCGGGAGTAAAATCCGGCATGCAAAAGGCGGACGCCCTCATTCTCGGCATCGAGACTTCCTGCGACGAAACCTCGGCCGCGGTCGTGGCCGGCGGGCGGCAGGTGCTCTCCAGCCTGGTCAGCTCGCAAGTGGCGCTGCATGCCAAGTATGGCGGGATCGTGCCCGAACTGGCGTCACGTGCTCACGTCGAGCAGGTCCGGCCCATCGTCGAGGGGGCGCTGGCTGAGGCCGGCGTGCGCTACAGCGACCTGGATGCGATTGCGGTGACGGTCGGCCCGGGGCTGATCGGCTCGCTGCTGATCGGCGTAACCGCGGCTAAGACTTTGAGCCTTGCACAGGGTCTGCCGCTGGTTGCCGTCGATCACATCGAGGCTCACGCCACCAGCGCGGCGTTGACGGCCGACACCTCGCCCTGGCCGGCCGTGGCGCTCGTCGTGAGCGGCGGGCACACCTCGCTGTACCTGGTGCGCGACTTCCTGCGCATCGAGTTGCTGGGGCAGACGGTCGATGACGCCGCGGGCGAGGCGTTCGACAAAGTGGCCGCAATTCTCGAACTGGGGTATCCCGGGGGCCCGGTGATCGACGCCTTGGCCCGCGAGGGGGACCCGGCCGCGATCGACTTTCCGCGCCCATGGATACACAAGCCGCACTTTGACTTTTCCTTCAGCGGGCTCAAGACGGCCGTGCTCTACCACACCTACGGCGGCCCGCACAAATACGGCAGCGTCGCCCATCTCAGCCGGCGGCAGTTGGCCGACATCGCGGCCAGCTTTCAAGCCGCGCTGGTAGAGACGTTGGTGGCCAAGACAGTTGCGGCGGCCGAGCACGCGGGCGTTTCGACGGTAGTGGTGGGCGGCGGAGTGGCCGCAAACTCGGCGCTTCGCGAGGCATTGAAGCAGGCGTGCACTGAACGCGGGCTGACGCTGCACCTGACCCCGCTGGCGTATTGCACGGACAACGCCGCCATGGTTGCGGCACTGGGCTACCGCCACTGGTTGGCGGGAGAGACGGCGGACCTGGGGTTGGAGCCACGCGCCGGCCTGCAGCGCCCGCCGCGCGTGACGACCGCATAACGGATTAGGCAGGGATGGGGGATTCCGGGATCAAAATGTAACGATATCTGGCGCGATCCTCTCTGGTGAATGCCGCCGCTTGTTGGAACCTGCGGCGCGGCTTAGACTGGCGTGCGAGTTTTGCGAAGGTACTTACCGGAGCACCGGCATGATTTTCGGCGAAGAAAGCAGCACCCCTCAAAACCAACCGCAACCACAGCAGATCCGCCTCGACCTGTCCGGCATGGAGACCGTGTACGCGAATGCGTTCGCGCTGGCCGGCTCGCCGGATGAGGTGGTGCTGTACGTGGGGGCCAATCTGCCGCTACCCAATATGAAAGAGCCGGTCGTGCGCGTCTCGCACCGTGTGACGCTGATACCGGCCAACGCCAAACGGCTGTTGATCGCATTACAGCAGACCATCAAGGCGCACGAGGAGCGTTTCGGTCCCATCGAGCTGCCGCCGCCGCGCCGGCCAGCGCAGTAGGCCGGAGTTTGCCGCAGCCCGCACTGCTTGAAGCTGCCGCTTCATGCAGTGGCACACGCGGCCGCCCGGAGTGATAAAGTGATAGGGTGATAAGGGGGTTGCGCGGATCGTCCTTTATCACCCTATCACTTTATCACCACTGACCGCCGCGCTAGCGTGGGGGCGGGCGATCCTCGGGGCGTTCCACTGGTAGGACAATGTCGAGGCGGGCTCCGCCGCCCGGCACGTTGGCCGCGGTCACGGCGCCGTGCATGTCGTGCACCAGTCCGTGTACGACCGCCAAACCCAAGCCGGCATTGCCCGACTTGCCCCCGCCCAGCACGCCCTTGGTAGTGAAGAAGGGCTCGAAAAGATGCTCCATATGCTCAGGGCTTATGCCCGGTCCGGTGTCCGCGATGGACAGACAAACGATCTCCGGCCCGAGCGAGGCCAGCGAGACGCGCAGCACGCCGCCGTCCGGCATAGCTTCCAGCGCGTTATTCAGCACATGATTCAGAACGATGATCATCTGCTCGCGGTCAACCAGCACCTGGGGCAGCGGCTGATAATCAAAACGTAGCTCGACGCGCTGATTCTTGAATCGCTGCTCATTGCCATGCAGAATCTCGGCCACGATCTCGCTCAGGTCGGCCAGGTCGGAGGCGCGGTGGTCCGCCTGCGCGAACGCCAGCAGTTGCCGCGTGATATCGGCGGCCTGCCCGACCGCCTCTGCGGTGCGCTGCGCGGCGCGCCGCATGGCGGTCAAGGTGTTCATGTTCATGGCATATTCGAGGCTGGTGGCAATCGAGCACAGCAGGTTGTTGTAATGATGGGCTACTGCCCCGGCCAGCTTGCCCAGGTAAGTCAGGCGCTCGTTGCGCTTCAGTTGCCGCTGCAGCCGGCGACGCTTGGTAATGTCGCGCATCCACAACGAAACGCCGCGGAGCGAACCGTCGTGTTCCAACACCGGCGTCGCGAGCACCGCGAAATCCAGCGGCCCGGCTTCGTCCCGCCCAAGCTGCGTTTGATACTCGCGCGGCTCGAGCGTCGTGGTGGTATCCACTAAAAGTTGCTCAAGGCGCGGCCGGTCGCGCTCGGGAAAAAGCTCAGCGACGTAAATGCCGGGCGTGCTTGACTGGACCCGCCCGAATAAATCGGCGGCCGCCGAGTTACACGCAATCACCCGTCCATCCGGCTCACAGGCCACGATTGCCAGCCCGACGCTCTCAAAGAGCCCGTGCAGGAACCCGGCGTCCAGATGGCCGACAAGGGCGGCGCGACTATCTGGTGGGCCGGCCATGACTTATCTCCGCTCGGATGAAAACGAAAGTATCATAACGCTCGTCGTTGACCAGTCCTGTAAGGAAGGCCCCGCCAACCATGCCAAACACGTCGGCCTTCTCGCCCGGGCCAACCATAACAAACTCTTCAGTGCTGAGGGGAATTTCAAAAGCGGCCGATCCGTAAGCCCGGCCCTCGCGGCGCCGCCCCGTCGCCCAGCCTTCAGTGGTAGTGTAGGTCAGGGCCGGAGGCAGCTCCTGGCGTATCTCGGGTACGACCATCAGGCGCACGCTGTCACGCTGCAGCGGGTCCGGCTCATACGTCAGCCGCAACACTTTTTGGCTCGCCGGCCAGGTGTCGCCGGTCAGAATGCCATCATCGTCGAGGAAGAAGATCGTTTGATCGCGCGGCGTGGCGTCGAGGTGCAGGCCCAGCGGCACGCCCGGCGGATTGTGCATCGGCGGCAGTTCGTACACGCGGCTTTTCTCGGTCGCGTTGAAAATGTCCTTGATGGCGTCCCACCGGGCAATCTGTCCCACGCCCATCCGGACGCCGTTGCTGTACAGCCGCACGGCCGTCTCGCTGTCCACGCTGTCCTCGCGTACCAGGTCCCAGACGCGGTTGAGCTGGTCACGGGCGGCGCGTGGCGTTTGCACGTGCAGGATTATGAACTGCACATCAGCCGGGACGGACAACGGCAGCGTTTGAGCGATTCGGGCGGGGTTGGCGGGAGCGGGCAGGGGTCGTGCTTCGGCGATTGGGGCGGTAACGGGGTCGCTACAGCCGGCTAGCAGCATACAAGCCAGCGCCAGCGTTCGTTGCCGGGCGGATTCGCTCCAACGGGCGCCCAATAGCGGGCGTCGAACACCGACACTCGCGCGACCGTACTGACCGGCTTGTAGTCGGGCGTCAAACAAAAACGTTGCTCCATTGTTATCTTAGCCCATCTGAAGCCCGATGCCTAGTCCCTTGAAAATCTCGAAAAGAGGAAGGTCAGCCGAAACCGCTGCCCTGACCGTCCGCGTTTATGGGCCGCTGCGCAGCCGCCCTGCGTTGATTAACGGGCGGCCACGTCATCGCGCTTCGCCACCTAGAATGAGGCGGAGACCGGTGGATGGCGCGCGTCATTCAAATTGTCGTCCCATCCCACACGACAACGCCGCTGCTGAATGCGCTGCAGCAAAGCGAGCGGACGCTCAGCATCCGTCTCCAACCGGGCGTTTCGCTTGAGCCGCCCGGCGATCTGGTCACTATCGAAGTGAGAAACCGCGAACTGATGCCGACGTTGCGCCTGCTGGATGAACAAGGCGTCGGCCGGGGGCCCGGAACGGTGCTCAGCACCGCTCAGCCGCTTTGCATAATATCGCCAACTGCGGCCGCCGAGCTCCAGAATGACACGAGCGAGTGCAGTTTTGAGGAAATCGAGACGGCCCTAGTCCGCGACACCAGCAGCGACGTCCTGCTGGTAATGGCGATTTCCGGCTTCATCGCGGTTTCCGGTCTTGCGACCGGCGCTTTGCACATCGTGGTCGCGGGAATGTTGATTGCGCCGGGCTTTGAGCCGCTCGTCCGGATCGCGCGGGGCGTCGTGGCGCGCAGCGCCGCCTGGCGGGCGGGCCTGCGCTGCACTCCTCTGCCGTATGCCGCGTTATTTATCGGCGCGGCGATCGCCGCCCTGGTGCTGCGCTTCCACGGAAAACCGTTGCTCAGCGGTTCCGGAGGCTACCTCCCCACGCCGCCGCTGGTCGCGTACTGGACCAACTTGACTCTTTTCAGCGTTCTCGAGGTGATCGTCGCGGCCACGGCGGGGGCATTTCTGGTCGCCACGAACCGTTCGATCCTGACGGCGGGCGTAATGATCGCGCTGGGGCTGATCCCCGCCGCGGCGCTGGTGCCGGCAGCGTTGGTCGAGAGCCAATGGGATCTGGCGGGCCGGGCGTTGCTGCGCTGGGCAGTTGACGCCGCGTTGGTCGTAGTCGTTTCGTTCGTGGTGTTCGGGTGGAAACAACTGCGCGTTCACCGCCGGCAGCCGGCGTATTAGGGGCGCGCGGTTCGGATGCGGCCGTCATTCGCCCGGCAATCCGCCGCCGCCCAGCTCGCCCGGCATTTCCGCCTCACGGCCGAGGCGGCTGTAAGTCCCAGCCAGGGCCTGCTCGAAGGCCTCGCGGGGCGTGAAATGCACGCACCCCTCCACAAACAGCACGTTGACCGGCGGCGGCAATAAGGGCGGCGCTAACTTCGGCACCGTCATTCAGTTCGATATGTTGAAGGCCTATGCCGACAGGCGCTTTCGACATCGGCAGCAGCAAATCTAACAATATGACCGATATGACGCGCGGAGGGCCTTCCTGCCGCTCAGATGTGCTCTCGAGCAGTTTTGCCGCCAGTTCCAGTTGCACGCGGTCCTGGC
>ERZ795047.5180-NODE-5180-length-10688-cov-3.965203_pt1 | contig 10688 bp, 7 predicted proteins | sample MGYA00375131_ERZ795047 | MGnify/ENA primary metagenome ERZ795047 (study PRJEB30176, sample SAMN05720228) | activated sludge metagenome | isolation source: Anaerobic digester | place: Japan | collected 2015-05-20 ... | reverse complement strand
CATCGAATGAAGAAATTCTGCAGGCAATACATACCCGTGCCGCAAGGTCCGAGCTCATTCAGGCTCTGTTGAATTCAGGCCATGCCTATGAACAGGCTCAGGGGACTATCTGCATATTACGAACCCGGGACTACAAATTGCAGACAAGTAAAAAACAGCGCGACCAGAACGCTTTACTGGTTATGAGTGAAAATGCCAACCGCTGGACTTTGTATGAAGGGCTCTGCAAGGCTTCAAACTGGCAGCGAAAATCATTGGGCGCTGTTCAGGAAAGCTTTTTTCAGGCACGTGTCCAATCCATGAGTGCCGGTCAGAAGTATGAAACGGCTGACGGTAAAATCGCTGTAAAATAATGAGATGCGATCTGTATGGACATGATAGAACTTCGCAGTGACACATTTACGTGCCCTTCTCCGGCAATGCGAAAAGTAATGGCTGATGCGGAGGTGGGCGATGATGTTTATGGCGAAGATCCGACAGTGCGGGCGCTGGAAAGCAAAGCGGCAGAACTGATCGGAAAAGAATCTGCCCTTTTTCTGCCTTCCGGTACTATGGCGAATCTTGTGGCATTTCTGGCGCAAACCCGTCCAAGCGATACAGTGATTCTCAGCGAATCAGCACATCCTTTTCATTATGAAAATGCGAACCTCGCCATGATTGGCGGGCTGCTTGTACGTACTATCCCCGACCCGCTGGGAAAGTTTTCTGCGGAGCAGGTGCAAGAACAAATTGTTTCCGAAGACGATCCGCATTTATCAAAAACTACTATGGTCTCTGTGGAAAACACCACCAATCGGGGCGGAGGCGCCTGCTGGGATTATCATGAACTGGAGGCTGTTTTCCGTGTGTGTCAGGAAAGCAGCATGCGCCTTCATTGTGACGGCGCCCGGATTTTTCATGCCTGTATAGAAACGAATATTCAGGCCCGTTATTATGGCAGGTGCTGTGATACTCTTTCCTTCTGCCTGTCAAAAGGACTGGGGGCACCGGCAGGCTCACTTCTGACCGGCAGCACCGAAGTCATAAAGAAAGCCCTTCGCTTTCGCAAGATGCTGGGCGGTGGTATGCGTCAGGCAGGTGTATTGGCAGCCGCAGGGTTATACGCGTTGGAACATCATTTGTCCGACCTCGCAGAAGATCATCGGCGTGCGCGCGAATGCAGGCGTGCTCTTGAAAATGAAGGGGTTGTATTTGCCCTGCCCTCCCCTACCAATATCCTTTATATCCAGACAGCGAACGCAGCGCTGAAAGTGAAACAACTGGAAGAGGCAGGCGTGCGGGCTCTGGCTTACAGGGATGACCGCATCCGTGTCGTATTTCACAGGGATATTTCAGATGCACTGCTGAGCCGTGCTATTGAGGTCTTTAAAAAAATCCTCGTGCCGGCATGACTCAGGCTTTCTGATCGCAGTCCCTTCCACTCAGTAGCAATGCAATTATTTTCCGGGAGAAAACCATGGATTCACCTAAAAACTATCTGATAGATATGGACGGCGTGCTGGTAAAAGGTCGTTTGCCTGTGCCCGGCGCACAGGCTTTTGTCAATCGTCTCAAAGAAAAAGAAGCAAAATTCCTGGTTCTTACCAATAATCCCATGTTTTCTCCTGCTGATCTTGCTTATCGCCTTCGTGCGAGCGGGCTGGACATACCGGTTGAAAATATTTTCACCTCAGCGATGGCAACTGCGCAGTTTCTTCACGGACAACGTCCTTACGGAACGGCGTTTGTCATCGGCGAGAGCGGACTGACTAGTGCTCTGCACGGTATTGGCTATATTATTACCGACCATCATCCGGATTATGTTGTTCTTGGAGAAACAATGGCGTACAATCTTGAGCAGATTACAAAAGCCGTGCGCCTTGTTGCCGAGGGCTCACGATTTATAGCAACCAATCCGGATGCTTCCGGTCCCACCGAAAGCGGTATTGTTCCCGCATGCGGCGCCATGGCTGCTTTCATTGAAAAAGCGACCGGGCGTGCTCCTTTTTTTGTGGGAAAGCCTGCCCCGTTTATGATGCGCTCCGCCATGAACTATCTGGGCGTCCATTCTCAGAATACCGTTATGGTGGGCGACCGCATGGATACCGACATTATCGCAGGCATGCAGGCGGGTATGGAGACGATTCTGGTTTTAAGCGGAGTCACACGCCGCGAGGAGCTGAGCGCTTTTCCTTTTATGCCGACTCAGGTTCTTGAAAGTGTTGCGGACATTAAAGTCTGAACTCACTTTATCGCAACAATTGTTAAGTTTTCTCAACCGGGTCATGTGACCGCCCGATAGAAAAGTATCCCTTTCTTTATGCAAGTGCCGCTTCTTACAGATTTTAAAAGGCTGGAAAAGGAACAGCAGCGATTTTTGATGTTTGTTGCCATTAATGTTGTTTCGTGGCAGAACATCATCGGACCCGTAATGATCTTATTCGGCAGAAAGATTCAGATGCCGGAAAGCCTGATTGGGCTGCTGCTCTCTTTCATGCCCTTCACCAGTCTGCTTCTGCTTTTTACGCTGCCAATGCTGATACGCATCGGACCCAAACGGGTCATGATGACCTCCTGGTTTCTCAGAAACATTATCACGTGTCTGGTATTTTTAATGCCCTTGGCTTTGGCTTCTCAGGTCAAATGGCTATCCTGGGCTGTATTGCTTGTGTCCATACTCGGTTTTTGTGTCATGCGCGCCCTGGGTGCCGGTGGATGGCTTCCCTGGCTTCACGAAATTGTGCCGACCGAAAAACGGTCTACCTATTTCAGCACCGAGACAGCCATGACACAGCTCATCAATGTGGCTGTGCTTTTTTTGCAGGCCCGGCTACTGGCAGGAAATCCGGATATTCCCCGATTTTTATTGATTTATGGAATCGGGATAGCCATGGGTATTGTCAGTCTCATCACAATGGGGCGCATCCCCGGGGGTGAAGGAACTGTAGAAATTAATGCGCTTACAGGGATGAGTGCTTATAAAAAAGCAGCCTGTGATCCGGTGTTCAGACGTTTTCTTCTCATATCCACCTTTGCTTTTTCCGGGCTTGTCTGGTTCAGCGCTTCCTATGTCCTCTATTTACGCGATGTCATTGGACTGACGGATAGTTTGAACATGACGCTGACAGCGTGCAGCGGGCTTGGTATTTTTCTCACCATAGGACCCTGGGGGCGGTTTACTGACAAAAACGGCAGCGGACTCGCGATGGCGAAAACCATGTTCGCTCACAGCTTTGCTCCTCTGATACTTTTGTTTCTCTTGCCCGGCATGAAGGGCGGCACAGCCGCAGCATTGGCAGCAGTTGTTCTTGCAGGAGTCTTTAATGCGCCCTTTAATGTGGCAGCCAACCGCGCCATGTTGAATCTGGTTCCGGATGAATCGAGAATCGGATACACCTCTCTTTGGACGATCTGCACCGCGCTGGCACTGGGAATCACGCCGCTTGTCGCCGGATTTCTGATTGAGCATTTCGGTTTGCTCGGATTTCGCCTGTGCTTTATTTTATCCGGACTTTCCAGTTTTATGGCTTCTCTGCTCTGTCTCCTCTTTATTCATGGCAAGGCAGGAGATCGAAGCTGGCTTCATGCACTGGTCTACACCGTTTCTTTGCCCATGCTGGGTAAAATCTTCTGGATTACTTTGGGGCTTGATAAAAGCAACCGGAAAGAAGAGACAGAAATTTGAATGCTATTCCCTTAACTGGTTGAGCCATTCAAGCAGGGATAGTGTCGAATCACCCTGCCCTGTACGGCCTTGATCTGCCTTGTGTTGCAAAAAGAAAGCCAGTTCGTTATGTCCGGTTCTTTTGGCGAGATGTGAGAAGAGCAAAAGTTGCTCGATGACAAGAGTTTTTCCCTTGTCCAGCACGGCGTTTTCTTCCGGGAGAGGGTTGCTCCCGTCGTTATCAGGCAGATTGTCGGTTGAAAATCCGCTCGTATCTCTAAAGTGAAAGAAGTCTGTGATGAGCTCTATTGCCTGCTCTTCCTCGCCGGTGTCACAAAGAGCAGCTGCATAATAAAGGATGGGCACCAGTGCCTTCTCCGCTTTTTCATGCAATATCCTCCACAGATCAACTCTTTTTGCAGGCTCTTCCATTTCTATGAGTAAGGTGTCCATTTCCTGTGCCGATTCGGGAGATTCGGGCGCTTTTTCAAGGATTGTTTTATAAATTGTGAGTGCGTCAGACCGTGCATTGCATTTGACCAAACTTTTTGCCTCATGATAAAGGTGCCAGAGCGCGTCAGGTTCATATAAATAAGCCTGTTGATACCAGCGGGCAGCCTCTTTATATTTCCCTTCATTAAAGGCATGGTGCCCCAGCACTGACAGGCGTTCTCCGGCTTCATGCGACAGTGTGTTGTCTTGTTTTAATGCGGCTTCGATGTTTTCCGTGCCCTCATGCACTTCTCCCAATATGACCTGAGATAACCCTTTATAAAGCACCGCTCTGCTGTTTTCTTCCGTTGCACTGTCTGCTGCAGACAATAACGCATACGCCTGATCATAGTGACAGTCAATGAAGAGAGACATTCCGAGATAAAAAGCAGGCAATGAGGCTTTGTCTGTATGCTCATAAATGTGCTGCCAGCTTTTTATCCGCACCTTATTGTCTTCGTGGTCCTGCAGCATGCTATCCAACTTAAATGCACTGTAGGGCGAATCCGGGGCTTTCAGCAAAACAGCCGTATACAGGGCGGCGGCATCAGAAAATTTATGTTGTGCCTCCAGACACTCCCCCTGCCGCACCTGATGCCAGAGATTGGTTGATTCGAATTCTTCTGCCAGTTGAAAGAGCTGTAGCGCCCTGCCGAAGTCGTTCTGCTTGTAAAGCGCATCCCCTGCAGCGGCAAGTTCTGTTCCCGCTTCGGTTGAGAGGACGGGATCGTTCTTCAATGCCTCTTTTATCTTCTGGTATCCCTGATCATAATTGTTCAATAAAAGGCAGCACAGCCCTGCATAAAGCAGTGCCTCCGGTGCATCAGGCATAACTTCCAATGCCTGCTCTACTATGAGCAGTGCCTCCTGATATGCCTGCTTATGATAAAGTGCCTTGCCCAGATAAAGCGCTGGAATGAAACTGTTTTTGTGCTGTCTGTAAATTTCCTGCCAAATATTTATTCGCTCTGCAATGTCGTTTTTATCTTTTAGAATCCTATCCAGTTTAAATGCGCTATAGGGTGACTCCGGAAATTTAAGAAGCATATTCACAAAGAGTTCTGCTGCCAGCCTGTCATCCCCCATTGCCTCGTAGCACTCTGCCAGATGAACGATATACCAGTAGTGTTCCGGAAACAGCCTTGCGGATTCTTTGTAGAACTGAATGGCAGTTATCAGGTCATTTTGCTCGAAAAGCCATTCACCGCATTGATTGAGATAGGTTGGAATCGCTGATTCCAGTAGGGGTTCGAGTTTAAGCGCTTCTTTAATTTGGTTGAAGCCATATTCGATTTTTTTTATATAGATATTATTTATTCCATAATGTAAAAGAATGTGCGGATCGTCTTTTTTTCGGAGCAATGCTTCAGAAAAACAGTGATCTGCCTTCTCAAAATTCCCTTTTGTGTTGTATGCCATTGCCAAATGCTGCCAGAAAACCGGATCGGAATTATCATACTCTATCCATGTTTCCCATTCGTGAATTAACCCGTCGTTATTGCTCGAACGAACATAATAGCGATCGATGTCCATAGAAGCGGGCTGTTTGTTTTCTGATTCTTGCAGTAGATATCTGTACCACGTCAAGGCGTGATCTGGGGCCCAGGGTTCTATTTGCTGCCCCATAAAAGCCAAGCCTAAAAAAACAGACGCAGGTGACCAGTAAAGAGGAAGGTCAGGAAATAAAAACAAAGGCTTTTCTTCAGAAGAATCTCCGGAAAGGCTTTTCAACCACACTTTTCTTTCCAGGTCAATTTCATCTTCTGTAATCACCGGTGTGATAAGGCATCGCATCAGATAGTCGTAGCGTTGTCCCGCCTGAGGCGATTTGACCAGATATTGCCAATCCCAGGCGCTGCAATGCTTCGCCGGTCCCCAATTATAAACAGCATAGCGCAGTCCTTCGCTTTTTTGAAACAACATAACATACTGCATCGTGCCAAAAGATTCGGGGAGATTCGTGTCCGGATAAAATGTGCCATAGTAAAAAGGAACCAGGGCAGTGAGTGTATCAGTACATTTAAGCAGCAGTGATGGTTCAGCGTTTTCAGGAGATTTGCTTTCCAAGCCTTCGACTGGAACGACATTGCCATTCTTCTTATAGGCGTCATTTTCCGGCGCAAACAAGATCCATTTCATACCCGATGGCGTTTTTGAAAAAAAAGAGATACCTCTTTCTTTGACATTATGCATATAGGATGCCCACATAAAGCCGAGGTAATCCAGTGAGGCATGATAGTCTTCCGGTGTGAAAGAAAAAGAAATATCGATGGCATCTTCTCCGGAAAAACAATAGATCATTTCACAGTCCACACCCCAGGCGGACGATTCTTTGTCCCACCGAACACGAATCTTGTTCGGGGCTTCAATACAAAAACGCATAGGATCAGTACGGGGCGTAAAAAAAACGCGCTCTATATTCTCTGCACCGGAGGAAAAAATGTGTTCAAAATTCAGATTTGTGCGGTCAAAAACAGGCATCCACGGGTAATGAGTGTGTACAAGCCCTGTAATGCCTGCGCCATGATCTTTATGACGATATCCCGTAAACCACCCGTAAAGATTTCCTCCACCCACAAAAGCGTAGATGGTGGAGTCTGTAGGGACATCGAACCACTGTTCCCTGCTATCGGGAGGCGTTTCTTTGAAAACAGGCAACTCAGGATCAAAAGATAATTCGATTTCCAAATGCTCCTGAAGAGTAAGTACTTTAAAACAGGTTGCCTCTTTCCCTGCCCCATCCCAGAAAATAGGCACAGTATGGTGCAAGCTGTCAAAAACGGACAAGATGACATGATCGCCGGCATGAAAATAATAAACTCCGGGCGGCGGGGTCAGGATCATGTCAGAAAGTGAAGCTTCTCCAGTGACAGAAACGCGCATACAACAGATCTGATCAGGTAAAAGCACATCATCCGTTAAATGAACCCCGGGTTTGATCCGGGCAATGTTGACGGCAGCAGAGGCGGGGGTTGGGCAGCCATGAAAAATGCTCAAAATGAGCAGAAATAATGCAGCGGAACCTTTCAAAGAACATTTGGCTGGGTTCATATTCCTACCTCTTTTTCATTTGGTTGGGTCTTCAAAAAACATTCCGTGCGTAGCGGGTTCCTGAAATCTTATCAGAAGACCGTTGACGGATTCACATGTACGTATTTAAGGTTCTTAGAAATACAAATAACCGGTTTGGTTTAGACTTTACTTTTTTGATTTAATGAGACCGGTTCCGTATTACCTTTTTAATCAATGAAAGTCCATATCAATGCATATAGAGTCTTCGAAAAAGAAATGGCATCCGTATTCATGGCAGGAGAAACCAGCACTCCAGCAGCCTTCTTATGGCGATAAAACGCAGGTGGCGGAGGTGCTTGAAATTCTGCACGCAAAGCCTCCTCTTGTGTCACGGGGAGAAATAGATCGGCTTTTAAATGAGCTGGCTGAAGCCGCAGCCGGCAAGCGTTTTCTGCTCCATGGCGGGGATTGCGCGGAGCGGTTCTCAGACTGCTCCGCAGAGGCTTTGCGCAGAAAACTCGAGGTATTGCTGCAAATGAGTCTGGTGCTGACCTATGCTACCCGGCGGCCTGTCATCCGGATCGGACGGCTTGCCGGGCAATATGCAAAACCGCGAAGTGCAGACGAGGAGATCATCGACGGGCGTTCACTGCCGGTATATCGCGGGGATCTGATTAATGATTTTTCACCGGATGAAAAAGCGCGGAAAGCGGATCCCTGCCGGATGATTGAGGGGTATCACCATGCTGCTGCGAGCCTGAACTATCTGCGTGCCCTGATTGAAGGCGGCTTTGCTGATTTGCATCATCCTGAAAAATGGGGAGCCCATTTCCTGCATCAGTGTGCCGATAATCAAGATTATCGCCGTATTCTGGATGCGATCGCTGATGCGGTGCGTTTTATGGATATGCTGGGCGGAGATGCCGCCGACAGGCTGAAGCGCATTGCTTTTTACACCTCTCATGAAGCCCTGCTGCTGCCCTATGATGCCGCCCTGACCCGTCAGGAGAACGAAGAGCATTTCTATAATCTGGGCGCACATTATTTGTGGCTGGGGTATCGTACGTCCCAGTTGAAGGGTGCACATGTGGAATACCTTCGGGGAATCTCCAATCCCGTGGGGATTAAAGTAGGCGCCGCTTCCGACACAGAAGAACTCGTGTCTTTACTTCAATGTCTGAATCCCGCTCATGTTCCGGGCCGCATTACCGTAATCACCCGCTTCGGTGCCGGAAAAGTAAAAGCACTGCTCCCCCCTCTTATCAATGCGATTCGAAAAGCACACTTGCCGGTTCTTTGGTGTTGCGACCCTATGCATGGTAATACAGAAAGCTTGGCTGACGGCAGAAAGACCCGGCATGTTCATAATATTTTCAGTGAACTGGAAGAAAGTTTTGCCGTGCATGCTTCTTTGGATTCCTGTCTGGGCGGTGTACATTTTGAGCAGACCGGTGAAGAGGTTACGGAATGCCTCGGCGGTAATGTGACACAGCATGATTTGGAAGCGCACTATGAGACTGCCTGCGATCCGCGTTTAAATGGTGCGCAGGCGCTGGAGATGGCTTTCCTCATTGCGCGACTGCTGCGCTGATTGCTGTGGCGAAAAAACAGTCTGACTCATCCGTCTCTCTTCTCCGTGAGGAGGGCACAAAACCGGTTTTTTGTTTGTTATCTTTTCATATCAGGCAAAAAGTTGGTGTAAGTACCTGACTTAAATCTAAAGAAGGTTTTTTATAATGCCGAACGGTTTACCGCTGGTGCCTTTTGAGTGGCATTACTGCGCCACCTGCGGCACTCCCCTTGTTGATGAGCACGACGGCGAAAGCGTCCGACCTTATTGCCCGCCCTGCAATCGTTTTTTTTACAGAAACCCTGTCCCTGCATGCTGTCTTTTTATACGGGATGAGAAAAACCGGCTGCTCTTCGGGCGGCGAAATGTTGAGCCGTGTCTGGGAAAATGGGCATTACCCGGAGGTTTTATGGAACTGCTTGAAAATGGCGAGCAGTGCGCTGTGCGGGAAATGCTTGAAGAGACCGGCCTTGAAGGCTCAGGGCCGGTACTGCTGGGCGCACACAGCAGCCGCAGTACCGACAAAGGGTCTGTGTTGGTGCTCGGGTATGTCATTACCGCATGGTCCGGAGATCTATCCCCCAGTTCCGACGTGAGTGAGCTTTGTTTTTTTAGCCGGGATGAACGTCCGGATATTCCCTTTGATGCCCATCGCTCTCTTCTGGCGCTTTATGATACCCTGTATCCATGATTCAGAAATTACTGACTAAATTCGGTTTTACAGGTGAATCAGTGTGCAAAGCGGCAAGGGATGCGATTCAGGGAGCACAGCGTGAAGGCTGGACAGCTAAAAAAATAGAAAAAACGCTTCGTCAGACTGTGCTTCACCCGCAAAAAAGAATAAGAGATCCTCTCTTTGCGCCCCTGGCTCTCGCTTTATTGGGGAAAGGGGCAGGCACCGTTCGATATGAGACTGTCTGTGCTCCGGGGAAAGAACTGTCTTTTGCACAATGGGGCACCGGTATTGATCCTGCCGCCATAAGGCAGATGAAAGATGCGTGCTCGTTGCCCATATCCGTTAAAGGGGCGCTTATGCCCGATGCGCATGTTGGCTACGGCCTTCCGATTGGCGGTGTGCTTGCTACGGACAACGCTGTAATCCCTTATGCCGTAGGAGTGGATATTGCCTGCAGGATGCGCCTTTCCGTTTTGGATCTGCCCCCTTCCCTTCTTGACGATGGCAATGATACCCGGCTTAAAGAGGCGATAGAACAGGAAACACGTTTCGGTATCGGCGCTTCTTTTAAAAAAAAGCGCCTGCATAAGGTTCTTGATGAGAATTGGTCTGTTTCCCCTGTAACCCGGAAAATGAAAGACACCGCCTGGGAGCAATTAGGAACGAGCGGCAGCGGCAATCATTTTGTTGAGTTTGGGATTCTGGATGTTTTCGAGGATTGTCTTGGCGTGAACCTCGGAAGTTATCTGGCTTTACTGAGCCATAGTGGCAGCCGGGGTACGGGCGCAGAAGTCTGCAAATATTATAGCGCACGGGCGCAGTCCTCCTGCCCGGGTCTGCCCGGAGAATTGTCACGCCTTGCCTGGCTGGATCTTAAACAGACCGAGGGGCGCGAATACTGGGATGCCATGGAACTCATGGGGCGGTATGCTGCAGCCAACCACGAATTGATTCATGACCACATAACTGAGCGGCTGGGTGCACAGGTGCTGCTGAAAGTTGAAAACCATCATAATTTTGCCTGGAAAGAAATGCATGAGGGACGGCAGCTAATTGTTCACCGTAAAGGTGCTACTCCGGCATGGGAGGGCCAGGCAGGTATTATCCCGGGATCCATGGCAGCCCCTGCCTATGTTGTACATGGGCTCGGGAATCCATTAAGTCTTTGCAGTGCAGCCCACGGGGCGGGCCGCAACATGAGCCGTACACAGGCAAAAAAACTGTTTTCCTGGCACCAGTTGAATGATCTGCTGAAAAAGGACGGTATAACCTTACCTTTATAATTCCAACTTTTT
>ERZ795047.5178-NODE-5178-length-10691-cov-3.925442_pt1 | contig 10691 bp, 14 predicted proteins | sample MGYA00375131_ERZ795047 | MGnify/ENA primary metagenome ERZ795047 (study PRJEB30176, sample SAMN05720228) | activated sludge metagenome | isolation source: Anaerobic digester | place: Japan | collected 2015-05-20 ... | reverse complement strand
AAAAGCAAATCAAAGAATTCGATGAAAAGATGAATGATCAAGACAAATCAGATTTGAGATCTATAGTTGATAGTTTGAAATCTGCACACTCTAGTCAAAATATGGATGATATAGAAACATTTACTAATAAACTAAATGAAACTTGGTCTAGAATCAGCACAAATCTTTATCAGCAAACTTCTGATTCGTCTCCAAGTGGAGATCAAACACACGATGTAAATTATGAAGAGGTAAAATAATCTCATCCAGATTACATAATCAAATTACTTTAAATTATCCCCTCGAATAAGAGGGGATAATCGTTTATATATAACGTATGTTGATAACAAAAGAACTGATCATATCTATATCAAATAATCAAAAAACTAGATATTTAAATTTAGGATACGAAATAATAAATGGGAAATCAACAATAAAAATAGAAGATTTACCCAAATTCAGTAGACATACTTATGTTTTCGCCAATTAAAAATATCATATCATCTTTATACAAAGTGCGTATCTCAAATTGAAATCTACACTTGTCAAAATTGCAAAGAAGAGAAGAAAAAGTTAACTAATCTCCAAAAATTTGGACACGAATATGCATCGAAAAATCCAGAAATAAAAAAAAATGTTCTTGAAGATATATTTGTTGACGTTGAGGATGAATTGGGAATAAAATTGGGCTTTGGTTTTTATGAATTCAATCCCGAAAATCCGAATAGCTATAAGATGTTGGAGCCATCTGGTGAAAGATCAATTTTTTATACAACTCATGTTTATAAATATGGTTATTTTTCTATAGATTGTTATGATCGGTCAGAAGGAATCGACCTTTCTAAATCAAAAACCTTCCCAAAGTGTGTAAAGAGGATATATCAATCTTTTGACTATAAAATTGAAATTGATACAGAAATAAAAGATGACTATATATCCGCAATTATTGTTTTGAAAGAGGCTCTGCAATGATATTTAAAATGGAAATCCACCATTTCTGGTGGATTTCATACCGAACACGGCCCTTCCAAGATTACTTTACTTTAATCTGCTTTGACTTCTTAGCAGGTTCCGATTTTGGATCAAGTGGATTATGGGTATAGAATTTTACACCCGAATTTATCATTGATATAATTTCAGATTCGTCTTTCCAACCTTCATATCTATAGGAATATGATGTTAAGTTGGGGTCATTGAATTCCTTTTCAAAATTAGATTTGAGTCTGGTGTAGAATTTTGATAGATCATCGTTTCTACCTGTTAGGATATATTCGTTTTGGGGTGTCATTGATTAAGGCCTGTTTTGAGATATTTGAAGTATAAATTCTTTAAATTTGTCAACATTTTCAATTTCTATTAAAAGGTGATCTAGTGGGTTGGAGGATAATAAATTATCTATTTCAGAGAATGATTCTGGTGTCAATTTTCCTAAATCTTAAGAACTCTTTTTCTAATCCCGTCATCAATCAATATAATAAGTATTATCCGGTGGAACAAAATTATATTTTGGATGTGGCTTTAAAACACCCAACCAGTATAAAAAATCCAGCCAAATTGGTGGTATCTTCTGATCAAATTGATCTATTGGAATATAGTATCGACGAACACCAGAACTATCAGTATAAGAAAATGGTGGAGTCCTTTCAAATGGATGTAGGGCCTGAACTCTTATGTAGGCATCAACGAGTGTCATTTTTCAATTTGGTTTATTCTTAAATCTCTATTATATTGAAGTACTACTGGATGATTGTAAACATCACGTATATCTAGATGTCTATATTCAAAAGATCCCATTATATCACCAGTTCGGTCAGTGAAGCTAATTCTTAGATGGCTATCATTCAAGACAAAAGCATTATATATAACTCCCTCATGATAGGGTTCAAAGTGAGATTTTAATATCTCTCTAACTATCCATTGATTAATTTCCATATCCATTATAGTAAAATTTCTATAAAAAGTGTATAATCTATTTCAACTTCTTCCGCATCATTATTGAATGTAAATGTTTTTGGAGCAAAAAGCACTGATTTGTATTCAATATTACATTTTCGCAAGGCCGATTTGACTTCCTCAATCAATTGGAAAATAGTTTCCCAAGTATTCAATATGGATTCTTTTGTAGATCCATTTTCTGTGTATGACATCATCGATTGATCGGAAACAATTAATAAATCTTTGATTATTATGCTAATATAAATTTTAGAAGAGGTCCACCAAAGAGAAATTTCTCGGTCATCCGAAATGCTTGATAAAGCATCTTTTAGAAGATCAATATCCTCAATTGGATCATTGAATTTTTTAATTCGATTCATCTAATGTATATATACTTAATGAGATTAAAAAAATTCGGAGATCCAAGTTTGAATTTTAATGCTCCCGATCTTACTATAGCTAAGAGATATTTGGAAGTTCTTGAAGATATATTTGTTGATGTGGAAGATGAATTGGGAATAAAGTTAAGTATATTTTTCTATGAGTTTAATCCTGAAAACCCAAACAGTTATAAAATACTAGATCTGTCAGGAGAAAGGTCAAATTTCTGGACGACAACTATCAATATTTACGGATATTTTTCTATTGATTGTTTAGAAAAATCAGATGAGATAGATCTTTCCAAATCAAAAACTTTTGCAAAATGTGTAAAGAGGATTTATCAATTCTTCGATCACAAAATTGAAATTGAAACCGAATTTCAGAAAGACTACATATCTGCAATTATTGAACTCAAAGAGCCACTAGTTTAAAATTGAAAAATCCATCAGAAATGATGGATTTTTCAATACCGAACACGGTCCTTCCAAGATTACTTTACTTTAATCTGCTTTGACTTCTTAGCAGGTTCCAATTTTGGAATGCTGAGGGTCAAAATCCCCTTCTCATAGGTTGCATTTATAGTCTCGGAATTTACATTCTTTGGAAGATTAAAACTTCTGCTGAATGAAGATTTGTAGAATTCTCTACGGGTATAGTTCTCACTATCATCTGAAGATTCATTCTCCATTGAATTGGAGATAGTTAGGACATTATTTTCGATATTGATATCGAAATTATCTTTACTGTATCCCGGAGCAGAAACATCAAGGATGAATTCTGTATCCGTCTCTTTAACATTCACCCGTGGAGTATTCCTATTTTCCCTTAGAAGATCTGTTTCTCCCAAGAGTCCAGTAAATAGATCGTGGAATGGATGAGACATAAATGGATTGTGCTTGATTAATGTATTCATAGTTTTTGTATTTTTTCCTTATTAGTATCAAAAATCGTGCCAAATGGAAAATGTCAGTTGGATTTATTCTTTAGATCATTTAAATAATCAATCATTGATTGCATAACATCTAATGTATCCATAATCTTCTTCACTCTCTCCAATCTAGCTTCTTTTGGAGATTCTTTGAACCAAGATTGTTGATACAGATTATCAATAATTGAAATAGCATCGGAAAGTCTATCTTCTCTATTCTTATCCATTTAATATCGATTCTATTTTTATATCTCGAATTTTTCTTAAGCCAGTGAAATGGTTCTTACTCACAAAGAGGCTCATCCCATCATCATCTTTCAAGTAGATGAGATCTGGAGAAACGTTGACGGATAAATATGATTTACCTACCGTGAAACTTTGCTCCAAAGGAACATCACTCTTGGATATGCAAATCACTTCATTCATTGATGAAATATTTCCTAGGCCCATGTTTATCAACTACAACACGAATAGTTCCAATAGGTGGAATCGTTACAGTGGTTTCGCTATTACTCATCATCCCATTTTGACCAACACACGAGACGGTATTATTTGGAGTAGATCCTCCCACAGCAACTAATATGGGATCTCTGTCGTTTCCAGAACCGGTGTATTTTACAAATCCATCGCCTGTAACATCTTCAGGGCAGCACGAACAAGGAACAGAATTGTTAGGAGTTGAACCACCAACAGCAACTAATATAGGATCTCTATCATTTCCAGATCCTGTGTATTTTATAATACCGTCTCTATTGACATCTTCGGGACAAAATACCCCTATGTCCAGATATGGAACTGTGTCATTTAATGCTTTACCAGACATAAAATTAAAAGCAAATAAAACAAGAAATGGTAATTTAATTGAGAAATATAATAATATTATAGGATCAAAATATTCTATACGGTCTCTAGAAAATGGAATATTTGAAATACAAAACGAATCAGATATTTTCAAAATTCATATCAATCATCTAAGAGATAGGATTTATTTAAAAACAGAAATATCTACAAATAAAAATCCTCTTTATTTTGGAAACACATCTGGATATGAAAATCAGATATCTGAATTTCTATCAAGCTTAGATATTGATTTTATCACATCTTCTAAAAATATTATAAGTCCGCAACAAATAGATATATTTATACCATCACATAAACTAGGAATTGAATTCAATGGAATATACTGGCATTCGGAGCTATTCAAAATCAAAAAATATCATCTAAATAAAACGAATGAGTGTATTAAGAAGGGTATAAACTTGATCCACATATTTGAAGATGACTGGATATTGAAAAATGACATAGTAAAATCCATAATCAGAAATAAGTTGAATAAGACAGAAAATAGAATTTTTGCTAGAAATTGTAAAATAGAAGAAATTGATACCAAGACCGCAAAATTATTTTTGGAAGAAAATCATATACAAGGATTTTCTAGCTCTTCTATTAAAGTAGGTCTTTTCTACAAGTCAGAATTGGTAAGTATAATGACATTTGGTAATAAATATATCAAAAAAATCAAAGAATTCGAATTATCAAGATTCTGTTCAAAGATAAATACAATTGTTATTGGCGGAGCAGAAAAATTATTTTCATATGTATTAAAAAAATACAATCCACCAAAAATAATTTCCTATTCCGATCTGTCTATCTTCGGTGGATCTTTATATGAAAAGATAGGATTCAAATTTAATAAATTAAGCAAACCGAATTACTATTGGGTTGTCAATGGTCAAAGATATCATAGATTCACCTTCAATAAGAAGAAATTGATAAGGGATGGTCATGACGCATCAAAATCAGAAACAGAAATAATGCATTCGCTGGGACATATAGAATATGGGGATGTGGTCAGAAATCGTGGATATATGAAAATTACTAATATCAATTCCTACATGCTCTTTACTAACGATGTTTTGATATTCTACCATCGGTATTTCCCATTGACCAAAGAAATGGCTTTCTGGGAATGTTGGAAATCTTGCTACCATCAAGATCCATACATTCAAAAGTGTCTACAAATGGATATTTATCAAATATAACATTTGATAGACTTATTGTATATTCTTCTACTTTGGTTTCTTCTCCTCTCTGTGATATAAATTCAATTTCAGAATTTTGGATCTTCTTACACCACCAATTATTCTTTTCAGCAAATTTCTTAAACAATTCAACATCTTTATCATGAATAGTATAGATTCTATCCATAATGGTGTCCCCTTGATCAGATTTCCACACAAGAGCTCTTCCGGTTATGAAATCAGATGAATATTTACCATCGATTACCTTACCATTATCACCATAAAGAATAGCCATTTTTACTCTATCTGGGTTTTTTGAGTAAAGATCAAAAAACTCTTTTGGTTTGCTCCTCATGCATGAATTACCAAGAGTTCCTGATAAAATTGCATATTTACGATAATCATAAAAATCAGGAATTGCATCACCATCTACAATATCAAATTTAATAAAAGCATTATTCAATAGTTCAATTTCAGATCTGTAGGCATTTACAAAGGATTCCACATCTTTATCAGAAAAACTAACACCGTTGGCTTTTAGAATACTTCTAACAAATCGACCTATTTTGATCTTATTTCTATTGGATGTCCAAAGCCTGGAAAAGTCGATACTATCAAATGGCTCAATGCAAACTTTATTCAGAACAATTTTCTTACCACTAACTTCATGAGGAGTAACATATTCAAACAGAACATATGTCCCATTAGTTCCAATTGCCTCTCCAAGAACTTTCCCAGTTTCATCTCCCATTGGCTCAGCAAAATAATCCCCATCAATATCTATTCCTAGCTTATCAAATACCGGCTTATTCTTTGGGGAGTTAATTAAATATCTTTCCAATTCAGTAATTCTAAACAATATCTCCTTCTTACCCATTATCTCTATTGCCTTAGCATCGGAGATGAAAGTCACCATATCATCCTCATCCAAAACCACATCAATATAATTTTGAGAAGTAGTTATATCTTTACCCTTTATATCAATTAAACTTCTAGAAATAGGCAGATTTATTCTAGAAATAATTTTTTGAAATTTATCCGAATACTGAAAAATAGATTCAGATATCATTTTCTCTAGTATGAAATCTAAGTACTTCACCATCGGAGTATATATTAAACTTAGACAAATCATTTTCATATATTAATAAACTCAAGTTTTAATATGAAGATATTGCTCACTCCGGAAGATATAGTGAAAAGATGCTCATGGGATAATTATGTTTACTATATCATAGGGTCAGATAAAGAAGGTGAAAAAATTCTAAAGGAAAATACGGAATTCGAAATATCAGAAAGAGATGCGCTTATAATAGGCATTCTTAAAGTTCTAGAAACGGATAATCTTATTCATCGATTTAATACCTATGTTGTTGACTTATTAACAAATAAGTCCATAAACAATCAAAATCAAGCCCTAATAAAGAAAAAAACATTATCAATTGCTATTGATAGGTTTCTTGATAAATTCCCGGAATATTGGGATGCTGATGCATCATATAAAAAAGGAATCAAAGATTTAAAAAAATATATGATCGAGATAAAATCAGATATTGACAAATTAGAGATAACTCAGATAACAGATCAATTTGGATCATATGAATGCTTAAACTCCAATTCCATTAAAAAATTATTATCATTTAACTATTAAGAAATGAAGAAATCAGAAGAAATCAAAGAAGTTATTGAGGAGATCAAATCAACTGAAGATCCCGATTGGAAGGATATGTATGTTAGATTATATGCAGACATGGATAATCTAAAAAAGAGAATGAACAAGGAAAAAGAAGAATATGTCCTTAAAACAAAAATCCAAATGATAAATTCGATTTTAGATGTGGACAATGATCTAAATATTGCTTTAAAATCATTCACAGATGTTCCAAAAGGTGTTAGTCTGATTATAAGCAAAATTAAAAATTTTCTAGAATCTCAAGGCATCCAAGAAATTGAAACATCCACATATAATAAGGATCTACATGAAGTCATTTCTGTTATTGAGACAGGAAATGGTGAAAAAATAGTAGATGTCATTGCAAAGGGATATAGAACAGGAGATAAGGTAATAAGATATCCAAAAATTATACTATCTAAATGATTCTATCCAATAGATTCCCATTAAAAATCTCTATATCAGAATTCAATCATTTGGATTATATATCGGAAATGACAATGTCCATGGGAGAAATTAATTCAAAAAAATTTGAATCAATAATTAGGTATGTATGTATTAATTATGATTATTTATTCGAAGAAGAAATATTTATCAAGAAATTACCAGATAATTCAAATACAAACATCATCTCATTTTTAATTCCATTTGTAAGGAGAGTGTATTCAAAATTCTTTATAGACCCTCCAACTTTCACTTATGGTACAAATGATAGACTAATAGTATTTCAACATATGTTCAATTTGGAAGAAATAGTACTATTTTTCAAAGGCAAGATCATAAAAAACCTAAATATATTAGATGACTTCAAAAATATTGATAAGTACCAAAGTATATTATCTATAATATGCGACGATTATGTCTCTATGAAAATTTCAGAGGTTCAAAAAATATCTAACATAAAATTGGCCTTAAGGAATCTAAAAATTGATGAATTAGGAGTAAAGGATGATATTTAATTCTGACAAGGGGAAGAAAAGTAAAAATACCAGAAAAAAATAGAAATAGATATATAATTTTTTAATATAGCATGAAAAATCCATATGAAGTATTGGGGATATCTAAGGATTCGACCCAAGAAGAAATAAAGAAATCTTTCAGAAATTTAAGTAAGAAATATCATCCGGATAAAAATCCAGGCAATAGGGAATCTGAAGAAAAATTCAAAGAATTGGTAAACTCCTATGAAATTCTATCTGATCCAGAAAAGAAACAACAATATGACCGATTTGGATCCGTTGAAAACGGAGGAAATCCATTTGGGGGTGGGAGAGGTCATGGATTCAACATGGAAGATATATTTTCACAATTTGGTGATTTATTTGGAAATCCATTTAATAAAAATAGACGAAGAAAAGGATCAGACTTGCGAATAAAAGTTGAACTTACTCTGGAAGAAATAATTTCAGGATCAACTAAAAAAATAAAATTCACAAGACAAGATAAATGCAAAACATGTGATGGCAGAGGAGGAAAAGATATGAATACATGTGGCCCTTGCAATGGAACTGGGCAAAGGTCAATGGTTCAGCAAACACCATTTGGAACAGTTAGACAAAGTGTTACTTGCACTATGTGTGGAGGTGAGGGGAAAGTTTCAAGAGAGCCATGTAAAACATGCCATGGAATGGCAACATCTCCTAAACAGGAAGTCATAGATATACAAATTCCAAAGGGTACAATAGACGGAACACATATGTCAATGGCTGGATATGGAAATTGGATAAAGGGGGGTGATTTCGGAGATCTTCAAATATTCATTGAAGAAATTCCAGATCCGAACTTCAAAAGAGAAGATAATAATCTACTATATGAACATGAGATTTCGATAATAGATGCAATTCTTGGTAAGGAATTCAAAATAAAATCACCACAAGGTGATGTATCCTTTACTATCAATCCTGGAACAACACATGGAAAATTAATAAAGATTTCTGGTAAAGGAATTCCTGTTCATAATTGGAATCAAGGAGATTTATACATAAGAATATCTATAAGGATACCAAAAAATATTTCTAAAGACCAGAAAGAAATTCTTCTGAGCCTCAAAAATCAGGACAATTTTAAATGAAGAAAATTGGATTATGTCTAATCGTAAAAAACGAATCCCATGTAATAACAAGATGTTTAGAATCCGTTAAGCCATTGATCGACTACGTGTTGGTATCGGACACAGGATCAACCGATGGAACACAAACTATTATTAGAAATTGGTTAATTGAAAACAATATTCCAGGAAAAGTAATAGAAAATGAGTGGGTAAATTTCTCACACAATAGAACCCTAGTACTTTCAAAATTGAGGGAGATTGAGGATATTGATTATTCTTTGATGATAGATGCGGATGAAATCTTAGTCTTCGACAAAGAATTTGATCCAATTAAGTTTAAGTCAGATTTAACATATGACATATACAATATTTTAACCCATTTAGGGGAAATAGTGTATCCTCGTTCCCAAATCACATCGAACAAAAAGATGTCTAGATATGAAGGTGTTGTACATGAATTTTTGGTAATGGAAGGATCTTCCACCACAGCAAATGGATTTAAAAATATACCACTTCAAGATTCTTATAGAAATAAAAGTGGTCCAGAGAAATATAGAAGGGATGCTAATCTTATAGAAAAGGAATTGTTAAATCCAGATACTAATGATTATATGCGATCTAGATACACATTCTATCTAGCACAAAGCTATAGAGACTGTGGTGAAATAGATTTATCAATAAAAAATTATCAAGCAAGATCCTCTCAAGGATTTTGGAGAGAGGAGGAATTTGTAAGCTTGTATTCTATAGCTAAGATTAAAAATGGATGTGAAATTTATAAAAAGGAAGAAGTCCTCCAAGAATTCTACAAAGCATTTGAACACTCTCCACACAGAGTAGAGCCACTATTTTGGATTATGCAAATTTGTAGGATCCATGGATGGAATCAACAAGGTTACATGGCGGGCAAGATTGCAATGGGGAAGTTGAATCCATATTCTGATGGATTGTTTATAGAAAAGGGAATTTATGATTATGGAATATTGGATGAATTTTCCATATGTGCTTTCAACAGCGGACACCCAGACGAAGCAAGGGAAGCATGCCTAAGACTACTATCTGAAAAAAAAGTTCCTGAATTTTATATTCCTAGAATTCAAGGCAATTTAAGTATGATACCTAATTCCATAAAAAAAACTAAAAAAAATGTAATTTCATATCTATATCTTTCAAATCCATTAAATATCGAAGAATCTCTAGGGATAAATTTAAAATTCATGAGAGAGTATTATCACATATTCGATGGGATAAAAATAATATATGTCGCTACGGATATTGATTTAGACGAAAATCTAAAAAATCAACTATCATCTCAAATAGGACACCCTATTAAAAAATTCGTTCGAAATAATCCATCTACTAGAGAATCTGAGTACTTCATGGAACAATTAACCTCCTTGAAATCAGAAATAAATATCGAAAGCATAACTTTCTACCACCACAGTAAGGGATCAACATATAATAATCCAAATGTAGATAAGTGGACCTCAAGTATGTACTATTTCAATCTTTGTGATGATAATATAAAAATAATAGAAGAAAATCTCCAAAATGATTACATATTCGCTGGTATATTCAGAGTTGATAGTCCATCACCTCCTTGGGTCTATTCTGATTGGCATTTTAGTGGGACATTCTTCTGGTTTAGCTCAAAACTATTTGATATAGAAGGATGGGAAAACAACAATATTGATAGATTTTCAACAGAATCATATCCAGGAAATAAAA
>ERZ795047.5174-NODE-5174-length-10695-cov-3.972086_pt1 | contig 10695 bp, 8 predicted proteins | sample MGYA00375131_ERZ795047 | MGnify/ENA primary metagenome ERZ795047 (study PRJEB30176, sample SAMN05720228) | activated sludge metagenome | isolation source: Anaerobic digester | place: Japan | collected 2015-05-20 ... | reverse complement strand
GAGACTGCAAGGCTGATAAAAAAGGCAAAGACTGATTCAGAAAGGACTATTACTTTTGATCCGGTAAAACGCCCGGAAGTATCCAACCTTCTGCTCATAGCCTCTTTGGCAACCGGGAGATCACCTGCAGAAATAGCAGGGGAAATCGGAGAAGGCGGTTCAGGAAAATTAAAGGCGTTTTTGACAGACTCCTTAAACGAATATCTGCGTCCTATCAGAACCAGAAGGAAGGAATTGGAGCAGAACATGGATTTTGTCCGTGAAACTCTGCGTGCTGGTGTCAGAGCTGCAAGAGAAGAGGCAGTGAAGACGCTTGAGGAAGTACGGGAAGCGATGAATATGAAGATATAAAAGTATACAGTAATCAATTGCATCCGCACACACGGAAAAGAACAGAAAAAACAGCATAGTTTCTATTTTTATATAAGCAACTCCCGGCTGGAAACATTTACCAGCCGGGAATCTCCATCAGCTCCCAATCTTTACTGACCGAAAAAGAAACCATAACTTCACAATCGTACATAAATCCTGCCTGTTCAGGGCTTTAAGACCTTATCATCTTTGTAAATAGCCGGGTGTCATGAGCCACTGGCATGTTGTTTGCCCAACATTGTAAAAACAACCATTTTTGGGGGGCGGAGATGTTGCGCAGTGTCAGGGAGATCAGTGGGGTTCATGTTGAGGCTGTTGATGGTGTGGTTGGGAAGGTTGAGCAGTTTTTATTCGATGACCGGAACTGGGTTGTCCGGTATCTGGTAGTTGACACTGGTCCGATTCTTATCGGCAGGAAAGTTTTGCTTTCTCCCGCTTGCATAGAGAGTGTACGCAGTGACTCCATAGTGGTGAAAAACTCAAGAGAGCAGGTACGCAACAGTCCGGAGATTGATACAGTAGAGACGGTTTCCCGTCAGAAAGAGATTCAGCTTCACGATTATTACTCCTGGCCCTACTACTGGAACTATCCGGTGCATTTTAATTCCCTGGGAGATGCGGCATATCCCGAGCATATTCCTTTTTATGCTTTCCCTGAGGAGAAGCGTGCTTTTGAGGCGGTCGAAAAGGATTTAAGGATGGAAACCGAGACTCGTCAGTCTCATCTCCGCGAGACAAAGGAGATAAGGGGGTATCACATTCAGGCCACAGATGAGCAGACAGGACATGTGGATGATTATATAATAGATGATGATAAGTGGGTGATACGATATCTGGTTGCTGATACCCGGAATATCATTCCTGGAAAGAAAGTGCTTATCGCACCGCAATGGACAAAGGGTATTGATTGGGGAGAAGCAGTGGTGTATGTGGATGTAACGGGTGAAGAGATCAGAAACAGCCCTGCTTATGACAGCAGTATGCCACTTACAAGGGAGTTCGAGGAGAAACTTTACAAATACTACAATCGAACCAGGTACTGGGAAAGGGATAGCGGGAAATGAGTATGAATCTGCTGCACAGGACCCATTTTAACACATCACCACTGATGTTTGCCGCCTGGACAGGAGCGGGCAATGTAGGAATCCTGGCTGTCGATTACCTCAGGCGTCATCTTGATGCGCATCTGTTCGCGCAAATTGACATGAGCCAGTTTATTGTTCCGGAATCGATCATGGTAACATCAGGAGTGGCCCATTTTCCGGAAACACCCCAGAGTGTCTTCTATCACAACCATAATCCCGATCTGGTAATCTTCGAAAGTAATGCACATGCCGGAGGAAATCACGATATCGATGTGATCCGTACGATTCTGGAGCTTGCGCGGGAGCTCAATGCTCCGCGGATTTATACCGCAGCAGCGCTTCCACGTCCGATGAGCCATTCGGCAGAACCTCAGTTGCTTTATGCATGCAATAATACCCGGCTTAAAATTGAAATGGAGAACTCAGGTCTGGAACCGATGCCGGACGGGATAATAAGCGGGCTGAACGGATTAATCCTGGGTTTCGCTGAAACAAAGGGCATCGATGCGGTTTGTCTGCTTGCTACGATCCCTGCCTATGCCGCGGGTCTGACATATCCCAGGGCTGCGCTGACTATTATCCGCAATCTGTCATCGATGCTGGGTGTCGATATCGATTATAGTGAGCTGGAGGCGGATATCGAGGCTGCAGATCCCATGTTTGCTGAGATCGAGGAAAAGCTTAAAGAGTTTTTCTCATCGGGGATAATCGAGTCTGAGGCGGAGGAAGGGGAGGAGGCCAGGGAGGAGGTTTTAAGTGAGGATGTACCAAGGTATGTGATGGACAGGATAGAGAGGATGTTTCAGGCTGCAGGCAAGGACAAGGCCAAAGCACAGGAGCTTAAAAAAGAACTTGACAGGTGGGGTCTCTATAACCTCTATGAGAATCGTTTTCTGGATCTGTTCGAGTAGAGCTATTCTCTTCCGTAAATAATAGTTTTCTCCCGGAGGTTTTCTCTTATAACCGGTGAAAGGCTGTTCTCATGGAACCGCCATTTCCAGTTGTTACCGCGTGTTCCCGGATTGTTCATGCGTGAGTCTGAGCCCAGACCCAGTATGTCCTGCAGAGGGAAGATAACCATGTCTGCCGCAGACATCATGAGGATCTGAATCGCTTTCCAGTTGATCTGTTCATTGTCGACTTTCTCCCCCAGGTAACGGAAGAGCAGCCTTCGCTCGTCATCGGTGGCATCGTTATCAAACCAGCCCCGGATAGTGTTGGTGTCATGGGTACCGGTACAGGCCATGCAGTTACGTTCATACATGTGAGGGAGATAGGGGTGGTTGGTGACATTGTTCTCAAATGCAAAGAGAAGCACCTTCATCCCGGGCAGTCCCAGACGGCTCATCGTCTCCCGGACATCGGGAGTAATTATCCCCAGATCCTCGGCAATCACAGGGAAACAGTAGAAGTGCTTGAACATGGTGTTAAAGAAGGGGTAGACCGGAACCGGTTCCCATCTTCCATCAGATGGGTTCATGTTCTTTGCTGAGATTTCCCAGTAGGCAACAAGGCCTCTGAAGTGGTCTATTCTTATTATGTCAAATAGTTCGAAAGACCTTTTGAATCGTTCCACCCACCACTGGTAATTGCTTTGTGAGAGGATTTCCCAGTTGTAGACCGGATTATGCCAGAGCTGGCCGGAGCCGCTGAAACGGTCCGGAGGGACACCGGCATAGGAGAGTGGTTCAAGCTGCTCATCGAGTTTGAAGATGGAGCGGTTTGCCCATACATCGGAACTTTCGTAACTGACAAACATCGGCAGATCTCCGATTATCTGGATACCTCTGGAGTGGCAGTAGTTTTTCAGCCTGTTCCACTGGTGAAGCAGGAGGAACTGGATAAATTTCTCTTTGAGGATCTCTCTGCTCAGATCTGCAGCGGCATTTTTCAGGGCAGCGGGATCGCGGTTACGGATCTCTGCCGGCCACTGGCTCCAGGGTTCCCCGTTAAAGTAGGAGGAGAGGGCAAGATAGAGGGCGTGGTTATCGAGCCAGAGTGAATGTTCCTGACAAAACAGATGAAAATCGGGGCCTAAGCCTCTTTCCAGGGCTCTTCTGAAGGCTGAGTCCAGCAGAGACATTTTAAATTCCAGAGCTTTTTCATACTCGGTATGGTCTGAACTGAAGGAGCTGGGAGGGATGATTTCCTCTTTGTCAGCCAGAGATTCACTAAGGAGCAGTTCCGGGCTGATAAAGAGAGGATCGAGTGCAAAGGATGAGATGCTGCTGTAGGGAGAGAAATCCCGTTGTGGTGCGGTAGGGTTCAGGGGGAGGACCTGCCAGTAGCTCTGCCTGGTTTCAGAGAGAAAGTCTGCGAAAAGGTGAGCCTGGGGGCCGAAATCCCCTATTCCATAGGGGGAGGGCAGGGAGGAGATATGGAGAAGGACACCGCTTCCTCTTTTGTTCATGGCATTCCTTTGATTTTTCAAGGAGTAGCAAAACTATTGCCGTCAGAGATTGGTATTTGGATTGCAGTAACTACTGTTTTGAGCAGAACGCTTATTAAAAAGCAATTTTCAAGTTTCAAATTTAAGGGGACGGTACATGTCTAAGAAGCTCTATGTGGGGAATCTTTCCTGGGGTACTACTGATGAGGCGTTGAAGGATCTGTTCAGCCAGTATGGAAAAGTGGAATCGGCATCTGTGATAACAGACCGGGAGACCGGCAGGTCCAGGGGGTTTGGGTTTGTAGAGATGGAGAATGCTGACGATGCCATTCATAATCTTAATGGAAAAGAGTTTCAGGGGCGGCATATAAAGGTAAGTGAGGCTACGGGGCGCAGGAGACCAAAGAGTGTGGGAGACTATGGTCACAGCGGTTATGGTGGAAGTGATGAGGGGACGATCTCCTGGTAGTGCTTCCCGATTTAGGAAAAGTCTTTCCGTTTTTGGAAACCGCTTCCTCGAAGGGGTATAAAAATGAATGAACGGTATCGGGACCGGGCTGAGGCTGGACGGGAACTGGCTAAACGTCTGCAGAAATATGCCGGCATGCCGGATCTTCTGGTTTTAGCTCTTCCCCGGGGAGGGATAGTGGTGGCTTATGAGGTGTCGATTTCCTTAAACGGGGAACTTGATGTCTTCCTGGTCAGGAAACTGGGGGCGCCTTATGAGCCGGAGCTTGCAATGGGAGCAATAGCCGAGGGAGGAATTCTTCTGTTAAACGATGCGGTGGTGAAATATCTGTCAATATCAAAGGAAACCATAGAGGAAACTGCGCAGCAGGAACTGGCGGAACTGCAGAGACGGCAGCAGCTCTATCGCAATGGTCGCCCTTCTCCCCGTATTTCCGGTCGTCCGGTAATAGTAGTTGATGATGGAGTGGCAACCGGGGCTACAATGAAAGCCGCGCTCAAGGCAATCAGACGCAAGGAACCGTCAGTACTGGTTGCTGCGGTACCGGTGGGGGCGCAGTCAACCTGTCTTGAGCTTAAGGCAGCGGCTGATGAGGTCGTGTGTTTGGAGATGCCGGAACCTTTCATGTCTGTGGGGTTATGGTATGAGGATTTCAGGCAGATTGAGGATAGCGAGGTGACAGAGTTGCTGCAGAAGGCTTTTGAGCGCCAGAAAAATGAGGAGGGGTGATGGCTTTCAGTAAAGAAGAGATTAAAAAGAACATTGTTGATCAGTTGTTCTGGGATTCCCGTGTCGATGCATCCGGGATTACAATTGAGTTTCTGGATGGGACTGTTGTGCTGAGCGGGACTGCCCCTACATGGCTGGCAAGACAGGCTGCCGAACAGGATGCCTGGGCTGTGCCGGGAGTAAGTGCTGTTCGTAATGATATTACTGTCAGATTCCCCTCAGGTCATCCTCTTCCCTCCGATGAGGAGATCAAAGGGATGGTCACCAATGTTCTCTCCTGGGATTCCAACATTGACAATTCCGATATACTGGTCACTGTGGAAAACGGGAGAGTAACCCTGGATGGTACGGTGCCGGCTTACTGGCAGAAAGTGCATGCAAGAGAGATAGTTTTAAATGTTCAGGGTGTAGTCTCAGTCAATAACCGTCTGGCGGTTGTACCTGCAAAGCACTATGTCGATGAATTGATAGCACGGGATATAGAGGCCGCGCTGGACAGAAGCACAGAGATCGATGTAAACGATGTAGATGTGCAGGTTGATAATGGAAAAGTAGTCCTGATGGGGGATGTAAAAAGCAGGGTTGCTTATGAAGTGGCGGAAAGGATCGCCCGTAATACTGACGGAGTGACAGATGTAATAAACAATCTGGTGATCATTTAAGGTGAAAAACGCGGAAATCGTCCTGAACTTTGTTTAATCTGATTATAATGATTGACTATGATTAAGAAAGAAGAGGAAAACAAAGATCACACGGTAATCGCAGTGGAGCTTGTGTGTAAACATGCAAGCTCCACTGCGGTTTATCCAACCGCATTGTTGACGTGTAATAACAGATTCTAGTGTTTCAGAATCCGCCTGACCTGCCTCTTTCCATTCTCCATTTTTTCCAGGAGAAACACTCCTTTTACAGGTAGAAGTCTGGAAACATCCTGAGGCTCTATTTCCCTGTTTCCTGACCAGATTACCCGTCCTGCCAGGTCGTGAATACGCACCAGAGTTTTTCCCTGTTTCGCAAGTCCGGGGTGGACAGGTTTGCGGTGTCTGATAACCGATGTTCCCCCTTTTTTCCCGAGGGCATAGAGGTATCCATAAAGGGCTGTTTTTCCTCTCATCGTCTGTTGAGGGGTGAACTCATTGTGCGCCCATACGTAGCGCGTGTTGAAATACCCCTCATCAGCCGGCCATGCGCGCTTGAAATCGGCAGGGTAGCAGTTTTCATAGAGCTTTGACGGGCAGCCCATGACCATATTGCAATACCAGTCATCGAGGTTAAAATAAGGGGTGTGTCCCGGATGCATTCCCGGAGCTCCGTCATCTGCTCCTGATGTGTAGGCATTGATTACACTTCGTTTGCCTTCAAGAATGCTGCTTGCGGTTGTCATCTGAATCATGTTCATCGGGTTTCTACCCAGCCCGTAATCAGCCTCAAGCACCATTGCCCTGCGGAACAGGTCCTTGTCGGTCTGCTGGTCAGCAACTGCGTGGGCAATTATGGTATGCTGCAGATTCTGAATTGTCCGGAAATATCCCGTGTTGCCGTTTGTCGCACGACGTGAGGGGCGGATAGGGATATAGTCTGTTTCTTTATCCTTTGCCTGAAAGATAATGGAAGCTTTCATGTTTGCATATAGATCTGGATAATGGATCTCCTGCGGGGTCATAAGGTAACCTGCTGTGGCATACAACTGGTTTGTGGTGTTTCCAGTTCCGTAGTTCTCAAGTTCTGAGGTACCGTTTTTAACTACGCTTTCCTCCGCGACCGCCTCTTCGTACTTTGTCTCACCTGTGACATTATAGAGGAAAGCCGCAGCCATCATTTTCAGATCCCGTCCCCGGATGACAGACTCACCGATATTTTGAGTCTTGTCAAGCATCTGGTCACTTAGACTGCCCGCGTAATTGTAGGCTGCGATTGCACTGTCACGGTACATATTCATGAGCTCGGTTTTTTCCGCGATCCGGAAACAATCGGCTAGCATTGCAGCGTTGGCTGCATTTGCCCATGCAGCCACAGCGGTAGGTGCTGCCTGATACAGTTGATTATTGTCATTGGGGTTTGTGAGTCCGTGAGAATAGCCCTGGCCATCACGGAGATTCAGCCAGAAATCCACCTCATTTTTCGCTTCATCAAGGATGTCAGGAATGCCGTTGCCGCTTTCTGCTATATCAAGATCATCATCATCGATAGCGCCGTTGGTAAGGATAAATGGGAGGAGCATGTCGTAGATTATTGAGATATGCCCGAGATGGCGATCCCAGTCCAGGGCATCTGAGTGCCCACCGATGGCATTCGGGTTTAAGGGATTTCCCTCTTTGCAGTATTTCGCCCAGTCATTTGGCTTATCCCAGACATCACCATTGGAGAAAGTGCTCCATTCGGAGTGGTAGGGATGCATAGTTGTCAGATAAACTCTGGTGTTTGAAGGAGATTTTCCTGGAATGTACAGAGGACGTCTGGGTACAGGGAAGATTCCTCCAGTGCTGTCCTGTCCGATTCGCATGTAGAAGAATCCCTGGACAGAGACTTTAAAAGGGCCATAGTATACCTTATTGTCAATAGTAAAATCCTGGCTGCACCCTACGCCTTCGATTGCCAGTCTGTAAGTTCCTTTGGTACTGAAACCTGAGAAATCCGCGTTCCACACGTTTGACCGGATAAGATTATATCCGCCTACATCGTTGCGGTTTTCTTTCCATAAACTGACTGTCCCCACCTCTGTGCTCTGATTTGAGGTTACATCGTAGATGTAAACTTTGTTGCCTTCAAAGCTGGAGTAGTCCCTGGCACCTCCATCACCCATCCAGATGTAAAGATCTGCTGACTTCATGGTCTTGTCGGGATCATAGCCCACAATATTGACTCTTACAGCTTCTGAACGCGAGTGGAATATGTTGTAGACAAAACTGATTGACGTACTGTCGGTATTGACCGCATCGGATATCTCGAGTGTATAGTTTTTATCTTCCTGCAGGGAACCGGGCAGTTTCAGGTAGATCACATGTTCATAGGTATACTCGTAGATAAAGTCATTGTTTGACCACTCTTTCTGGGCATGGCCGTTCATTTTGGTTTTGCGGTGACACTGCACAGGATTGAGTCCATCACCGGCGTAATTTTGATCATCTGTGGATTTCAAGGTCCAACTGGAGGTCAGTCCGGCGGCACTCGTGCTCAGAGGTGGATTGTAAAGCTTGACTGTATCTCTGTCGTTTTCGTATTGATTGGTGAAAGCTGTACTTCCAATCCCGTCATCACGGTGAGTCACTTCACCATCGAGAATATGGACCATCAGGTAATCTTTATCCACAACGCTGACTTCGACAAGTTTTGCTCCTTTGGATGTAAACCCCGATCCGGTAGAGAGTATGAGTATTAAGGTCGGCAGAATCAGTTTACGAATTTTCATCATGGATCTCCTTCTCAAGGTGCTGATTTATTCTAAAGTGACTTATAAATTATATAACTGTTTCCGGCATAATATCCTTTTTTTTCTTGATGAGACCGGCAAATTGCCATTCTTCAATATTAGTAATAGATAGCTGACGAGACTCCGGGAGAGGTCGCAAAAGCGACATCGAACTATTCAGTTTAAGGAAACAGTTATGGCTGTTAAACGTTTATTTGTTAACCATAAACCTTTGATTTTAATGAAGATATCAGGAAACAGAGAATACTCTGGGATGGGGACTGTAATGTCTTTATTTCACCTCCGGGGTGAATTAATGACTCAGTGAGGCCATATTTTCTTCAAGAAAGTCACTATTTCACCCCGGAGATGAAATAGTGAACAGAAAAAAGAAACGAAATTCGTTTCCTGCAAAACAACTCAGATTAATTATACTTTTTCTGCTTTATTGCAGGTTTGCGGGGCAAGCCCAGGTCGATTTTACATTGCCTATACCTTGGTACTTTCCTGCTCAGGAGAGTCTGTGGGCACCTATGCTGATTTTTCACAATTCATGGCTTGCACTGAGTGAAGTTGAAGTGTCTTTATTAATTAACAATCCCTCTTATCACCCCGATCACTGCCTCCACTCCATCCCCCAGACTGCTCTTCTCCATCGCCGCTCTCATCTCTTCCCGTTCAGTAAAGGCCTTATCTATGCTGTTTATAAGCGTAGATGGTGTGAGGTCATTCTGGGGAAGAACTCTGCTGAAACCCTGTTTCGCAAAAGATTCAGCATTGAGTATCTGATCACCGCGTGATGCATTGGTTGCAAGAGGAATCAGAAGGTTAGGCTTACGAAGAGAGAGGAGTTCAAAAAGAGTTGTAGCGCCGGAACGGGAGATAACGAGATCCGCAAGTGAAAAAAGATGCGGCAGCTCATCGTTGACATATTCAAACTGTGCATAACCCGGGAGAGAATCACCGAGATTTCCTTTCCCGCAGAGATGGCAGATATTGTACGTCTTGACAAGCTCCGCAAGAGAAGACCTCAGAACTGCATTTACCACCAGTGATCCCTGGCTCCCCCCGATAATCATCAGAACCGGCTTGTCATCCTGAAAGCCGCAAAGCCGTCTGCCCTCATTTGCATCTCCCTCCAAAAGGGTTTTTCTTACCGGGAGACCTGTGTGTACTCCTTTACCAGAGGGGATATATCTGCCGGTTTCCGGGAAACTGTAACAGATCTTTTTTGCAAAGGGAGAAGAAAGCCTGTTTGCAAGACCCGGGGTTATATCCGATTCATGAATGATTACAGGTCTGCGCAGGCACCAGGCAGCCCAGACTACCGGGCAGGATACAAATCCCCCTTTACTGAAAACAATGTGCGGCCGTAGCTTTGCCATGATTATAAGAGACTGGAAAAACCCGGCTGCAATCCGGAACAGGTCTGTTAAATTTTTCCAGTCAAAATAGCGTCTGAGCTTACCGGCGCTGATTGGATGGTAAGGAATACCCTCTCGCTTAATCAGTTCACGCTCTATTCCGTTTTTTGATCCTGCGTAATGTATCTGGAAGCCAAGTTCCCGAAGTCTGGGCAGTAGCGCAATGTTAGGTGTAACATGGCCGGCTGTTCCTCCTCCGGTAAGCAGAATTTTTTTCACTGTATCTCCTGATTTGTGTGGTTCTAAAAAGGATCCTGTGGCAGGGGTCCGATTTGAGAAAAATATAATCCCTGCGGAAAAGGGAGTCCCTCACTCGCCATTCTCATTATCTCAACTCGCAGGTGAATGCAGGAACGACGAAGAGGTCAGGGCGTTCATGTAAGTAACCAATGTTGCCCTTAAGCGCCATGCCTGTGAAAACAGGTATCCAGTGTTATGTGGGTGAATCAATGTCACCTTGAGGGATCATACCTGTGTAAAAAGGTATCCAGTTGATTTGATATGATTGGAATCGATCTGTTTTTACATTGAGACAAGGGTACGCTTGTAAAGAAATAGTGCGGTTTTTTTGTATCATACCCGATAAAAAATCCTTCCGGGCCATGCCGTGAGAAACAAGAACCTCAGATTGTCATAATATTACTAATACATATTCGAAATTCCATAAAAGTATGATTGCATGGGAAATAAATTACTAGTATATTGTCTTTCTGCGATTCTATCTTGAGAGTGTTTTTACTTTTAATGATTGAAGCCGCGACAGGACAGCAGGATAATCGAATAGTTCTTTTTACATTCGTTCAGGGGAAAGCCAATGG